>Ga0315285_10008008_pt1 | contig 10857 bp, 9 predicted proteins | sample YL17G09_36_MG_FD_203698 | JGI IMG/M metagenome (GOLD analysis project Ga0315285, IMG submission 203698) | Sediment microbial communities from Yellowstone Lake, YNP, Wyoming, USA - YL17G09_36 | ecosystem: Environmental > Aquatic > Freshwater > Lake > Sediment | place: USA: Wyoming | collected... | reverse complement strand
TGCGGTTCTGTTTTTTCAAGCAGACCCTCCTCCTTTAAATCTTCCAGGATAACTTCCCTTGCCTCAAACCTGTCCATATCCTGGTAATTACCGGCATTTTCATTAAGGCGACCATCCGGATGCATGATATTTATGAATTCCAGCTTATGCTTCTTGCCTAATACATAATCATTGGGGTCATGTGCCGGCGTCACTTTCACCGCGCCTGTGCCAAATTTCATATCTACTATGCTGTCCGCGATTATCTTTATCTCTCTATTTATTAAAGGTAAAATTAATGCCTTACCGATAAGTTTCTTGTAGCGCTTATCTTTGGGGTTAACCGCCACCGCAGTATCGCCTAACATTGTCTCAGGACGGGTGGTTGCCACCGCCACAAACTTATCCGGATTATCCTTAAAAGGATATTTCAAATAATAGAGATTCCCCTGTAATTCATGGTGCGGCGCTTCTTCATCAGAAAGTGCGGTCTGGCACCTCGGGCACCAGTTTATAATGTAGCTGCCTCTATAGATAAGTCCTTTTTCATATAATTTGACAAAGACCTCAATTACCGCCTGGGAGTATTCTTCATCCATAGTAAAACGCGTGCGCTGCCAGTCACAGGAAGCACCTAACTTCTTGAGTTGACGGATAATGGTTGAACCATATTTTTCCCGCCAAAGCCAGACCCTCTCTATAAATTTATCTCTGCCTAAATCCTGGCGCTTCAGACCTTCCTGGGCAATGGCTTTCTCCACCACATTCTGCGTGGCAATACCGGCATGGTCTGTGCCAGGCATCCAGAGAGATTCATCATTTTTCATACGATGGTATCTTATAAGGATATCTTGAAGGGTATTGTTTAAGGCATGGCCCATATGCAGGATGCCGGTTACATTGGGCGGGGGGATAACTATGCAGAAAGATTTTTTGCCTGCCTGCCGGCCAGGCAGGGCAGGATTTGGTTTTGCTGAGAATAGATTATTTTCTTCCCAGAACCTATACCATTTATCCTCTGTTTCTTTGGGATTATATTGCTTGGGAATCTCATCTATCATTGCAACTTATCTTTTAAGAGTTTGTATTCCACGCTGTCTACTAATGCCTGCCAGGAGGCTTCAATTATATTTTCATGCACGCCAATGGTATTCCAGGTATCATCTTCATCCTGCGATTGAATTAGCACGCGCACCCTGGCAGCTGTGCCTGCCTTTTCATCTAAAACGCGTACCTTAAAATCTGAAAGGTGCATCTTGGATAAGGTGGGATAAAAATCTTTCAGCGCTTTTCTGAGGGCATTATCCAGGGCATTGACCGGACCATCGCCGTCAGCTGCGGTATGCTCTTTTATTCCTTTTACTTTTAATTTAATGATTGCCTCTGAGGTAATTTTCTTATCCGAACGTTTCTCTACCACTACACGAAACCCTTCTAACTCGAAGAACCTTTTATATTTCTTGAGCGCCTTTTTCATTAATAATTCAAAGGATGCCTCTGCAGCCTCAAAATGATAACCCTCGTGTTCTAAGGACTGGACGAGTTTTAAAATCTTTTTTGTCTGGGGGTCCTCTTTGCTTAAATCTAAATCTAACTCCTTGGCGCGGATTAACATGCCGGTTTTCCCTGCCAATTCAGAAACGAGGATTCTCCGGCGATTACCTACTAATGTTGGTTCAATATGTTCATAGGTTTTAGGGTTTTTCATTACCGCATTGATATGCACTCCGCCTTTATGCGCGAAGCTAGAAGCCCCTACATAGGGCTGGTCATTTCTCTGCTTCATATTGCTTATCTCGCTGACGAAGTGCGAAACCTTGGTCAATTCTTTTAATTTATCGTCGTTAATGCAATCGATACCCAATTTTAATTTAAGATTGGCGATAATCGGAATCAAATCCGCATTACCGCAACGCTCACCATAACCATTGATGGTGCCCTGCACCATATCCGAGCCGCTTTGAACTGCAGCAAGAGAATTTGCTACCGCCAGGTCAGAATCATTATGGCAATGAATGCCTAACCAGACATTTATTTTTGGCCGGATTTCTTTGACAATACTAGAAATCCCGGAAGTAAGCGTTCCTCCATTTGTATCGCATAAAACCACAGCCTCTGCCCCCGCTTCCTGCGCAACAAGCAGACACTTTAAACTGTATTCTTTATTGGATGCGTAGGCATCAAAAAAGTGTTCCGCATCATAAAATACAGTCAGCCCGCGGGAAACCAGAAAGCTCACCGTGTCTTTAATCATCTCCAGATTCTCATCCAGAGTGGTCTTTAAGACATCTGTAATATGCAGGTCCCAGGTCTTTCCGAAGATAGTTGCGACCTTAGCCTGTGATTTCAAGAGGGCTTTGAGATTATTATCTTCAGCTGCCCTGCTGTGCGGACGACGGGTTGAGCCAAAGGCAACTAATTGAGCATTCTTAAGGCGGGTCTTCGCCATCTTCAAATAGAACTCCATATCTTTGGGATTAGAACCCGGCCAGCCACCCTCAATATAATGGATGCCCAGCATATCTAATTCCTGGGCGATACGGATTTTATCCATCACAGAATAAGAGATACCTTCACCCTGTGCGCCATCGCGCAAAGTGGTATCATATAATTTTAGTCCAGACATATACCCCCCCCTCTATTTTCCCAATCCAAATTTTTTATGCAAGGCCTTAACCGCCAATTCCCCGAATTTCTTCTTTATAATGCAGGATATGCTTATATCGGAAGTAGAGATCATCTCGATATTGATCTTGTTCTTGGCTAATATGTCGAACATATGGGCAGCAACTCCCGGATGAGATTTCATGCCCACTCCGACGACAGAGACACGGGCTATATCCTGATCCTCCAAGACCTCTCCGGATTTAATGCCCCTGGCGACTTTTTTAGCAATCCTCATCGTCTTCTGGACATCTATTTTGTTTACTGTAAAAGATATATCTGTCTGACGGATGTGGCTGACATTCTGCACTATCATATCCACGTTTACTCCGTTGCTGGATAATTCCTTAAATATCCGTGCCGCTATCCCCGGACGGTCAGGGACATTACAAATGGTAATCTTTGCTTCGTTTTTATTTAAAGTTATACCGCTGACAATTACGTCTTCCATTCTTTTAGCCTCCTCAATAATCAGGGTACCGCTTCTGTCATTAAAACTGGAGCGGACATGTATGGGCACGGAAAATTTTTTCGCCACCTCAATGGAACGTACCTGCATAACCTGCGCCCCTAATGACGCCATCTCAAGCATCTCATCATAAGTAATTTCTTTAATTTTTTTAGCCTTTGGTTCTATGCGGGGGTCAGTAGTATAGATACCTTCTACGTCAGTGTAGATTTCGCATTCATCCGCATTTAATTCTTTCGCCAGCGCCACTGCGGTTAAATCCGAGCCGCCCCTGCCTAAAGTAGTAATATCCTGATTCAGGGTTACGCCCTGAAATCCCGCTACAATCACAATCCTCCCCTTTTTTAATTCTTCCTTTATCTTATCCGCATTTATTTTTATAATTCGTGCGCGCGTATGACTGGTGTCCGTAATAATTCCCACCTGTGCGCCGGTAAAAGAGATGGCCTCAAAACCGAGCTTGTGTATGGCCATAGCCAGGAGTGCCACTGAAATCTGCTCTCCCGTAGATAAGAGCATATCCATTTCGCGCTCTGAAGGCTCGCTATTGATTTTATGTGCCAGCTCAATTAATTTATCGGTTGTATCTCCTAATGCAGAAACAACCACCACTAAATCATAGCCTTTTTTCCTGTAACTGGTCACTCTTTTAGCTACATTCTGTATGCGTCCCACATTTACTACAGAAGAGCCGCCGAATTTTTGGACAATCAGACCCTTATGCATTTCTTTTTCTCCTCATAAAAATAACAGGCACTACCTCGGAAACCATAAAACCAGCTAAGACAATTAAAAGGATAGAAACACTAAGTAGCACGACTTCTTTATTTATAAAATATCTGATCACCTGATATACCAGGGCCGCAACCGTGGTAACCAGCATAAAGAATGCTGCCCATAAAGTAAACTTTGCGCTTTTATTCTTTGACAGAAGCCAGCAACTTAAAACAAATAGCGCTAATGCCGCCACTAATTGATTGGATGCGCCGAATACCGGCCAGATCTTCTGCCATTTACCGCTGAATGCCAAGGCAGCGCTTAAAATTATAATAATGAGCGTGGAAAGATAACGATTTTTTATTTTAAATAACTCTTCGCTTAGGTAACGCGATATCCTCGTGGCAGTATCCAGGGTTGTCAGTATAAAGGCATTCAATATGGTTATGGCAATGAATGGACCGTAATCGCCCAAAATTCCTTTTGTAATTACTCCATATCCTTTTCCGAATATCCCGATAGGACTGGTGCTTTTTAATGCTGCACCAAAATCCTCTCCGCGTCTGAATAATATTGCAGTCGCGATAATTGCCAATACCGCCACTAATCCTTCTGCCACCATACCTCCATATCCGATTCTCCTGGCATGACGTTCATTGGCAATCTGTTTAGAAGAGGTTCCGCTGGCAATGAGCGCATGAAAACCTGAAACCGCACCGCAGGCTACAGTCACAAAAAGCATGGGCCAGAGATACCCTTCGCTTGCCGACCATTTATTATAATAAGGCAGGGAAACATTGGGATGGGCTAATACCAATCCTATATAGCCCACACCCACGCCAAAAAACAACAGGAAACTGGAGAGATAATCGCGCGGTTGCAGGAGTATGTTTACGGGTAGAACCGAAGCAAAATAACAGTAAACTAATAAAACTAAAAGCCAGATATTTATGTTACCCTTTATCATCAGGGTATTACCTAAAAATATTAATCCCACTAAACACACTAAACCAAACACGGTTGTCAATACTGTATTTACCCTTGCATGATACAATAAATAACCCGCTACCATCGCAACCGGGATTAGGCCAAGAGACGGCAAGACTATCTTTGGCTCTTTTACAAAGGTATCTGCGCAAAGATAGGCAAATACGGCAATAACCAAAATCAGGGCTAACCAGACAAACAAAGAAAAAATAATTTTTGCCCTGCGCGATATCACATGCTGGGCGATATCTGCCACTGAAGAGCCACCTTCTCTTACCGAAGTTATCAGGGAACCGAAATCATGCACACCGCCGATAAAAATTGTTCCTAAAATAACCCAGAGCAATGCCGGTAGCCAACCCCAGAGCATTACTGCAATGACAGGCCCGATAATCGGGCCTGCTCCGGCAATAGAGGCAAAATGATGACCGAATAAAACCAGCCAGTTTCTTGCCGGAATATAATCTACGCTGTCAAATTTAGAATAAGCCGGAGTGGACCTTTTCGGGTCAATCTGCCAGAGTGACTCCAATTTCCTGGCATAAAACCTGTATGCCCAGAAAAATAATATTACTGCGATAAAAACAATAATTAAGGAATTCACTGGGCCTCCTTAATGAAATATCCCATCAGTTCATGGCCTTTTTCAAAATAGAGGTCGGATTTTTCTGCCTCTTTTTCGCTGTAATTTAAGAAGCCTCGTGCAGTAATATCTTTACCAAAGAGGCCAAAAACCACCGGTTCAGCGGTGTGGGTCTTCACCGAAATAGGAGTGGGATGGTCTGGTAAAACTAAAATCCGGTAATTTTTCTTACGCTTAAATGCCTTTAATATTGTGCCCACTACCAATTGGTCAAATCTCTCAATAGCAGTAATTTTTTCTCTTAAGTCTCCGTTGTGGCCTGCCTCATCAGGGGCTTCTACATGCACAAAAGCAAAATCTTTTTCTTCCAGAGACCTCAAAGCTGCCTTGGCCTTACCTTCGTAATCGGTATCATAATAGCCGGTTGCGCCAGGAATATTTAGTACCTCTAAGCCTAATATCTTACCTAACCCTTTTAGTAAATCCACTGCAGAGATGACGCTACCTTCAAGGCCGTATTTTTCTAAAAATCCCGGGAGGCTAGGTTTTTTACCCTGACCCCAGAGCCAAATCATATTCGCAGGATTTTCTTTTAAGTCTATCCTCACCAGATTTATCTCGTGTCTTTCTAAAATTCTGCGAGATTCCTCCATCAGTTTTGTAATAATTTCTGCTCCATCTCCTTTGGGCATATTCTTTAAGATGCCCTGTCCGGTAATATCGTGCGGCGGCCTGCATTTTAAGCCTTCCAGCTGTTCTTCTGAGCCTCTTTTTACCAACATCAGATGTCTGTAACTGATGCCGGGGTAAAACTTAATCCTGTTAGTCCCCAGATTCTGGTCAATAAATTTTATTAATATCCCGGCTTCTTTGGAGCTTATATGTCCTGCACTGTAATCGACGAGCCTATCACCTAAGACTGTAATCAGATTGCAGCGAAAAGCCACGTCATCATCCTCTAATTCTATACCTAAATTCGCTGCCTCCAGCGGTCCTCTTCCGGTATAGAACTTTTGCGGGTCATAACCTAAAATTGAAAGATTCGCTACATCAGAGGCAGGACTCATCTTTTCCGGAATGGTTTTCACGCGACCAAGCCTCCCATACCTAGCAATGTAATCCATATTCGGGGTACGCGCGACCTCCAGAGGCGTACGGTCCCCCAGTTCCTTTATCGGATAATCTGCCATACCATCGCCAACTAAGACTATGTATTTCATTTTTATTAACTAGTAAACTAGTAACTGGTAACTGGTAATTAAAACTTTACTTCGGGAACTGCCTTTGCTCTTTCCTCTGCCTTGAAATATTCTGTAGCTGGCCTGTATCCAAACATACCGCCGACAAAATTTCCAGGAAAGCTCCTCACTGTAATATTATAGTCTCTGACAGCTACATTATAACGCATCCTCTCAACTGCGATACGATTTTCTGTGCCGGATAATTCATCCATGAGTTTTAAAAATGTCTGGTCTGCTTTTAAATTAGGATAATTTTCAACTACTAATAGCAGTCTAGCCAAAGCTGCGTCTATCGCCCCTGCAGCCTTAACCTTTTCTCCTAATGTGCCTGCCTTTGCCCATTGCGAACGGGCATTGGTAACATCTTCCAATACGGTTTTTTCATGGGCTGCGTAACCTTTAACTGTATTTACAAGATTGGGGATTAAATCATTGCGTCTCTGCAGTTGGTTCTCAACCTGCGCCCAATTAGCAGTGATAGTTTCGTGTTTGGAAACAATGCTATTATAGACTGCAATAAAAGACATAACTATTAAAAATAACAGTATCACCAGACCTATGAGAACTTTTTTCATCTTTCAACCCCTCCTCATCTTTTAACTTTTACCTTTTTACTTTTTACTTCTTAAAATCCTCCTCCTGCACCACCACCGCCTCCACCGCCGCCACCAAAACCTCCACCGCCACCAAAACCACCGCCTCCAAAGCCGCCACCCCATGAGCTGCCCCCATAACCCCAACCGCCATAATAGTAGCTATTTTTTCTTTGTCTATAGGACAAATAATTAACTAAAATTACAAAACCTATTATGAATAAGAAGACGAGTATCGAACCTATTGAATCCGAAGACGCCTCATTTTCTAACGGCGATTCTTTAAAATTATCTAATGTCTTTAAACTAACATTGGCATCCTTAGCTATGACCTGAGAAATCTTAAGCACGCCCTGATAGATTCCTTCGCCGTATTTGCCATCCTTAAAATAGGGCACCATGTAGTTGCGGCCGATTTCACCGCAAAGGCCGTCTGGTAAAATCCCTTCTACGCCGTATCCGGTTTCAATGCGCCAGCGTCTTTCTTTTACCGCCAAGAGCACCAAGACGCCGTTATCTTTGCCTTTTTTTCCGGGTTTCCAATTGTCAAAGAGCAGCCTTGCGTATTCGATTTCGCCATAAGGCGAAATCGAATCTATGGTCACTACTGCAATCTCAGCAGTAGTCTTTTCTTCTAATTCGCTGATTAGAGAAGTTAACTTCTCTTTATATTCAGGGCTGATAACCCCTGCAAAATCATTTACCCAACCCTGTGCTTGCACAACATTTTCTGCATATGCAAAGAGCGTTGCGAGTAAAAAGATAGACAAAAGACATAACTTTCGCATTAAAGCTTATCTACGACATTAATTATTTTTTCTAAATCTTTTACAAAATTGATAAATAATCGCTCTATTTCTCTCGTGCTTAATCTTATCTGCTTATTTTTTGCAGCCAGTATCTTCTCCCAGGCATTATTATCAATTTGAAACTCTGCGCTAATCTCTTTTAAGATCTCCTCTTTTAAGTAAGGAGGCTGTTTACCTTTTATGCGTAAAACATTCCTTAAAATATGCAGAATTGAATTAAAAGATTTGAATAGCAAATTCGAAAGAGCGGTTTTATCTTTGTTTCTCCTTAAATACAGCTGTCTTAAATTAATCAGCTTTACTTTTAATTCTTGCTCACATTGGAATCTTAAATTTTTTGTATCAATGGATATGTCTTTTAAGACATCTTTTCCCATTAAAACCGCATAATTTTCTTTCATATCCAGAAACTCAATGGGAAAGACATCGTTTGAGCTCTTGATGTATTCTTCGGTAAAAAATAAAGGGCGAATGGCCTTAAATTTCCATTTGTTGATTACACCGCTTGCCTTGCGCAGATTTTCTAAATCGGTATTTTTTAAAATGACCAGCAGATTTAAATTAGACCGCCGCTCAACAAATTCTCCGCTGGCTGCACTTCCATAAAGTATTACCGAAATTAAACCCTCTCCATAAATATCCTTTAGATTATTTATAAAATCATCAAGGGTATCTTTAAATTTTTGCGCTAACTTTAGCTGCTGCATAAATTTTCTCCTATCAGGTTTACAAGTTTGTTTACCAGGGTATTTTTGTTTTGCCAAGGCCCGTATACCTTATTCTGCTTAAGAATGTAGGCCTCGTATCTGTTTTTATCTATGCTGTTAGCGACTGCTAAATCGAGATCCGCCCGCCACATGAGGTTTCTTGTCTTTTTAAGAAGTATGTTTTTTCTTGCGCCCGGCTCAAATTTGAAGCCCACTAAAAACAGAGAGCTATCAATCTTCTTTAGCAAATCTATAATCTTGCTGGTCGGTACCAACTTAAGTTTCCAAATCTTTTTGCCTGATTTTATCTTCTTAGCAAAAGTTACCTCCGGCCTATAATCAGAAACCGCTGCTGAATGTATTACAACATCGTATCTTTTTGCTTTTAATTCGCGGCTAATTGTATTTTTTAATTCATCGAGGGATTTAAAACGTATCAGCTTTATATTTCTGTTCAGGCAGCAGGCCTCTGCAGGGCCCAAAACCAAGGTAACTTTATTGCCTAGCCGCTGCAATTTTTCTGCTAAGAGAATTCCGGTTTCGCCAGTTGCAATATTACTGATTACCCTGACCTTATCTATCGGAACCCACGTCGGCCCGGCGGTTATAAGAATTCTTTTATTTTTAAACTTTTTCCTTTTACCTTTTAACTTTTTACTTAACTTAGTAACCAATCTCTTTTAGTATCGCCTTTAAATTTGGCTTAACTACCTTCGGTGCTTTTATGGTCTTTATAGCCCTGTCCGGATCCTTTAGTCCGTGTCCGGTCAGTATGCAGACTATCCGCGCTGCACGCTGCATGCTACACGCTGCACGTTTTCCCGCTAAAGGCGGGATCCCGCTTTGACGGGAAAAATAACCTTTTTTTGCCAATTTTAATAATCCGGCAACTGAGGCAGCAGAAGCAGGCTCAACAAAGACGCCTTCCTTGGCTGCTAATAACTGATAGGCCTCAATTATCTGTTTATCCGAGACCATATCAATAAGTCCTCCTGACTCATCACGCGCAGCTTCTGCCTGTTTCCAGCTTGCCGGATTGCCAATGCGTATGGCAGTAGCTAAGGTCTTGGGATTTTTTATGGGATGACCGCGCACTATAGGGGCTGCGCCCTCTGCCTGAAAACCCAGCATCCGAGGTAAATTCTTAATTTTACCTCGCTGTTTGTATTCCTTATAGCCTTTCCAATAAGCAGTGATGTTTCCTGCATTTCCCACAGGCATAACCTGAAAATCCGGTGCGCTACCCAGAGAATCGCAGATTTCAAAACTCGCGGTCTTCTGCCCTTCAATGCGATAGGGATTTAGGGAGTTAACCAAAGTGATAGGATGTTTCTCTGTAATCTCTCTTACTAAATTTAAGGCAGCGTCAAAATTACCGTCTACAGCTAAAACCACTGCGCCGTGTATCAGCGCCTGGCTAAGTTTACCCAAAGCAATTCCGCCACGCGGAATAAGCACTATGCATTTTAAACCTCCGCGCACAGCATAGGCTGCTGCTGAAGCAGAGGTATTGCCTGTTGAGGCACACATAACCGCCCTTGCCCCTTCCTCGCAGGCCTTTGAGATTGCCATAGTCATGCCCCTGTCCTTAAAAGAACCCGTGGGATTGGCGCCTTCGTATTTTAGATAAACCTCAAAATTTTCGCCAATTAATTTGGTAAGATAACCGGCGTATAATAAAGGGGTGTTGCCTTCCGTTAAAGTAATTATGGGCGTCTTCTCCGTTACCGGTAAATATTTTTTATACCTTTCAATCACTCCATTATAATTTTGCCTTTTTGCTTTTAACTTCTGACTTTTCAGCATGCTTCCTCTATTCTTATCGCCACTGAACTTTCTTTTATCGCCTCTAAACGGTCTATCGCATTTAAGGCGGCGCGTAAATTCTTTTCTTTCGCTTCATGTATTACCATTACAATGGGCACGACTTGAGCCTTTCGCCTTTCCTTTTGCGTAACAGAAGCGATACTGATTCCCTCTTTAGCCAGGATTCCCGAGATCCTGGCTAATACGCCAGGTTTATCTACAGCCATAAAGCGGATATAATATCGGCTCTCAAATTCATCTATCTTGCGCAATCTTTTTATGGACTTATCTTCTCTTATCTT
>Ga0315285_10008006_pt1 | contig 10857 bp, 7 predicted proteins | sample YL17G09_36_MG_FD_203698 | JGI IMG/M metagenome (GOLD analysis project Ga0315285, IMG submission 203698) | Sediment microbial communities from Yellowstone Lake, YNP, Wyoming, USA - YL17G09_36 | ecosystem: Environmental > Aquatic > Freshwater > Lake > Sediment | place: USA: Wyoming | collected... | reverse complement strand
CCGCCAACTCGATGACCTTCGACGGCTGCGTGAAGACTTCTTCCGTGTAAGGTCCGGTCTCGGCCGCCGGGGCCGAGGCGGCCGGCGAGGCGGGCGCCTTGGCGGGCGCCGGGGCGGCCGACCCTCCGACCAGGGCAACGGCGGCCGCGGCCAGTGCAACAAAGGCCCACATACGGGTCATGGACGACCTCCTCGTCATTCGGATTTTTTCTGTTCGTCCTTCGCGGGCGCCATGCGGAGGCCCAGCGGCCGCGGATGGTCCGGCGTCGACGGCGGCTGGAAGGCCTCGATCCCCTGGTTCTCCAGGAGAATACCCTGGGCCTTGGCGAGCGACACGAGGCCGAGGTTGAAGTTCAAGAGCGACTTCAGGTGGTCCCGCTCGGCCTGGGCCAGGGTTTCCTGGGCCCTGAGGAGTTCATCGTTGGTGGTCTGGCCGAGTTCAAAGCGGCGTTGCTCGCCCTGGACGGTCTTGGCGGCGGCGGACTTGGCCTGGAGGGTGGCCTCGATTTCCTCGCGTGCCAGGAGCACCGCCCGGGCCGCCGCGTTCACTTCCTGCATGGCCTGGGCCGCCAGGCGGTCGAGTTCCACCAGGGACTGGTCGTATTCCAGGAGGCGTTTGCGTCGCGTCGCGTCGGCCGCGCGGTTGCCCAGGGGCACCTCGAGTTCCAGGCCGGCGTTCCAACTGACGCGGTCGCCGAGGTTCTGGTTCGAGAGGGCGGTCTCCAGGTCGCCGCCCAGGCCGTTGAGGATGTAGCGCAGGGTGGCGTCGAGTTTGGGCAGGCGATTGCGGTCGGCCACGTCCAGGCGGATGCGGTTGACGGCCACGGCGGCGCGGGCCCGCGAGAGGTCGGGCCGCCGCACCAGGGCCGTGGCGATGGCGGCCGTGCGGTCCACCTCGACCAGGTAGAACCGCGGGGCCTCGACCGGCTGGATGCGCGTGTCGGCCGCCAGCGGCAGGTCGGGGGAATGCAGGAGGAGTTTCACGCGGTCCATCGAATCGCAGGACTGGCTCTGGGCGCGGACGACGTCGGCCTCGCGCAGGGCGACGGCCGCCGCCGCGCGGTTCAGGTCCACGTCCGAGGAGACGCCCTGCGCGCGGCGGAACTTCTCTCGCCGCAGCACCTCGGCCGCAAGGTCCCGCGAGGCGCGGCTCACGCGGACCGATTCCAGGTCGAACGCCAGTTGCCAGTAGGCGTTGATCACCGCGGCCACCACATCCTGGACGCCCTTGCGGAAATCCTGGAACGAGACGTCCAGGTTCAGGTTGGCCACCAGGATGGGAGCGCGGTTGTACTGCGGCCCCGCGCCGCGCAGCAGCGGAGCGGCGAGTTCCACCGTCAGGCGCGTCACGTCCTGCGGGTTCGGGAGGATCAGGCGGCTGTTGGTGGACTGGTACTCGGAGGTCTCGTAGATGGCAAACGTGCCGCCGGTCGGCGCCTTGGTCCTGAGGCCCGCCTGCCAGGACCAGGTGTCCTGGACCAGCATGCCTCGGCCTGTGCCGCCCGTATCGAGTTGGCTCTGGATGGGGCGGGCCACGCGGCCGGCGGTGCTGGTGGCAAACGCGCTCGGGTCGAAGACCGCCTCGGCCGCCGTGATGTCCTGCTCGGCTATCGGCGGCTGGAAGCCGGCAATCTGGATGTCGTGGCTGTTGGCGAGCGCCAGGGTCAGGGCTTCCAGGAGGGTCAGTCGCACCTCGGCTGGCGAGGCCGCGGGCGTCAGCGGGGGCATCGGCGCGGCGGGGCCCGGGGTGGCCTCCCGAACCGCCGGATTGGCGGATAATTGAATGCTCCTGGAGACCTCCTGGGCGATCCATTCGTCCGTGCGGTTCGGCACGCGGGTGCACCCTGTCCCTGCCAGAGCGAGGAGAACCATCGCTCTCAGAAAAGGTGTCAGGAACCTTAAAGTCGTAGGGTTCCTGACACCTTTTCTGAGTTGCGGGCTATGGCACACGGGCCTTGTACCCTCCGCAGTCGTAGCGCGGGGCCTTGTGCCCCGCGCACCAGGGCGCGGCCGTACGGCCGCGCTACGCAGCATGGTACTCGTGGGACTCTCGCTTCTCAAGTGTTTATCGGACGGTCGGGGGTCTTTTCTTCACGGTTGTTTGCCGGCGGGGTTTGCCCTCCGGCCGGTCGGGCCTGGGTGTGGCCGTTCTTTCTGGCAGTGTTGTTTGCCGTCGTAGGGGCGGCCCTATGTGGCCGCCCTGCCGTTGTCATGGCCCAGGAAACTCGTTGCGTCCTGGAGAGGCCGCGCCAAAGGCCGGGCTTGCCACGGCGTCGCCCTGGCAAGCCGGGCGGCCACATAGGGCCGCCCCTACGCACGTCGACGACCGCCAGAATCTGCGGCCACACCCCGGCGGCCTGCGCGCCTGCTTACGCTCAACTTGGGGCGGGGGGAATGCCGATTTTCAGTACATAGGCGAGGACTGTCCCTTTCATACACCCAGGCCTGTTGTGTATAATGAGCGGCCGCTGTCGCTAGCGGCCCCGGCAACTGTGACGAGGCGGCGGCCGCGCTGACGTGACTACGAAGAAAGTGGATTCTTCCTGAAAGGAGCCTGTAGATGGCAATCAGTAATAGCAAGAACCCCACCCCAGCGACCCCGAGCGGGGCGGGGCAGCCCCAAGCCGCTCCGGCCGGCCAGGAAGTCGTCCTGCGCCTGGATGAGCGGAACCTGCGTTCCAGTTACGCCAACGCCTTCCGCACGAACGCCACGGCCGAGGAGGTCCTGGTCGATTTCGGCCTCAACCTCGTGACGCCTCCGCCGCGGCAGGGCGCCCAGCCCGAGATCATGTTCCAGATCGGCGAACGGATCATTATGAACTACTTCCAGGCGAAGCGCCTGGCGCTGACGCTGGGCCAGATCATCCGCCGCCATGAAGAGCAGTTTGGCGAAATCGAACTCGACGTCAACAAACGCCTCAAGACGGGCGGGTGAGGCGCCGAAGCCTGAGCGCGGTCCTCGGCCCTTCCCGTGACACGCCGGGCTCGCGGGGAAGGCGCACCTTGCGCATGGGGTGCCTGTGCGTCCGCGGCGGGCTGGACAAAGTGCCATGACAGCCGATTACACGGACAGGTCGGGCAGTCTTGCCGCAGCCGAGCGGCTCACGATGGCCGACGTGATCGACCGCCTGAGCCGTTTCGAAGGGCCCCCGCAGGCGTTCCTGGCCAACCTTCTGGCCGTCCAGTGCCAGATTGGCGCGGCCGAGGGCGGCGCCATCCTGCGCCCCGGTCCGGGCGGCGCGCCGGAACTGCTGGCGGTTTTCCCAGGATTGCCCCCGGGCGCCACGGCGCCGGTCTGGCTGGCGCGGGCGGCCGAACTGTTCGCCGAAGTCGCTGGCGGCGGGGCCACGGCCATCAGGCCCATCCACGCCGCCGACGATCTCTACGGCCAGGGCGCCAGGCTGCACCTGATCCTGATTCCCCTTCGCGGCGGCGAGGGGGTGCGCGGCCTGGCGGTGTTCCTGGTCCAGACGCGCGACGCCGCCGTCCTGTCGGCGGCCCGGGAGCGGCTGGAACTGACCATCAGCCTCCTGAGCCTTTACGAGATGCGCCTGGCCCTGGCCCGCCGCCAGGCAGACCTGCGCCGGCTGCGCGCGGCCATGGAAGCGCTGGCCGTCATCAACGAGCAGGACCGGTTCGCCGGCGTGGCCATGGCGCTCGCCAACGACCTGGCCTCCCGCTGGCAGTGCGACCGCGTGAGCCTCGGGTTCCTCAAGGGCCGCTACGTCAAAGTGCGGGCCATGAGCCACACCGAGAAGTTCTCCCGCAAGATGAAGGTTGTCCAGGGCATCGAGGCGGCGATGGAGGAGTGCATCGACCAGGACGTGGAGATCCTGTTCCCGTCGAGTCCGGAGGCCACGTTCATCAGCCGCGCCGCCGCCGACCTCTCGCGCCAGCACGGGCCAGCGTCGGTGCTGAGCCTGCCCCTGCGGCACGCCGGCCGCCCCAGCGCGGTTGTGGTGCTCGAGCGCCCCATCGACCGGCCGTTTACGCTGGAAGACGCGGAAGGCCTGCGGCTGACGGGTGACCTGGCGACCGCCCGCATCGTGAACCTGGAAGAGCAGGGCCGGTGGATCGGCGCGCGTCTGGCGGCGAGCCTCCGCCGGACTGCCGCGGCGGTCGTCGGGCCGAAGCATACCTGGATCAAGCTCGTGGTGCTGGCGATCGTCGGCTTTGCAATCTTCGCGATCTTTGTGGAGGGTCCGTACCGCGTCGAGGCGCCGTTCGTTTTCGAACCGATCCAGCAGCAGGTCATTCCGTCGCCGTTCGACAGTTATCTGGCGGATGCCTTTGTCGAGCCGGGCAGCCAGGTCGAGGGCGGCAAGACGGTCCTGGCCGCGCTCGATACGATTGAGATGCGGCTGCGCCTGGGGTCGGCCAAGGCCGAGCGCCTCGCCTACCTGAAGCAGGCGTCGGCCGCGGCGGCCGAGGACAAGACCGCCGAACAGCAGATTGCGCTGGCCCAGGCCGACCGCATCGCCGCCCAGATCAGCCTGCTGGAGCACCAGATAAGCCAGGCCACGATCGTTTCGCCCATCACGGGCATCGTCGTTGCCGGGGACCTCAAGCGGCAGATCGGGGCGCCCCTCAAGACCGGCGACGTCCTGTTCCACGTGGCGCCGCTGGAAGCGCTGCGCGGGGAACTGGCGGTTGCGGAGGGCAAAATCTCGGACGTCGAACTCGGCCAGGAAGGTGAACTCGCGCCGACGGGGTTCCCGGAGCGCCGCATCCGCTTTGTCGTCGAGCGCATCAACCCGATGTCCGAAGTGCTCGAGCGCCAGAACGTTTTCAAGGTGCGCGTGCGGCTCGTCGACACCCATTCACAGATACTGCCGGGCATGGAGGGGCTGGCCAAGATCGACATCGGCCCGCGTGCCTACGGCTGGATCTGGACCCGGGACCTCGTCAACTGGGTCCGGATGAAGTTGTGGATATAGTCGCCGCGCGGCGCTCCGTATATCGCGTCTCTCAGGAAATCACTTGTGCCGGTTGACCGACCCACATTCAGCGAGTCGTGGTACCGCGTGGCGGAACTCCGGCCGCGATTGCGGTCGGCCTGCCAGGTCCACCGTCAGCATTTTCGCGGCCAGGTCTGGCACGTCGTCCAGGACCCGGCCAACAACCAGTTCTTCCGGCTGAACGAAGAGGCGCACCGCTTCGTCGCCCTGCTCGACGGCCGCCGCACGATCGCCGAGGTCTGGAAGATCTGCAACGACATCGCCGGCGACGCTGCGCCCACGCAGGGCGAGGCGATCCAGTTGCTGGGCCAGCTCTACACGTCGAACCTGCTGCAGGGCGACCTGCCACCCGACGCCGAGGGCCTCCTGCGCCGCCATCGCCAGCGCATCACGCGCGAAGTGCAGGGGTACCTGACGAACCTGCTCTTCATCCGGATTCCGCTCTTCGACCCCGACCGGTTCCTGGATCGCTTCGTCGGGCTGTTCGGCCTGGCCTTCACGTTCTGGGGCTTGCTGGCATGGCTGGGCCTGATGGGGGCGGGGTTCTATTTCATTGCGGGGCGCACTCGAGAATTGGTGGAGAGCGCCCAGAATATCCTCAACCCGGCCCAGTTGCCGCTCTTGTACGTCACGGTGGTCTTCATCAAGGTGATCCACGAGTTCGGCCACGCCTTCGCCTGCAAGAAGTTCGGGCGCGAGAGCGGTTCCGGCGGCGAGGTCCACGTCATGGGCATCATGTTCCTGGTGTTTACGCCGCTGCCGTACATGGACGCATCGAGTTCCTGGGCGTTCCGCCGCAAGTGGCATCGCGCGATCGTCGGGGCCGCGGGCATGATGGTCGAAATGGCCGTCGCGGCGGTTGCGGCCGTCGTCTGGGCGTCCACGAGCGCCGGGACCACCACCCACGCCCTCGCCTACAACCTCATCTTCGTCGGCAGCATCTCGACGCTGCTCTTCAACGCCAACCCGCTGCTTCGGTATGACGGCTACTACATCCTCTCGGACATCCTGGAGATTCCGAACCTGGCGCAGCGTTCGCGCGACTACCTGTACTTTCTCGTGCGGCGCTGGGCGTGGGGCGTCAAGCAGGCCCGCGACCCGGCCCACACGCGCGGCGAGCGGTTCTGGATGGTCGTCTACGCCGTCTCGTCGACCGTTTACCGCGTCTTCATTACCATCGCGATTCTCTTCTTCATTTCCTCGTACCTGCCGTTCGTGGGCGCGCTGCTGGCGGTGGCGGCGATCGTGGCCTGGGTGCTCGTCCCGCTGGGCCGATTTGCCCATTACCTGGCGGCTTCGTCGGAGTTGATGCGGGTCCGCGCCCGCGCGGTCGGCTCGACGCTGGCCGTCGCGCTGCTCCTGGTGGGCGGGCTGGGACTGGTTTCCGTGCCGGACCGCAGTTACGTCGAGGGCGTCGTCGAGCCGGTCCAGGTGGCCGTCGTGCATGCAGCGGCGGACGGGTTTCTCCGGTCGCACCTGCCGAGCGGAAGCGACGTCAGGCCCGATGGGCCGCCGCTGATCGAGTGCGTCAACCCCGGCCTTGAGGCCGAGGCCCGCCAGTGGGAGGCCCAGCGCCGCGAGTTGGCGGCCCGCCGCAGCCTTGCCACCACCAAGGACGTGGCGCTCGTGCAAACTCTCGACGAGCAGATTCTCGCGGTCGACGACAAGATCCGCGACGTCCAGCGGCGCCTGGGGGAACTGGCGGTCCACGCGCCGTTTGCGGGCCAGTGGCTCTGGCCGCAACTCGACTTGCAGCAGGGCGCGTTCTTGCGCCGCGGCGATCCGATCGGCGTCGCCGTAACGCCCGACAACATGATCATCCGCGCCGTGGCCGGCCAGGAAGTGGCCGGGGTCCTCTCGATCGAGGCCGACCGCCAGGTTGAGATGCGCGTCAACGGGCGGCCCGATGCCCTGGTCGTGGGCACGATCACGCAATTCTTGCCGGCGGGCCAGGAGCGCGTGCCGTCGCCGGCGCTCACGTACGCGGGGGGCGGGTCCGTCGCCGTCTCGGCCGACGACCAGAAAGGCACCAAGACCGCCGAGCGCGTCTTCGAAATCCGCATCGCCCCCGACCCCGAAAGCTGCGTGCGCCTGCTGGCGGGGCAGCGGGTCATCATCCGATTCGAGAATCGTTCCAAGCCGCTCCTGGAGCAGTGGAAGCGGTCACTCCTTCAGTTGATCCAACGGAGGTCCAAAGTCTGACGTGAGTCGCCTGCCGAGCACAACGTGGCAAATGCTCGCGGAGCGTCCGGTGGACCGCGAGTTGCCGCGCGGCCTGGATGCCGCGTGGGACGCTGTCGCCGGCATGCTCGTGCGCCTGAAGCCCCGCCGCGCGGCCTTTATGAGCCGCGCCGCTCGGGTCCTTGCCATGGAGAAGGAGTGCCGCGACGTTTCGGACGCGCGGCTGCGCGAGCAGGGGGCGGAACTGCGGCAGCGGTTCCGCTTCAGCCGCGACACGCCCGAGGACCTTAATCGCGCGTATGCCCTCGTGTCGGAGGTCGCCTTTCGCCAGATCGGCATGCGGCCGTTCCAGGTCCAGGTGGCCGGGGCGCTGGCGCTGGACGCCGGCTGTGTCGTTGAGATGGCGACCGGCGAAGGTAAGACCCTGACCGCCACGCTGCCGGCGACCATCGGCGGCTGGCGCGGCCGCGGCTGCCACGTCGTCACGGTTAACGATTACCTGGCCGGCCGCGACGCCGAGTGGATGAAGCCCATCTACCGGTTCTGCGGCCTGTCGGTGGCGGCGATCGCCCAGGGGATGCACCCGCCCGAGCGCCGGGCCGCCTATGATGCCGACATCACCTACTGCACGAACAAGGAAGTGACCGCCGATTTTCTGCGCGACCGGCTCTCGCTGGGCCGACTCCAGGGCCTGTCGTCGGCCCTCATGGCGCGCATTGTCGAGGGCGCCGGCAGCGGCACGGACCGGCTCGTCCAGCGGGGCCTGGCGACCGCGATCATCGACGAGGCCGACTCGATCCTCATCGACGAGGCCGTTACGCCGCTGATCATCTCGGGCGATGCCCCGAACCCTGAGCAGGTCGAGGCCTTCCGGCAGGCGGTCGCCCTGGCCGAGCAACTCGATGCGGGCAAGGACTTCCGCCCCAACGAACGCTACCGCGAGGTGGACCTCACGAACGCCGGCAAGGAGCGCCTGGCCATCCTGGCGGCGCCGCTGGGCGGCCTGTGGCACGGTGCGCGGCGGCGAGAGGAATTGGTTGTCCAGGCCCTCGTCGCCCGCCAGTTCTATGTGCGCGACAAGCAATACATCATCCAGGAAGACAAGGTGGTCATCGTCGACGAGTTTACGGGCCGCCTGATGCCCGACCGCGAGTGGCGCGACGGCCTGCACCAGGCGGTCTCGGCGAAGGAAGCGATCAAGATCGTGCCGCCCAAGGACACTTTCGCGCGCCTGAGCTTCCAGCGGTTCTTCCGCCTGTACCGCAAGCTCTCGGGGATGACCGGCACGGCGGCCGAAGGGTGGCGCGAGTTCTGGCAGATTTACCACATGCCGGTGGTGCGGATTCCGACGAACCGGCCGTGCATTCGCCGCCAGTGGCCGCAGCGCGTCTTTGCCACCGAGCAGGCGAAGTGGAAGGCGATCGTCGAGGACATCCGCCGCGTGCACCAGGCGGAGCGGCCGGTGCTGGTGGGCACGCGCAGCGTCGGTGCGAGCGAACGCCTGGCCGTAATGCTCGGCGAGGCAGGCCTGGAGTGCCAGGTCCTGAACGCCGTCCGTCACGCCGAGGAAGCCCAGATCGTTGCCGCCGCCGGCGGCGTGGGCAAGATTACCGTGGCCACCAACATGGCCGGCCGCGGGACCGACATCAAACTGGCCGTCGGCGTCGCGGACCTGGGCGGCTTGCACGTCATCGCCACCGAGCGGCACGAGGCCGGCCGCATCGACCGCCAGCTCTTCGGCCGTTGCGGGCGCCAGGGCGACCCGGGCACCTGCCAGGCCATTGTGAGCCTCAACGACGAACTGGTCGTGCGCCACTCGCCGCACCTGTCGGCGATGCTCAGGCGGCGCTACGGCCAGGCCGAGCGGGAAGTCGGGTCGGCGTTGGCACGCCAGGTGTTCGACCACGCGCAGCGAAAGGCCGAGCGCCTCGCCTTGGCTCAGCGCAAGGCCGTGCTTCAGGCCGACAACTGGCTCGACCAGTACCTCGGCTTCGCCGGCCGCGAAACGTAACCCGTGCTGTAAGGCGCCTGCAAACGTTTCGTTACGCCTCGCTCGTGGCGCCGCGCTCACCTTCGATTCGCGGCTAGTGTACCGTCAATTTTGTTTTTTCGGGTGGCACAGGCTTTCAAGCCTGTGCGGCACAGCCTGAAAAGGCTGTGCAACCAAAGCCGGCACCCACAGATTCAACTTTGACAGTACACTAGTACTACAACGCCACTTGGTTCACTATGCAACAGCGTAACGACGACAGTTTGATGCCCAGTCCACGCAGCCGCCGCTTGCGGGCTTTCACGTGGCTGCGCTGGGACTTCTCGTTGCATTGCTGCGTCTCGGTGATGATCGCGGCTTCCTTCCGTAGGAAGCTCATACGCACCTGGCCGGTCAGCCACAGCGAATGCACCAGCGCCCCGGCCGCCGCAGCCAGCCGTGAAAGGTGCACGGCACCTCCAGGACGTACCGCTGGCCGCGATCATCCAGGGCGAAGTAAAACGCCGGCGCCTCGCCGTAGCCTTCGTCGGCCGTCATCCACTCGAACCGGACGCCGTTGGCCACGGCCCGGTCCCGCAGCCCGAGCGCGATCTGCCACTTGGGCCGGTGGACCATTTCATCCGGGATGCCGGCCTGCCGGCAACGCTCCCGGTCCTCGGACCACTCCTCGGGCAGGAACAGATCACCGGCCAGCAGCGTGTGAAAGTCTCCGGCCGCGTAACTCAAATGCACGGTCACCGCGCAGTTGTCCACCTTGCCGGTCGCCCCGCACCACTGCCGTTTGACCCCCGGCGTCTTGTCGCCTTTCTTGGGGTCGCTGGTCTCGTCATCTGCTGGGCGTCCATGCCGTATCTCCTTCCAGGAGAAAGGGTTCTGGAAGGAAACATCATCTTGCCGCTTGAGTTATCTTGAGCCCAAGTGGCGTTGTAGTACCAGGACTGTCCGGCAGTTCTCAAACCACTGGAATCCTATCTCGTTTGATTCCGCCCGTCGAATCTGGAAAGTGAGGTAATGGTTGACAACCTTCGTGGTTGACAACCTGCTTGACCGTAACGCCATCTGCCGATAGAGTTGGCGAACGGGCTTCGCGGCCAGCGTGAAGATCTGGCGCCTGGCACAGGTAGTCCTGCAATGCGGCATCTGGGTCGTCCCAGCATGTCGTAAATATGCAGTTATGCTTTTAGCGGAGGTGACAGGGGCCTGGTGGCTCTCCTGGTCTTCAAAACCAGTGCGGCGTTCAACAGAGCGCCGGGTGGGTTCGATTCCCATTCGCCTCCGCCATTTTTTTGCAGGGCCCAGCCCGCAGCCGCTCCGGCGTCCGGGCCACGGTAAGGGGGACTCGCATGCGATCCGTGCTTGTGCTTCTGGTCCTTTCGTTGTCCGTCGCCCTGTGTCCGGCCGCGGAGCGGCGGGCGCCCAAGACGCCGGGCGCGCAGCCCAAGGCGCCCCAGCCACAACCCAAGGCCGCGGAGCCCCAGCCGCCCGAGCCCTTCGTCGAGCCGCAGACGGGCGTGGTCTTTCCGCTGACGATGGGCCGCTTCACCTTCGCGGGGTCGCAGAAGTACGACAAGCCGGAACTCGGCGTCTCCATCCGCTACACGGCCTCGGAGCCCGTCAGCGTCAGGGCCGACATTTATGTCTACGACCTCGGCAAGAAGGACCTGGGCAACGGAATCGAGTCGGAGGCCGTGAAGGCGGCGTTCGAGCAGGCCAAGGCCGACATCGTCA
>Ga0315285_10008005_pt1 | contig 10857 bp, 15 predicted proteins | sample YL17G09_36_MG_FD_203698 | JGI IMG/M metagenome (GOLD analysis project Ga0315285, IMG submission 203698) | Sediment microbial communities from Yellowstone Lake, YNP, Wyoming, USA - YL17G09_36 | ecosystem: Environmental > Aquatic > Freshwater > Lake > Sediment | place: USA: Wyoming | collected... | reverse complement strand
TTTCGGTTTGGAAAGTCAACCGTTACGATGGGAACTTCACTGAGGATATAGTCCTTGATGTTTGGCGAGATTTGATAAGTCTCGCTTGCTCCCTTGAGCCAGCTATAGTCTAAAGTCGAGTTTCCGATTTTTGCTACAGCTTGCTTGGAACTAAGGATTTCAACCTTCCGTATCCGTTCTTTTGCTAGATCACTTGTTTGTGGAAAGTCTGATAGAGCAGACGATGCATAAACGCGGAAACGGTCTTGGTGATGTCTTTCTAGTGTCATTAGTTCAATCCTCATTTTACGGTGCTAACCACCATAATTATCTTCAAACCAATACTTCGATATCTTAAACTTCGGTGTTCCTTTTTTTACCCAATCCTTGCAGCAGTCAAACGCAGTCACATACTTGTCGTGAGAGCTGCACCACAATAGGTTAAAAGACTGCGACATATAGTCACAACCTTGGCAGCAGTTTTGTTTTTCTTCCTGCTCGATACCATACTCCTACTGTGGAGTTAAGTACAAGGGTGGCATACTTGAGCGGGCTTTTTCAGTCTTTTTCCATCTGTTGCTCAATCGCCTTCAACTCATGTTCAATGGTCTCAAAAGGTCCGGTCTGGAGATGATAGCAATCGGCTTTCAAATCGGAGACAAGTTCCTTGATTTTCTTAAGAGTCTCCCAACGGTCAATCCCCTCGGCAGTAACTTGGTAGTGTGTCCGCATCTTTTTGAGAAAAGTCATATTCAATCTCCCCTTGAGTTTTATCCTGCATGACAGGATTTTTTGAAAACCATCTAAACCTATATGAATCTTATGTACTAGTCAGGACAGCGGAGTAGTCCACCCGGATTATCTAATCTTGAACTACGGCCTTCTTTGCCATCTCCATTAGCTCTTCAGGGGTTTTCCCTTCAGTAGCTTTCATATTGGCGACAAGAAAATTGACGGTGACTTCAAAGTTTAGAAGGTCACACATCTCTTCTCTTGTCACGGAAACTGGTTGATTGAGGATCTTCCTGAATACGGTGATCCCCCTTTCGAGTAGCTCGCGATGTGATACTTTAGGTTGCTCTACTACTGTCTCATTCTGTTCCATTCCATTGCTCCCATTTCAAAAAAAGATATTATTTCCACCTAAATTACATCGGTTTAAGTAGCCGATGTTAATTAGTCGTTGTTGTCAACGATCTGTAGGACAGCTCGTTTCTTTTCTTTTCCAGCGATGGCGTAGAGAATCCATCTAACTGAATCAGCGGTTTTTCCGTTACGACCAATCACCTTGCCAATGTCTGATTTGGCGACTGTTACTTCATACACTCTCGCTTGTTCTCCTTCAATTTCGTTCAGTCGAACCGAGTTTGGATCATCTACAAGTAACCCTAAAGTCATGCGTAACCATTCAGTTAAATTGTTGTTCCCCTTTGCCATCGTTGTCTCCTTCTAGGCTAAATCAAACAGTTCCAGTAAATCTGGCGGTTCTGGATGATAGTGCAACGAGCCATCGGACCACCGCACTGTTCGCTCTGGTGCGTGCATATTAGAAGGCAAAGAGCCGATCTCTTTCAGGTCTTCCATATAGAAAAGAGCTAAGTCTGGTGTGTCACGATGTTGTTTGGCTATCACTGTTACTAAATCTAACTCGTCAACCAAACCATGTTCTTCTAAAATCGTTTTCCAGCATCTTCTAGTGATATTAGCCACATAATCTAAATAAGCCCGATGAAGGGTTCGACCACGCTTGGAATCGTCCATCCACTTACGGACAGTGATAACAGTCTTCTTCAGAATTGAACTGTTCTCAACAAAAGGTTTAATCTTTGTATTATAGTCACGTTTAGAAATTCGATTGAGTTGATAATCGAAGATGAGATCAAAAACTGCTTGACGTTTGGGCTTTGGTACATTTCCAATAAAGTCTTTAAGGACTTCACAAAAAGTCTTCTTTTTCCAAGAAGTATCCTTGGCTGCATCGTAGCTGGCCTTACTGTCATTGTCGCCATCGGTCATATCATAATCAACCATCTCTTTATAATTGCTCGGCATGTAGTCATGGAATTTTTCAATCTCTGCAATGCGATCCCTTGAGACAAAACGCACCATCCTAAATAGGAGATTTTTTCCTTCGGCATCCAAAGGTGCTTGCTCACGGATCAAGGTTTCAAAACTAGAAAGTTTGCTTTTGGTGGTTTGCCATGCACCGCCTACTTGGTGATCGCAATCAATCCAATCGATAAGGGGATCTTTAAATGGGTTAAGAAACCCTGGAAACTCAAACAGCACGACTTTAAGAGTTTGCTTGAGATCGGGAAAGGTCTTCAGAAACGACTGGAGAATAGTGAGCGAGCCTGCCAATAGCACAAGGGTTTTATCTGAGCTACACTCTTGGAGCAATGGATTGACGTTCTTGTACAAGTCAGAAGCTACCCATCTTGCTTCCAGGTAGATCGGAACATGGTCACGCAGGGGGACTAGTTGACGTAGGATCAAAGGAGAATGAAATGCATAGCCGTAGATTTGTGCCATTAGGAACCCCCATGTTTTTTAAGTGCATAGTAACGTATTATATATCCTATTCCAATTGTACAAGATAAAAATGCAAGAAAGAATAAGACGGATAAAGGCTGCGTGTATATACGACGAAGGATGGCGAAGATAAGAAGGCCAAAGGCGACTGCCACTGAGCCTACGGCTAACGATAATAAAATTTCATAACACCACTCTAACCATTTGTTCATCATCGCAAGATATCAACCCAATCAGGCTTCTCAGTATCATAAGTCCGTGTGCCTGAATGGTTCTCGCAGCCTTCGTTTACACAAAACCATTCGTAGTCTGATGTTCTATCCAAAGAATCACACGCCATTATATTTCCTGCACAATTATTACATATAGCACTGACCACTTGCCATGATTCTTTTCGGTTGCCGCCAAGTGCTATAAACCCACTTTGTTTCCACACCATCGCTTTCATCTCTAAGCCTTTCGTCTATGGTAGTCTTGAAATACAGTCAGCTTAGTTTTTCTATCTTTTCTTTCAGCAAGCCACAAGTGATCTAAGCATTCAGAAGTTTGAATTGACGACTGATGTGAAATCACGACAATGGTTCGGTCGGGGAAGGTTTCCTTCAACTTTGGAAGCACCACTTCAGTAAAGGCGACCATCCCCATCTCATCCAAATGGCCTTCGATCTCATCAAGAAAAAGAAGGTTGGTCTTTTTGTTCGGGGGGATCAATTCTAGTTGACTAAACAATAAAACACGAGCTGCCCTATTATATTCACCAGCACTCAGGCAGGCGATAGGATATGGCTCGGTTGTTGGATCGTTAGTGGGCTGGATGAAAAAATCAAGGTCATCCAAGTCTTCAGATAACGACCACTGGTAAGGCTCTTGAAAGAACATCTTGCTCCAGTGGTTCGACCTATCGATCAACTTTTGGCAGCGTTTCTTCAGTTCATAAACCTTGAAGCCCGAAGGGCTATAAAAATCATTCATTAACTCTAGGATCTTACACTCGCTCTCAGCTTCTTCGGTTCCTGCGACCTTGGCTTCAAGGGCTTGGGCTTGGGCTTTAAGCGACACAAGGCTTGTGAGCTGTGTGCGAAGAGAACCCTTAAACTCGTTTAGGGCTTCCACTCTACCCATAAGGGTAGCCAAATCTTCTCGCTGCTCCTTCTCTTGCTCTTCGATGCTTTGAAGCTGTGGGAGCGTAATAACCGTCTCAGTCAGTTCGTCAAATCTGTCAAATTGCTTTATCTCTTCTACTAGAATGGGGAGCCTATCGGCTATCTGCTTTAACTCTTCGCTGTGGTCTTCCTTGAGAGCATCAGGGAAACCAAGGTTGTTGGCTTCGACCACAAGCAGGTCATAGGTAGTCTGCCATTTAATAAGGGCATCCTGCTCCTTCTCGTAGGCTTCCCACTGAGCCAGAGCATCTTTTAGCTGCTGCAATTCGCCCTCAGCCACAGAGAGTTTAACACCAAACGTAGGATACCTAGCAAACTGCTCTTGGAGCGTGGCTACCTGCTGGCTCAATCTGGATGCCTTTGCGTGGAATGCGGCTAGCCTCAAGCACTCTTTCTCACCTTCAGTGATCTCTTTGATCCTAGTCTCGATGACCTTCTTGCGTTCGGCTGCCGTTAGCCCTTCAAGGATGAAACTCAACGGCTGCTTACAAGTTGGGCAGGCATCTCCACCTTTCTGAAGTAACTTGTAATGATCTTCGGCATCTACCTTCTCTTTGTAGTATTCGGCCTTTCGCTTATCGATATCGGCACTGCTGGGCATCTCTTGAAGCTGCTCGCTTAGGTCGTCCAGTTCCTTAGCTAGGGGAGTGATCTGTTTCTTGAGCCGCAGCTTCTCCTGCATCTGGCTCAAGGCGATCCCCTTCTCTGCGATCTCCTTGTGGTCTGGCTTCTCTGACGTTGGTATTTCGAGCGTAACTATTGGCTTGCGTCCTTGATGGGGAGTGATCTTTGTCTTTAAAAAGACTTCAAGCTGGAGTTTGAGTTTGGCTTTTCTTTCCAACTCCCCCTTCGATTTTAAAAGTGTCTCTTGCTCACTCTGTAACCATTTGATATCCATTCCCTGAAGTTGGGTGAAGAGTTTCAGATACTGATTCCACGTCTCGATCTGTTTTCCTAGTGCTGATTGGTGATCTGTTGTTTCTTTGATCTGAGATTTTATAAGTGAAAGCGTGGTATCACAGTTTTCGATCTGCAACTCTACCCACTTCTCTCCTGGTAGCTCTCTCTTGGCTTCGTTGACCGAATCAAGTCTTATTCTATCAGTTTTTAAATTTTCTAATTTACCTTTACTCTTACTAAATTCTTCTTTGTAATATTCGAATTGGTTAGAATAGAAACTGTCAATATTAAAAAAGCCCTCAAGATATAGTTTCTTTTCTGACGGCTTGCCTTTAATAAGAACATCAAGGGATCTTTGGTTAATAAACACAAAGAAGTTAAAATCATCCTTAGATAACCCTATCGTCTTTTGAAGTAGCTCCTGCACATCCGAAGGCTTATGGGACACCTTAATGGGCATATCATTTTTAAGGACTGACCACGCATCAACGCTTTTTGAAGGGGTATAAGTAAAACCCCACTTATCAGTTTTAGTTTTGAATCGAAGGGTTCCTGTAAAGCTAGGAAGAACAACCTTCTTGAAGTTACCTCTAGGACTTTTCCCTGTTACAAAAGCCACGAGTAGTTCAACAAGGCGTGTCTTCCCAGTGCCATTTGATGCTTTGCCATCGACCGAAGCATCAAAGTTTTTGCCACGGAGCAAAGTCAGGCCGTTTTGAGTAAACGGCACCAACGTCTTCTTCTCATAGAAACGGTCGCCTTCGAATTCAAAATCTAAAAATTCAATCATTTAGTTCTGTTCTCTCTTCTCAGTCAAAACTGGGCAGTGGTAGGGAGCGTCACTAATATCTTCAACCCCACCACATAACTTCATGGCGTTAAACACACAAACTAAGCCAGATGCAATCAAGATGCAGCTCCTTACTTCTCGTTTCTGGCACTCAGGACACCGTTGGTCTGAATGGCCAGAAAACCATAAGAATTCCTTGCTGCACATATGGCATGAGATAGTGTATAAGCCCATTACTTTCCTTCACGTCTTGTCCGACACGCATCTTTGAATGAATCCATCTTCTTCTCATGAGCATCAACCAGAGAAGAAACGTAGTCATAATTTTCTCTGATCCCATTAAGCAAATCAACATTCATATTACCGAATACCGAATCATTCCAATACTGAAGGAGTATACTCTGCGTCCTTGTGAGATTGACATGCTGCTGGAACATAGAAGCCATGATAAAGGCTTCGCATTCGCCAATGCTTTTGATCCACGATATCTCGACTGATTCATTAACCTGATCTAGGGTATCTTCTTTCCTTTCTCTAAAGGACTGAAGGATCTCTTCGGGATGTTCTCCCATGATCTGGCGTTGGGCAAATTCCTTAGCGTTACCTGTGGTGTAAACATTCGGTTCCAACATAGGATCATTTTCATTTTCTTCTTCAAACAATAAAGTCTCTTCTTCCACTATTTTTTCTCCTTCGACATATTTAAATCAAGGCCAAGATCTCGTGCCGTTTTTGTAGTCAATAGATCTATCATGGCTTGAGCTGTATTAGAGCCTGATGAATTTCCCATTTGGATATCAGGTGCCCATTTTTGTTTAGCGAATTCTGTCGCGTAAACTTTATTAACTTCAACCCATGCATTGAGTTTCTGCGACAAAGCACCGTCAGCCGACATAATGAGTTTTCTCTTCTCGGCTTCGCCTTCACCTTCCAAGATATCCTTGGCTTTCTTTAGAGCGGCTGATTCCTTATCGAGCTTCGCTACTTCAAGTCGCTTCTGGGCTTGAACGACTTCTTTGATCTTCTCTTGCTCCTGCTCGTACTGAGCCGTTGCAACCTTGGCTTTACCTTCAGCTTCGATCTTCAGTTTATCCTGCTCTGCTTTGAGAGCTTCAGCTTTAGCGGTAGCAACACTCATTGATGCTTTTTGTTGTTCTGAAATCTGATCTTCCACCGTTTTGCTGTAAGCGATGTCTTTGATCTCAAAGTTGGATACTATAATTCCAGTTCCCTTTAAAGGACTAGCCTGGTACATGGGCTTGCCGTCTTTATCTCTTTTAATGATTTTAAATGTCTTCGATGACTTTTCACCAGTTGTTGCATCCACTACTTCCTTTGTGGATTCTTCAGTTTCGTAAATGCCGTTTTGGATCTGATCCCATGCCCAGAACACATAGTCGTTTCTCTTCTCAGCATAGGATTCTCTGGCCGTCATTGTGTTGGCGGTGAGCATAAGAGCATTACGAACAACTTTGAGAATGAGATTGTGCTGCAAGTCATCAAACGATTTGTAACCGGATGTTGTGACTAACGAGACTGCTTCGGCTTCGTTTGTGGGCATGGAGATTCGAACAGTGCCTGAGATCTGGGCTGTCGAGCCGTCCACAAATCTGACGGTGATAGACTGATCTTTCTTATCGCCTTCGTCTGCGTCTTTAGTGAAGTAGAAGGTGTCTGCTTTTGGCCACACTTGAATGTCGCCAAAGTTTCGAGCGTAAACGCCTGGCGTCATGATTGCCGTCATCTGCCCTGACACTGCGGCTTGTTTGATATGATATGAGCCACGATCCACTGTGTTAAAGCACTGACAACCTACAAACAAAACACCGATCACAGCAACCACTAGGCCGATAAGCCCAAGTTTTTTAAAAATAGTATCCATAGTAACACTCCTAGTAACCTAATTAATGATTCTTCAGGTTCCCCTAAAGATGTCTAACTCTTTTTTTAAGCGTTCGATTTCTTGATCTTTCTTTTTGATGTCCTCCTCTCTGCGTTTGAGATCCTTGTCCTTCTCGCCTGCGATTACTTTGTAAAAATAGTAGCCCACAATAAAAAGCACACCTAGACCTATGCTGATATCAATCAATACTGGCATCTTGTACTTCCTCGTAAGTCATAAAAAAAATATCTTCTTTGCAAGGGTAAAATTCCCCCTTAACCCCTTTGATGATGTAGTCGCCTTCGCTTGCCATGTGGTCGCCTTCAAGAGTTGGGATACATAAAGTCGTAGCAGTAACTCCGATCCCCCATTCGTTTTCTTTCAGTCGGCTACCGATCAGTTCTGCGGTAGGGCAGAACGCTTCCATCTCTGATGTGTTGTTTCCTGTCCACTTCAGAGCTTCAATCACAATTGGTTTTTTCTTATAGCGTTTAATCATCCAAACAAGTCCTCGTCTTCTTCATAAGTATTTTGTGTCTTTAATAGTTCTCTAATTTCTTGTGCTTCTGTATATTTTCCTAACTTCTCATAGAGTTGAAGAGATCTCTGGAGATTGCCGCCAAGACGGCATTGATCTGCCGCCATGGTCATGGCATCTCGATTTCCTTCATCAACAAGCAAGGCGAGTTTTTTGAAAAAACCCATTAATTAGTCGTCTCCTTGTTAACCCCTATGGAGCCAAACTTTTCTTCAAACTGCTTCATGATCTGTACTTGATCAGGATTGAGTGTCTGCATCACAGCCTTAGCTGTGTCGATACCATTAATGTAGGCATCAACAAGAAGGTGAATCAGCTCTGCTCGTTTGATAATAAGAACATCCTTGCCGCTCATCTTACACCTCTTTGTCGCCATCGACTAAAGCCGACAAGCATTTGTGGTGTGCAATTCTATTTCGAGAAGCAGCTCGGTTTTCTTCTCGTTGTTCTTCTGTAAGCTCTTCTTCATCTTCATCTTCACATTCATCTTCGCACTCTTCACATTCACAATCATCTTCGTCTTCTTCTTCATCACACCCACAAGCACATCCACGCTCTTCAGGCTCTAACTCGTTTCGAGCCATTCGGCCAAGAACACCCTCTTTTAAAGCACGGAGCCGTCTTGTAGAATTGACGTTGTTTTCTAGTAGCTCCAACAAAAGATCTTTTTTAGGATCTCGAAGCTGCTCCAGAATATCGTTTCTTTCTTTAACTAGTTCCATTTCAGCGTGGAGAAACTTTGCAAACAATCTGTGGTACATCGTATTATTCCTTTTCTTCTACTACATTGGTTTTTAATAATTCTGGAGCGTGCATCTTATGGAATGCACTTGATCTTGTATAGGCCAGATGCCGATATTTATTAACAGCATCTAGCATCTTGACTGTGGCTGCTACCACTAGTCTTCGCTCATCATGAAGGTAGGCTCCCATGTCGGATAAGAGCTGCATGAAAATTCCAACCATCTCGGCTGCTGACTGATGCGTTAGTTGAAGACCACCAGGGGTTTTCACCGTATCCAACATACAGTTATGCCAACGTGCATAGAAGGGATCGCATAGGTTTCCCAGCTTCTTTTTTGGATCAACCAGATAGTAAAGAGACTGCAAGTGGCTATCCAAGGCTTTCTCGAACAGATACTTGCAGGAGTTTGCCTGCGAAGACGATATCAACTTCAAAGCATTTGACAGAGCCGCACTATACTTGCCGCTGTAAACACCTTGGATAAGGTAGGAGACAAGGTTAGGCTCTGTCTCTGGGTTGTCCACAAAGCGTCCTACGATCTTTCGAATTGCTTCTACATCCTGAGTGTCGATCTTTTGACCGCCTTCGATGGATGATAAAACAGCTTCCAAAGTCGCAAGTGCTTGACGAACAAGACCACTGGAAAACTTAGCAATGTTCTTAAAGATAGTGTAAGCCCTTTCAATCGCAGCTTGGGCTTCGTCACTATTGGCAAACTTTTCCTTTGGAGTAAAATAGTCTCGGTTCTCTAACTTACAGATCTTAGCTAGATAATCAGAAATAACTTCATCATCAACCCTACACACCGTTAAAGGGCAACACCTATTGATGATGGTTGGCAAGAGCCTTTGCGGATCAGTGGTAAGGAGTAGAAAAACTACTCCTTCAGGCGGCTCTTCCAAAATCTTGAGAAGTGCGTTTTGGGCTACAGACGTTAAACACTGGATCTCATCGCAGATGAACACATGAGCATTAAACTGCGATGCGTAAGCTGTACTTTCAATGACGGCACGCACTGTATCGATACCACGAGTATCTGAAAAGTTAATTTCATCTACACCACCATAGTAGCCTCTCGTCAGAACATCTTTACAATAGTCGCACTTGCCGCAAGGTACACATGTCTCCATATTAAAGTCATCACAGTTAATGTAATGAGCTATGATACGTCCAAGGGTAGTTTTGCCGCAGCCCGAAGGACCGGAGATCAGAAAACTTCTATTGATCCCTGTTTTGCTTCGAAACTGTCCTTGGAGCAACGACACTATGTCGTCTTGACCAATAAGTTGTTCCAGTCTTTTCGGTCGGTATTTTACCGCCAATGATTCTCTTGATTTCAAAATAGCCATGCCAGTTGTATCCTTTCAACAAAAGTCGCTCTCGTTACCCATCACTTAATTAACAAGTCGTTTTCACAATTCCACAGTTTCGATCTTGTCATCAGCATCGCCTTTGGCTTTCACCGTAGACGAACCTGTCGCAAGTGTCTGATAGTACAGTTCTTGTGCTGTACCGTCAGCCAACATTTCTTCGATTTGGGTTCTTAGAGCTTTGCCTTCTTCACGGATTAGCACCAGTTCCTTAAACTTCTTCCAAGTGAACGACTGGGTTTCCCAGCCCTGGATATTGATGCCGTATGTTGTTTTTGACGGCTGTTCAATTAAGCCGCAGCTCGACAGGAAGGTGAACACGTCAAACACAGGATCAATGCCACGGCCAGGGTTTCCTTGCTCATCGAGCCACAAACGGAATTCTGTGGCACGAAAACACGGACCAGACTTGTTCTTAAGGACGGTAGCTTTGCCAAGAATGTAACGGTCGATGCCATCACCACTAACATGGGTTTCTTCGATGATCTTGTTTTGAGCACGATTCACATGCATCTTGATCTTGAGATCTGGGTAGAACTGAACGGCCTTACCCCCTGGCTCAGTTTCGGGATTTCCAAACTTACACATGGGGTTGATCGTCAAGTGGTTCGTTGCCAAGTAGATGCAGTTCTTGCGGCCAAGAAGCGACTTCACAAGTGGGAACGTGTTCGAAAAACAGCGTGCTAGTAGAGCGATAGGATCACTGTCCATGTCTTCGTCCCTTGCTTCAGGGAGCATGGCTTTCAGAGAATCAGTAACAAAGACCATCTGCGGTGAGAAGTCTTCCACTTCAAAGATCTTGCCTTCTTTAAGCCCTTTAGTGATGTAAGACCACATTGGCTTATAGGAGAAGTCAGGAGCGATAACGTAATACTTATGGACTTCTGCTTTGTCGTCCCACATCTGGATCTTGTCGGGAAGACCTTTCATAACCATGTTCATGAAGCGGAAGGTTGCT
>Ga0315285_10008004_pt1 | contig 10857 bp, 7 predicted proteins | sample YL17G09_36_MG_FD_203698 | JGI IMG/M metagenome (GOLD analysis project Ga0315285, IMG submission 203698) | Sediment microbial communities from Yellowstone Lake, YNP, Wyoming, USA - YL17G09_36 | ecosystem: Environmental > Aquatic > Freshwater > Lake > Sediment | place: USA: Wyoming | collected... | reverse complement strand
ATTGCAGGACAGTAACGGATCAGGAGCATGCCCTGGGGGTGTAGGGAATGGTAGTGCGCATTAGAACGCGGATTGCAGGACAGTAACGGATCAGGAGCACGCCCTGGGGGTGTAGGGAATGGTAGTGCGCATTAGAACGCGGATTGCAGGACAGTAACGGATCAGGAGCACGCCCTGGGGGTGTAGGGAATGGTAGTGCGCATCGTCAAGTGGTTACAGCCGCGGGAAGGGTGGGGCGTTTTTCTCCTGCTCCTGATCACCGTGATGTGCCTGCCTGCCGCTGCTCTCGCTGCCGAATGGGTCCCCGGCGACGAGGGGCTGGTGCCGCTCGCGCTGATTGCGCTCGTAGTAGGACGCTGGCTGGCGTCGCGGGAGGATTGGGGCTGGTCGGTGTGGTTGCCTGTGGGCGGGTCGCTCGGGCTCCTGTCTGCGCTCAGCGCTGCCTCCCACGTCGTGATCTTTCTGCCGGGAGGTGGCGAAGCCGCCTTCGATTTCGCGCAGCGCTGGGTGGTCTGGCTGAAGGCCGCCTTCAGCGGCGGCCGGAGCGAGGACCCCGACATATTCCTGTTCTACGCGGCGCTCCTGTGCTGGGGGACGGTTCTCCTCGCCGCGTGGGCCTTCTACCGCCGCCAGCGCCCGCTGCTGGCGTTATTGCCGCCCGCGCTGCTGAGCGCGATCACTGTCTTTTACTCGGGCCGGGGCATCCTGTGGCTGATCGGGGAACTGGGGTGTGGCATCCTGGTGCTGGCGGCCGGCAACCTCACGCATGCGCGACAAACGTGGGAGGCGGCAGGGGTGGACTATGCCACCGACCTGGGCCTCGAGGTCATGGCCGTGGCGATGGCCGTCGCCGTCGTGTTCGTCGCGGTCAGCCTGGTCGGCCCGCTCGTCAGTGCGCGCCGGATCGAGGACTGGTTCTGGCGCACGTTTCGAGAGCCTTCGACGCAGGTGGAGGACACGGCGGAGCGGCTCTTTGGCGGTGTGGCTCCCCCGGATCCCCTCTGGCGCGGAGGGGCGGGAGGGGGCAGGGGAGGGGCCAGCAGTTACCTGCCGCAGAGCCGCCTGCTGGGCGGCCGCCCCGAACTGCTCGACGAGGTGGTGATGGTCGTCCGGACCGACGAGCCTCCTCCACCGCCGCCAGTGGACTTTCCCACCGCGGTACGACCGGCTACGCCGCGCCACTACTGGCGGGGGATGACGCTGGACCATTACTCCGGCCGGGGCTGGTCCACGACGGTGGACGCCCGTGAAGAGGTGGTCGGGGAATTGCCGCTGCCTGCGCCGCCGGCCTACCGGGACGTGACGCAGCGCTTCGAATTCATCGCTCCCCACGGCGATACACTCTACGCGCTGAACGCGCCGGTGCGGGTGGAAGCGCCGGTCGAGGCGGTGTGGCGCACGTTTCCTCTTTCCTCCTCCATCGGTGTGGATGGGGGCGACCTGGTGGGGCTGGCTTCCGAAGCGCTCAGTTATACGGTCGTCTCCCGCCTGCCTGCGCCCACGGCAGACGACTTGCGTGCTGTGTCCCCGCTTTACCCGAACGAGATCCGCGAACACTACTTACAACTGCCCGACACGTTTCCCCAGCGCGTGGTTGACCTGGCCAGCGAGGTCGTCGCCGGCGGAGAGACGGTCTACGAGCGGGTGCGCTTGCTGGAGCACTACCTGCGCGCCTACCCGTATTCGTTGGAGGTGGAGCGGCCGCCGGAGGAGCGGGACGTGACCGACTACTTCCTGTTCGACGTACGCGAAGGCTACTGCGACTATTACGCCACGGCCTTCGTGACGATGGCCCGCGCGGTCGGCATCCCGGCGCGGCTGGCCTCGGGGTACGTCGGCGGGGAATACGATTATGCCGCCGGCGCTTACCTGGTGCACCAGTTCAACGGCCACTCCTGGCCGGAGGTCTACTTTCCCGGCTGGGGGTGGCTCGGCTTCGAGCCGACGGGGGCGCAGGCGGTGACGGAATTGCCGCGCGAAGTGTCGCTGTCGGAGGAGGCGTTGCCAGACCCCACCGGCCTGCCGGCGCGGGTGGTGCGCTTCCGCTGGCGCATGGCCGGGCTGGGAGTGGCGGCGCTGGCCGGTGTGGGATTGGCGACGGTCCTGGTGTTCCGGTGGTATCGGCGACAGAAGGTACTCGTCGTGACGCTGCCGCTGGTATGGAGTTGGGTGGGACAGCGCGGGGCACACATGGGACTCTCGCCCGATCCGGCGCTCACGCCACAGGAGTATGCCGTGGCGCTGGCGGCCCACTTGCGGGCCCGGGCGGAGCGGGCGCGGCGGCGGAGAACGCGCTGGATGGGACTGGCCCGGCAGGGTAGGATCGCACTGGAGCGCCTGGCGGCGCTGTACAGCGCGCAGGTCTACGGCGGGCCGCAGGCGCTGGCGACAGACGAACAGGCAGTGCGGGGCCTGTGGACGCGGCTGCGCGGGCCGCTGCGCTGGTTCGGCTGGTTGGGTTGGACGCCGCGGAGAGGCCTTGGCTCACGGGCTTTCTTGCGCCGGCTCGGGGCGCGGACTGGCGCGGACCAGGACCAGGACCATCAGCAGGCCAACCCCCAGCGCGGCCCCGAAGGGAGCGACTGAACCCCATTCTCGTCGCAACAGCATCCCTGCGCTCGGCGCAGCGGTCGAGATGATGCCTGTAACCGTGCCGAACAGCCCCACCACCCTCGCCCTGGTTTCCGTCGTAGTGCTTTGGGCCAGGCTCGTGTTGTAGGCGATGAAACTGATCTGCATCAGGACCCAACTGAGCACAAAGACGGGTAGTCCTGCCAGTAGGGTGGGGGCGGAGGCCCACAGCACGAGCGTGGCAAAGTGGCCGGCTGAACTTGCGGCGAGCACCAGGCGCCCGCCGAAGCGATCCACCAGGCGGCCACCGGCCAGGCTAAGCAGTGTGGCTCCCAGGCTGCCGGCAGCAAACAGCCAGTTGATCTGCGCCTCGGACAGGTGGACGACGTCTTTGGCGTGGAGGGAGACGAACGGCCCGTGCACGGTCAGGCCCATCGCGGTGCAGAAGGCACACGCAGCGACGAGCAGCCAACGCAGCCGGTGCGGGAGGGCGTACCTCAGGCTGGCTGTCTTCGGCAGGTGCGCTTGGACGGCTGTCTCCCGCAGCGCGACTGCACGCACGAGCGCGCAGAGCAGCGTCACTCCGGCGGTGGCCCACAGCAATTCCCGCAATGGTACGGCCCGCAGCAGGATGGCTCCCAGCGCCGGGCCGATGGTGACCCCCAGCCCGAAACAGAACTCGAAGACACCAAAGGCTGTCCCTTGTTGTTCCTCCGCCACGGATTCGGCGATGAGGGACGTGAAACTGGGCCACTGCAGGGCGCTGAGCGAGTTGATGGCCAACATGGCCGCCATGAGCGCGGCCCAGTGGGTCGTGGCGCCGGCCAGCAAGTACAGGGGGGTGGCGCAGAAGGTCGGCACGACGATGAGCGCCTTGCGGCCGTACCGGTCAGATAGCAAGCCGCCTGCCAACTGGAGCAGCGCGTAGGCCAGGTTCATCAGGCTGTAGGCCAGGCCGACCTGGCCGTCGCTGGCCCCCAGGTCGCGGAAGTAGAGGGGCAACAGTTGGTACCAGGTGAACATGGATGTACCGAGCAAGAAAACGGTACCGGCGATGGCCAGGATGTTGCGCTCCAGCGCAAATACCTGGCGGAAACGTTGGGTCGAGGCGCGCATGGCGTTCAATTTTATCCTGCCTCGTCTCGCTGTGCAAGTCGTGATCGGCGGATCGGAGTCCCCAACTTGTTGGGGCTTTTGCCAGGAACCCGAACAAGTTCGGGGCTCCGCCAATGCGAATGTAGCGCTGCAAGTATCGGAGTCCCCAACTTGTTGGGGGTTCTTGTCAGAAACTCGAACAAGTTCGGGACTCCGATTCGGGGGCGCCCCTTGCAGGCAGGTGCCGCACCGTGATATAATCCCGCTCATGAGAGATGCAACGCTGTGCTTTTTAGTGCGCGGAAAACCGCCTGATGAGGTTCTCCTGGGCTTCAAGAAAGCCGGGTTTGGTGCCGGGAAATATAACGGTTTTGGTGGGAAAGTTGAAGTTGGTGAGACAGTAGAAAGTGCCGCGATCAGAGAGGTGGAGGAAGAGGTTGGAATCAGGATCTCTGAGGAGCACCTGCAACCGGTGGGCCGCCTGACGTTTCTGTTTCCTGCCAATCCGGCCTGGGACAAATTGGCGCACGTGTTCCTGGTCACCAGGTGGGACGGCGACCCGGCAGAAAGTGCGGAGATGAAGCCGGCCTGGTTCAAGGTGCACGAGATTCCGTTTGAACGGATGTGGCAGGGTGACGTTCATTGGCTCCCGCGTGTCCTGGCCGGAGAGCGGATACAGGGATGCTTTGCGTTTGGAGAGGACAACGAGGCCGTCACTGCCTGGAAGGTGGAGGCATGGTGAGATAGGAGGTTGCGCTATGGGGGGAAATCACGAGTGTCCAGGCGGTGGGACCGGTAGTAGCCGCCGCCTTTCCCGCCGGGAGTTCCTGCGGCGGGCCGGGCTGGTGGGACTGGGCGTGGGGCTGGCCGGCGGCATCGCCGCCGTCGTCTACAGGCAACTGGGCCTGCCCGTCCCACTCTTCGGCGAGCGACCCGGCGTCGAGAAGCGCCAGGGGCTGGAGTACCGCGCCTTTGGCAAAACGGGCGAAAAGGTGGCTATGCTGGGGCTGGGCGGCTACCACTTTCTCGAGATCTCCCAGCAGGAAGTGACGGACATCGTCCAGCGCTACCTGGACCTGGGCGGCAACTACGTCGAGACTGCCTACGCCTACGGCTCCGGCGCTTCGGAGAGAAAGGTCGGCCAGGCGCTACAGGGCCGCCGGGAGGGGGTCTTCCTGGCGACCAAGGTGGCGGCCCGGGACAGGGAGGGCGCGGCGCGCATCCTGGAGAAATCGCTCGAGAACCTCCAGACCGACCACGTGGACCTGCTGTTTATGCACGGCGTGCAAGAGTTCTACGAATTGGAGGCCATCCTGAGCGAGGAGGGGGCGCTGCGGGCGGTGGAAGAGGCGCGCCTGGCGGGCCAGGTGCGCTTCATCGGCATCTCCGGCCACGGCTGGGCCGACGTGCTGATCGAGGCGCTCAAGCGTTACCCCTTCGACGCGGTGATGCACACCTTCAACTATTACGACCGCTTCAACTACCCCTCGAGCGAGACGGAACTGTTGCCACTGGCGGCGGAGAAGGGTGTTGCCGTGGTGGGGATGAAGCCGGTGGGCGACGGCTATCTGTATCGCTCGGCCGAGCCGGCCTTCCGCTACGCCTTCACGCTGCCCTGCGCGACGGTCGTCGCCGGGATGAACCTGATGGAGTACCTGGAGGGTGACGTGGCGGTGGCAAAGGCGTTCGAGCCACTGGGGAAGCGGGAGATGGAGCGGCTGTTCGCCGAAGCGCCGGAGTTGGGGGACTACGTGTGCCGACAGTGTGGCAGGTGCGTGCCCAACCCCCGCAGCGTGCCCATTCCGCAGATCTTCCAACTGGAAGGGATGTTCGACCGGCAGATGGATGACGCGCGGCCGCACGACCCGCAGGATCAGCGGCTGCGCTCACAGTTGAATGACTGGTTCGGCACACGCCAGGTGGCCCGGCAGCGCTATCGGGAACTGGGCGTGAACCCCGACGACTTTGAGTCGTGTGCCGGGGTGGAGCCTCAGTGTCCTTATGGGATCGGGATCGTGCGCAAGCTCAAGATCGCCCACGCCAAGATGGGATAGTGGGAATGGTCACAGCCGTCCTGCCGACAAACGTACCAAAAAGCAGCTGATCGAGACTTGCATATTGCGCAAGTCGCAATATAATATACGCCATGCCCAACAAAAAAGGCATCCCGTAGCCTCAGTCTTTTGGACACCCCGGTTCTTTGAAAGTGCTTGTAAGATAATCTTCTGAGCCAAGGAGGAGAAACCCATGCCCTACGAGGTTATGGCCACCAGCAGGACGTCGGCGCTCATCATCTACCTGCTGGACGTGAGCGCCTCGATGAGCCAGCCGTTGGGAGACCGGCGGCGCATTGACGTGGTGACAGATGCGCTGCAGGCCACCGTCCGGCAGATGGTCTTCCGGTGTACCAAAGGAGGCCGCATTGCGCCTCGTTACCGCATCGCCATGCTCGCCTACAGCGACCACGTCTACGACCTGCTGGACGGCATCAAGACGATAGACCAGGTCATCCGCCTGGGAAAGCCAGAACTCAGCCCCATGCGCACGACCGAGACGGCCAAAGCGTTTGTCCAGGCCGAAAAGCTCTTGCGAGCTGAACTTCCCAAACTGCAAGACTGTCCGGCTCCCCTGGTTTGCCACATGACAGACGGCGAAAATACCGGCGACGACCCCGAGCCTATCGCCAGGCGCATCATGCAGATGGCCGTTCCCGACGGCTCCATCCTGGTGGAGAACATTTTTATCTCCGACCGAGTCCTGCCCAAACCGGTGACCGATCCGCTCAAGTGGCCCGGCATCCTCCCCGACACGAAACTCGCCAGCGATTACGCTCGCAAGTTACAGATGCTCTCCTCGCCTGTGCCGGGGAGTTACCGGCAGATGATGCTGGAGATGGGCTACGGGCTGGACCCCAGGGCGCTGATGCTCCTGCCAGGGACGAATCCTGAACTGGTGGCAATGGGGTTCCAGATGTCTGCTGCCACGCCTTATCGTTAAAGACTTCCGAAGTTTCCCAAACTTCGGAAGTCTGGGGAAGACAAGGAGCGACTATGGCGGGAAGGTACCATACTCAAAGTGTGCCGCAAGACCGGGAACTGCCGGTGCAGGTTGTGCGGGGACAGGCCTTGGCCTACCGCTTTGCCTACACCCGTTCGGCCGACACTCGCGCTTCTGGCGACACGGGCCAGGACTACCTGGCTGTCCGGGAAGGCGTACGAAAGTTTGTGTTTGCCCTGTGCGACGGTGTGAGCCAGTCCTTCTACGGCGACCTGGCTGCCCGTTACCTGGGCGATGCACTGGTGGCCTGGATCGAGGAGCATCTGCCTCCTGCTATGGCCCCAGAAACCATCCGCAAGGCGCTGACCGCCCACTTGCAGGACCTGACCGGCCCGGCGACGGAGGAGGTGCGGCGCCATCCATTGCCCCCGGACATTCCTCAGATGCTGCGGGACGTGTTGGAAGAGAAGCGCGCGCTGGGAAGTGAAAGTACCTTCGTGTGTGGCCGCATAGACCTGCCGGGCGCCGATTTTCCCGCCGGACGGATCGTCCTGGCCTGGATGGGCGACTCGCGCCTGCGGCTGTGGATGGATGACGACGCGCGTACCGCCAGCCTGGGTGGGGTTTTCGAAACTGCCCAGCGCTGGTCCAGCCGCCGGGGTCTGGTGGGAGGCGCGCTCAACGTCTACGTCGCCCCGCTGCAAGCGGCGGGCCAGCGCGTCAGCCGGCTGATGACGTATTCCGACGGGCTGGCTGCTCTCGACACCTGGAAGGAAGACCCCTCTAACCACGCTGTGCAAAATATGATCGCCCGTGCCGGCGAGGCGGCTACCAGCGACGACATCGCTTTCCTGGAGGTCTGGCTGGGACCGGTGCCAGCGCACATCGAGGCAATCCCAGTACCGGCCCCGCTTTTGTTGGAGGTTGGGCTGCGTGAAGGACGCATACGGGCAGCCTGGCGGCCTGTGCCGGGAGCCCAGCGTTACCAGGTGGAAGTTCGCGATGGAAAAGTCCAGACCTGGGACGTCACGGGAACCGATTGGGAATCGCCGGAGGTGCCAGCCGGCGAGTATCGGCTGCGGGTACGGGCCTGGCGCGACGAGGCCCCCGGGGAATGGAGCGAGGAGCGCCAGGTGAGCGTACCATCACTGGTGAAACCCGTGGAGCGCCGGTTGTTCGGGGTGCCACGCGAGTGGCGAGTCCCACTAAGGGCAGGTTGTGTGACAGCGGCTTTGGCCTTTATCGCGCTGGCAGTCCTGGCCGGGCTGGCGCTGCCAGTGAGTGGGCCACTCCACGGGCTCATTGGGCTCATTTTTGGCCCGGCGCGGACCCCCACGCCCACCGTTACGGTGACGCCTGTCGAGACGGCAACACCAACGAACACCCCGACGCCAACCTGGACGTCTACTCCTACCGAGATGCCGACCGGTACGGAGTCTCCCACTACGATGCCTGCTCCACAGCCAACCCAGATGCCGACCGGTATTGAGTCACCCCCACCGACGCCTACCATATCGCCGGCCAGAACGCCGACCGAGGCAGTGTCGCCGCCACCCACTTCTTCTCCAGCAGCAGAAGAGCCAACGCCAACCGCTACACCGATACCCTGAAGGTTACAGAAGATAGTGGCTCGCATTCGATGAGACCTTCGCACACACGAAGGGGGTAATGATGCAACGAGCGATTGTGACCGTCAAACGCCAGCAAGAGTCGCGGGTGCGCGACCTGGAAGTGCCGACTGACGTGGAGGCCAGACGGCTGGCCCAGATGATTGCCCAGGCCCTGCACTGGGAGAGCGACGCAGCCGGGCAGCCGATTGAGTACGAGATCATGGCCGAGCCGCCGGGCCGGACATTGGGGCCCCAGGAGAGCCTGGCAGACGCGGGCGCATGGGACGGCACCTGGCTGGTATTTCAGCCGGTCGGCAGCCCGCCTCCGTCACCGCCTCCCCGGCCGTCACCGCCCCCTTCCGTGCCCGGCGAGGGACCGGTAGGAGGATGGGGACCGTGGGGCATTGACCTGCCGTCCGAGCCAGAACAGAAGGAGGCACCTCCACGAGAAACCGGCTTTGTGTGGAAGCAATTGGACTGAGGAGATGAGGCATGCCATTCCAGCCCCAGGTCAACCAGGAACTGACCATTGACGACGCAACTTACCGCGTCGCCGAGCACCCTTCGGCACCGGGAATACCCTACGGCCAGGAAGGCCGCCAGGCCATCGTCTACCAACTGGTTTCCCTCTCCCAGGGGGAGGGCCGGGGAGTGGCTCCCTCCCCCTCTCAGGGGGAGGGCCGGGGAGAGGGTGTTTCTCCCGCATCAAGAGAGGGCCGTAGGGAGGGCCTCGACCGCCGCGCACTCAAAGTCTTCAAGCCGCGCTACCGCCTGCCAGAACTGGTCTCCCTGGCCGAGCGCATTGCCCCGCTGGCCGGCCTGTCTGGCTTGCAGGTCTGCCAGCGCACCGTGCTCACCCCCCAGCGGCACGCCACACTCCTGCGCCAGCACCCCGACCTCACCTACGCCGTGTTGATGCCGTGGGTCGAAGGGCCGACCTGGATGGAAATCCTGGTGGAACAGCGTGCACTGTCGCCCGAGGAAAGCCTGGCGCTGGCCCGCTCGCTGGCCGAGGTCCTGGCGGGGATGGAGCAGCGTCGCCTGGCCCACTGTGACCTCTCCGGCCCGAACGTGCTCCTGCCGGGCCTCCTCCCCTCTCCCAGCATTGGGAGAGGGGCCGGGGGTGAGGGCGCTCCCCTCTCCCTCCCAGGGAGAGGGGTTGGGGGTGAGGGTGGAGTCGCGCTGGTAGACGTCGAACAACTCTACAGCCCCGGGCTGGAACGGCCGGAACTGTTGCCCGGTGGCTCACCCGGCTACGCACACAGGACAGCTCCGCAAGGGCTATGGAGTGCCACGGCTGACCGGTTTGCGGGGGCAGTGCTCCTGGGGGAGATGCTGGGCTGGCGTGACGTGCGGGTACGGGAAGCCTCCTGGGGAGACAACTACTTCGACCCGCAGGAGATGCAGCGGGAGAGCGAGCGCTTCCAGACGCTGGTCACGGTCTTGGAGGAGCGCTGGGGCGCAGGGGTGGCGGGGCTGTTCGAGCAGGCCTGGCGCAGCGAAGTGCTGGCGGACTGTGCGACGTTCGGCGAGTGGCTGGTGATGCTGCCGGAGGAGGTGCCGACCCCGGAAGCGCCTCCAGTGGGTGTGACGACCGAAGAGCCTGAGCCGGATGCCCTGCGGGTGCTGATGGACCTGGGGCGACAGTTCGAGGAGCAGGGGAACCTGGAGAGCGCGCTGCAGACTTACCGGCGGGCCTGTGAGTTGGCCCCGGCGGGAAGCAGGCTGGCAGAGGAGTTGGCGCTCATCGTACAAGACCTGGAGGCACGACAGAAGGGGGCGACCATCCCTGAGCCGCAACTGGTGCCGGTAGAAGAGGGTGTGGAGATTGCTGCTCCCGTTCAGCCACCAACGAAAGAGGTGAAGGGAGAGGTCACTGCTCCAACCCTAGAGCCACCGCTGGAAAAAGCAGCAGTGGAGCCTGTGGTTCCTGCGCCAAGGTCAGCGCTGGAGGAGGAATTGGCGCTGATCGCGCAGGGCGTAGAGGAGAAGCCAAAAGAGGAGACGGCTGCGCTTGAGTTGCAGTCACCGGCGGCAGTAGAGGAAGAAGCCGAGATTACCACCCCATCAGCCGGCGAGAAGACTGACCTGGATCAGTTGTTCGATGATGGGCTGGCTGCGTACGAGCGGCGGGAATGGGCAAAGGCAAAGGAGTTGCTGGGCGAAGTGACACGGCGGCAATCGGGCTACGCGCGGGGTGGATATGAAGCATGGGCGTTGTTGGCAGAGACGGAGCGGCAGTTAGTTCCACCTCGGAGAAGGATGCCAGGATGGGCCTGGGCCTTGGGTGGGCTGGCAGTCTTGATAGTGGGTTGCTTGCTATTGGGGGGCGGTGGATTGATCACAGCGTGGTTGAGCTCCTCGCAACCGAGGGAATCACCGATCCCGGTGGCTACGGATACACCTGCCCCAACACCTACCCTGGTTCATGTGCCAGCCGAGACCGCGTCCGAGCCCGTCGAGGTGATCTGGTACGTGCGGACCAACGATTCCGAGCAACCCTGGGAGACCGACGTCGTCATCCCCGACTTCGAGGCCAAGAACCCGAACATCAAGATCAACCTGACCGTGGTGACGTGGGACG
>Ga0315285_10008001_pt1 | contig 10858 bp, 12 predicted proteins | sample YL17G09_36_MG_FD_203698 | JGI IMG/M metagenome (GOLD analysis project Ga0315285, IMG submission 203698) | Sediment microbial communities from Yellowstone Lake, YNP, Wyoming, USA - YL17G09_36 | ecosystem: Environmental > Aquatic > Freshwater > Lake > Sediment | place: USA: Wyoming | collected... | reverse complement strand
GCCGGGGCGGCCGCGCTCGAAGGCTACGACCGCCCGGAAATCCACGCCCTGCGTGCGATGTACCGCCGGCGGCGCGACGTCCTCATCCGGGCGCTCGAGACCGCGGGCCTCGAGGTCAACCGGCCCGAGGCGACCTTCTACGTCTGGGCGACGTGCCCAAAGGGGCTGGACTCGACGACGTTCGCCGCGCGCCTGCTCGAGGAAGCGGACATCGTGGCGACGCCGGGCATCGGCTACGGCCCGCATGGCGAAGGGTACGTGCGGTTCGCCCTCTGCGTGGATGAGGCGCTCCTTGCCGAGGCCGCCGAACGCATTCAACGCCTCAAACTCTGAGCGGCTTCAAATAAGTTTTGCGCGGTGGGTCTCCGCACCCGCCGCGCCACGTGCGCACCTTTCCGGGACGGCAGGCCGTGACCACCGTTTACCTCGGCCTAGGCTCGAACCTGGGTGACCGGCGACGGAACCTCGAAGCGGCGCTCGATGCGCTCCGCGCCCATCCGCAAATCGCCGTGACGGCCGTCAGTTCCTTCCTCGAGACCGACCCGGTGGGCGGCCCGCCCGGCCAAGGGAAGTTCCTCAACGCCGCCGCCGGGATTGAAACCGATCTCGCGCCCGAAGCGATCCTGGAGGAACTGAAGCGCATCGAACGCGCGCTCGGCCGAAAACCGGGCCCGCGATGGGGACCGCGGGAGATTGATCTCGACATCCTGCTTTACGGCGAGGAGATTGTGAAGACCGAAGCCCTCGTGATTCCGCATCCGCGGATGCGCGAGCGGCGGTTCGTCCTGGAGCCCCTGGCCGAAATCGCCCCGGACGCCCGCGACCCCGTGACCGGCCTCTCGGTCCGCGTCCTGCTGGAAAAGGTGTCAGGTACTTTTTTCAGTCTCGGCGGCGCGGGAGAAAAAAGTACCTGACACCACTTCCTCAACGCTGCCAATGTTCCCGAAAGGAATCAGCATCATTCCGGTCTCCTTCCGGCCAACGTGGCGAATCGGGCGCGGCTATTAGCCGTCGCCGGCATCCGGCTTGTTGGGCATTGCTTACTTATGGCCAGAGTTTCCAGGCCCCCAGAAAAGCACCGACTGCGACGCCCAGGAGCAGTATGCCGAGAATTAGCTTTCCCCAATCCATTTCCCCGTCCATACTGCGAATCCTTACTTGCCTGCCAATGTACGAGTATCCGCCTGGAGGGATATAGCAGAACAGGCACCACATGAGTCCGATCAGGCCAGTAACAAGTCCGACAAGCGCACAGCCAATCGAGCCAATTACTCTGAGAAAAGCCATTTTGCCCACCTCCTTCTTTGGACATGCTGTATCACTTGAACAATGCTCGATAGTCCGTTAACCCGCACGATATGGACCTCGAAGTTCATGACTCCACAGCGATTGCACGGCGGACGGAAAAAAAATACCTGACACCTTTTTCTTCCCGCCGCAAAGAAAAACTCCCAATCTCCTTGACTCAATGCCTGTACAGTGTGCGCTCGAAACTCTTGTGATATTATAACCGTCCCGCGAATTCTGTACGCTTCTTTATCCGCGGTTCTTGTCGTTACAGAGAGTCGCGCTTCATAGTCTTTTCGTCCCGCCTAATCCGATCCCCGGCGGCGCTAACGCGCCAGTATGCATCAATCAAAGCGGCAACCAAGGCAACGGTGAAGCCAATAAGGGCTGTACCTGGACCAAGCGTGTATCCGAGAGTAATATCTCCATGCTTTATAGCATAGGACACAGAGTCAAGTGCCGTTACTTTTTCGTCGGAGCGCAGGACAATCGTCAAAATGATAAAGCCAAGGAAGCTAGCGATGCCGGAGGGCCAAAGGTGAAATGACCTCTTGAATAGAGTCAAGACCACATAGGTGCCTCCAAGGGCCGCAAGTACCAATGTGGTGTAACCGTAGTGACCCGCACCCTCTCCAGTTTTAGGTGGGATTGTGATAACCACCGTTGGCCCTTCAAGCCCGAAGGGGGGGCTTAATCGCTCAACCCTGGTACCGGACCACGTGAGGAAAAAACCAAAGACTGCAGCAGCGAAACCGAACAACGCCAGAAGCCTGACGAGAATCAGGACCGGGCCCTGGCTCAGCCATTCTGGGTCTGCTTCTGGCTTCTCCTCCCGTGGTCCACCTTCAGACACTGGCAAGGCGTTGCGACCTGTATCCCGCGGTGGCTGTTGCGGCGGAGACGAAGGAGGCGCTTGTTCTGTTCCGGGAATAATCAAGGCAATCCCGCAGGCCGGGCACTTGGCCTGTCGGCCTGCGTGCTTCTCGGCCACCCGGAGCTGTTTTCCACACTGGCACGTGAAGGTGATAGGCATAACTTGCTCCCAAAGGCCCTGATCACAGAAAAGGTGTCAGGTAGGCCCGGTTCAGGACATGGTAAACGACTCCGCCGGCGCTGATGCGTGGTGCTCGTGGCATGACCACAATCTACAAAGCACAAGCAGCAAGTAAACGAAAAAGTACCTGACACCTTTTCCCTCTTTTCCCTGCCTAGCCGACGGCTTTCGGCGGCGGGTCTTTCGGCGGCGATGGCAGCACGGGCTCGGGGCCCGGAGCAAACGGCCGGTCGTCCAGGTATCCGTGGGTTTTGCAGGCCTTGACGATCTCGCGGGCGATGGGGCCGGCGATTTCGCCGCCGTGGCCGCCGTGCTCCACGATCACCGCGAATGCGATCTTCGGATTCTGGGCGGGCGCGAAACCGGCGAACCAGGCGTGGTCCGCGCCGCGGCCGGCCTGGGCCGTGCCGGTCTTGCCGGCGATGCGGATGTCCGGGAGATTCGCGCGGCCGTAGCCGGTGCCTCCCTCTTCGTTGACAACCGCATCGAAGGCGTCGCGGATGACAGCCATGTACTTGGGATTCAGGTTCAAGCCCGGGCGTGCAGCGTCGGCGGGGGGGGCCAGTTCCCGGACCAGGCGAAGCGGGGGCATCCGGCCATCGGTGGCGACGAGGCCGTAAACCTGCGCGACCTGCAGCGGCGTCACGAGCAGTTCCCCCTGGCCGACGGCGAGATTCCGCACGTCGCCGACGCGGACGGATCCGCTCGCCTCGCCGGGCAGACCGATTCCGGTGGGCTGGCCGAAACCCATCCGCTCGGCCCACTCTCTGAGCCGGTCGCGCGCCAGCGCCATGTCCCTGCCGCCGCCCGCCTGCCGACCGAGAAGCATTCCCACCTGATAGAAGAAGACATTGCAGGACTTCTTGATGGCGGTTCTCAGTTCAATCGCGCCGTGGCCGCTGGGGTAGATGTGGCAGCGGAAGCGTTCGGGGTGATCGCGGTCGAGGATGCCGTCGCACACGAGGATGGTCTGCGGGGTGAGGACGCCTTCGTGCAGTGCGGCGGTGGAGGTGACAGCCTTGAAGACGGACCCCAGGGGATACTGGCCCGCCGCCGCCCGGTTAAGGAGCGGCCCGGCGGGGTCGCGCAGGAGATCCGGGTAGTCCGCCTCGACGAGCCGGACGTCGTACCGCGGCGAGGTCGCAAGGACCAGACAATCGCCGGTGCGGCAATCGAGGACGACGACGGCGCCGACGACGCGGCTCCGTGGGGCGTCGGGCGGCCCGCGGTCGAGAATCGCTTCGACATCGGCCTGGAGGGCGATGTCGAGCGTGAGGTGCACGTCGCCGCCGGGCACAGCCGGGATGTCTTCCAGGAAGTTCCCGTCGATGCCCTTGCGATAGACGCCGCGCGACCCGCGCAAAATGCTTTCGGCAAAGGCTTCGACGCCGTTGCGACCGACCTCATCGCCGGGCCAGTAGCGCTTCAGATGTCCGGGCGGATAGTCGGCATTGACAGCGCCGTCCAGTTCCTCCTGGGTAACCTCGCCGAGCCAGCCGACGACGTGCGGCGCGACAGCGCCGTAGGGATACTCGCGTTTCGAGGTCGGCACGAGAACGAGCCCGGGGAAGCGGTCGGGTTGCGAACCGATGACCCCGACCGCATTGAGGTCCACGTCGTGGACGATCGGATGGGGAATGCTGGTGCGCGGGCCGTAGGTTTCTTCGCGGACGGGGATGCGGCGTCCGTGGCGTTCGGCAACGGTCTCGCGGATGACCTGGACGCGCTGGCGGATGATGTCGGCGCGCCGGGCGAGTTCCGAGGGGGGAATGCCGGTCAGGCGCGCCAGTTCCTGCCACATGCGCTGGACGCGGAGCCGGACTTCGGCCTTGGCAACGCCCAGCCGACAGGCCATATCGGCGACGAACTCATCGCTCAGTTCAACGAACGGGAAATAGACAGCCACGTCGAAGGCGCCGGTGTCCTGGGCCAGGGGAATGCCGTTGCGGTCGTAGATCGTGCCGCGAATCGTCGGGTAAAAGCCCGGGGGCCGTTTGAGCCGTTCGGCCGCCTCCTGGCGGTAGCGCGTCTCCTGGAAGACCTGAAGGCGCAGGAGGAAGACGAGAAGGACGGCAGCGCCGATGGCGAGAACGGCGAGAACGGATTTCAGGCGTATCGCATACATGGGGCAAGACCCGCGGGCCGAGGCGCCGACCGGCGCATCCTATGCTACGAGGAGCACAAAATCAAGGCAGGCCTCGCCGGACGGAGAGAATGGACGGGGGCGGACGGCCACTTACTCCGGCGCGCCGACGGGGAGACGCAGAGGCCCCTGGAGCATCGCGAAGAGCCAGAAAAGGTACGGCGCGAGAAACGCCGAATAGAGGGCATCGAGGGCGGCCTGCTCGGCGGATGGCCCTATCCAGAGCGGGGCCGCCTCGAAGTACCGCGTGGCGATGTACCAGACCCAATGGACCAGAAAGACGGCACCGAGACAGAGGAGAAACTGGGCCAGGACGCGGGTCCCGAAGAAACCCTTGCGAAGGAGACTGATGAGATAAAGGACGAGGCAAAACTCGAGGGCGCCGAGGCCAAGCCGGCCCGCCACGCTCACCAGGTCCGACGCCAGTCCGAAACACCAGCCGACGACAAAGACCTCGTGGGATTCCAGATGCAGAGCCAGAAACAGGCCCAGAACAAGGAGCAGGTCGGGCCGAATCCACTGGCCGTCAATCCGGATCGCCAGCAGGCCCGGGCGGAAGAAAAGCGCCTCCAGGACGATGCAAACGTAGGCCAGAATGGCGATGACGACCCAGCGCACCGGCGACTCCGAACTGGGATACGCCCGGGCCGACGCGCAGCCGGGCAAGAAAAACCAATGTCCCCCGCCGTGCTCGCCTACGGCTTCGGGGGTTCCGCCGGAGCCAGGACGAAGACCTCGAAGGCCTCGCTTGGGGCGACGCGCGGCTCAATCTGGATGTCGTAAAACGGCGCGGCCGGCTTCAGTTCGCACCGCACAATGCGTCCGACGATCAGGTACGCCGGCAGAGGCGACTCCGGCGACGGGTTGGTCACGACAAAATCGCCGACGGCGACGCCGGCCGTGCGGGGAATGCCTACCAGGCACACGGCCGTCCCATCCTCCGTGCCATTGGCCAAGCCCGTCGGCCCGGCGCGCCATTTCCCGTCGCGGCGCATCACCACCTGGACCATCAGTCGGGTCTGCGGGTCCGTGATGAGCCGCACCGTGCTTGTCAGGGGTCCGACCTCGTCGACGATGCCGACGAGTCCGGCGGCGGTAAGGACCGCCTCCCCGCGCTCCAGGCCGAGTGCCGCGCCCCGGTCGAGCCCACGGGCGATGACCGCGCTGCCCTTGCGGACGCCGCTTTCGGTTCCTTCGGCCAGGCGGGCGCCGGCGCGACCGCCGGCCACCTCCGGCGCGATCAGACGGGCCGGAATCAGTCGGCACGGCAAGCCGTCAAGCCCCTGACGGATCTGCGAAAGGTCTTTCAGTCGCCGCTCGTATTCTCCCAGACGGGCCCCCGCCTGGGCGAGGGCATCCTGGAGAGCCTCGATCCGGGCCACCAAGGCCGCCATGTCTTCCTCAACCGTGGGGCCTCCTCGACGACCCGGCTCGCGGATCTGTTGCGCCAGGTCCAACACCCAGCCTTCCGTCAGGTCCTGGAAGGGCGAAAAGACCGGTGCGGCCCAGACGCGGACGCGGCCGGTGACGGAGGCGGGGAGAAAAAGCAGCGCCCCGGCGGCAACGACGAGCGAGGCCATGACGATCCGACGGCGCGTCTCGCGCGCCATCGGAAGGCGGCTCGGCCTGCGAGGTCTGCGTGCCATGGCCCGTCTGGCTCCGTCAACCGGTGCGGCGCACACCGCGGCCCGGGTTCCGCGTTGCTAGGCGTTCCACCCGCTCGCCCCGCCGTGGCGAACATCGCCGACTGCTCCCGCGGTCGGCTCACAAGGTGAACCGCGGCCGGAAGGACGCGGCGATGCTGGCGTACCGTGGCCGCGTTCCGCGTTCCGGGTTACAGTTCCTCGTCGCTGGTTTCGATGGCGCTGGTGGCACGCCATCGTTTCAGGTGGTCCAGGAAAATGCCGGTCCCGCGGGCGACGACGGTCATGGGATCGTCGGCCACGCGGACCTTGAGCCCCGTGGCCTGGGACATGACGACGTCGAGCCCCCTCAGAAGCGCCCCGCCGCCGCACAGGCAAATGCCGTTGTGGACGAGGTCGGCGGAGAGTTCCGGCTCGGTGCGTTCGAGGGTCCGCTTGATGGTTTCGATCATGTCCTGGATCGGTTCGGCAAGGGCCTCGCGGATTTCCTGGCTCGTGACGACAGTGGTGCGCGGTAGCCCGGCGATGAGGTCCCGTCCGCCGACTTCCATCTCGCTCTCCTCGCCGACGGGGCAGGCGCTGCCGATCGCGATCTTGATGCGTTCGGCCGTCTGTTCGCCGATCAGGAGGCTGTAGGTCCGCTTCATGTATTCGATAATGGCGGCGTCGAGGTCGTCGCCGGCGACGCGGATCGATTCGGAGCAGACGATGTCCGCCAGGCTGATGACGGCGACTTCGGTCGTCCCACCGCCGACGTCCACCACCATGCTGGCGGTCGGTTCCTCGATGGGGAGGCCGGCGCCGATCGCGGCCGCCATCGGCTCCTGGATGAGATAGACCTTCCGGGCGCCGGCGCGATGGGCGCTGGAAAGAACCGCCCGTTTCTCGACGGCCGTGATCCCGGAGGGGATGGCGATGACGACCCGCGGGCGGATGAGCCTCCGCCGGCCGTGAACGCGGCGGATGAAATAACTGAGCATCGCCTCGGTGATGTCGAAGTCGGCGATGACGCCGTCACGCAGCGGGCGGATCGCCTGGATGGAGGGCGGCGCCTTGCCGAGCATCCTTTTGGCCATCTCCCCGACCGCCATACCGTCGAGCAGCACCTTGCCGGTGTCCCTGTGCACAGCGACGACGGAAGGTTCGCACAGAACGATTCCCTGGCCTCGGACGTAGACGAGGGTCGTGGCGGTACCCAGGTCGATGCCGATGTCGTAAGAGAACAGCCCGATGAGACGGTCGAAGATCATGACAGTCCCCGAAATGGCGCTCGCATCTTCCGGTGCCGACCTTGGCCGACGGGCATTTTACTCGGTGGCGGGAGCCGATGCCGGTTCAGGAGCGGGCGCCGGTTTGCCTACAGGCGCCGGTTCGCCTACAGGCGCCGGTTCGCCCACAGGCGCCGGTTCACCTACAGGTGCCGGTTCGCCCACAGGCGCCGGTTCGCCCACAGGCGCCGGTTCGCCCGCGGGAGCCGGGGCGCCGCCCACAGTTCCCGGCGGCCACTGTTCGAGCGCCTTCTGCATCTGGTCCAACTCCCCCCCCGTCGCCGCCTGCTTGCTCTTCGCGTCCTCCAGGTCGCGCCGACTCTGCTCGCCCGCCGATCCCAGGGGCAGGATCGAGCCGTAGCGGCCCTGGAGCGTGATACAAGTCATCACGAGCGCCGTGACGAGGGAAAGCACCCCCACCAGCAACAGCACCGTGTAAACGTTGCTGAGGGGCTGCGCGGCAACGCGGACCCCGCTGGCACTACTCGACGAAGCGATTCGTGACATGACTTTCCTTCTCCACCGTCCCGCGGATAATGCTCAGTTGCCCGGCGGCACTGTCGTGCGAAACCTTGTCAACCGTCAGCGTGGCCAGGTACTTGTCGTGCGCCTTGTCATAGACGTAGAACTTCATCCCCTTGACCACCCCGTCATCCGACCCGAGGCTGATCTGGACGACCCCGGCCGCCAGGTTCACGTCCGTGACGATGCCTTCGAGTTTTCCGCTGGGCGGCAACGGGGCGGCTTCCGGAGGCCAACTCGCGATATTGTACTGCTGGGTCGCCCACGCGATCTTGCCCTGAAGCGTCTTGATTTGCTCATTGGCCTGCCGCACGTTCTCCTTGGAGTCCGCAAACTGGGCAAGGAGGACGCGGTGCTCGCCTTCGAGTTTCCTGTACATTTCCCGGAGCGTGTCCGCCTCTTTCCTCGCGTCGTCGCGTTCCAAACGCCACCCGTCGCGCTCCTGCATCAGTTTGGCGAAGGAATCCCTGATGCCGGCATACTGCTCGGCGAGATCCTGGAGCCGCTTCTCCTGATTCTCGATCTGCTCGCGGAGCGTGATGATGGTGTTGTTGCGCAAGGCGAGTTCGTCGGCCAGGGTATCGATCTGCTGCTGGTCAACAGCCTTATTCGCATCGGCGGTGCGCTTCACGTCATCCCGCTGCTGGATGGCTGAGTCGCGCTGCCCGAGCGCCTTATCGAAGTCTCTCTCCTTTTCCCGGTAGCGCGCGTGCCAATTGTCGCTCAGGGCGAACTCGCGGGCCACCAGAACCGCCACCGCGATCGAAACGACCACAATCAGGACCGTCAGGATCTTCCCCAGCGTACTCAAGGTACACTCCTTTCAAAAGGCGCCGGATGCGGGGCGCCCGTCCGGATTGTTTGCCCGCCGTCCGTCCAGAATCCCCCCGCCCGAAACCGCGTCCAACGATTCTAGTTGCCCCCCCGGCGCCGTCAAGCAAAAACTCGGCGCCCAAAAGGAAGCCTAAGCCCGGCTCCGGCCTGTATCGGCGTTTCGCGGAGTTCAGGGCTTCGGGCGGTCCCGCGGCCGCGAAGAAAAGCCCCGGCCGGGTTACCGGATCTTGAGATCCCCGGGCTTCAGGCCCTTCTTGTGGCCGCCCATGCCGATGTTGCTGGGTTCGTACTCGCCCACGAGGTCGACTTTGCTCCTGGCGGCGATCCGGTCTTCCATGCCCATGCACCAGTAACAGGCGTTCACCAGGAGCCGGCGGAATCCCTCGCTCTTCAGGTCCCCCCCGTGGCCCATCGTGGTGGTGAATACCTTCGAGGCCTTTCCCTGCGTGCCGGTGTACGTCTTGATCCACGCCACGGGCACGAGTTTCTTATTCGGGTTCGGCTTGTCGTTCGGGTTCATGCCTTCGAGCACCTGGCCCATAATCAGCGGCCGGCTGTCTCCGGAGAGCGTGGTGATCGCGTAGACATCGGAGGGTCCCCAGATATCTTCACAGCCTTTGACGATTGGGTGGCCTTCCATGCCTTCCGCGACGAGGCCGCGCGTGCTTTCTCTCTGGTGGCTCCCGTAGTGGTTCACCCAGTTCTCGCCCAGCACCTGGCGGCCGTAACCCCCCGCCGTTTCGCCGCCGGCGCGGAAACTCCACTTCCCATAGGGGGTGTCCTTCGGCTTCGCGATGTTGAACGCGTGCGTGGAGGTTCGCAGCCCCAGGATCGGCTTGCCGGAGTTGGTGTAGTCGTCGATATATTTCATCTGTTCGTCCGGCAGGTCGCGAAAGCGAAGGAACAGGACCATCAGGTCCGCGGTCGCCAGGGCTTCCAGGCCGGGGATGTTGTCGAGCGTCGCGGGGTCGATCTCGCCGGATTGTTTGTTGATCGCCCAAAGCACCGTGCACCGGAACCCATGGTGGACGGCCAGGATCTTCGCCAACTGCGGGATCAGTTCCTCCGACCGGTACTCGTCATCCCCCGCCACCAGGACGATGTGCTTTCCCTTCCCCGGACCCTCATAACCGTCATAGACCACGTAGGGATCGGCCACAGCCTCCGAGGCAGCCTTTTCAGCCGCCGTCGTGGCGGACCGGGACGAAGCCAGCCAGCCGACCGCCGTTACGACGGCCGTCAGAATAGCAACGAGGGCGAACGTTCGCATATTGCGGCTCCTTCCTGTTTTTTCACCACGCTTCCCGCTCGCGGGTGGAGAAGCGCGAAGGGTCGGGCTCAAGCAGGTCGCCCGTGGCCTTGTCCCACCGCCGGGTCCGATGCGCCAGCCGGTGGCTCCCGTGGCAATCCGTGCACACTTTCCCCGCCTGCTTCCCTTCCTGGTGGATCTCCTTCTGGGCCAACCCGTTCCCCGGATGGCACTCCATGCACGCCACGGCAATCATTTCGCGCGGGTACATGATGTCGGGCGGCGTGAGGTGGAACTCGTCGCCGCTGTGGTCCTGCGAATCGCCGTGACACTTCATGCATCCGATGCCGGCCACGGCATGACGCGACACCAGTTTCTCCGACTTGTAGTTCATGTGGCACACGAGACAATAGAAGTTGTCGGCCGGGGGCGTCCGGGCGGCGCACACGGGACAGAGGTTGTCGGCCGGGGGCGTCCGGACGGCTGCGGGGGGCACACAAGTGGCGACGGCGACCACCGCCACTCCCAGCGGCAACAGCCAGAATGCGTGTCTCATCACCCGTCCTTTTCCCGGATGGATGCGGCAAACCGGCCACCGGCGCCGCCGGCCCCCGCGCCTATGCTCGCGCGACGGCCTCTGCAAGGCCGCCGCGTATTGTGCCGTTCACATTTAGCCGGCGGGCTTGCCCGCCGCGTATTGTGCCGTTCACCCGCGCGCCACGTTTCGCCGCCCGTTACACGTACTCCCAGTCCCGGAGCCACTGGTAATCTTCGGGAAGTCTCGCCCACATTTCCTGGCCGGCCGCCTTCAACTCGGCCTTCTCCTCGGCCGAAAGTTCCTGCCGGCGCTCCTTGACG
>Ga0315285_10008000_pt1 | contig 10859 bp, 8 predicted proteins | sample YL17G09_36_MG_FD_203698 | JGI IMG/M metagenome (GOLD analysis project Ga0315285, IMG submission 203698) | Sediment microbial communities from Yellowstone Lake, YNP, Wyoming, USA - YL17G09_36 | ecosystem: Environmental > Aquatic > Freshwater > Lake > Sediment | place: USA: Wyoming | collected... | reverse complement strand
TGGAATTATGGTGAAATAGAAAATGACAATATTCATCCTAATATGTTGGACCCGGGTGAAACACTTTCTATACGTATCGGAAGATTTACCTCTTCTCAATCCCCATGTACGGTGAAATTTACGACAGAAAATGGAATTTCGGCTTTTATTAATATATAACGAGCGGAAGACACCATGCCCCCAACCATAACCGACCAGAAAGAGGACGAGGTAAAAACGGTCATCTCCACGGGCAACTCCGAGCTCGACAAGAAGATCGCCGACGGGCTCCCGCTCCAGTCCCTCACGCTGATCGAAGGTGAGAATGATACGGGAAAGAGCGTGCTGACCCAGCAGATCATGTACGGGGCGATGAAACAGGGGCTGTCTGTCGACCTCTTCACCACCGAGAATACCACCAAGAGTTTTGTCAAGCAGATGGAGTCGATGAGCCTTGACGTGTCCGAGTATTTCGCATGGGGGTACCTCAGGGTGTTCCCCCTGCATGTCGTTGGCTTTGAATGGACAAAAGAGGAGATGGACAATGTGCTTACGTGCCTGATCGGGAGCATCGGGCACAGCCGGGCACAGGTGGCGATCATCGATTCGGTCACGCTCTTTACCGAGTATGTGGACACGGATACCATCCTCTCGTTCTTCACCAACTGCAAAACGCTCGTGGATCGCGGAAAGACGATCCTTATCACGCTCCATAGCTATGCATTTGAGGAGGACACACTGGTGCGCATCCGGTCGGTATCCGACGCACATATCACGATGAAAAAAGCTTTGGTCGGTGACAAATACGTCATGGTGCTGGAAGTGCAGAAAGTGCGGGGCGCACGGAAGACGACAGGAAACCTAGTAAGCTTTGAAGTGCATCCCGGATATGGAATGAAAGTAATCCCGATGAGCTTCGCAAGGGTGTGACATGGGAACACTCTCTGTGGTGACCAACCTCCCGTTCAAACCGGAGCCGGTTGATGATACGGCCCGCATCTCTGGCGACCTCGAGTCAAGCGCACTCTACAAGATGCTGCCGGCGAATGCAAAGGAATACATCAGGACAAGCCCCCACCTCCTCGAATACCTCCATATCTTTCCGGTCAACACCTACGGTATCCCGCTCTTTCTCTCGGAACTGAAACCGGAACTCCGCTTCATGAAAGCCCCGAACCTGATCTATCCGGTCAACGAGACCACCTTTGTCCACATCCTCCCGGATCCAGACGACGTCCGGAGCTACTACATCCCTATCGAACCCTCATTCCTCCATTCCGTCTTTGACATCATGCCCGTGATTGAGTCAAAACTGATTGATATCATCGATGGTCTCGATACAGACCCGCTGACCGAAAAGGAGCGGGCGGAGGCACTGAAAACGATGCTTGCTGCGATCGCCGTCATCAAACCAAAAGATGTCGATATCAAAACACTTACCGGTGGCGATGAGAAGAAGAAAAAGGACATGAAAAGCAGGTTCAACAAGTTTTTAAAAACCGATTTTACCGCACAAAAGAAGCCTGCGCGGAAGAAGTCGTTAAAGGTAATACCCATCACACCGGACGGCAGATTCATCCTCGCAGAAGAGGAGTACCGTGCGATTGAATATCTCCTGATCCGTGACAAAATTGATATGGGGGCGTTAAAACCGTTCCTTTCCGATCCCTATATCGAGGATATCTCCTGTGACGGGGTCGGCCCGATCTTCATCGAGCACAAGATCTTCAAGGGGCTCAAATCGGTCATTGAATTCAGGGTCTCCAGCGAGCTTGACGAATTCGTCATCAAGATTGCCGAACGGATCAAACGCCCCATCACCTACCGGAACCCGGTGGTCGATTCGACGCTCCCGGACGGTTCCCGTATCAATATTATTTATGGTACCGACATCAGCAAACATGGCAGCAACTTCACGATCCGCAAGGTGAACGAGGTCCCGCTTTCAATCCTCAACATCGTCGAAAACGGCGGGATCGATTACATGGCAGCCGCCTATCTCTGGATCTGTATTGAGTACGGGATGTCAGTATTCGTCTCCGGTGAAACAGCGAGCGGAAAGACCACATTTCTGAATGCCATCACGACGTTCATACCACCGGAGAACAAGATCGTCTCCATCGAGGACACCCCCGAACTGAACCTCCCCCACCGGAACTGGGTCCGCGAAGTGGCTCTTGCCAAGGGAAAAGGAGAATCGTCGGGGACAAGCGGCGAGGTTACCATGTATGACCTGCTCAAAGCCGCTCTCCGCCAGCGCCCGAACCAGATCATTGTGGGTGAGATCCGGGGGGTCGAGGGATCGGTTGCGTTTTCCGCCATGCAGACCGGGCATCCTGTCATGAGCACCTTCCACGCGGCATCGGTCGAGAAGCTGATCCAGCGTCTCTGCGGTGAACCCATCAACATTCCAAAGACGTATGTCGACAACTTAAACCTCATCATCCTGACCAGTGCGGTAAAACGCCCCGACGGGCAGACCGTCCGCCGGATGACCAGCTGCAACGAGCTGGTCGGGTATGACGCAGAGACCGGGGGGTTCACCTTTGTCCAGATGTTTGTCTGGGACCCGTTGACTGATACCTTCACCTGGAGCGGCAGGGGGAATTCCTATCTTCTTGAAAACAAGATCGCAACCATCCTGGGGCTGCCCGACAGCAAGAAGGCTGAAATTTACCTCGAAGTCGAGAGAAGGGCAAAGATCCTTGAACGCCTCCACAAAGCCGGGTATGCCAAGTTCTGGGATCTCTTCCATATGATCACCAAGATCAAAAAGCAGGGGCTCCTCACGATCGGGGCATGATCCACATGTTCGAAAACGTCAAGGACCGTCTGCGATCAATGCAGGGAGGCGGCTCGCTTCCTTTCGGATCAGTCGTAGCGTCCTTCCAGCAACGGATCGCCCAGATTGTCGAGAACAGGCAGATGGGTGCCAACCTTCTTTTCATGATTACATACATGGCGGCACTCGCCCATGCAAACGCGACCCGCCCTGAGATCTTCGCAAATACGGCTGAACGCAGGGAATACATATCATCACCCTACATCGCGCGGGTCAACACCTATGTAAAAAAGTGGAATTACAGCTATTCGGAATCCTTAAGTTTTGTTGCCGAGCGCACAAAAAACGCGATGCTCCAGATGATGCTGCTGCGGTATTCGACTGCAATCAACTCCAATATTCCCGACGAGGATTTTTTAACCAACGAGATCAATACGGTGAAGAGCGCATACCGCAACCAGTCCGAACAGGGTTTCGAAATGTTACAGAAGTGGGGCGATGCGTATGTTGCAATGCTCCTTGCCGGGACAGTCATTGCTGTCACCATCATGATCTCGGTGGCAATCTATTCGCCGGTGGGCATAGAAGGAACCCTGTTGGTATCCTATTTAGTCATCCTTGCCATCAGTGGTGCCGGCATTGTCCTCATGTTCCAGTCAGTACCGGAAGACCAGAAGACGCACGGACTGGCGGGAAGGTCCTCAAAAGAGCAGGACACCATCCACGCACTGGAAAGGATTATCGTGCCGGTCACCGTTGTGATCGGCCTTGTTTTGGCCATCCTGGGAGTTTCTGCCGGGCTGATCTTCATCCTGATTGGCATATTAATAGCCCCGCTGGGAATTCTCGGGTATTTTGATGACCATAACATCACGCTCCGGGACAACGATTTTGCCACATTCATCAGGAGTTTTGGTGCAGTGATGGGGGGAAAGGCAACGACTGCCGTGCATGCCCTCAGGGCAATCGATCATAAATCGTTCATGGCGTTAGAGCCGCTCCTCAACTCAGTCTATTCCAAGATGAACCTCGGGCTTGACAGCCGCCAGATCTGGGACCGCTTTATCGGGGAGTCAGGCAGCGACCTGATCTATAAATACCTCAATATCTATCTTGATACGGTCAGGCTCGGGGGTCCGCCGGACCCTATTGGCAAGATTGTCGGGTCGTCGATGCACGAACAGGTGCTCCTGCGGGAGAGACGGGAGATGCTCTCAAAGGGTTTCCTTTTAATGCTGCTTCCCATGCATGTTGTCATGGCTGGCATCTTCATTGCCCTGTTCAGGATCATGGTCACGCTCACCAGTTCGGTTTCGTCCATGATGGCACACTTTCAGGGATCGGCCGGTGCATCCGGGGGTTCGGCTTCCGCTGCATCTGTCGGTACTGCCATGGGTGGTTCAATGAATATGTTCACCAACTTCCCCGAACCCGTGATGGGTACGTATGTGGTGATCATCCTCACCATCCTTACGGCCGCCAATATTATTATATCGAAAATCGTGGGGGGCGGGGACAGGTACATGTATTATTTCTATATAGCCCTATTCTGTCTGGTGACCGGACTTATGTTCCTTGTAGTTCCTGCGTTTGTCAACGTGTTTTTCAACCCGGAGGCACTGACCTCAATGTCAGGACCGGCGGTATGAGCGTGAGATAACGATGGGCAGCAGTCTTCACAGGCTATTGATCTTCATCATCATGGTAAGCACCGGCACGGTCTTGATCCTTTTTGACCTGCCCCTGATGATCATCATGGCCCTTGTTGCTGCTATCGGGTTCCTGCTCCTCGTCCTCCTGAGCCCGGCCACCGCTTCTGAAATCAAGTCTTCAATCCTGAATGTGGACAAGATATCCTTTATCAGGCGCCAGAAGAGCACGAAAACCTACATAAAAATCGGAGAGCACAAAGCTGCGGAACCTCAACAGGTCGTTGAATTTAAGGTTGAGCCGTTTGAGATCGCCAAAAAACCGCGCACAGACAAGGAAAAAGGTATTTCCCTCAATCTGGGAACGATTGCTTCATCCTTCAAGTCGCTTGGCACAATGCTTCGGACAGGAAAAAAACCTGACATGAACAAGGTCAGGGAAATTGACAAGCTTCCTATTAAAACCGTCAGTGAAAAAGGGAACGTATCCGCCCTTGCGCGGGCAGGGGAGTTGTCACCGGATTCAGGAATTGCCGGAGGTGCAAAACCGGGTGGACCCGGTGGCACCCACGCGAGATCGGGCTCATCTCCTCACCCGGTCGATGACCCGTTCCTCTCGCTGTCCAGTGACGAACTCGAGTCCGGATTTCTTGATACCGTTGATGAGGAGGATAAAAAGGGCACCGGGATCAAACCAGACACCCCGTCACCGGATGCATTTCCGCCCTATGTACCGGGATCTTCCGGTGTAACAATCGGGGAATCGGATATCCCGATTCCACCTCAGGAAGTCCCGCTGGAAGGTCCTCCTGACGTGCAGGAACCGTCCCCCTCAAACGAACCGGATCTTGAGGGATTCGACGATTTCGGAGCAACCGACACCATCGATCAGAACCTTGACGAACTGGATACCATCGATCTCGATTCTGTGGAACTGAACGATGAAACATGGGAAGAGGAAACAGATACTGAGGATTCCCCCCCAGATTCCCCACCCGAAATAAAGCCTCTGGCGCCGGAAGTGACGGGGACTGCGGGATCTGCAGCACCTGCAGCACCTGCCATTTCCCCGCCCAGGGTCCCGGGCATGAACCAGAATGCAGGTGATCTGACTGACATGACGGTATTCACCGCCCATGTCTCTGAGGATGATTTGATGGTCAGATCCATTGCTGCAGACATCAAGATTGCGAGAAAGACAAAGGACGTAAGCCTGTTGCGCGAATTAAAAGATTATAAAGCGCCGGCAAAAAAGATTGAAGAGGAACTCTCTGATCTCTATTCTGAATTGAATAAATTTTCCGAAAAAAAAGCAAAATAAAGCCGTCATAACCAAAAGCAATCCTCATATATACAGGCAAACAGAAGTAATTTTTGTAGGCCGGGGATTCGTGTGTCCAACGTGACACTTCTTCCCTGCGGTAATGGATCCTTTCCCTGGTTCCTGGTAACCAGTGAGGGTAATCACCCAAAAGAACGATGCAGGGGAATTTCCCGGCCGGAGGATTGGGAGTGTAGTGTTTGAAAAACGTGAACTGTTGCCACGTATCAGGGAACGGTATGAAAATTCCAGCAGGGAAGGTGCATTATTGCCAGACGGGTCGTCACAAAAGGGACGCATTTTATACGACAACGAACAATCAGGGAGACTCTTTGTATCCGGATTCCGTTTGCCGGGAATGCCGCATTCGAAAAGAATACTCAGGCAACACTAGCATGGTTCCGGGCATGACAGCGTTTATTCTGGGTGCGGCATGAAAGACGTGCCAGTGAAGATCAGGCACAGGAACACGTGGCTTGTCACAGCGATGGGGATCAGCCCGACCGGTTTTGTCATCCCCGCACCCATCAACAGTGAAGTACCATTCGCCTCGATCATCGACCTTGCCGAAAAACACCGCACCCTTATTGTCACATCTAAAGATGAGATAGAAACAACCTTAAAAATCAAATCGGTTGACAAGGTCCTGAATATTTTAAAAAAACTGATCCTGAATTCCTGTGATGCCTTTCGCATTGTTGCGTACTTCAAACTCATGGCAGGTCGCAGCGGTGGCCAGGTCAGGGATACGGCGTGGGAAAAAGGGACTATTGTCGTCGTGAGCACCGGCATCTGGTTCGTGACCCGCGGCAGGCAGGTCTGTATCCCATTATCAGGCGTGAAAGCGATAGAACTGGCAAAAACCAGCGTGAAGGGGAAACCGATGGATATGATCCAAATCAATTACTCCAGATCCGGACATGCGATAACGGGTCAGGTACTGTGCCCGCTCCCTGCCCTGCAGGAGTTCTATGTGTTCCTGAAGGGGGCAACAAAGGGAATAGAAATACATGAACTTGATGCATCCGACCGGCAGGTGGCAATGCTCATCTACAGCGGTGCAGACTCGCGCGGGATAGAAAATATGGTAAATATTCCCCCAAAGCAGCTGGATGTCATCTATGATAAGATCCTGAACCTTGGAATTGCAGAAGTCGTAGCAACGCGCAGGGAACTGCAACTGACCACAAAAGGGATCTCATTCATCACAAATATCACGGAATCCGGAAAAAAATAGGGTGGGGGAGCGATCAGGGGAAGCGAACGGAAAAAATGGCAGGGGCTTACCTGTTGGCTTTGAGTTAAAAATCACCTATGGAGATAAATAGAGGGGCTTCCCGTGTCACCGCGAAGGTTCCTTGTTCCTTATCACCTCGATACAATACGCTTCGATGGAATCGAGGATGGCTCTCTTTGCCATTTTTTTACGGGACTCGTCCTCAGAGAAAAAGTCCTTTGCCAGGTACTGGAGGGTTGTAACATAATACTCCAGGTAGGGGAAATTCTTTTCAATGTCCGCAAGGTGCCCCAGCGCCTCCTTATTGTCTTTGTTGAGCAGATCGAACGCAAAATCAAAGAGCCCGATCGTGTGTGCGGGCATACCCTTTATGATGGCAAGTTTTCTGAAGCTGTGGTAGGTGATCTTCTTTGTCGTAAGGAGCGAGAGCTTGAGGCCCAGAAAAATCGGTTCAAGGTTGTCAGGGTACTGCTTGATGAGCTGGTTCACGACGCCCGCAGCACCTCCTGCATCCTTACTTTCCAGTTTGAAGTAAAACATCTCCCGCAGGAAATTGATATCATTATAGAACTGCTCAGCGCCAATCTCGAGAAGCCGTTTTTTCATCTCGCTGTTGTCGGAAATTTTTGCTTTTTCAAGCCCGATTGTGACAAACCATGCTTCGCTCGGGAACCAGTCAAGCGAGAGGAAGATCATCTGCCAGAAGATCTTGTCGAGGAATGCAGTATCTTCAAGCTCCAGCTGGGGGAGCTTCTGGAGGGGAGGTTTCTTGCGGGAAAGTTCGATCATCTTCTCGCGCGCCAGTAATTCCATTTCACCGGGGCGCGACTTTTTCTGCCGTTCTTCCTCGGTATATTCCCGCAGGGAGAGTGCATAATAGCAATGGGCGACTGCAGCGCCCAGCATTACATCAAGGTTCCAGTAATTTCGCAGGTATTCAAGCGCATGTGCGGCGTCGCCAATCTTCAGCAGCTTCAGCCCCACAACAATATTGACGCCCATGTCAGCGTCTTTCCGCTTTTTTAAGCGCAATGAATTCAGGATAACCTTCTTGACGTACTCAAAATCGTTGATATTGCTGCTTACATCGAGTGTTTTGAAGGTGATACTGTCAATGAAATCATCATAGGACTCATCGGAGATATCGGGAAAGGAATTTTCCAGAGCCGATACCACGTACCCGAAAAAAACCGGGAGGTTTGCGTCGACTTTTTGGGTATTTTTCTCAATGTAGCCGAAAAAATCCTTCTTTAAGAGATTCATCTTGTTGTAGACAATCGCATCAGAGAGCCGCTCTCCCCGAACCATATATGGAACATTGAGCTCTGTTATATTAAAATATCCGGTTCTCTACGATTCCTCAGCTGTGTAATAATAGTACTCGCCCAGCACCTTCTGCTCCCGGTCAAGGAACGATCCGGGCTTGTTGATACGCGGTCTGCCGCTCTGGTCACGCCTGAAGGTTACACCAAGCTCGCGCAGGAACCTGTTCATGCCGGTGCGCATGTCAAAAGGACCTGCCGCCGTACCCAGAACACCGGGCTCCCCCTCAAATACCAGAATTCGTTCGCTGATCATGTCGATCATGTAGATATCATGGTCGATGACAAGGATCCCCTCTTCCTTTCTCTCGGCATGGTGTTTGATCATCCGTGTAACGTTCACCCGCTGCTCGACATCAAGGTGGGCACTCGGTTCATCAAGGATATAGAGAGTTGCATCGCGCGAAAGGCAGGATGCAATTGCAAGGCGCTGGAGCTCCCCCCCACTCAGGGTATCAACCGGGGATGCAAGGATCTGCTGGAGGGACAAAGGCTCGATGATCTCGTGCTGGTAGAATGAGGAATCAAACTTCGTTGTGATCTGCCGCAGGTGCATCTCAACGGTATCTGACGTGTCTGCCTTGATATACTGGGGTTTATATGCTATCCGGAGATCGGCGGACATGGAACCGGTGTCTGGTTTCTCGACTCCCGCAAGCAATCTGGCAAACGTGCTTTTGCCTGTGCCATTCCCGCCAACGACACCGAGCACTTCACCACACCGTATCGTCCCACCGGAAACGGTGAGCTGGAACGACTCATACCGTTTCGTCATCGCCGGAATACTGACAAGATCCTGACGTTGTGATCCTTTCTCGTGCGCCCGTTTTTCGAAGACCACAGCAGACTCCCGGAACCTGACGTTCTCCTCAGCAAGGTAACCATCAAGATACTGGTTGATCCCCACCCTCACCCCTTTTGGGCGCGTGATGATACCAAAAACCGCAGGTTTTCCATACCCGATATGGACGGTGTCTGCGAGCATATCGAGAATCGCAAGGTCATGTTCGACAATAACGACCGTGCTTTTTTTTGCCAGTTCCCTGATCAGTCTGGCTGCCGCGATCCTCTGGTAAATATCGAGAAATGGCGTGATCTCATCAAAGAAGTAGAAGTCAGCCTCCCGCGCGAGACAGGCGGCAATCGCGACCCGCTGGAGTTCCCCTCCGGAGAGCGTCCCGATCTCGTGGGTGACAAGTGAATCGAGCCTGAGTGCAGAGATGAACTCGTCAAGTTTTCCCCGTTCATCAGTTTTCCTGAGCAGGTCACCGACCGAACCGGTAAAAACCTTCGGGATAGAATCAATATACTGTGGTTTTGTTGCGATCCTTAAGCCCTTTTTTGCGACGGTCTGGAGATAGTCGAAGAGTTCGGTACCGGCATAGCGTTTCAGGATCTCCTCCCATGCAGACTCTGACGTAAAATTGCCGAGGTTCGGGCGCAGCTGCCCGGCGAGGATCTTGACAGCGGTACTCTTCCCGATCCCGTTTGCACCGAGGATGCCAGCGACCTTCCCTTCCACCGGTATCGGGAGCCCGTAGAGGGCAAACCCGTTCTTCCCGTACCGGTGCGTTGGCTGTTCGAGCTCTTCAGGCAGGCTCACAATATCGATTGCCTCAAACGGGCATTTTTTTATACAGATCCCGCAGCCGACACAGAGCTCCTCGGAGATAAATGCCTTCCCGTCCTCTCCGATAATAACCGTCTCATCACCGGTCCTGACCCGGGGGCAGAAGATGATGCATTCAGTGCCGCACTTCTTTGCATGGCAGCGATCTTTGTGGACGATGGCGATCCGCATGGGAGATCAGAATACCGGTGTGCCGCGGGGTGAGCTGAGCAGGATCGTCCATGTCAGGAACCACAGCGCAAATGTCATGAATCCCTGGTAGAACCAGTCTTTTGCACCGAGCCTTGAGGTGTCCATGCGAAGGAGTATGAAGACATGCCTCTGGATGACAATTCCGGCAAGCATCATCATGAAGCCGAGCAGCCCGTTGTTCTGGAGCCCCTGCGCGTTGGGAACCCCGCCGGAAAAAAAGGACAGTACACCGGTAAACATCCCCAGAAGACACGCGATCAGCGTCCGCTTGATCCGTTCGATATGTTCTGCCTGTTTGTCAGCCCGGGTTTTTTCCTTCTTTGACACTTCAGGCTGTTCCTGTTCCAGATCCCCGCTCATGAGAAAATCCACCAGTAGACTTATTTTTTAGCGCGCAAGCCATATGTAATTTGGTATCTTTGAGGAAAACACGATAAAACATGGATTGCGAATGTATCGTTCCGGTAATCGCACCATCTTCTGGAAGGTAGATCGATGGCGACCGTGCAGGGCATGAGCGGGATTGACGTAAAAGCGGTGGTCGCAGAGCTGTGCGGCACGCTCCCGCTCTGGGTGGACAAAATTTACCAGTTCGATACACGGACGCTGGGCATCCGTCTTAATGGCCAGCAGCATGCAAAATACCTGCTGATCATCGAGGCGGGACGCAGGGCCCACCGTGTCAGTGAACTCCCGGAGCCACCGAAAAACCCGCCGCATTTTGCAATGTTCCTGCGAAAACATATC
>Ga0315285_10007999_pt1 | contig 10859 bp, 7 predicted proteins | sample YL17G09_36_MG_FD_203698 | JGI IMG/M metagenome (GOLD analysis project Ga0315285, IMG submission 203698) | Sediment microbial communities from Yellowstone Lake, YNP, Wyoming, USA - YL17G09_36 | ecosystem: Environmental > Aquatic > Freshwater > Lake > Sediment | place: USA: Wyoming | collected... | reverse complement strand
GCTGGCGCGACTACGAAGTGCGCGCGCAGGTGCGTCTTCTCTCCCGCAAGACGGAAGCGGGCGTGATGGCGCGGTATGCCAACAACCGGACGCACTACTCCGTTCGGCTCGATGGGGAGGGGCGGGTGCGCCTGCTGCGCCGCTGCCATGAGGACAAGGCCGTGCTCGCGGAGGCGCGATGGCAGCCGGACTTCGTCCGCTATCACGAGATACGCATCGCTCTCGCGGGAGGGAGCATTCGCGCGTCGGTGGACGGCAAGAGCCTCTTCGAGGTGGTAGATGACACGCTCAGCGCGGGACGCATCGGGCTGCTTGCGACCGGGCCGGCCCGTTTTGGGCCGGCCGAAGTGCACATGGCGGAGGCCGAGGCCGCCCGCGTGAATGACGAAGCACGCGCGGCCGAGGCCGATCTGGAGGCGGCGCGGGCTCTCTATCCAAGGCCTGCGCTGTGGCGCGTGATCGAGACGCCTGCATTCGGGACAGGCAGGCACATCCGCTTCGGCGACCTCGATGGCGACGGCAGACTCGAGATGCTCCTCGCTCAGTACACCGAAGTGCTGAACGGCGGCGACTTCCCCTTCCTGAGTTGCCTCACCGCGCTCGATCTCGACGGCAAGGTCCTGTGGCAGTGGGGTGAGCCGAACCGGTCGCACGGCGTCATCCCCGCCGATCTGCCCGTGCAGATACATGACATTGATGGCGATGGCGCCGCCGAGGTGGTGTGTTGCCGCGACTTCGAGATCGCGGTCCTCGACGGCAGAACAGGCGAGCCCAAGTACACTGCCCCTACGCCCGAGCCGGGGAAGATGGCGACGTGGTTGCCGGAAGATGATCTCTTCCGCATCCCCGGCGACTCCATCTGCTTCGCCGACCTGCGCGGGCTGGGCGCTCGCCGGGACATGCTCCTCAAGGATCGGTACAGTAACGTATGGGCCTATGATGACCGTCTCAACCTGCTCTGGACCTTCCACGGCAACACCGGCCACTTTCCCGCAGTCGCCGATCTGGACGGCGATGGCCGGGACGAGGTGATGATTGGCTACACGCTCGTTGACCATGATGGCTCGCTCCTCTGGCGGATCGAAGTACCCGACCACCAGGACGCGATTGCGATAGCCCCGCTCGGCCAGAAGGGTGACGAGCCTTGCATCGCGCTGGCGTGCGGGGAAGGCGGGATCGTAGTCTGCGATCTCCGCGGCGAGGTTCTGTGGCGCGATCACACCGGCCACGTTCAGCGGCTGACCGTGGCCCGCGTGCGTGATGATGTGCCCGGGCTCCAGATCGTGACGAAGACGTTCTGGGGCAATCCCGACATCATCTGCCTCTATGATGCCAAGGGCCGGATGCTCGAGACAATGGAACTGGCGGGCGGCGGCGCGGTGCTGTCGCCTGTGAACTGGCGCGGCGACGGCCTGGAGCTGCTGCTTACTTCCGGCAGTCTCAGGCTGGGAGGTATGCTGGACGGCCGACTTCGGTCGGTTGTGGGTTTCCCTGATGACGGGCACCCCACGCTCTGCGCCGAGGCACTGGACCTCACCGGTGACCCGCGTGACGAAATCGTGCTTTGGGACCTGGATCGCATCTGGATCTACACACAGGACCAGGTTCGCGACAGGAATGTCGCTCCTACGGAAGGGAACACCGCGCCACCCCCAGGCCCAACGTATCGTCCGCGTCGCCAGCCGCACTACAACATGAGCAACTACCGCGCGGAGGTGTCGGTGCCGGATTGGGAGGAGTCAGAGACATGAGACGGCTCACCAGCGACCGCTTCGTCTCCGAGATGAGCAAGGCCACCCCGCCCGCATACACCATCGAGGAGGGCGAGCGCGTCATCGTCGAGACCCTCGACTGCGACGGCGGCATGCGCGGGCGCGATGGGCTGATCCGCGGGGAGCGGAAGCACGCCAACCCCGCCACCGGCCCGATTGAGGTGAAGGGCAGCCAGCCCGGCGAGGCCCTCGCGGTCACCATCCACGAGATCAAGACAGCCGAATGGGGCTTCATCAGCGGCGGGGGGGACAGGGAACAGGCAACGGTAGTCGAGTTGCGGGAAGGCATCGCCGTGTACCCATGGGGTCTTCGACTGCCGCTCTGCCCGATAATCGGCGTGATAGGTGTGGCACCGGCCGGCGATCCCGTGCCCACCACGACGCCCGGCGATCACGGCGGCAACCTGGACATCGCCGACCTATGCGCGGGGGCGACTCTGTTCTTGCCCGTGGCCGTGCGCTGGGCGATGCTCGCGCTGGGCGATGTTCACGCGCTCCAGGGCGATGGCGAAGTGGGCGGCACGGGCATAGAGTGCGCCGCCGAGGTTGTGCTTTCGGCCAGGAGAGTCACGGCCCCGCTATCTACCGTCCCCTACCTGCTGCGAGACGACAGGCTGATGGTGCTGGCCGCCGGCGACACCCTCGATGACGCGGCCTGGCAGGCGGTCGCCGAAGGGGCGAAGGTAATCAGCAAGCTTACCGGGCTGAGCGACTGTGAGGCGCGGCGCCTGCTTTCCACCGCGGGCGAACTGCGCATCTCCCAGATCGTCAACCCGAAGAAGGCCTGCCGGGCGGTTATCCCGAAGCAGGCGATTCCGGATGTGTGGCCATTCTGATTGCAGGAGGACAATGTGAAGGCGCAGGCCGTTTACGCAGCCGAACCGAACGTCGTCGAGCTCAGAGAGATGGAGGTGCCCGACAAGCCCGGGCCGACGCAGTTGCTGGTGAAGACTCGCTGCTCGGTCATCAGTCCAGGCACTGAGCTCGATTGCCTCTCCGGCAAGGAAGCAAGCTGGTTCCATATCCCCGCTCCACTCGGCTACTGCGCCGCAGCCGAGGTGATCGCTCTCGGCGAGGCCGTCTCCGGCTATGGCGTGGGCGACCTCGTGCTTTCGGCCACGCCCCACGGCACCCACGCGGTGGTGGAGCAGGACTGGGTCCGCGGCGCGGTGCCGGCCGGCGTCGAACCGCGTGTCGCCCCACTGGTCCACATCGCGCTCATCGCCATCACCGCGCTGCGCGTCTCCTCGGCGGAGCTGGGGGACTGTGTCGCGGTCATCGGGCAGGGCCTTGTGGGCAATCTCGCTGGCCAGCTCTTCGCCAAGCAAGGGTGCCAGGTGATCGGGATAGACCGGGTATCCTCGCGGCTGGACATCTCGCGGAAGTGCGGCATCCAGATGGCTGTGGACTCCTCCGTGTCAGACGCCGTGCGGGCGGTGAAGGACCTAACCGGCGGTCGGGGCGCGGAGATCGTGGTGGAGGCGACGGGGACTGCGCCGGCCGCGCTGATGGGCGCGGAGCTGGCCACGCGCAATGGCGAGATGATCCTTCTCGGCACGCCGCGAGGGAGCTACGAGGCGGACATCATGCCGCTGCTGCGAGCGGTGCACCGCAATAACCCGAACCTGACCATGAAGGGCGCCCACGGTGGAAGCATTCGCTCCCTCCCCGACCCCTTCGTGAAGCACTCCCTGATCCGTAACTCGCGCGTAATCATGGAGATGGTGCAGCGGGGCGAGCTGGCGCTCGAGCCCCTCGTGACGCGGGTGGCGAAGCCGGAAGAGGCGCCCGAGGTCTACCGCACCCAGCGCGAGCACCCGGAGAAGCAGTTGGGCGTAATCTTCGACTGGAGGTAGGCTGCCCTCAGATTCCGCTCTCTTCCAGGGCAGCCAGGATAGTGCGCCCGACTTGCCCCAGGGAATCGGCCGAGCACTTGTCCGGGGTGTCGGCGGTGGTGTGCCAATAGGGATAGTCGAAGTCTATCACGTCAATGCACGGGATGCCCTTGCGGAGGAGGAAGACGTGATCGTCCATCACCGCCTGGCCCGGTTCTCTCACGAATGCGGCGGCGCCGACGCGCTCCGCCGCATTCCAGACCCGGTCCACGATGCTGGGCGCTGACTGCTGCGATACGCGCTCGATCGGAATGCGCAGCTCCCGATCCCCGACCATGTCGAGCAGCACCGCCCACGAGACCGGCGGGCCGGAGAAGCTGTCGGCGAAGAACCGCGAGCCGAGGAACATGCGGTCAGCAGTCGGGCCGTAGTCCTCTCCGTCGAAGAGAATGATCGTCACACGCTGCTTCGGTGGGTTCGCTTTGAGCGCGCGAGCGACCTCCAGCAACACGGCCACGCCCGACGCGCCATCGTTAGCGCCAGGCACCGGCTCGCTGCGGTTCGCCGGATCAGGGTCGTGGTCGGCCTGTGGGCGGCTGTCCCAGTGAGCGCAGAGCAGGACGTGACCCGCGCCGCTTGGATTGAAGGTCGCGATCACATTCGTGAGATGGAGAGGCCGCCCGTCAACGGTGGTGAGGAATGCCTGAATGCTCACCTCACCGGCGCACTCATACAGCGACTGGGCCAGCCACATCGCGCACTCCGCGTGGCTCTGGGTGCCTGGGACGCGCGGGCCGAACTCGCACTGGCGCACCAGATCGCGGTACGCGCGCTCGGCATCGAATCCGCGCCCGGACGCCGGTGACGGGGACGCGCTGAGCGCCACCGCGACAACGAGCAGCGGCCACGTCAGAGAGCTTCTCATATGGGTCCCTCCCGGAAGTCGGGCGCTGGCACGGCCGCCCCGCCGTTCAGCACAGATTCCACCGCGCAGATGCCCGGCACGGTGTAGTCGAGCCCCCTATGCACGTCAATGGGCGGCGGCTCGTCCCGCTCGATCGCTGTCAGGAAGTCCCTGATCATCCAATACTCGCTGGTCCCATGGCCGCCGGCGCGCGCTTCCGCGCCGACCGCCAGCCGGTCCGGGATGTACGTGGGAGCATAGTCGGCGAGCGGATGCCACTGCGCGCTCGCGAAGCAGTGAGAAGGCTCATGCTCGTCCGCAAGCCAGACCTTGGCAGCGTCGCCCAGCCCGCGCCAGCTCTCGAAGGAACCCCTGTCTCCTTGGAGACTGTAGTAGGTCGCCGCATGAGGCCGCGGAGAGACGGTGTCGACACGCACTCTCACGGCGCTACCCCTGGCAGTGCGCATCAGCATGACGAAGTTGAACCAGCCCGGGCGCTCGGGCGCGACGCGGCCGATGTCGTTGGCGAGGGCCGACACCTGGACGACGCGGTCATCCAGGATGTAAAGGATGGGACCCAGGCTGTGGGTGCAGTAGACGCCGTAGCCTAGCGTCACCCCGGGCTCTCCCCGCCAGGTCGGTCTGCCGGCCTCGTCCAGCCACAGGTCCTTGCAGTCGTGCAGGTACTCGCCCTCAGCGAAGTAGATGCTGCCGAAGCGGCCGGCATCGGCCATGCGCTTGAGCAGCTCTACCTCGTCGAAGTAGCGATAGTTCTCGGCGAGCATGTAGTGAGCGCTGCTGCCGGCGGCGGCCGACGCAAGCGCCGCTGCCGCCTCCAGCGAATGCACCGCCGGCACCTCGGAGAGCACGTGGAGATCCCGCTGGAGGGCGGCTATCGCCTGCTCGGCGTGGTGCTTCACCGGGGTGCAGATGACGACGGCGTCGAGCCCGGACTCGAGGAAGGCTTCGATCTCAGTGAAGGGCTGCGCGCCTGTCGGCGCCGCGGCGCGCTCCGCGTTCTCGCGCCGGATGTCGCAGACCGAGACAACCTTCGCCCGGTCGAACTGCGAGAGAACGCGGACGAAGCTGTCCCCCCGGGCCGTCCCGGTCCCAACATTCCCTGCGCCGATGACCCCGAAGCGTATGGCTGCCATACCATTCCCTGTCCGAGCTGTCCGAAGCGTCCGACGGGTCCGAAGCGTCCCACCCGCCCTAACGCTAATCTGCGGCCGTCAGCTCGTTGATGCTGGTCGCGGGGTTCGTCTTCCGCGTCAGCCGCACGCCCTCGAGCCGGGCGATGGCGATCTCTGCCAGGTAGAGCACGCGGCACCCGGGCTCCATGTGACCCATGTAGGTCTGGTCCTCGATGGAGATGCAGGTGTGCAGGTGGGGCACGAAGTCGGCGATGATTCCGTCAATGCTCAACAGCTCGATCGGGCCCTCATACGTGACGAACTCGTTCCTCGGAGGGAAACCCGTGTGGGTGATGTGGTGGAGCTGTGCCTCGTAGAGAGTGCCGATGCCCGAGAGGACGACGCCGGTGTGGATGCCTCTCTCACGCGCGACGCTCTCCACAGATGCCAGCACGTCCTCGCCCTTGTCCAGCCTCAGCGTGACGATCTCAGCAATCTGGCCGCCGGGGAACACCTGCATATCATGCCTCCTGATCAGTTGAGCGCCGCGCGTGTGACGCAATGCCGCAAGGCAGTTCTGCTTCGCGCGAGGCCGCCCCTGCCGAGCCCGACAGCGGGACCAGAGGCCGATATCAGACCGCCGCGCGCTCGTGCCGAGCGCGCCGCAGATCGGCTGGACAATGCTGGCGAGCGATGTGCGCCCCGAAGGGCGGCGCTACATCGCGCGCATAACCACCGCAACCACGGCGGCGATTACCACAGCGCCGGCTCCCACATAGAGCCAGACCTTGGCGAGACCGGAACCGACAAGCTGCCGGGCCGACAGCGGCGTGTTGCACGACTTGCACCGGAAATGGGTGTAGGGGTTAACCGTCTCGCACTTCGGGCACTTCACGCCGACGAGATCGGGCTGCCGCCGAACTCTCTCGAAGCGAACCTCCGACTGGCTACCTAGCTTCACCGGCAGGATAGCGTGGCACGACTTGCAGCGGGTCAGTCCCTCTTCGTTGGTGGTGTTGCACTTGCGACATAGCGACATCTCTACACTGCCTCCAAGCAGTATGGTGGTGTTGTGCCAAGCGCGCTCCCGCCGGTCACGCTGGGCCGCAACCCTCGGATATCGCCCCGGCGCGCGGACGCGCCAGGAGGAAACCCAAGGGGAGTTACCATTGGGACGGCGTACCCTCGATAACCGGAAACCAAACCATGTGTCTAATACTGGCGTGACAGCCCATCACCTTCTCTCTTCCACGAAGCCACACTCCGCCGACTACCTTTGCACAGAGGGGCATCCGCGGGCTCGCAGAACAGACAGGGCGATCTCGCCCGACCGGAAGGAGGTTCGCATGTGCCAAGACAGGCTTTCATTAGTCCCGCGAATGCTGGTTGTCGGCGCCATCTTGGTGATGGCGACCCAGCTATCGCTTGCCGCTACCGTTTCCTGCCCCCGCGCCGCCTTCCCGCCGGTGCTGGACGGCCACCTCGACGACTGGGCGCCCCTCCCGCAGATCGTCATCGCGGACGCTACGGATTGGCACGCGGCCTCGCCGGAGGCCGCCGGTTGGGCTGGTCCCCGGGACATGTCTGCTGAGGTCCGGCTGGCGTGGGACAGCCAGGCCCTCTACCTCGCCATCGAGACAACCGATGATCACGTCGTGCGCGTTCGCTCCGCGGCGGAGATCGATCGAGGCGATAGCCTGGTGCTGGGTCTCACAGGAGATGACCGCGCGCCCCTTAACCAGTTTGTAATCGCCCTCCTCCGAACGGCGTCCCTCGTCTGGCGGACGGAGCCGGCCCAGTCTGCCGGTGAGGTGCGCACGGTCGCACGCGCTCTCGCGCTCCGCGACGAGGACGGCGCCAGGAAGCTGGTATATGAGCTCGCCCTCCCCTGGGCTGAGCTCAGGGAGGTCCGCCCGATTGCCGGGACGACTCTCGCCCTCACTGTTTCGGCTTGTGATGACGACGGCGCCGGCCTGAAGGGCTGCATCGAGCGCACGGTCCGCGTCAAGCTGTCCTCAGCAGACATCGGCTCGATCGAGGAGACTGAGGACGCCGGAGCGCGAACCGGTCCCCCGCCCGTGTTCCCCGCCCCTGAGAGGGAGCGCTTCGACGAGAAGTGTCTCACCCTGAACGGCCGCGACGTCCTGCTGCTCGGCGGGGAAATCCAATACTGGCTGCTGCCGGAGGGAGCCTGGGCCGAGCGGCTGCGTCTTGCCCGTGCCGCCGGGCTGAACACGATCGGCGTAACAGTCCCTTGGTCGCATCACCAGCCGCTGCCGGGTCCGCTTGACCTGGGGGAGCTGCGACGTTTCCTCGATCTGTGCAGGTCCACGGGCCTGTGGGTGCAGCTCGGCATCGGTCCCTTCGCCGGCGAGGCCCTGTCGGCGGGCGGCGTGCCCGGATGGGTGCGGGCCATTCCCGACATCCAGGAGCGGCGCAAAGCGGTCGAGGCGTGGACGCATGCCCTGCTGCCCGTTGTCGCCGAGTTCCAGCTCGCCAACGGAGGGCCGGTCGCCTACCTCACCATCGGCGCCGCGCCGGCCGGGTCTGCGAACCGAAGCCCGGCCGCCTACCAGCAGCTTTTCGCCGCTGTGCGCTCGGCCGCTATCACAGTCCCGGTGCTCGCTCCCAACGCCTTCGTTGTGCGCAATAATGCGTTGCCGAACATGGCCAACATGGTGGCGTCGCTCAGCTTCTATGAGCCCGTCTCCCCAGATGCCCTTGCCGCGAGGGTGGCACTGCTGGACCGTACGGAAGTGGGGCCCGCCATCGTCACCGCGCTTCCGGGCGACTACCAGGACGAGCAGCAGGCGCGCCGGAGCATCGAACTCTTGCGGGTCGCTCTCGCCAACATGGCCGCGGGCGTGACACTGTCGGACTTCGCACCCGGTGTCGATCCCGCCGAGATGGCGATCACTGGCTCCGAGATTCGCGGCATTGTGGACCCCGCCGGGGCGTTGACGCCCGGGTACGCGGAGCTGCGGTTGCTTGCTGCATTTCTCCGGCGCTTCGGGGTTTCGCTTGTCCGCTCGACCCGCGCCGAGGGAGTCGTGGAAGCAGACGACCCCGATGTGCGCGTGGCCGCGCGCTACGGCAAGGAGGCGTCGTTCCTCTTCCTCTGGGATGAAAAGGGGCGTCGCTCGCACCAGGTCAGACTGCACTACCTTCTCCCGGATGGCGAAAGACGGATCACCATCCCCGAGGCCGGAGCAATCCATCTGCCGGCATCGGGAGCGAAGATCCTCTTGCTCGACACCCCCTTCGGGCGCGGCACCATCCGCTACTGCACTTCCGAGGTGGCCGCGCTCCACCAGGTCGGCGATCGCTGGCTCCTCGTGATCTACGGCGACGCGGATACGCCGGGGGAGATCGCCATCGCCCTGCCCGGGCCGCCGCTGGTGAGTGGTGATGCCGCGCGCCAAGCGTGGGACGCGGCGAGCAACACGCTCGTGTTGGACTACTACCACAGCGCCCAGGACCGGTACATCCTGGTTGACGAGCTGGAGATCGCAGTGCTCTCGCGCGAGCGAGCGAAGATGAGCGGCCTTGCGGGTGACGGCGCGGAAGCGGTTACGCTCGTTGCGGGAGCCAGCGTCGCGGAGGCCTCCCTTGGCCCGTCGGGCGTGCAGGCGGCGGTAGACTGCCGACCGGGCGTTGCGCAAGCTAGCGCGGCGGTGCCGCAGTTGCCCACCGCGGTACTGGTGGACGGGACGCCCGTCCCGCTCGAGTACAAGACCCCTGAACGAGTCGTGACGTTCGAGATCAACACGTCTTCATTCAGCGACCAGCAGCGGCCCACCTCCGTGCTGGACAGGCTCGGCCGGGCGATCGTTGGCGGCCCGGCCTACCTCTACGCGCGATTCGATCGGGCGCTGTTCGTACCGGAAACGGAAGCGCCCAGGCGTGCTTGCTCGAGCGTCGAGCGCATCGCCGGCGCGCCGGAAGAGCTGGGCCTCGTGCCCGGCGCCATCGCCAAGCTGCGAGCTCGTTTCTCCGCGGAAGGCCCAGCCGAGCTGGTGGTCAGCGGCTCCAGCTACCCGCTCCTGGTTTCGGTCAACGGACTGCGGGTCGACGCGCTGTGCGGAACCGCTCCCACAAGACGAGCCGACATCTCCCGTAGCCTCCGCTCAGGCGCCAACGAGCTTGAGTTGATAGCGCAGATCGTGCCTCGTCCATCGGGCGCGGGCGGGATGCGGGACAGGTGGGCGAGGCTGCCCGACGTGAAACTGCTGACTCCATCGGGCGAGGTCGCGCTTACCGGGTGGGAGGTCTGCTCGGGCCTTGACGGAGAGGCCGCCGGCTATGCAGGCAGCGGTGTTGACGAGCGGCGGTGGCACTACATCAGGCTGGGCTCATGGCGCGAGCAGGGGAGGGAGGTAGCCGACGTGACGGGAGTCGGCTGGTATCGGATGACCTTCAAGCTCCCCTCCGGCGACGAGTGGACAATCCCCTACTACCTCGACCTCGACGTGCGCGGAGCAGGCGAGGTCTACCTCAACGGCCAACCCATTGCCGCGGTAGAGGGAAGCGGCAAGTACCGACTGCCCGTCCCGTCATCGCTGGCGGAGAAGGACAACGTGCTGGCGCTCGCGCTCTATGGGGTATCGCCGGATACGGGGCTATACTCCGCCCAGGTCGCAGCAGACGAGGCGCGCATGACCCGGCGCAGGATAGTGGAGATCCGATTCTGAGTGGCCGGGCCTTGTCTTGACAAGGAGTGCGAGGTTGCTAGACTATAGGATGAGTGAGCGGAAATAGCTCAGTTGGTAGAGCAACAGCTTCCCAAGCTGTGGGTCGCGGGTTCGAATCCCGTTTTCCGCTCCAGTCCACGGCGGCGTAGCCAAGTGGTAAGGCAGAGGTCTGCAAAACCTCTATTCGCCGGTTCGACTCCGGCCGCCGCCTGACCCATGCTTACGGGGCGGGCCGTCACGATGCCAGGTCGACTACCGTCAAGGCGCTCGCCAACCGCGGCGGCGACAACGTGGGGGGATGATCCAAGCGCGGGCGGGATGCCTACTACTCGCCGCACTGCGGACAGTCGCCCCATTTCCCCAAGTACTGGTGACCGCAACTGAGGCAGAAGGCGTTTTCTGCCGCGCAGTTCATGCAGTGGCCCACGACGAAGTGGGCGCCGGTCACCAGCAGAGCCAAGGCAGCGGCGCCGCACCTGAGGCACACATCATCCATCCTGCACTCGCCCACGCTGTCAGCCACC
>Ga0315285_10007997_pt1 | contig 10860 bp, 9 predicted proteins | sample YL17G09_36_MG_FD_203698 | JGI IMG/M metagenome (GOLD analysis project Ga0315285, IMG submission 203698) | Sediment microbial communities from Yellowstone Lake, YNP, Wyoming, USA - YL17G09_36 | ecosystem: Environmental > Aquatic > Freshwater > Lake > Sediment | place: USA: Wyoming | collected... | reverse complement strand
CCTGACGGCGGAGCAGCTCGAGCTCTATCGCAAGGAGCTGACCGAGAAAGAGGCCGCTGGCCTCATCGAGATGCGGACCTTGGATGGTCGCCTCCTGTCCCTGGCAGACCCCACGAAGCAGCCCGCACCTGTCCCCGCAACTCAGCCAGTCCCCGTGGTCGTCCTCGACTCCATCGCCAACGACCAGCAGAACGTCGGCCAGGCGATGCCCCAGTTCCCAGGCGGCGATGCCGTCATGGACGTCGACCCGAACAAGGTACCCGAGCTCGTCGCCAAGGCAGACGTCATGGACGAGCCGGCCGCTACACCCGAAGAGCCGTCCGAGACGGCGTCCAAGAAGAAGAAGGGTAACCGCTGATGCTCGTCCACAACCTCTCTGACGTCGAGACCCCGAAGCTGAAGCAGTTCGGACTCTGCAACATGGGTATCGCCGTAGACGGCGTTGTCCTGATGCCGGGTACCTCTGTCGAGGCAGCGGACACCGCCGAAGTACGTGCTCATCTCGAGCATCTCTGCTCCGTGGGTGCCGCCTGCATCGGCGACCCTCCGTCGGAGTACACGACAGCCAAGGGCGGCAAGCCTGCCCTCGTCTTCGTCGAGCCCCCGAAGGCCCCTGAAGCAGAGGCTTCCTCCAAGAAGAAGCGGGAGTAACTCATGTCGTTGCAGGGCCTGCCCGGAATGTCTCCTGCATTCCGCAACTTCGTTCAGGAGGTACGGTACTTCACTCGGGACATCCCCGAGTTGAACCGCCTTACGGCCGGCGAAGAATCGAGCGATCGACAGATTGCTTGGGCAGCCCTCGACGCACTCTCGGACTTCAATGGTACGCCGCACCTGACGACGATGATCCTCGAGGACTTCCTCGAGCGGAATCAGCGGCACCTACTCCTACGGATGACGGTTGTCTCTCTCATCGAGAGCGTGGGTCTTCTCCAAACGAGGAACCACATCAACTACTCCAACGGTGGCGTGAACGTCGGGGTCAACGACAAGACCCCGATGCTCATGAACTGGCTCCAGTACTTCAAGTCGTCTACCGAGCAGAAGAAGACACGCTTCAAGGTGGCGATCAACATTGAGGGTATGATGGGTCGCGGCGGAAGCGGCGTCTCGTCCGAGCTCTGGTCCGTGAACGGCACCTACGCTAGTTTCTAAGAGGGTTCTATGGCTTCCAACCGAGTCTACAAGTTCAAGGACATCCAAGCTGTTCAGGCCTTCTTGAACGGTGCGCTGTTCAGCAGCCCCGTGTTCTCGAACCAGGTTGTTCCCATCGTCCGGGGCATCGTCGGCAAGACGCTCAAGATCGGCGCTACCACGGTCACCTTCGTTGCGGCGGGAACACCCCCCGATGGAGATCCCAGCGCCCTCCTGTTCAAGGACATCAAGGCTCAGGTGGAGGCTGCTGTCGCCACCGTGAAGCTCTTCATGGACGAAGGGCGTATCGGCATCATCGAGGCTACGCCCGCAACAGGTGTGACCGTCGACAAGATCGGCACGTCCAACCCCCTCCTGGGCTTCGACACCTCGATCAACTCCGTCAGCAAGGTCTACGCGCCAACAGCGGGCGTGTTGACACCGCCTTGTTGGACATTGGCCGTCGCCTCGGAAGCGGCCCACATCATCTACACGTGGGAGTGAACAATGAATCCCTTCGAGAAAGCACTCCTCAACGAGATCCCCGCTGACGAAGCGGCGGACTTCTTCCTCCGTGTCACCGGCCGCGACAAGCTCGCCCAGGCAGGCATCAACTCGTTCGTGGGCGAGCGTGCAGAGCTTCTGGTGAAGCACGCCAACAACATGATGGCCATGCCTGGTCCAGGCATGAGCGGTGGCGCTGCCAAGGTTCCGGGGGCCATACCTGCCCCTGCAGCACCGATGCTCTCACCCTCAGCGCAGGGACAGAACACCGTCATGCAGGGCGGTGCAGGCTCCTCGAAGCTTGGCTCCGAAGACGTGACCGTCGTGAAGGAGAAGAAGGCCCCCCTTACCCATCGTATGGGTGAGACAGTCGGTCGTCACGGGGAGACCATCAACGCCGTCGGTGGCAGCCTCTACGGTGGCTCCGTGGGCGGTGGTATCGGCGCCGCTATGGGGTATCGTCTGCACAGTCACGCGAAGGATAAGAAAATCGATAAGCTCCTCAGCAAGCTCCACGACAAGAGGTGGCCTAGCCAAGGGACTAAGACCCGGGTTGAACGCCTTGTCAACAAGGGTGTACCTGGCAAGGCAAAGGCTTTGATGGCTGCTTTGAGCCTTACTGGCGCGGCTGCTGGTGGCGCCAGCGGGGCGCTACTGGGGCGCGGCACTGGGCGCTTTATGCAGGGCGTCAGCCAGGGTTCTTCGCATGCCCACAAGTCCAAGTACGATGGTCACAAGGAGGCAATGAAGTTCGCCTTCGACGGCGCCGGCGGGATGCCTTCTCCGGGTACTCCTGACGACGAGCCCACCATCGATCAGTACATGATGGCGGAGCAGCAGGGGCAGCAGGCGGAAGAGCAGCAGGGGGCCGAGTACTTCAAGCAGCGCTTCCAGCAGGCGTCCCAGCAGCTTCAGGAGACGCAGGCTCAGGCCTCGCAGACCCAGGAGCAGGCACAGCAACTCGAGCAGCAAGTTGCGCAGTCTGACCAGCAGGTCCAGTCGGCGATGCAGCAGGCTCAGATGGCCTCGCAGTCGGCGCAGCAGAACATCCAGTCTGCTCACGAGATGGCAATGCAGGCCACCTCTCAGGCGATGGAGTCCCAGGCCGAAGTCCTCAAGCAGAAGCAGCTCGCCGCAGCGATGCGTATGGGTGTGCAGCAGCTCAAGGACAACGTCATGGGCGCCATGGCCAATGACCCCACCGAGCAGCTCGCACAGCAGCTCCAGGCGCCTCCTCCGGGCAGCGCCGGGGTGGTGGGCCAGAACCCGCAGCAGCCCCAGCCAGCCGTTGACCCTGCCACGGGTCAGCCGATGCCCCAGGACCCCGCTGCGGCGGGCCAGGACCCGAATGCCGCTGCCGCCGGCGGAGCCCCTCCTGAGGCAGCCCAGGCCGGTGGCGAGGCTCCGGCAGCACCTGCCAAGAAGAGCGAGCCCAAGCCGAAGGAAAAGAGCGAGAAGAAGGACGACAAGAAGGGGGGCGGCACCGAGGTCACGGTGAAGCACTCTGCCATGCAGTTCCAGGCGCTCGCCCAGATGTTTAGGGCGGCCGTCTGATGCTGGACATCTTCCTCAAGGTCGCCCACGAGCACGAGTCGAAGCAAGCGCACTCTCTCGAGCTCGCCAAGGCTCTGAGCCATCTTCCGGTTGAGGAGCTCAAGAAGCTCGCTCGGACGGGGGAGATCAAGCTGGCTTCGGCATGGAACTGGTCTGCTCAGTTCAAGAACACGGAGCTCTACACCAAGGCCATCGAGCTTGAAGCGGAGAGCCTTCAGAAGACGGCGTCTGTTGATACTCGTGTGAAGCAGCGCCTTCTTGAGCTGAAGAAGGAAGCACTCAGCAACGCCACCCTCGGTTCTTACGCCAAGGCACAGACCAACCCGCAGGGCTTGGCTTCGGCGTCCAAGTCATTGATGGGCCGAGGAGCACAGCTCATCGGCTCAGGTGACGCAGCGGCTGGCGCCAAGAAGGTGAATCAGGGAAACCTTCTAGCGCGGAAGGCAACGGCTGTAACGCCTATGCCTACTATGGCGAAGGCTGCTGCTGGAACAATGCCGATGGGGATGCCTGCACGACCCCCTAACAATGCGATGATGATGCAGGCACGACCTGCTTCAGCGGCGATGGGAAGTGCTAAGGCTATGCCGATGCCTGCGCCGCCTCCGGCGGCTATGCCCACGACGGTGTCTCGTGGAGCTCCTGTACAGCAGATGCCGGCGTACACGCCTCCTGGGCAGTCAGGCAACGTGGTCCCTGGGCAGGGTGACCATCGTACGGCTCGGGCTCCTGCTCCTCGAGATCCCTCGAACGCCCCTCATCGTGAGATGGGTGCCGTTCATCGCGCCCACCCGTACGTGCCCCAGGTCGTGCAGGAGAAGGACCCCTTCGCCAAGTCAGCCTCTATGCAGTGGGCTGATGAAGCCGGCCGCATCTTCGCCCGCAATGACATGGCGAAGCTCGCCGACACAACGAGCCTGCTCAAGACACTCAAGCCCCACGCCGGCGCCATCATTGGCGGAGGTCTAGGTGCTCTTCATGGCCTGGCAAAGAAGGACGGTGGCATTGGTGATGCCCTCATTGAGGGAACCGCAGGTGCTGCTGTTGGTAGCGGCGCGCAGCGTCTGGCGAAACATCCAGAAGTGACCGGCCTCGTAGACAAGGCTAAGGACTACCTCGCCAAGGGAAAGCCTGGAGAGCAGCTCAGCCTCGACAAGATCGGAGCAGCCATGCGTGCCTCTCGCATGCAGAAGGAGGCCATGGGCGCATTCCTTGCGGCGGGAGCAAAGGCAATTCCCGGCTTGTTGGGTGCAGCCAAGTCAGCTCTTCCTGCAGCAGCCAAGGCTGTACCAGCAGTGGCAGAAGCCGCAGCACCCGCAGCCAAGGCGGGAGGCGGTCTGGTTAGCCAGGGGATGGACTGGCTGAAGAACAACAAGATCAAGGCTGGCATCAGCGCCGTGCAGGGCGTTCAGGCGGTCAAGGCTTCTAGGGACAGTGGTGAGGGACTCGGCAGCTCACTCATGTCCGGTCTCGCCAGCGCTGCGCCTACTGCCTTGGCTTGATATCCCATGCCTGTCGTCGTCACCATCAAGGACTTGAAGGTCCGTTCGCTGGATGCCGACTTCAACGAGCTCTCGTGGAAGATCGCCGACACGACCGAGGACCTTCTCGACTACACCTTCCAGGTTCTCCGCTCGGAGAGCGCTGAAGGTCCGTGGGATGCGCTCGGCGTTCCGTTCACTGACCGGTACCTCTTCATCGACAACACGATCAAGGTCGACCATCGGTGGCGGAAGTACTTCTACAAGATCCGCATCACCAAGCTTTCGGATGAGACCACCACGGACGCGGGGCCCTACACCAAGGACCCCGACGCTGACCTGATCGCTCTCGAGCTCCGGCGCCACATGCAGCTCCTCTTCCGGGAGTTCAGTGGCCGTCGTTGTTACATCCTTCCGGCCCGCACGTTCGGACAGCGCTGCACATGCTGGAACGAGTCACTGCAGAAGAGGACTCGTTCAGGGTGCGTGCTCTGCTACGACACTGGCTTCGTGCGCGGGTATCTATCACCCATCGAGAGCTGGGTGCAGATCGAGCCGAACACAAAGGCGGAACAGAACACAGTCGTTGGTGCGCAGCAGCAGTCGAATACAACGGCCAAGCTTGCTTGGTACCCACCGCTCAAGCCTCGAGATCTCATTATCGAGCCGGAGAATCGCCGCTGGCGTGTGGTTGCTGTTACCTCAACTGAGCACGGGCGAGCTCCTGTTCACCAGGAAGTTCAGATCCACGAGATCCCCGGCCGTGACATCGAGTTCAAGATCCCCCTCATCCTCGAGGATGCCCTGCGGGACTTGTGGCTCAGCGCCTCGAGAAACTTCACCAACCCGCAGAACCTCCAGGCGTTCGAGGACTCTGAAGTCCTCGACATCTTCAATGACCACTTGCGACCCCTGAGGCGCCGATGAAGCTGCCTTGTATTACTGAGTACATGTCGCCCGAGCAGCTTCAAGGCATCTACAAGGTTGCGAATGTGCAGCAGGTAGACGAGGACGAGGAGGAAGAGGTCCCGAAGGTTCGTGACTGGAGGCGCGTGGCGAAGATCGTGGGCACGGGCGTGCTCGGGATGTCCACGGGCGCGGGTCTAGGCTTCGGTGCTGGTCACCTTCTAGACCGTCATTACGGACGGGTTCCGAGTGCTACAATCGCACGGATACTTCCCCCAGCCATGCTGGGTCTAGGTGCTTCCGTCGCGTATAGTCTTTGGAAGGACCGAGAGGCGGAGGAACTGAAGAATGCCGTCAAGCCGGATCCCAACCACAAGCCTGCAGGGAAGTGACTTCCGGAACTCTCCGCTAGAACACATCCGTATTCTGTATGTGCAGTTCCTTCAGGGACTGTTCTGGGCAGCACCTCCCGGTCACTACCACTGGGAACCAGATGAGACGACGGAGATCTTCATCTCTGACGAGAACCCGCTGAAGGCGGACATCATCGGCAACCGTCCTGCCATCGCTGTATCTCGAGGCCCCGCGCAATTCCAGTCGCTCGGCTTCGACGACATGGATGACTACGACTTCCAGTCAGGTGCGAAGAAGAAGTCCGTTCTTGTGCCCGGTACCATGACGCTTCACTGCGTCTCGCGTGTAGACCTCGAGTGTGACCGTATTGCTTGGGTTGTGGCAGAACAGCTCTGGGCGAATCGAGAGCTACTGCTTCGCGCAGGCTTCTTCGAGGTCGGCCGTCAGCCCATGATTGGCGCCCCTTCTCCCGCTGGCTCCATCGTTCAGGCTGACCAGGGAGAAGAATGGTACGTCACATCAGTCACTTGCCCTTGGCAGTTCAACCGGACGACGGTTGTAACGCCCCTGGGAAAAGAGATCATCAAGGGTGTCGAGCTCGCCATGCGCGCTCGTATTCGGACTGTAGGGCAACAGAAGCCTAGAGGTCAGGAAGGTTCAACGGGCGGTGCGGATGTTCCGGTGAACATCCAGGTCTGTCCTCCTCCTCCCTTCTCCCCGGCATCTGATGTGTACGGTGGAACTCCTCAGGCAGGAGCTCCCACTCCGTACCTGCCAAAGGTTCCTCATCCCCTGAATCCTGCTCAGATGGTGACAGTTCGCTCAGTTAGGCCCAACAGCCAAGCTGTAAACCAACCCTCAATCGGGGGTCGTGCTCTTCCCATACCAGCAGCCCCCGTGGAAGAATCATGCGGTATCGAGGCAGACCCGCACGTTACATCAACGAGCACGGTCAAGGTGTGATGTGAGGAAAGGATTGATCGATGGCCGCTGAACTTCCCCGTCCTGGCGTAGAGGTCATCCAGGTATTCAGGTCGGTCTCCCCGACCATCATCACCCCTACGCTCGTTCCGTGCGTCGTCGGTGTTTGCCGTCAGGTGGTCGACGTTCTCGAGGCTACCTCCTCGGGCAGCACTGCGCTGAACAACGACTCCATCGTGCCGCTTCAGGCACAGCTCGTAGCGAAGGCTGCACCGGGCAACCCGGCGCAGTACTCGGGCCTCGATGGACTCGCCCTGGTCTTCTCGGTCAACAACGCACCGGACATCACGGTCACCTTCTCGGGGGTTCTTCTGACCCCGGCTCAGGTGGTCGCGCAGATCCGAAACGCTCTCGGCGCTGCCGGTAACACCACGGCTACGGCCGAGGTGGTTGGTACGGACAGCTGGCGTCTTCGGACGTTCGCTGCCAACGAGTTCCAGAGCATCCAGATCTCCTCGACGTCCAATGCGACGGTCAATGCCGCCTTCGGCATCGGCAAGGGGCACCTCTACTCCGGTGCGAGCTACTACTCGCAGGACGAGATCAACCTCCCGACAGCGTCCTTCCCGGACCCGCGCCGCAACCTGAGCCAGCTCTCCATCGAGAGCGACACCATCCGGGCCTTCCTGTACCTGGGTGGCTCGGGCCTTTCGGAGATCAAGCGTGACCGCTCGTTCCTCCGAAGCGTGTCCTCGATTGCTGCCGTCCGTACGGGCACGGTCGACATCGCTGCGCTGACCTACCCCACGGACCCGGGCACCAAGACCCTCATCCTGTCCATCAACGGCGGGTCGAATCTCACGGTCACGTTTGCCAACCCGGCGAACTCTGCAGCCCTCCTCGCTGCCATCAACGCCGTCATCGGCACGGTGGCAACTGCGACTCTTGCCGTTGGTACGAACTTCCTGGTCATCACGACCCTGGCCCTTGGCTTCACGGCAAGCATCCAGATCGTGGGTGGTACGGCTGTCGCTACCCTCGGCCTCACGCTCAACACGGTGTTGGGTACGTCGGCTGTCGAAGCCACGGATGATGGCAACGGCGACGCGGTTACCCCCTTCATCAAGCTCCGGAACCAGAACCTCACGGCTCTTGGGACGGCCTCTGTCGTCACGGGCACGGTCAACCTCACGACCGGTGTTGTCGACGGCACCCTCGTGCTGGATGACGGTACGGGCCCCCAGAACATCGTGTTCACCTCGGCGACCACCAGTGCGCTGGTGCTCTCCGCAATCAACGGCATCATGGGAACGGCTGCTGGCGGTCGCCTTACGGCAACCGTCAACGGCTCCGTCTTCCTCGTCCTCACGCACAGCCTCCTGGGCGTCGAGTCGAAGATCCGCGTTGTCAGCGGTACGGCAGGCATCCTCGCCGGCCTCGGCATCTCTGCCGAAACCACGTACGGCGGAGCATACCCGGCGAAGGTCGGCGACGAGCTCTACGTCGATGGCCTCTTCTACGCGACGATCACCCAGGTTGCTCCTGGTGCAGTGACCACCACGGTCAAGATCGACAAGCAGGTTCCCATCTCTTCGGACGTAGGCCAGTCGGCGTACATCATCGCGAAGAACCTGCCCGCTGCCGTGGCACTCACCCGCCCGACGCCTGACCTCGTGGTGGATCTCGAGGGCAACGTCAGCATCAAGGTTGACCTGCTCCGTGACATCCAGGGTCTTCCCCTGGCTTCGACCCGAGCTCAGGTGGCCATCGCCTACAATGCCGTCCGCCTGGACGTCACGGGCAAGGCTCGGAACGCAGCGCTTCTGCGCTTCAACGACACGGTGGAGCTCAGCTCGCAGCTCTCCCCCGTTACCTCGGTCAACCCGCTGGCCCTGGGCGTGTACTTCGCACTGCTCAATGCTCCTGGGACGCAGGTCACGGCTCTCGGCGTCGACGAGATCTCCGCCAGCACCCCGGACGGCACCGTGGAGGGCTTCACGCGTGCAGCGACCTTCCTCGAGGCTTTCGAGGTCTACGCCCTCGCCCCCATGACCCACGACCGTACGGTCGGCCAGGTCTTCGCTACCCACGCCACGGTCATGAGTGACCCGGCGAACAAGGGTGAGCGCATCGCCCTGTTCAACCCGAGCCAGCCCACGTCCAAGGAGGACACCCTCGTCGGTTCCGGGACCACGGGCAACAGCACGGGTAGTGCGAACATCTTCGACACCGGCATCGCCAACCTTGGCGCGCTCCTGCTCGCTGCAGGCCTCGACCCTGTTGGTTCCTTCCTCGTCAGCGAGGGTCTCTTCCTCGACGTCGGTGATGGGAACAACTACTCGGTCACCTCGATCGCCGGTTCGGTCATCACCACCAAGGTGTCTGGCTTCCTCACGGGAGAGAACGATGACGGCTTCTACGCTGTCACGGCGCTGCCGGTCACGTTCATCAACCAGGCCTTCGCTGTTCGTATTCGCGGGGCATCCCTGACCCTGACGGACGGTACTCTCGACAAGGAAGCACTCGCCGTCACCTACCAGGCGATGGCTCAGGCCTTCCTCAACCGTCGCTTCTGGCATGTCGTCGCCCCGAACTGCGCAGCCACCCTGGGTGGTCTCGAGCAGGTCCTCGAGGGCTACTACCTCTGCGCCGCTGTCGCCGGCATGATCGGACAGCAGCCCCCGCAGCAGTCCTTCACGAACTACCCGATGACGGGGTTCACCCGCGTCCTCGGAACCAACGGCTTCCTCACCGAACGTCAGCTCGACATCGCTGCCGCCGGCGGAAACTACATCATCGTCCAGGACGATCCGGCAGCTCCGCTCATCAGCCGCATGGCGCTGACGACGGACATGACGTCGATCGAGACCCGCACCGACTCCATCACCAAGGTCGTCGACTTCACCGCTAAGTTCCTTCGCCGTGGTCTGAAGAACTTCATCGGGCGGTTCAACATCACCCAGGGCTTCCTCGACTCCCTCGGTCACGTCATCCAGGGCCTCCTCGGCTTCCTCCAGGAGTCGGGCGTCCTCATCGGAGCTCACCTCAACAACATCATCCAGGACGAGAACGCGCCTGACACGGTGCTCATCGACGTCACCCTGGACGTTCCGTTCCCCTGCAACTACATCCGCTTGACCCTCGTCATCTGAGGTCATGAACGTCGGGATTTACATCCCCGAGGTGGTGGGCCGGCTCTCCTTTGGGGAGACCGGCCCGTCGTCGTTGGAGAAGCTGGCAAAGTTCGGTGGCTTGAAGTCCGGTGTGTCGCTGTTCGACCACCAGCAGGATGCAGTCAATAAGCTACTCGCCAAGGACGGCAGCCTGCTGTTCTCTCACCCCGTCGGGTCCGGGAAGACACTGTCCTCGATAGCTGGCTTCGAGGCCCTGCGTGACATCGGCAAGGCCAACAGAGCCCTCGTCGTAGTACCCGCCTCACTTCGTACGAACTACCTCGAGAACGGTATCAACAGGTTCACCAACGCCAAGGGTGCCATCTTCGGGACCTCCGAGGAGATCAAGAACGGCACCGGGGTATCCCTCGAGAACCCCGACGACAAGGCGCGCTATCACATCGTCAGCTACGACCTGTTTCGTAAGGAGCCGGAGAAGTACATCAAGGCTGCCGGCGCAGACACGGTCATCTACGACGAGCTCCACAAGGCGAAGAACGAGGGCGTTCTCACGTCGGTGGCGATCAAGGAAGCGCGGCCCTTCCACCGCAACTTCATCGGCATGACCGGTTCTCTTGTCTCGAACACGCCGGCGGATATTGTCCCGCTCGTGGACGCGATGACAAACGGAAAGCACGTTCTTGGGAACAAGCTGGTCTTCGAGTCGCGCTTCGTGAAGACGGACAATCAGGGAAAGAAATCCCTGAATCATCCGCAGGTTCTGCGGACGTTGATCAGCCCGTATGTGCACCACGTGGACAGCAGTGAGCTGAACACGGAAGCACCTCACAAGAAGATCGAAGAAGTTCACGTAGAGATGTCGCCGCACCAGG
>Ga0315285_10007996_pt1 | contig 10860 bp, 11 predicted proteins | sample YL17G09_36_MG_FD_203698 | JGI IMG/M metagenome (GOLD analysis project Ga0315285, IMG submission 203698) | Sediment microbial communities from Yellowstone Lake, YNP, Wyoming, USA - YL17G09_36 | ecosystem: Environmental > Aquatic > Freshwater > Lake > Sediment | place: USA: Wyoming | collected... | reverse complement strand
GACCCCGCGCATGCGCGCAAAGTGAAGCACGATTGGTACATGAAAAACCGAAAGGACCGTATTGCCAAAATCATGGAATGGAGGATGAAAAACCGGCAGAGAATTCGCATCATGAACAGGCTATGGTTCAAGAAAAATCAGGCGAAGATCCTTGCCAGACAGAAGAGATGGCGGACAATGAACCACGAGAGGGACCTCTATTTAAAGAGGAAATGGGGCAGGAAAAACAGGGTGAAGGTCAATGCCAGACAGAAGCGATGGCGGGCAATGAACCATGAGAAGGCCCTCTTTTTAGAGAGGGAATGGCGCAGGAAAAACAAGGCGAAGATCCTTGCCAGACAAGCGCAACGGCGGATGTTGATAAAACAGAGTCTTCGCGAACCTACCGGCTCCCCCCGTGCAAAGAACTTGGCGAACCCATTGAAAGGGTTGAGGGAGAGGGTAAGGCTCAGGCTCCGTAAAATGGCGCGGGAAGGGCGGCTGTAAGAAGAAAATCGGGACGACAGAGTGATTACAAGGGGAGAGCTATGCAGAAAAAACGACGGAAAAAACCAGCGGTAAAGAGGAAGGCTTTTACCCGGAAAGACGCCGAGGCCGTCATCATGAAGCAGGCGCCGAAGGTCACGGCCAGGGACCTTGAAGTGGTGCTGGACAAAACAGAGGTCATACGGGAAAAGTTCGAGAACGCCGGCCCGCTTGGCAGGTTCATCGGCGATTTCAAGCTGCTCATTGCCGTTGTCAAGGACTACTGGAAGGGCAGATACAGGAAAATTCCGTTTTTCAGCATTGCCGCTATCGTTGCCGCGCTGTTGTACGTGATCAACCCGTTCGACATCATCCCGGACATCATTCCGGTCATCGGCTACCTCGACGACGCGGCGGTGATCGCGGCGTGCCTGGCGATGGTCAGGCAGGATTTGCATAATTATAAACTATGGAAGTCAGCACAGAAGGGGTAGGAGGCAGAAAATTTTAAACTTATTATCTGACCTCCGGCCCGGAACATGAAAAAAAACATCTATCTATGTTTAATGATTTGCGTCACCTTGTTTGCCTTGATCAGGTGGGCCGACTATGCCCATTTGGTCCTCAACAAGCAAACGGCGCCATGCATCATAACAGACATTGAAACTGTTTCAAGCGATAGAGCGGCGACGCATTGGGTCGTGCGGTATGAATACAAGGTCAATTCGATAAAATATTCAGGACATTTTTCCGTTTACAACTATCCGCGCAACACGGTGTTGACGGTCAATTATAACAAGAACAATCCCAGCGACATGTTCATCGCTGAATACGGGTTTTATCCGGTATTTTACAATTCAATCATTTCAGTCATAGCGGTATTGTTTTTGTATCTGTGGATAAAAGAACGTAATAAAGAAAAGCTGCCGTTCCAGCCTCCCGTACAAAAAGAAAATACCCGGTCAGCCGCCCCTGCAAAACCAGTGTCCGGCAGTAGGGCGAAGTTCTTCCGGTCAGTCGGTAAATACCTGGTCCCGAAATACGATGAGCTGACCCTGTTTCTGGTCAGCGTGTCGTTTCTCCTGCCCCTGGCAATCGATACCCGCCTGAGGCGCACCATCTATCATTTCATGAGCACCGAGTATAACTGGCTCTGCATCCCGATCGATGTGTTAGCCGGGTTGTTTGTCGCAGGGTTCGCTTACTCTATTTTCTCTGTCTTTTCGTCTAAGAAAATGACCTCGGGTGAAAAAACGGCCATGCTCTATTTCGTGGTCCTGGTGAGCGGACTCAGCGGCGTCATTGGAGGTTACGTGCTGCTGGACTCCACGGCCGGGCTCCTGAAAATCTTTCCGGTCTGGAACATCATTAATGCGATTCTGCTGATGGTCCTGTACAGCGGCGGCGCCATGGGTGAGGAGTGCATTATCGACGACCGCCCGAAACCTTTGCAGGCAATCATCGGGGTCGCGGTCGTGGTGATTACCTCGGCGGTGTGCCACTGGATGTTCGGCCTGCACTGGGCCATCACTTTTTCGATATGCATCGCGTACGCGACGAACGTTGACCACCTGCTGCAGAAAATACTCAGGAAGTAAAACGAAATCGATTTCGTTGTCGAACGATAGATGTAATTGTATATTAGAGGTACTTTAGTTGATTTGACGTAAACACACACACATATATTTCACCTGCCTGCTTTGGGCAGGCCCATAAACACGGGGATCTTTCGTGGACACTGCGATTTTTACTGCATTTGGATTTCCTTCAGTTAATTACACGCTTAAAACGAGAGCGCCTTCAGTCCTGATAGCGGCGTTGTTCTTTACCGCCTTTGCCGCCGGCATCGCAACAAAAGGGAAAATCATCGGCGTTCTTGACGGGGACTCGATGGTTTTTCTGACCGACGCGCAACAACAGATCATTGTGCGGCTCTGGGGCATCGATTGCCCCGAATGTTCGCAGGTTTATGGCGACAAAGCGAAGCAATTTACCGCAAACCTGGCCTACGGCAAAACAGTGACGGTCGTTCCACATGGAAAGGACTGCTATGGCCGCACACTCGGCGAAGTGGTCCTCGACGACAGCATTAATGTCAATTCGGAACTGGTGCGCAGCGGGCTCGCATGGTGGTATAAAGAAACAGCGCCGGGCGCAAAGCAGATCGAAAACCTTGAGAAACTTGCCAGAGCGGAACATGCCGGGCTCTGGGCCGACCCAAAGCCGTTGCCGCCTTGGGAATTCAGGAACCCTGTTTCCGACAGTGTCGTGTTCAACCCCAATTCAAAGAAGTTCCATTGCCCGTCGTGTATCTGGGCAAAACGCTGCGGCCGGAAATGCATTGAAATGACCAGGCAGGACGCCCTGTTTCGATGGGGGAGCCCGTGCAAATCATGCGGGGGGGAATGCAAGTGAAGGGCGGCATGGCATTTAACGGCATAAGAGACATTGAAAAAGTAGTGCCTTTACATTGGCCGGTACGTCGGATCGCGGAACATTTCGGCATACCGGTTTTCACGGCCGGTTACTATTTACGTTATTTAAAACGTGGTAAAAAAGCCGGACCGGGCCGTCCGAAGTCCGGATTGGACGGCTATCGATTTGGACCCATGTACAGAGAGAAAAAGGAAAAAGAAATACATAAAAAGATAAAAACAATGATTGCTCTTTATCAAAGCGGGGAAACGCCGGCAAAAATCATCGATCGGTTCGATTTTTTCCCGTTTTCCCCATCGTTTATATATTCGAAGATACGCCCGTATTTGACAAAAGAAGCGAGGGAAAAACATCGGGAGAATTTATTTGCAATGCGAAGGAAAATCAAAAGAGCGGAACTGCTGAATAAAATAGCCGATTGCACGAGCGACGAAATGGCCGGAAAGAAATTGGGAGTATGTGGACAATATATAAACATTCTAAGAAAAAAACTCAAAATACCGTCTTTATCAAAAATGGCCAGGGAAAAGAGGAAAAAAGAGGAAGCTGTTATAGTGGAAAAAGCCATGGGTTTTTACAGAGAAGGAATTGTAATCAGGAAAATAGCCGATCTCATGGGAAAAAAAGAGCGGTGGCTGGATAGGAGAATAAACGAATTAACGACTAAAAATGATAGGGAAATGCATAAAAAAAACCAGCTCAGGATTTTGTTTGAGAAAAGAAGAAAGGAACTGACAAATAAATTAAGGGGTTGTAGAAACGATGCGGAAGCTGCAAAGAGATTAGGCATACTGCAATTTTCCGTTTACAGGTTGCGAAAAAAGTATGACATTCCGGCATTTACACGTCCCGGCAGAAGGCGGATACCCCACTGATTGATAAGAGGTATTGAAATAATAAGGAACACGGTTGGGGGTTCGCCTCGGCGGGTGGTCTGCGTGATAGAAAAAAAGTTTGTGTGTCCTGCGCTTTAGCGCAGGATATTACTGTACGAGAATACCCCGAAATTGATTTCCCTGACAGAGTTAATACTATTAACTCCTTGCAGGCCTAAGGGGTTGTCGAATGACTGATGCAATGGTATATTTGAAGCACATGGTTGCTTTGACGTAATGACCCATCATCTGCCCCAAGGCCTTATATGGACCTGCCTCAGCAGGTACATAGAAGGTGAGGCAGGCTCAAAGAGGCTTTCGTGGCCCCTAGGCCTTATAAAAATAACAGTGTTGTTTTTAGAACGGCAACTGCAAATTATACCGCATTTGTATTTCCTTCTATTAATTACGCGCTTCAAACGAACGCGGCGAAAGCTGTTCCTGAGAATAACTGCCTGAAAGAAAGGAAGAATCATGCAGCCTGAAACAAAGCAGAACATCCCCGCCTCGCCTTGGATACGGATGTTGGCCTTTGCCATTGATTTTTTCCCCATACTTATTATTATATCGATTGTTGTTGTAACGGGCACTGAAGTTCCAGGTGTTGATATGCAAGGGGGAGATCAGTCCGAAGGAATGCTGTTAGTGCTATGGGTAATTCTGCTCGTGGCGCATATTTTATACCTTCCCTATTACCTGATATGCTGGATATGGAAAGGCGCCACTTTCGGTTTATGGATGACATCAAGCCGGATAGTTGATGCCGGAACCCTTGGCCGGATCGGGCTTGGGCAGGCGGTGCGGCGGTATATCGGGTTGTTGGCGTCGATCCTGACCTTCGGCCTGGGCGGCGCATTGAGCCTGTTCAATCGGCGCAGGCGCGGACTGCAGGACATGTTCGGCAATACCATTGTCATTAGGCAATCCCGTGGACCGACAGGCATCCCGCTTTTCGAATCAGACCCGGACCGGCCCGAACGGTTGCGGCAAGGGGGAACCTATCTGGAACGGGGACGCCCATTTTTTCTCGTTGACTTTCTTGGCAGCATTTTAAGCATATTCACCAAGATCCTTTTATGGAACAGGAAAATTGGCAACCGCAACATATCGCCTGAGACCGAGGCAGTGATCAGGGATTTCACCAGACGACACCGGCTGACCGGCGTGACGGTAAGGTTGAACCAGTATTCACCCCGGGATCAGTTTGAATGTCTTGAGGCGAACAAGCGGATGTCCGGGCTGATTCGATGTATGTATGGGGTATCGGAGTATATTGGTTATACCTTTTCGCCATGGCGACTGTTCGGCAGCGACCTTTACAGTCCCACGTCCAATACCGTGCATTTGTTCTCGGATCTCCGGTCTGTTGCCCTCCATGAGATGGGGCATGCCCTTGATTTTTCGCGGAGGGCCTGGCCGGGCATTTACGCGCTGTTAAGGTTTATCCCGATACTGGCATTGTACCAGGAATATAAGGCCACGAGATATGCAATAGCCTATTTCAAGGAGACCGGTGATGCTGAAGGTGAATGCGAGGCGTACCGGATTCTGATCCCGGCCTACGGCACCTATATCGCCGGTTTGTTAATACCGCTCCAATTCCGGATGATACTGTTTTTCCCGTTTGTGATTCTGGGCCATTTCGTCGGCCGGTCCCTGGCCTCACGGGTCAAGCAGAAAAAAACGGGAGCATGAATAAAGCAAAAGTCGGGAAAACAGATGAGAAAAATATTCATTCCTACGTCAAATGCCGATGATTGGAAAAGGTTCCTCGCTGAGCCTGAAAAACAATGGAAAACCGGATTTTCCGCACGGTCGCTCGCGCATTGCTGGGAAGACGCCGATGGTTTCCCGGATGAAATAATAAAAACATTCGATTCTTCAGGCATTCCTGATTTTAAAGGCATCCAATTGCTCTTCGCTTTCCCGGAATATCAGGTCGCGCTGCCGGGAGGGGACAGGCCTTCGCAGAACGATGTTTATGTCATTGCCAAAACAACGAACGGTCAATTGGCCTCTATAACTATAGAAGGAAAGGTAGCTGAATCCTTTGGGCCGACCCTGCAGGAATGGAACGCATCCGGCACAAAAGGGCGGCAACAAAGACTTGCCTTCTTGAAAGAAAAGCTTGGACTGAATATCGATCTTCCGATTAATTTGCGTTACCAGTTATTGCATAGAATGGTATCCGCTGTTATCGAAGCTGAGCGTATCAATGCCGGGTATGCGGTAATGATCGTTCACTCTTTTCATAAGGAAAATATGTGGTTTGACGATTTCAACGCGTTTACCGGATTGTTCGGTCAAAAAGCAGTTATAAATAAATTGTTATATCTTACCGAAGTACGCGGGATCAAGGTTTTTACCGGATGGGCAAAAGGCAACGAAAAGTATTTAACCCAATAACTCCAAAGAAGGTGTTGTCATGTCAAAATTCAAAATGCGGGGGAGTGATTTGTTTGATGAGCATGGGCACAAGACGGCGACGATAAGGGGCGATGCCATTTACAACGATCACGGTCATAAAGTCGCGGCGATCAGGAAGGACGATATTTACGACGAGCACGGACACAAGGTGGCGACGATCCGCGGCGCGGATGTTTATGATGAACACGGGCACAGGATCGCAAAGGTTGATGATATTAGGGACGAGATCGACGGCGCTATGGGCGGTGTGTCTGTCGTGGCGCTGTGGATGTTTTTTATGCGGTAGGGGAAGGGAAATTAACGTAAATTAAAACAACCCAGCCCATAAACAGCAAAAGAATCACTTGATTGGCATAACAGGAACAGATTTACAGCCTGAACAAAGTTGATTATATAATGTTTTCTTTTACCCACATTCCCCGGAAATCCACTTATACCTACGGGATTACTGTCCCAAAGTCAGCATACCCATACTTTGAATTGCCACCTAAAGGAGAAAAGCGGAACATCAGATTGGAATTTGGAAATGGGGAAGGCATTGATGCGTGGCTTCGACATTTAAATAATGCGTTTGGGCATGTCCAGATCCGTTACGATGGAAGTATTGGCGACGCTTTCAGAAACTGGCTTAAAAAAGAATGCCACCACATTCCAGATATAGAAAAGCCGGGCGAACCAGGCTTCTTGGAGATCACCGTCTGCGGTGATAACAGGTTCAGAGCAAGAGCTATTTCAAAACCAGCAAACAACAGGTTGCGCTTTGCCGATGTTCGTGTTCATAAAATCAAAGAACCTGAATTGTTCGCATTAGAACATTTTGTGGAAATGACCGAAGCTGTGTCAGAAGTCTGTATTGTAAAAACTGAACGCCAGACCTTTTACAATATTGAAATAGATCGGCAGCTTTGCAATCGCTCATGGCTTCGCCAGCAACCGGTGGTAAACGACCCGGCAGTTAAGCTTAAATGCGATTTCCGCAAGGATCAATTTCAGCTTGAGGTTGAGTTTGGCAATGCAAGAACATACTACCAGGACATAATCAAGTTCGCCATGTCTTACAATTGCGGGCTTATGAAAATCGGGGGGCTTTTAGTACCGTCAATAGGCTTTGCGCGACACTTGTGCGACTTAGGCAGACGAAGGGCAATTGAGAAGAGTGAGGGTCGTTCTCGTCACTATTCAGGCATGATGGACTTTTCAAAGGCTGTCAATGAATTTGATTATATTAAGGCAATTTTTAATATGCCTTTTTTTATTGTATCTATTGAACATTTAAAGAAAGAAACAGCCCAATGAACGAATTGACAAAAATTGCCAAAACGCTTGAGGAATTCGCGGTTAATCGCGATTGGAACCAGTTCCACTCACCAAAAAACCTGTCAATGGCGCTTTCCGTCGAGGTGGCGGAACTCGTTGAAGAGTTCCAATGGCTGACCGAAGAACAGAGTGCCAAGCTCTCTCCCGAAAAACTTGCGAAGGTAAAAGACGAGATCGGGGATGTCTTTATATATGTGGTAAGATTGTCTTCAAAATTGGGCATTGACTTGATTTCTGCGGCAAATGATAAGATACTGAAGAATGAGAAAAAATATCCGGTAGACAAAGCAAAGGGAAACGCGAAAAAGTATACGGAGCTGGCCGATTGATAGTTTACAAAGGCACTACCGACCAATTCTCAAAGGATGTCATCAATAACCGTATTGCTGACATCATGGCTGGTGCATTCAAGTCCTCTTTTGGTTACAAACCCACAGGCAGTGAGTATAACTCTTGGAGTAATTCTTGCCAGCATGTGAAAAACCTCATTTCTGAGGTTGGCCTCACGGATAATATGGTCTGTCTGGAATATGAAGTTCCATACAATACCGGCCGCATTGATTGCATGTTGTTCGGCAGGGGAGTTGATAAGAAGGCCTATACGGTATTGATGGAGCTTAAACAGTGGAGCCAGGTAGAGGAATTAGACGACGAGGAAAATTTTGTTGAGACTTATACGGGTGGCAGTATCAAGAAAGTGCCGCACCCTTCCCAGCAGGTTGAAAGCTACCATAACCATCTTATCAGTTTTGTGCAGGTTTTTGAAGTTGATGAGAAATACAAACTGTTCAGCTGCGCTTATTGCCATAATTATTCAAAACAACCAGGCAAAGGTCTTTTTGCCGAACGTTACAATAAACTGATCTATGAGTTTCCGGTATATACAAAGGACGATTTTCAAAAACTTGCCAATAAGCTTAAACTATTACTTGCAAAGGGTGACGGCATTGAGATCTTCAATCGTTTCATGCAAAGCCCGGTAAGGCCATCAAAAAAGCTTTTAGAATATGCTTCAAAGATTGTTGACCAGAACAAAGCTGTTTTTTCGCTTCTTAATGAACAGCTTGTCGCAAAAAACGTCATAATGTCAAAGGTCCGGAAAGCCGATAAAACCAAACAAAAAAGCGTCATAATCGTCCACGGCGGACCTGGTACGGGCAAAACGGTCATTGCGTTGAATTTGTTAGCGGAATTGGCAGGCAGAGGTAAAACCGTTTTTTATGGCTGCAAATCAAAGCCCTTTCGCGAAGCACTAACCAATATTGTCGGTAAAAAAAGCAGGATTCTTTTTTCAAATCTCAGCCGGTTTGTACCATCAAAAATTAAGGAAAACGGAATTGATGTCGTCCTGGTTGATGAGGCCCACCGTATTGAGAATAAAAGCAATTCACAATATACCAAAAAGCAAGATAGAACAGAGATGCCCCAGATCGAACAGTTGATTCGCTGTGCAAAAACAGCGGTGTTTTTTATCGATGACAAACAGAATGTCCGTTCACGAGAAATTGGTTCTTCTAAATTAATCGAGGAGTTCGCTCATCAATACCAGGCATTCTTCGAAAGCGTTGAGCTGCTGACGCAATTCAGGTGCAATGGCTCAGATGGTTATCTGGATTGGCTGGAGTTTGTTCTGGGCTATTCCAAGAAGCCCCGCAAATTGACTCAAAATGACAACTTCGTCTTTAAGGTATTTGATGATCCAAAAGTACTCTATGATTTCATTAAAAACCATGAATTGAAAAAGGCGAATTCGGCGCGTCTTGTCGCCGGTTATTGCTGGCCCTGGAGCGATCCTAAACCTGACGGGTCACTCGTAAAAGATGTTGTTATCGGTGATTTTAAAATGCCGTGGGAAGCAAGGGATGAAAGCGGCATGAGAGTTTTAAAAGGTATTCCCAAATGGTATCAATGGGCGTATAAAACCGAGGGTGTAAATCAGGTCGGTTGTATCTATACTGCTCAAGGATTCGAATTTGACTATATAGGGGTCATTGTCGGTAATGATCTCAAATATGATCATAAGACAGACAGCCTGATCGGAAATGTGGAAGGAACCCAAGACCCCACTCTAAAGCGGGCACAATCGGATTTCGATAAATACGTTAAGAACATCTATCGTGTCCTGATGTCACGCGGTATGAAGGGCTGTTGTGTCTACTTTGTCGATAAAGAAGTTGAAAAGTATTTCAAGCGGCATATGGACACTAAAATTGATTTCAAAGATGAACTACCTGAAGATGATGTGCGTCGTGAAATTGAAGAGATGATCGCGCAGATCGAAGCTGACGTTGAAAAACATTTACAATACACCGAATATCTCCCGCTTTATTCATTTGCCGCTGCTTGCGGTTATTTTGGGGAAGGGGAACCCGCTGAAGTAGAAGGCTGGGTAAAAGTCGGTGATTCGAGACGTTTAAGCCGGAACATGTTCATTGTCCGAGCGCGCGGTAAATCCATGGAACCGCAGATTCCGGAAGGCAGTTATTGCATTTTTAAAGCTCCGGTTGTTGGGACAAGAAACGGCAAGATAGTCCTTGTTCAGCACCGCGACATTTTTGATTCCGACCATGGAGGGGCATATTCAATAAAAAAATACTCTTCCGAAAAACAATATGATCGAGATGGTAATTGGAAGCATGAAAAAATAGTGCTGCATCCGATTAATCCCGCATATAAACTAATCGATATTCCAGAACCAGACAGCGAGAGTTTTACAGTTATTGATGAATTTATTGGTGTTGTTCCTGCAAAAAAAACGTAAAGGAGCCCTCATGCCTCTCGTCTTGGACCTCGTCAAATATCCATTACCATCTTTTCTTGAAGGCCGTTGTACGCCTTCTGCCTATTACAAATGGTTGCACGGCAAGGCGCGCACGATTTTAAGGCGGGACAAGAAGCGCAAAAAACCTTACGCCCTCGTGGCCACCAGGGCTGTTTACAAAGAAAAAATCCACAAAGCAGTCACTGACGGCGGGCAATATGACCCGTACACGGGAGAACCGCTCGCGTGGAAATTAATAAGTAAATGGGACTCGCGCAGCGATCATCCCGATGGTTATAAAAAGAAGTTTGCACTTCTCCCAACGGTGGACCACATCACACCGGACGTCCTCGAATTCGAGATTTGCTCATGGAAGATCAACGACGCCAAATGTGACCTTACCCCAACGGAATTTATGGAGCTTTGTAAAAAGGTGGTGAAATTCAAGGCTTAGGCACCAGCCTGCTTTCGCCTGCCGTTCTATGTGCAATACAATTGCCCATATAAGGCCTAGGGGCTTCAGCAGACTTGATTATAGTAGTTTTTTAGGTACCAGCCTGCTTTCGCCTGCCGTTCTAT
>Ga0315285_10007995_pt1 | contig 10860 bp, 12 predicted proteins | sample YL17G09_36_MG_FD_203698 | JGI IMG/M metagenome (GOLD analysis project Ga0315285, IMG submission 203698) | Sediment microbial communities from Yellowstone Lake, YNP, Wyoming, USA - YL17G09_36 | ecosystem: Environmental > Aquatic > Freshwater > Lake > Sediment | place: USA: Wyoming | collected... | reverse complement strand
AAGCCAATACGGCATCACCGGCATCCCGACCGTCATGGTCTTTAGAAACGGGCAGGTTGACAAAACGCTCATCGGCGTACAGCAGGAGCAGACGTATATCAGCGCGCTCGGCGTGTAAAAGGAGACAGCCATGATTAAAACAGTGCTGGGAATAGTGATCGGCGCGATCGCAGGATTCGCCTTTTATAAACTGGTCGGATGCCCAGCCGGGACCTGCCCCATAACGTCAAGCCCTTTTCTGAGCGTCTTTTTCGGCGCCATGATAGGCCTGCTCATCGCGGGTATTTCAATGACAAGAAGCAACTGAATCTCCGCGAACAGGAGTCCGCGACTTCGTTTCTTTCGGGAGGTACCGAAGATTGCCTCGCTCTCTGGGGTCCCCCACCCTTCGGGCGCCCCCTATGTTCGCTCGACAACCTCGGTACCTCCCGTTTTGCAACAGTCTATTTATTGCCCGACTGAAATCGGGGCTTTATCGGCATAGTAATAATATTTTATTGATCTGTATATTCAGCCCGGCTTCGGGGTGTTTCTTGAAGGCGGGAGCCTTGTCTGAGCATGCCTTGTGGCAGGCGAGTTAGGGCTGCCGGAAAGGAACGCCCCGAAGTCGGGCGGTGCTTATATTCTTGCTTTAGGTAAATTATTCAAAAAGGAATCACTTAATGCGAATCCTGCACAACACGATAATGGCTGCACTTTGCGGCTGCCTGCTGGCAGGCGGTTGTTCCGCTAAAACGCCTGACACTAAAAACCAGTCCAATGCGAAAAAAGACACCGCGGTTTCGGCGGTGTCGACCGCATCAACCACCGCCCCGGCGAAGTACGACACGGCGGCCCCGGAAAAAACCGTTCTCTTTTTCATGAACCCGAACGGCCGGCCATGCCAGATGCAGGAAACAATACTTATCGGAATGAAAGAAAAGCTGGGCCGCCTGGCGCAGATCAAGTATGTCCAGACAACTGAACCGGCCGACCGCGCTGCTTTTTCAAAATACGGGATCAGGGGGCTCCCTTCGCTTATCCTTGTGGACAAGGAAGGCAGGGAACTTACCCGCTTCCCGCCCGGAATCCAGAGCGAAGAAACAATACTTGCGGCAACGCAGAAAAAGAACGGCGGTAAATGACTGAAAATCTGAATATCCTTTTCGTGTTTGCCGCGGGCCTTGCCAGCGTGCTCTCGCCCTGCGTGCTGCCGCTCATTCCCGTCATCGTGACCGGCTCCGACGAAGACCACCGGCTCCGGCCGCTCATGATTATTGCCGGGCTCACCCTGACCTTTGTCGCCATGGGCGTCCTGTCGTCGCTCTTCGGCGCGGCAATAGGCCCGCGCATGGTCTACGCGAACAAGGCCGCGGGCGTCATCGTGGCCCTGTTCGGCCTGCTCCTTGTCTTTAATGTCAACATTTTCGAGCACCTGAGCTTCCTGTCGAGGTTCGCGCAGAAATCGCGGGGCAGGGCCGGCGGCCTCATCCTCGGCCTCACGCTCGGCATCGTGTGGATTCCGTGCGTGGGGCCCATGCTCTCAAGCGTCCTGTTCATGGTCGCCGCCCATAAGCAGGTGCTTGCCGGATCCTTTTACCTGATAATCTACTCGCTCGGGTTTGCGGTGCCCATGCTCATCGCCGGATATGCGGCGCAGTTTTTCCGAAACCGTTTCAGAAAAATCGGTAAATTCCCGGCCATCGTGAACATCGCGAGCGGCCTCATTCTCCTCGCCTTCGGCGCCATGATTTTTTTCAAAGGAACGATCAGTTTCGGGTTCTGAGAAATTTGTCAGCCGATAAAAAATGGTTGAAACCACTGGGTTTTTATAATGTATTTATTCTATACTCAAATAGGGAACATTATCGGCAATCCGGTTCCACACCGATATCCACGGAGGCAACCATGAAAAAGATGACTGCAATTATCCTGTCCGGAATTCTTGTTTTTGTATTTGTCATTGGATGCTCGAAAGACAACGGCAACAATCCTGTGCCGCTGACCTACGGCATTATCAAAGGCAAAATCATAGACGTCGCGTCAAGTTCCATGGCCGGTATCGCGTCCGCGAACGTAACCGCCTATAATGCCAACACCAACGCGCCGGTCACGCGCACATTTTCCAATGCGCAGGGATACTACCGCCTTGAGGTCGCGGGCGGGACCTATTACCTGAAAGTCGCTGCGCAGGGTTTTTGCTCTTACCCATGGGAAAACGGCGCGCCGTTCCCTTTTTACGTACCGGTCAACGATTCGGTCATAAAGGACGTTCACCTTTCCGCTGACCCGCAGGCAGGGTCAACCGGAAGCATCTCCGGTACCGTGACCTCCGGCACATCAGGGGTGGTCGGCGTCCTGATCGTCGCGACGCGGAATTCCGACTCTTCCGCAGTGTCCGGCGTTTCCGGCCCGGCCGGGTTCTTTGTGTTTTACAATGTGCCGGCCGGAGACTACAGCATCAGGTGCTATTCAGCAGGATACACGCAGATTTCCGATACTTCGGTCACGGTTACGGCAGGCGTTGGAATTACCGGCGTCACGCTCCGGCTTTCCGCAGGCTCAAACACGCGCCTTGCCGGCCGAATCACCTTTCTTGCCTCGCAGAACGCTCAGGTTGACATTACGCTTGTTCATCCCGTCACCCGCGATGCCGTCCCCGGCCTGCATACAATATCCGACGCAAATAAAGACTACTCGCTGTCAGGAATCCCTGTCGGAACCTACATCGCCTGGGCGAGCTACCGGAACGACGGCTATGTCATGGACCCGGACTGGATATACAAGAACGGCCTGCCCGAGGTGACCTTTGCTGCCGGCGACACGCTGAAAACCCTCAACTTCAGCGTGACCGACGCGATCACCATAGTGTCGCCGACCAATGCCGCAGATTCGATCTATCCCGTACCCGTCGACACCGTTGTCCCTACTTTTACCTGGGAATCATATCCTTCCACACACGAATATATAATCGAAGTGTACGACAGCAAAGGCGACCTGATCTGGGGCGGGTTTGACACAAACGGCGTGGTCAGGCACGCGCAGATCGACCAGTCGCAGACGAGCGCGGTGTTCAATTTCGACGGCAGCGCGAGCGACACGCTGAAAAACGGCGAGATTTACCGATGGAAAATCTACGCGGACAACGACGCCAGCCTGAACGTCCAAGGTCTGATCTCCTCGAGCGAAGACCTGCGGGGATTATTTAAGGTGGTGCTGCCGTAGGTCAATTCTGAACAGTCACGTCAGTATAAAAAAAAGGCCTGCAATAACTTGCACGCCTTTTTATATCGGCTAGCGTTCGCTTACTGCACCGCTGCGGCCAGCTCGGGCGTGTCCATGCTCTTGGATACCACCCTGCCGTCCGGATAATACAGATTGACATTATATAAGTCTCCCTACGGGGGACGTTAGGGGGCGCTTATAGCCAACGCTTAATTTTTATTCCTCAGCAAATCTCTTATCTCGGCGAGCAGCTGCTGGTCCTTGGTCGGCGCAGGGGGCGCAGCAGGTGCAACGGAGACCTCTTTCTGCTTCGATTTCATTAACCATCCAAGGAACTTGACGATAAAAATGAACAGTACCGCCGCGATAATCAGGAAATTGACCACCTCGCCGATAAAGAGGCCGTAGGGCACCTCTTTCGCGCCCACGACGATTTTCCAGCCGAGGTATCCCTGATTGCCGGGAAGAATCAGCGCGATAAGCGGCATGATGATGTGCTTGACAAGCGAGTCGATTATCTTCCCGAATGCGGCGCCGATAATGATGCCGACCGCCATGTCGATGACGTTGCCTTTAAAAGCAAAACTCTTGAACTCTTCGACGAGCGAAAACGCTCTTCGAGCCGGATCAATGCCGGAAATTTTCTGAACAGGATTCATGAAAACTTCCCTTTCTTATGTGTTATAAATTTCGATTGCACATTCGCGACGGTTAAAATAAGTTCTGCCCCGGCTTTGGGAGCCAAGCACCGGCCCGGCAATAACGGGCAGGATAATTACGATCATGGCCATACGCAGTGTATTTTTTCCGTCGCATCAAGAGTGACGGGACTGGATTCTCCTTTTAATTAACGATGCGGCCAGCGCCGACAGAATCAGTAATGCGAGCAAAGTCGTAATGATCGACGGACCTGCCGCGCAGTCTAACCGCAGCGACGCTTCGAGTCCGGCAACGCAGCCGAATATCCCGAACAGCCAGCCGAAAACCACCCGCCGTACCGTGCCTTTAACGCAGATCATGGCTGAAACTGCCGGTATGATTAAAAGTGAAAAGACCAGCAGGACGCCGGCGACCTTGACCGAAGAGGTCACTGCCAGCCCGAACGTCGCGTAAAACACGATGTCCCACCACCAGATTCGCACTCCCCTGTTTTCAGCCTCAAGCGGATGCTCGGAAACAAGGAAAAGGTTTTTTCTTACCACAAAGTGGACCGCGCCCACGGTAAAAACAAGTATCCCTAATTGTAGAACATCGTGCCAGGAAACCGTGAGAATGGTGCCGACCAGCATTTCCTTTATATGTTCGGTGCCGGTGGCAGACTTTTCGAGCACCAGGAGCGAGAGCGCGATGGCCCCGGCATAGGTGATACCGATAAGCGCTTCCATGGGCGCGGCATTCTGGCTTTTCCGGAGAAAGGCGAAAAGGACCGCCCCCCCGAGTGTGAAAGCCAGTGAAACGATAAAAGCAAGCGTGGGGGCGTTCTCGCCCCACCCCAGAAGGATCGCCACGCTCGCGCCCAGTGCCGCGATTTGCGAAAGAGAAAGATCAACAAAGATGACCCCGCGCCGGACGATGTGGTAGCCGAAATAGGTGTGTATTCCGGCAAGGATCAGGCAGACGACGAGCGCGGGAAACATGAACGAATAGTGGAGCAGCATCATGATTATTTTCCTCCCGGAGTGCCGTTAATCTGGTTTATTATGTCCTCAAAGTGGTCGAAATACGATATCGGTTTCACGCCGGGACACGCCGGCGCGAACTTGAATACTTTGATCCCTGTCTGGCGGGAAAGAAATTTCGGCGCGTCATCCGAAAAGTACGGTTCCTGGATGACAAAAACCGCTTTTTCCCGCTTTATGAGCTCGACGAGTTCGGCGAGATGCTTGCCCGTGGGCGGGATTCCCGGAAACGGCTCGACCATGGCCGCGATGGTCAGGCCGAATGCATTGGCAAAATAGGCCCACGAAGAATGGTAGCTGATGATGTTTTTACCCAGCATCGGCTTCAATCGCTCTTTCCATGAGGCTATTTTTGATTCGCACTCAGACTTGAATTTCTCAAAATTGGCCCTATACACAGCGGTATTCGCAGGGTCTGTTTTACGGAGCCCTTCAAGAACGTTCCGGCCGATCACGATGCCGTTCGCCGGATTGAGCCAGTAATGGGGGTTGCCGAAAGGGTGCACGTCGCCCCTTGACGCATCAACCTTACCGGTTGGTTTTTCGAGGACGTCAATACCGGTCGAGCAATCGATGATGACGAGGTGATTGTTCCTTGAACCGTCGATAATCGCATCCGCCCATTGGTCCAGCGCAAGCCCGCATTTGAGATAGAGCGATGCGCGGGCGACTTTCGCCATATACGACGGAAAAACCTCGACCGAGTGCGGGTTCGCGTTCGCCTGCGCGATTGAGGAGGCTTCGACTTTGTCGCCGCCGATATATGCCGCAATCGAACCAAGATCGGGCAAGGACGATACAACCTTGATAGCGGCATTCGCCGGATAATGCGCGATAAGAATTCCAGCAAGCAGCCCAGCGAGAATGTTTCTATGCATTACTTTCATGAGAATATCTCCTCTGCTATAACTGGTTTAGAACAGGTGAGCCTTGTGCGGTCCCATGCTGAACAGAAATTGCAGCTCAACCGAGTTAACAGCCTGTCCGCTGTGCGTTACGAAATATTCATAAGACAACCTTAGAATGGTGCTCTCCTCCAGAAGATTAAAACCGACGAACGGTTTGAAGCCGCGGTCAAAGCGCTTCTCATCTTCCGGAGACTGATACTGTTCGTATAAAATGCCCGCATTGTAATGGTTCGCGATACGGACGTCGGTGAACGCATAAAATCCCCACCGGCTTTCATGAGAAATAGCATGGAGCGAATCCGAATGGGCGGCCGCTTTATACATCATCTCTCCCTGCAGCGTGGCCGTAACAATCGGAGAGAGGGCGACCTTGGTTTTCAGATCGCCGCCGGCGATAAAACTTTTCGTCTTTGTAAAAGGATCGTTCATCCCCTGTGTCAATGAAATACCGATTTCAGAGGGGGCCTTATCGCCGACAAGAAAGGAGTTGGCCACACGCGCCAGCCAGCCGAAATCGGCGGTCGTGGTATCTAAATGAAAAGAATTCCCCTGCAATAAGTCGACCGTAACGGTCACTGCAAAATTATCGGTGACCGCAATAAACTCCGACCCTTGTAAACCTACCTCATTAAAACTCTCCTCGCCGGGTAGAAGCCCGGCTGCGGCGGGATCCGCTATGCGAGGAGTCCGTATGAACGGGTAGGCGTGGGCATGGACGGCGTTGATTTTTCCAAATCCACAGCGGTATTTGCCGGCCTTGAGCCCGAGGCCGAACGGCAGGCCCCGAACTACTGAAGCGTACGCTTCTTCGACCGCAAAACCCTCTTCGCCGGCGGAAAGAACAAAAGAGCCCCGCAGATAGGGGTTGAGCGCCGCGTCGAGCACCAGTTCCACTTCGCCAAGGCCCATGGTCGGTTTTTCAGGTGACGGAGAGGCGCTGTCGTCGGTATAGGCCAGCGAAACCTGACCGATCGCGGAAATATCGGGATTGGTCACTCCTCCGAATGTTTTTACCCATGCAAGCAGTAAAAGAATCAATAAATATTGTCGAAAATATTTTGGCATGCGATTCTCCAATGATTAATGGTACCGTACTAACGCTTTCACTCTCGCGTTACTGAAACGTCGTTTTTTCAGGATCTAAGAGAAGGTATCAGATAAATGCCGGAGGGGCGCGGGTATGATAGACGGCGCGGATTACGCGTGAATAGGGGAATACGCCATAACAGGCCGCCGCAAGGATGCGAGCGGAAAAAATGGCGAAACAGAAAACCGCTGCAACTTCAGTGGGCTGGTTCTGGGCCACGCATGCTATACATGCGGTGTGAATGCTGCCGTCGGCGTGGTGGTGCAGAGGCAGAAAAAAGCCAAGGAGAAGAGCGCAGACAACAGAGAATGTTTTCATCCGTTTGCGGAAATTAAAAAAGACTGATAGCATTCGGCAGACCATTGTAATAATAAATATAGTTTTTCTTGTCCCGGATTATTTATCAATTTCCGCATCATAGAGAAGCCGGTCTGTTGTCAGAATAAAAGGATTTTTCTCACCGAAATGCCCTGTGACGTGGCGATTGCAGCCAGGCATAATCTTGTTTTTCCGAGTGCTTTGGCGAGGCCCTTCAAAGAATAGGCCGCAGGGCCGTTGCCCCTGAATACGGCGATCTGCCGTCCGGCCGCGTCGAAAATACGTACCGTATGAAGGCCGGGTTCATTGACGGTAAGGAATGACGACCGGCCTGCCGGGAATTTCGTCCTAATTTTATCATTATTGTCCCGGCGGACACCCACGGTTGCCGGATCATCCAGCACCACGAGCGATACGCCGTGCCGCGGAAGGTCAAAATTCACGCTCACCACGCCGGCCACCGCATTCACGAGCGACGGCGCCGACAGGGTGGCCAGGGCCATGGAAGCCCTCAACTGGGCAAGTTGGGCCGCGGTCGGGGTTTGCGGGCTTCCCATCTGCAGCCACGTAGAATAAGCGTTGCTGTGCGTCGTGTCCATGCGGTAGTGGGTCAGCCGGACCTGTGTTGGAAAAGCCGCGGGCAGCGTGACCCTGAGCTGTATGGTTGCGGGTGCGACCTGCACGATGTCGTCGTGGTAGTTCCAGATCAGTGCCGCGACCTGGCCCACGCTCTTCACCGCCATACCGTCGATGTCCGGGTTGGCGCCGCGCACGCCGCTTGCAAGAATGGCGCCGAGCCCGAGCGCGCCGGTGCTGACAAGCGGGATACGGTTTCCTTTCAGCTTGCCGAGCATCTTGAACACGTTCAGCACCGGCTTGTGAATGTTGTTCGAGGAAAGCGTGCGGAACCCCTGAAAATAGGGATAACCGTTGAACAGCCATGCCCATGCAAGCAGGGCGCGAAGGTTCACGCCCAGACTGTCGGCGAGCACCAGCGAGTGTTTCATCATGGCCGCTTCATAGGCGCCGTAGGCCGCCACATTGCGGTAGGCGTCGGCAGGATACTGGTTTTGAGGACAAGCGGCGCAGCCGTCAGGGTCGGCCTCGCCGACCACGATGGGCTTGCTGCGATACTGCGTGAACCCGGCCACGATGTTGAACCCGCTCCGGTGGAGCCTCAGCTGGTTTCCGAGATCCATGCGCACGTGTCCGCTGACGACCGCGGTGCCGCCCTTGGCGTGAAAACTGATAAGGTCCACCCGCGTCCCGGTAGCGCCGGTCGCGTAGTTCGTGCCGGTGGCGCAGTGCGTGAGGAAATTGCTCATGAAGGTGCCGGCGCTTGCTGTTTCCGGGCCGCCCAGCACGGTGTTCGGCAGCACCGTGTGCAGCGCGCGCTCCGTATAATCGAACAATCTTTCGTATTCCGCCACCGTCCCCTGCCCGCCGGAAGTGGTGTGCCAATACCCGATGTCAGGCTCGTTCCACAGCTCCCATATCCAGTTCTGCTCCACGCCCGTATAGCGCGCCAGGCTGTGCTGCGCCCAGGCAGTGATGAGTCCGGCCCACTTGTTGTAGTCCGTGGGAGGATAGAAACACCCGCCGTCAAGAACATACGTGCCGGTGTTCTGATACGGCGTCGGGTGCGTGGACAGGGCCTGGGGCATGAAGGCGATCTCCATATATGGCAGGGCCCGGCCGCCGATAATGGCGTCGACAATACCGTCAAGAAGGTTCCAGGTATAGACCGGATTACCGGCGTTTTCGGTGTAGACGTTGGTGGAGCCCCATTTCAGGACCGGGGTGCCGTCGCCGGTATTGAGCAGAAAATGGGTGCGTATATATACCTGCTCCAGATTTGCGGCAACGACCGAGTCGAGCAATTCGCGGCTCGGCTGGGACGTGGTGTAATTGCATTCGTCGTACCCGTACCACGACCAGACGGTTTTGAGCGGAGTCCCGGCCGCGGTACCGTCCACCGTGATCGTGACCTGCGCGGGAATGTTTTCAAAGGAGAAAAGCAGTACCGCGGCCATGATGCCTGGCCGGAGAAAAAAGAAAAACGGGCGCCGGTTTCCCATAGAACCCTCCCCAGGTTACTGCCGTTATTTCCTATTGTCGCAGGTAATAATATTCGGTCGTCATGTACACCAGCGAATCCAGCGAACCTGCTTGATATACGCTGTCAAGGGTCCCGATATAAACGTCCCGCTCCTGGATGCTGTCGAAGGTTCGACTCATCGCCATGCCCATTGCCGGCGCGTAATAGCGGACATCCACGGCCGGATAATACAGTAAAAGCTGATTGTTTTGATCTACGGTGAATGTTAAATACCGTGCCGTGGTGTCGCTCGTCGCGAAAACCGAGGAAATCGTTGAGTCATGGACAAGGTAGGCGCCTTTATAGCGGTCCGGAATCGTGTCGCTGTATATTTCCAACGAATCGTCTGTTAAGAAGGACAAATAATTAAAATAGCCGAAGTCCGTGCCCTTTTCTCTGATATTCGCGGAGTCGGTATAGATAGTATCAACAGTGGTTTTAGGGTTCTGTGAAATGGTCGTGCTGTGTAATTTCACCGCCGAGATCTTCCAGACCGTGCCGGTAACGTTGATCGGCAAGAGGCCGTTGGGGCCGTTATTGTCCTTCCCGCATGACAGTAAACACAGGGCAGTCAAACCAATGATCCAATTTCTCATAAAACGCCTCCCCCCGACATTTTTTCCGGTGTGTCATTAATATACTTCAATACCTGTCAGGCAATACTTGTCAGGACGTAAGAGCATTTGTTTCCCGTTCACCGTTAATCGCCCGATACCCTTATTGTTGCCGCACAAGTAGCACGTTTATTATATTTGTGCCATCGTTGTTTCCACAGCACAAATTAACGCAAAAGGAGGCCGTATGAAGGTTTCGTTTCAATTAATGGTCAGCATGCTCGTCGGTGCGTTTCTTCTGCCGCAGGCCGCGTCGGCCTGTTTCGACACCTATGTTTTTCTCAAGAAAAGCTCGCTCGTGTATCCTGAAGGTCAGATGGTCATGGAAGTATCGGGCGAGTACGTAATACCGAAAGTGAAAAATGCGTTGGGTGATTTCTTCTCCGGCGGCTCGAACCTGTATTACGGCTTCTCAAAGAGGTTTTCCATGCAGGTGGGCATTTCGTCCTCCGAAAAAGAGCGGTCGGCGTTTTCTATTGACCATTATGGCGTCAGGGGCGTCTTCGGGATCCTGCAAGGATATCGGAACGTCTACAATCTGGATGTTATTCTCGACCATACGGCTCCTTTCAACGGCAGCGAAAACTCTTTTGAGCTTTCATTACCCAATATCTTCCATGTCAACAACTACACGTTTGTCATTCATCCGGTCACGGGTTTTGGTAGAAATGTCAGTTTCAGCATGCGCGGCCACGGCGGGGCGTTCTATCATTTCAGCAATACCGGTATTATCGGCATCGGCGCCGAATACGCGAGCGGGCAGAGCGGCAGCCAGTTCGGACAGCGGCTGGTAAAGGGCGAGGCCGGGACGAGCCTGTTTTTCGGCTCCCAGATCGGCTTCGTATATATGCAGAATGAATTCATCAAAGGGTGGGGTGTGCGGGGAAATGATTTCGGTTTCGCGGCGACCGTGAAATTTATCATGCCGTCTTTTAAGAAGTGAGCTTCTCTT
>Ga0315285_10007994_pt1 | contig 10860 bp, 6 predicted proteins | sample YL17G09_36_MG_FD_203698 | JGI IMG/M metagenome (GOLD analysis project Ga0315285, IMG submission 203698) | Sediment microbial communities from Yellowstone Lake, YNP, Wyoming, USA - YL17G09_36 | ecosystem: Environmental > Aquatic > Freshwater > Lake > Sediment | place: USA: Wyoming | collected... | reverse complement strand
TTCTCCCTCCCACATAAGCATCCGCCAGCGCCTGGATCCCCGGCGTGCACCTGTACGGCCGTCCCAGGTCGAACTTGACCGCGTGCTTCTCGATCGCCCACTCGTGCTTGCCGAAGTCCTGGCCCTCGTCGACGATCACCGTGTCGAAGCCGCAGCCCTTCCAGAGCGAACCTCCCGACGGGGCAAGGGCGGCATCAAAATGTATGCCCATCTGCCACTGATCGGGGCTGTGGTGCGAGTCGGATAAGCAACCAAACCAGGGCGCTTGCTCACTCCCGTTGCGCCTCGAGACGGAATTAGAGTAAATTTGGGGGGCAGCAAATAGTTAAGCAGCAATACGAGGAGGTTGAAAATGACGCCTATTGAGAGTGTTCCAATTTATTTGAACTGGACATTTTGGGCGGTGATAATCGCAACTCTTGCTCTTTTCCTTTCTCAGCTACTCCCATTACGTGAATTACTTAAGGGCGCAAAATTGGACTTAGATGTATATTCAAGAATCCCCATTACGCATAAGGTAGGTAATCCTAATATTCAGGTTCATCTGGTCTTGAGAAATATCGGAGGGAAATCTATCAAGATTAGGAGGGCGATTATTGCCCTCAAAAGAGAGGGCAGGGAGATCGCCAGCCTACCTGCTCAGAATTATCTTATAAACCCAAATAATGCTAACTCGACTATTCCCTTTGTATCGTTCAGTTTAAGGCCTAAAGAAGACTGGGCTTATTTAGTAAACTTTTTAAACTATTTTTCCCGAGAGAACGAAAAGAATTATCGAGCCGCTGAGTCGGCTCTTAAAGAACGTATTGTTCAAATACGGAACCTTCCAGAACACAGAGAGGAGGTAGCCGAAGCAGAAGACGATTATGTTAGGCCGTTCTCTGAGATATTCAATGAGCTTTTTGTATGGCAAGCGGGCGAATATGAAATGCAGATCCGCGTTTATACGGATCCTAGTAAAGCCGCAATCCAGAAAACATATAGGTTTACGTTATTCGAGTCCGATTCAAATAGTCTGAAAAAGCATAAAGACTTTTACAAAACAGGAGAAGGCATCTATTGGGGCTCCGACCACGTCACCGGGATAGTTGTTCAAATAGTAGGAGTCTGAATAATTGGCGTTTTCAAAGATGAAACAAAAAGCGGGCTCGGACTTGTAATGGAGCCATTGCGCCTCGAGGCGGGAGGTCCGACGATGAGCTGGGTGATCGGCGTGATCCCATCGGTCGAATCCTAGATCAGGCTCGAGACCTGCTGCCTCATGGAATATTCCGAGGACTGGAGGAGCGATCGGAGCTATATCAAACGGGAGAAGGTTCAGGAGGTCATGGAGCGAAACCGGACCTTCCTGACAGCTCAGGCAGCTAACTGAAAAGATTTACGATGGCCCCGAAGTTGCGAACTTATCTTGACACGGCCTTGGCCAACACTTCTAAGGCACGGACAGAACCGAGCGGATCATGGCTGTTTCCAGAATATGCGGGATGTAGTCGTAATCGGAAGAGCGCTCCGGAAAGAGAACATGCTCTTTCGCGCAATCTTCCCGGCTCCAAGGCACACCATCGTCGTGCACCCACTTGTCACGCAGTTTGTCGTAGGGCGTAGTGGAGACGACAAAGGCGTCCAAGGTAACATGTTTGAGCTTCTTCAACGCAGGCGCCGCGTCCGCTTGTAGCATTTTATGGAGCCCAACTTTCTCATTCCTCTGCGGCACGGTTTCGTGCAACATGCCGTGGGGTTCGATGAATACGATCCGCTGACCTTTTCCTTCTTTAACCCATAGGATGAAATCGGGGTAGAAGCCAGCGCTTTCAAAGAAACCCACCCCTTTGCCACGGGCGAGATTGCGGAGCAGAAACAGCTTCTTGTCCTTCAGCACGCCGTCCTTTTCTCTCGAGCAATAGTCTCGCAGATCTTCGACGAACAGCTTCTCCCCCGCATTCAGGCCGGGGGGCGCCGTCGTTATGTCTTCCGTCGGTTCAAGCAGAAGGGGCTGATAGATGTGTCGATCGAAGTAGAGATTCGGCAACTCTCTAACCGATTCCCTGAGCCTTTTCTCCTTCTCCTTGATCAGTTTCCTGACCGTCTCAACGAGTTCAGGTTCGGAGGCCGGGACACATACGGCGTAGTTCTGGAAATTGGATTCGCGAACGGTCAGCTTCCTGTATTCCAGGTGCCGGGAATCCCATCGCCGCTGTTCTAACCGGTAGTGGCTGTCCATATAGCGCTTCAGGATCTCGGCAACCACGGCTTCCAGTGCCTGAACGTCCTCGAACCGTGAAGGGGATACGATAGAAGCTGGCGCAATAAGCTCATACATCGCTGGATCGCGGGCTGTCATAATCGCCCTTGGTGCGTCCTGCGGAAGCAGGATGTTACGGTATCCGGCAGATTCCCGATGCGCCACAAGCTCGTTGTGAATCCATTGCCAATCCAGAAGTGCGAGGCTTTCGTCGGATACTCGAACTGCGACGCCAGCCGCCGCACCGCCGTCCTGAATGATTCCACGTGTGCCGACAATGGTTTCAACACGAGTTGAGATGTCGTGTCGCACCACCGCCTTCTCATCCGGGCTTAGCGCAAAGATCTCCTCAGCAAGAAATGTGCTTTCCTCCGGCCAGCGGGGAACATAAAGCCCTTCGTTCATATACTTCTTCTGGTTCCAGAGCGGTAGTTCCAGCTCAATTACCCCGCCCGTATCAACACCTTCACGCTCCAAGTAGTCGCGGAACTGAGCCATGTAGTCGGCCCGAACGGCAAAGATGTTCAGCCGTTCCAATAAGCGGACATCCTTGGGGTGCTCGCGGCCGGTAATCGCCGTGCTTCGCTTCAAGCTCCCGTTCAACCCCTTCAACCGAACCCCACGACCGAAGAGCTGGATGATTTCTGAGCCTTCGCTCCGCCCGACGTTCAGCAGGCACATGTTTGATACGCGCCAACTGTTCCAGCCTTCAATGAACTTCTTAGCCCCAATCAGCATCTGCAAATCTGAGCCTGGGCGGTTGATGGAAGGGAAAAGTGCGCCCGTGATCACTTCCTCGCCAAGCTCCACATCCGGAGCGTGTTCCTCAACGAGATCGCGGAAGGCCGCCGCATCACCGACGTATATCAGGCCGAAATACGCGCTTGCGCCATGAACCCTAAGCCCTAACTCTCCGTCTGTGCCGCGAATGGAGTTCATCTCCAGGCCGGCCGGCGCGTCAGCGCGGAACAGTCGACGGGTGATATCCATGAAAATATTACGCCCGTTCAACCTGGCGTCCTTGAGCGTTCTAAGGTCGTTAGCGAAAAGGTCGGCGCCACTATCCATCTTGAGCCCGCTATCGCCCTTTAGCACTTTCTCGATGGTTCGGACAGACCAGCCCTGTGCATTCTTGAGAAAGCGATTGAGGAACTGCACAACGGTCAGCACGTCGGACCGTTTCTGCCCGCCCTCGGTGTATATCGCTTCCACCTTACGCCCGATGAACAGCCAGAGCGGACTCGCCAGATTGTATGGCTTAAGTTTGGCGCCGTGTGACTCGAAATAGCGGACCTGCTCATAGAATGACAATAGATTCGCCAGCACAAGAACGTCCGTTTCTTCGGAATTGGAAGTCCGCCGGAGGTTGAGGATGTTGAAGTCCTTGCCGAATCCGTCGCCGTAGAAGTAGCGGTAGGAGTAGTCGAAGGCGATGGCCTTGGCGTATTCCTTGGTCAGGTCGTCGTTGCCCGCCGCATTCAGGGCTTGTCCGAACGTCGCGCTGTATTCGAACGTAAAGCCAATCTCGCTCAATAGCTCGCGGTACCCGCGCCACGCTTCGCCGCCGCTACCCTTGTGCCCTTCGTCCACAAATATGAGGTTATTGCCCTGAAACGCCTCGATCGGTACCGACACGCCGCCGCCCCGTTTTTCTTCCACGAGCTTGGTGATCTCGATAACCCGCACGATATGTCGCGTGGCGGAAAGCAGGCCGCTGTTCTGCAGATCGAAGCGCTCAGCCGGAATGCCTGAGGCGGAGAGTTGTTCAAGGTGTTGCTGGGTCAATCCCTCGTTCGGCGTAACCAGGAGCACGTTATCCAGCGCTTCCTTGTTGTAGTGCAGGAATTGCCGATAGTTGATGTGCATCAACAGGGTTTTGCCACTGCCGGTTGCCATCCAGAACGCGAGCTTTCGCAAATCATCAGCCGTGAACGTTGGATCGGGCGCCTCGTCTGCGATGCGCTTCGCGTTACGGTCCGAAACGAAACGATTCAGTTCGGCCAGCAGGAGACTCGGCTGGTTGAAGTAACGATCCAGGAATATCTCTGTGTAAAGTGCGGCAAGGAATTGGAAATACCGAAGTGTAATCTTCTCCACCCGCCCGTAGTTCATCGCGGCGAGATGCAGGCGGATGTTCGCGTCGTATCGAGACAGCTCGGCTTGCTTCAACAAGCACTTGTCGCCGCGCGAAAGTAAGCGGTTGACGACGTGACTGCGGCCGGACGAATCCCAGCCCTCGCCGGTGTCGACGAGGTCCTTCAGCAGGTCCCGGTTGTGTTCGTATCCGAACTGGCTGTTCAGCCAGCCCACCAGAACTAGGCGGTTTTCCAAACGGAAGTAGTCCCTGCGGGGATCGGCTAATCGCGTCGTTCTTCTCCTGGTCATTGTGGTCGACAACCTCTACACGGTGACCGGCGCGAACATGCGCTCCTTGAACACAGGATCGAGCACCCGCGTACCGGGGATCACGCTGTCCGCATTCACGAACACCTCGTCCGAACCATAAGTTAGTTTTCCCTTCTTCACAAATTCCGCGTCGGCCTTGAAGTCGCCGGGCTTCCAGCCGGTGACATCACGCCAGATCACCACCACCTCGCACTCACCGCCTTCACCATGTTGATTCGTCTTGCCCCGAATGACGAGATACCGGTGTTTGTCGTCACGCACATGAACCTTTCGACTGCTTATCTTCAGTCCGAGCAGGTAGTTGAACGTCTCCGGCAGGTCCACGGGCTTTGTCTTGCGCTCCGCGCCGTCCATGATGTCGAGCTGGTACGAGAACGGCGCGGCCAGCTTCTCCACGTTCAACAGGGTCTCGCTCTTCCGCGTCTCAAACTCCAACATGTACCGGAGCATATAATCAGCGAGCTTCAACTCGCCCTGCGGCCCCTCGAACGCGATATTCCCCAACGTATCCTCGTATGACTCAAGCCGGATATACTTGAACGCATGGGAAATCCCGGACGATTTTCCAATCTTTGGAATAACAGGCTTCCCGGCTTTCCAATCACTAGAAAAAACTATCTTCTGGATACGGGGTTTTAGAACTGCGTCAAAATGGGCGTCCATCTCTACGCAGAGGTATCGAGGAACACTAGACCCTATTCGCGCAAGGCCTAGCACTGCATGTGCGGCTGTGCCTGATCCGGCGAAGAAATCGCATACCAATGAACCCCGTGCTGGGCCGCTAACACCAATGCACTTTTGGATCAGTCCGATTGGCTTGGGCGACCTAAAGACCTGCTCACCAAAAAGTGAATCAAGATCCCGCTGGCCAACTTCTGTTCGCACTTCGCTTTCTGTCCAAATGGTCTTGGGCATGAAGGTAGCCATGCGACCATTCTTTTTGGCGTGGTCCTTCCGAAACACTACAATCCGATCTTCTGTGTCTTTGGCCACAAGAAGATGAATTTGCTGTGTCGCCAAATCTTTTCCCCACGTCCAGCATCCTTCGAAGCCGTCAGGCCAAGTCGGATAAACCGCCACGGTACCGGCTTTACTTTCTACATAAACCTTCCCGGTCGCCTTATGCACATGCAAAGGGAACCATAGATTCGGCCTTGTCTGTTTGTTGAATTCACGGTGGGTATTGCGTAGCTCCATTAGACGAAAGGCACCTGACTCATCTTCTCCATCATTGTAGTCGGCCAACATTTCGGCGGTCTTCGGCAAGCCTTCAAGCTCTGCGTGGTCAGATGAGGGAACACACAGTAGGTACTCGTGCGATGTTGCGAAATATCGATCCTGCCCGCGTCCTTTCGGGTTTGTTTGTATGACAATGATGCCTGCTCGCCGGATTATTTGAGCGTCAGCAAGTATTGCCAGTCGATCGACCTCATTTTCGTCGATACTGACAAAGAGAAATCCTGTCGACTGAAGATATTTGCGCCCTTGCATGAGTCTGTCGGTAATCATCGTTAGCCATGTCGAGTGCGCATATCCGTCCTTGTACAGAAACCCGTCACCTCCCGTGTTATACGGCGGATCGATGTAGATGCACTTGACTTGTTCCTTGAACCGGGGCAGAAGGAGGTTCAGGGCTTGGAAGTTTTCACTATGGACGAGGAGACCGCCGAGGCTTTCTTCGAGGTCCTTTTGCGAGGCGAGGAGCGTATCCACGAAATCCGGATCGTCGGCAAAGAACATGGTGTCAACCATCAGCGACGGCCAGGTTTCGAGGAACGGTTGTTTGAGCGGTTCGGAGTAACCTTTCAAGTCCTGGATGATGTAGATATTCTTCCACTCCTCGATCTGCATCTTGTTATTAAGGATCTTTGGCCAGAGAGTCTTCGGCACGCGGTCGAGGGTGAAGCAGTAGTTGGTCTCGGTGACGAATTTGCGTTTCTCGAAAATCCGCTTCTGAAAGTTCTCGATCTGCGCAAGGAACATGATGATCTTGCCGCCGATGGCGCGGATGGCCTGGAGCAATTGGAACCAGCCGTCCGCGCGCTCCACGTCGCCGGTTTCGAGATCGTCCAGTGCGAGCACTTCGTTTTTGAGGTAGAAGTCCAGCTCCCGCTTCAGAAACCCTTCGAGATCCTTGTGGATGAAATAGTCGCGGGTATTCCTGGCAGTGTAGCGGCGCAGGTGATGCTCCAGCCGCGAGACAGAGTTACCATCTTCCGTTTTCCTGTATTCCATCAACAAAGCGCCGAGGACGGCCGGAGATTCCTTGAGCGCCTTCCGCCTCGGCAAGGATTCAAACGCCTGCGCGATGATTGCGTCCTGCTGGTTCTTTTTGCCGGACGAAATATCTTCCTGCTCCGTCAGCGCGCGATATTCGAAGGGAATGGTGACTACCTTCTTGTCGACCGACACTTCATCCAGCCGGGGGACGAAGAGGCGCTTTTTCCCCGCCTTGACGTTGTCCTTTTCCGTCTCGGCCTGGATGAGCTTAAACAGGACGGAGACATCGCCGACCTTCCACTGGTAATCGGTGAAGTACTCACCGGTCTTGATGTAGTACTGGTCGCGGTTGGTCCAGTGGAGATAGACTTCCTCGCCGTTGTACGGAATCGCGTACTTCTCGCGGCGTGAATAGCGGCGGGTGGAAATGAAATCGCCGTTGTCATAGTAGCGGCTGAAGAACGCCCAGAGGTGGTTGAAGACCTGCGATTCCAGTTCTGAGGCGGTAGAAGACCCAGCCGCCCTTTCTTGGAGTTCAAGATATTGCCGCACAAGCTTGATGCCCGCGTGCTTGGGATCGAGTTTCCCGTCGGCGTCTAGGGCATCGTCTCCGATGTCCTCTCGGATCTTCGCGGCGAGTATCGCAACTTGTTCCGCCAGATCGCCTTGCTCCTTCAGCACGCCTTTCGTCAATTCCTTGGCCACCGTGTCGAGCAGGTCCTTCTCGATGAACTGTTCGATCATCGCCCGTTTCTGATTCATGATCCGGTAGATGCCGAAATCGAGGTCGGCGCAGTCGAACTGAAAAAGCTCCCGCAGGAGATTCTGAAATTTCAGACGTGGCGTATCCATGTTATCATGCTCCCATATCCCGACCTATAATGCAGCGATTTCGTTCGATCAAACAGAACGCTCATCAATGTGATCTGTCCTTGTTTAATGTATACCTCTTAGAGTGGAGTTTTCAAGCCTTTGTGCCCAAGCCGAGTCCTATCCCTCACCCATATGCCCCCTAAGTATCACGTACCTGAGAGCCGATTAGCCCATCTGTGCGAGCGCTAGGGGGATAGCGGGTCGAGGGCGGATGGTTGGGGCTTAATCTTCATATCCCCTGCTGCAGTTCAGCAGATTTCCTAAGGATAAGCTCTTTTACTTCATTGATGTTTGACAGATCTTCCTCTGCCTCTTTAACTAGGACTTCAGAAATTGACTCCGCGATCGACATAACAGCGTAAAAGACCTTGTCTCTTGTCGCTTCAAAGGCTGGAAAATCCGTATTCGTAAAGATTTCAATAACCTTCCCGGCATAATAATTCCATCTTTTCCAGCTTTCCTCTACCCCAAGATGTGCAAATTGATGTTTGAACTCAACGTTCTTGCCTTTGATTCTGATGACGCGCCGTTTCTTTTTATGGGTCTCCTTCGGAGTTCGATCTTTGTTTAGTTCCGGTTCTTTCTGAGGTTCCGCCTTATTCTCGGGAGATTCCCTTTTTTCCACATCTGTCTCTGACACTTCATCACTTCTATTTATGCGCTGTATCTGTAAGCCCTTGAACTTAGTTGTATAGGTCCGAAATTCCTCTGAATTCATAGCTTCCGCAATCTTATCTTCCCAAGTCTGTAGTCTTTCGATTACATCTCGCGTTATTTTTTCCTCACTAGCCTTCTGTCGCGCCTGCTTAACGATCTCTCGTAACTCCTCTTTAAGCGCTTCCTCTACTTCAATATATTCTTTCGAAGACTTCTCAAATTCACGCTTGGCTGTAGTGACCGGTACATGATCCAGGTGAATGTCGCCAACAATTCTAGATATCGTTGGGTGCTCTCCAATAGCGATCTTGTCGTAAGCGGTAATCATCCGTCCGCGACGGAAAGTCGTGAAGCCATATAAGCCCTTGTTTGACCCTTGTTTTAAGAGCCCATACCAACCTGAGATCTTAATTCCCGAACTAAGACTTATGACGAAATGTTTCTTACTGCTCTCAATGATTTCAATAGGATCTGGAGCGCATGTTTTTTTATTAACGACAATTTTCACCCTGCCGTCATTGATGAATGGCGAAAAACGTTTCTCCAGGTCAGACTTAATATAGTTATGAAGGTTGGGGTTGAATTTTTTTAGCCTCGTAATCCGTACAACCGTGTAATGGTCGTCTGTCGGAGCACTGCTCTCATACAGCTGTAAGCTCCACCCAGCATTAGCACACTTCCACTCAGATTCGTTGAAAGTTACTCTATACTCTTTCTGAGTTAAATAGTTTTTAGTTATAATCGTAAACTCTTCGCCAAGACTTAGACATGCAGTTTTGAGACCAAGGCCGAATTCTCCGAGTTTGCCCTGTTTCTCAGAATAAGCTAGTTTCATGGCATTGTTAACGCTAGCTTCTGTCATGCCCTTAGCGTTATCTGCCACAGTTATTGCTTCTCCATCAATATTTATAGCAACTTGTAGTTCCCGATCATCAAACATCTCATCAATGGAATTGTCGACTAGTTCAGCGATTGCCTGAGCCGGATTGTAACCAGCATAACCTAGTTTAGGCATTAAGCTAGTATCCGGAGTTATATCGATTGTCTTAATTATCATCCTCTTCCTCCACGGCAAATAGGCCTTTAAGCCTCTCAGGAACTCCCTTTACGTCCGAAGCTAAGTTCTTATTTGTTGCACATAAGGAAAAATCAAGTGAGGTCTGTGGCCCCAGTTCCCTGAGTGCAATCTTGGTACTGGCCATCTTCTTAAGGCATTCTATAAGCTCCGGCAGATATTCAGCCCGAAACCTTATGCCTTGCGGAGCCCATCCGCCCCCCTCTTTGGCCTTGAACCACTCGCGGAAATCGATTCCTACCGTTCCCTTGAATGTTGAAGCGTGTACAACAAGATCCCGGGACTTGTTTTTAGGTATTCTCAGAAACTCCTCATCGCTCAACGAATCAAATTGATGCTCCGCTTTTTCAAGAGCACCGATAACATCAGCAACCAACCCAGGCTCAAACTTTATTCCATCACCGGTGGGTCCGATATACTTTTCGCTTTTTAAGAACTTTCTAATATTGGCCCATACTTTGCCTTTAAAGAAATCATAGTAGAAAACCACTTCAGTTGTTTTACTAACATTAAAGGATGCAACAACCTGTGTATCAAATTCTCTTGTAGTACTTTTCAATTCTTTCCTGAAATAGCAACCCTCGGGCTATAGCCGCGAGCCTCGATGGATTCGTTATGTTAGCCCGTCTGGTTTGACCAACCCCTGATCAATTTAACACCTATGAAAAGAATTATGCAAGTCGTTAAGAAGCGCGGCACTTTTATAGCGCAGTTCGCCGCGACCTTAGGCTTCGGCTCGCCGCAATCATGGCAAAGATCGACGGCCTTGCCGAGTAATAAATTGGCGAGATAAATGGCATAACCTGCATCCTCCTTGCTTTTGTTAAAGCACCGAAAAATCATCTTCCTCGGGCTTACTTTTACCTGAGTCTCGTTGCTTCTCACTTCTTGTCCGCTCCCTTTCTCCCGCGCTATCCGCCCCGGCTCGCCACTCCCCGCTCCCTTGAATTGTCAAATGCCCCTGCTTAGCGGCCTCTCTCAACACGGCCATCTCCCCGAACTCCGTTCCCTTGACCGTGCTCAAGTAAACCCATTGGGTGGCGCGAGCGATGCCCACGAACATCATCCGCTTCATCCGCTCGCGGTTGATGTAGTAATAGGCCTTGGCCGTGAGCCGCGGCAGGAGGACACTGTCGAAGGTCAGGCCCTTGGCCATGAAGAAGGTGGCGATCTTGGGGACGAGGTTGGTGAAAGAGCAGGTGACCTCGATCTTGCCGGCCTTCTCCTTGGTCGCGGCCTTCTCGACCGTGACGCCGCGCTCGGCCAGGCCCTCGGCGATGCCATGGAGGAGGCGGTTGGTCGGGACAATGATGCCGATCCGCTCGTTCATGACCTGGCGGGACCGGACGACCTCGGCCAGGCGGTCCATCTCCCGGTCGAAGGAATC
>Ga0315285_10007993_pt1 | contig 10860 bp, 8 predicted proteins | sample YL17G09_36_MG_FD_203698 | JGI IMG/M metagenome (GOLD analysis project Ga0315285, IMG submission 203698) | Sediment microbial communities from Yellowstone Lake, YNP, Wyoming, USA - YL17G09_36 | ecosystem: Environmental > Aquatic > Freshwater > Lake > Sediment | place: USA: Wyoming | collected... | reverse complement strand
CACTTAGCGTATAAAGCGGGTTCTCGATTGAGCCCGGGGCCTGCCTGGACGGTAGTGATTCGATGCCGGATACTTTTACTTGACAACGAAGGCCCCGCTTTTGTAGATTGAGTTTGCAATCTTAGTCTTGCCTTTTTTGGCGCATAACCCCGCCCGTGGACGGGTAAACACTGGAGGAATCATGCGCTGGAAATTTGTAGCATTAATAATTTTCATAACCTGTGGCTATGCCTCCGCCCGCATTCTGAACGTGCCTTCAGATTATCCCACCATTCAGGCCGGTATCGATGCCAGCGTAAATGGCGACACGATCCTGGTAGCCCCGGGGGAATATCACGAGAATATTACCCTTTATGCGCGCAATATTCTCCTTTCCAGTCTATATGGCCCGGATACGACTGTTATTAACGGTGAATTTGCCATAGGCGGACAGGTGGATTCAACCTGTATAATAAGAGGTTTTACAATTTTAGGAACTCCGAGCGGTCCAACATCGCCAATGACCATAGGTGCTGGAGTTTCCCTTAAGGTCGAGGCGAATATTTATCATGCGAGTGTTTTCAGAGACTTGGGGGGTGCGATCTCCTGCTATGGGGGAAATCCTATAATACGGAGTAATATTATTAAATACAATTATGCGGTTGCGAAAGGAGGCGGGGTCTGTTTCTGGAATTCCTCCGTATTAACGAGCCGCGCGGAGGTGTCCTTTAACATCATTTGCGGAAACCGAACCGGATTTACCGCCTATGGCGATGGCCACGGCGGCGGCATTTACCTGTTAGGGGACGCCGTCATCAAATACAACCTGATTTGCGATAATCAAGCCGTCGAGTCGATACTTGGCGGGTCCGGCGGGGGAATAGAGAAGATTCACGTCTCCGATAGCAGGAAAACAATCATCGCGAATAACACCATCGTGAGCAACGTCGCCAAACAAGGCGATTCGCACGGGGCGGGTGGTGGCCTATATCTATCCTGCTCTTCGCCGCAAGAATCGCTAATCGTGAAAAACAACATTTTCGCGTTTAATACGTGGGGCGGAAACGTCCGCGGCGTTCTCAATGAATCGCTGTATTTGGATTGGGATTATAATTTGGTCTACGGCGATACCTCAATGGGGTTCCCTCATGGCCAACATGATATATTCCTCGATCCGCTCTTCGCGGATACGACGATTGATAATTACCACCTCCTTCCCGACTCGCCTTGCATCGATGCAGGCGATCCCTCATCACCGCTGGATCCGGACTCTACCCGAGCGGATATCGGAGCGTATTTCTACGACCAAACGGTAGATATTTCTGATCCATCGGAACCGATAGAGCCTTTTCAATTTCAGCTGCTTCAAAATTACCCTAATCCATTTAACTCAAATACTGTCATCTTATATACGCTGTCCGAGACACGCGCGGTAAGTCTTCAAATATTTACCGTCTCCGGCCAGTTGATAAGGAATTTGGTTCGAGATCAAATCCAGGCCTCAGGCATGCATCAAATCATTTGGGATTCCAAAGATGACAAAGGAAAGGAGGTGGCAACCGGCATATATATTTACAGATTGGTAGTTGGTCGTGATTCATTAGCTAGGGCAATGATAACAATAAGGTGATCCTGTGAAAGGAGGCCAACGTGAAACGCCCACTAGTTTCAGTATTCATGTTGATGTGGTGCATTTTCTTGGGAAATGCACAAACCTCGGTGGCAGATGATCGATATTCCAATGTACGCGATGCTTCCAATGTTTCAATCGGCAACTGCGCATATATCTGGGGGTGGTACGATCCGGATAGTGCGAACTACATTGTGTTTTCCGGCCTATGGAATTCGCCCCCCTCAAACGGAATCTCGGTGGTGAAAGCGACGGATCCTTTTAATCCGGTTAACGTGGGAAGGATCAGCGCCTTGGATTACCCGCAAGATGTCAAGGTTGTAGGGCGCACATTGTATGCAATTGAATGGGATCGTATAGCTTACTTTTGGATCATTCCCCTCCAATCGGAATGGCCATATTATGATGCCGCCAGCATGCGCAGCCTTCCCTTTAACGACTCAAGCATCGATACCGTAGGAGCGTGCGATGCGATTCCATTGAATCAAGTTCATACATTCTTCGCGGCGGATGGATTATTAGCCTTGGCAGAACTGTACCCGGGAGCAGATAGCTTCGAGGTCGCCATTTTGGATATCGCAACAAATCCTGAGGCGCCGATATTAAAGAAACTATGGAGAAAATCAACATTCGGCTCCGAATTCAAGCCTCATTCGGTTTTTTGCAGGGGAGACACCATCTATATTTTTAGCTGGCGCGACGGCATTTACAAAGGAATATTCTCTTTTTCGACGCCGTTAGATTCAATCGCCCTCCAAGGAAAGGTCTCATACGACCCGTACCGGGACGATTTGAACGATGAAGACCCCTATGACTCAATTGCCGTCGATTGCATCGATCCGGATACTTTTCTGGTACGCCCCAAATTTCCCCTCAGCCATAGCGGTTGGATGTCTCCTGACGGGAATTATCTCTTCGCCTGCGACGAAGCTGAAAATGCCTGTGCGGCCTGGGGCCGTTTGATGGGAGGATTTCTTAGAGTATTCGACGACGGCTCTTTTGATTTTGATTTCGCGAGCGAGCCGATCGTAAACGCATTTGATGTGATTTGGGACTACAATTCGGATCAAGATGAGGTGTTTATCGGCATCGATGCGATAGCAGACCAAGGCGAAACGCACTGCCCGGCCGTTTTTAGCGATACTTGTTTCACTCATTCGAATGACGCGGAACCTCTCGGCATTCACGACGCCATCGTCCGCGGAAACCTCCTTTTTTCTTCGTGGCATTATAGGGGGATAAGGGTAACCGATATTAGTAGTACTCCGGATATGGCCGAATTCGGATTTGCTGATCACGACTGCGGTTCCAATGACCACTGGACAAGCGAAGCTTACAGCATATACCCATTATCGCCCGATGGATTTATCTATCAAGCGGGCGAAGATGGCTTGTACATTTACCAGATTGGCTACACCGGTGAGCTAACTGAGAATACCACTTGGCGCGGTGACGTGTATGTCTACGAAACGCTGGAAGTTCCGTCCGGCATCACCCTTAGAATAAATGCCGGCACTAATATTTATCTATACAAAGATGCGCAAATAGCGGTGGCGGGCAAACTCGTGGCGTCCGGCACCTCATCCGATTCAATCAGGTTCATTGCCCTCGGTGGCAATCCCCAGCCTGGTGACTGGCGCGATATCTATGTCGACCAAAACGCCGCCTGCTCGTTGAGCTATTGCAGCATCACCAACGCTACAACCGGTGTTGAGGCCAGGAATTACTCCGATGTTTTCATATCGCATTCTAATATCAGCCACAACCTCAACACAGGCGTTTATGCTTACAAGGCTGACTTGATCACCAATAACTCCCGGATAACTGATAATGGCGTTTATGGCATCTATGGGCTCTATTCATCGGCCAAAGTCAACGCCAGCCGCTTCGTCGACAACGATGATTACGACATCTACCTCTCGGGTGGGGCAGTTAGTGGCGATTCGACGCTGCTGTTGTACGATACCCTGATTAATGCCACGATATTCTTTACGCGGGGGATTTATTTATCGGGTATCGATAAGGCTCGAGTGAATAAATGCGTGGTCGCCAAGCATCGGCAGACCGCCATAACCCTGAGCAATTCCGATGCCCCCATCGATAGCTGTTCTATCCTCTGCGGGCTGGACGCCAACAATGCCATTGGAATTTACCTCGATAACTATTCCACTCCCCAGATACGTCACTGCCTTATTGACTCGATGTTTATAGGGGTAAGAACCCTAAATGCTGAACCGGATATGGGAACTCTAAACGACCCCGGTTACTCTTCCATTCGCTACAATCCGCAGCTTCCTAAATCCTATTACATCTATCATGTAAAAAGCGCTCCCTGGTGGGATACGTTGTACGCGGTATACAATTATTATTTTACAGGTCTGCCATCAGCCAGCAGGTTTTATAGTGAATATGCGTGGATACCCATCAAATACTGGCCGTGGTTGATGCGTCAGCCCAAACTCGATATCACACCGGAATTGCCTTTGGCTTTCGCCGCTCAGCAGAATTACCCCAACCCCTTTAATTCCAACACCGTCATTTCATTCGCGCTCGATCAGGCGGGGTATACGAGGATAGCGATCTATAATATCCTCGGTCAAAGAGTGGTGACGCTGGCGGCGGAGGACATGGAAGCTGGCGAGCATACGATCGTTTGGACCGGGCGTAATGACTCGGGCGAGCCGGTATCGTCGGGCATTTATTTCTACGTGATTGAGTCCGGCGATCGCTTTGAAACCAAGAAGATGACGCTTCTGCGCTAAAGGAGGAGAGACATGCGATTTACACATTTGCTGATACTGCTATTCGCCGTCGCGGAATCGGGTCATTCGGGCGAGGTGACGCTATCGTTGGATCAATGCCGGGTGGTAAACAATCAACAGGACAACTCTCAACCAAGCAAGCTCCTGTTGGAATTCACAATCCCACAGAATTTGATAGGCGCCGAAGTGTTCTATGCTAAGTTCACAATGCCGTTTGCGTTACCCAACAATTCCCCCGACTCCATATTCGAATTACGATTCTACCCGCTCGTTACGGAGGCTCCTGAAGGTGATATCGATTATCAGGCGTTGGACGCCATCACCGACAGCATGGGTGTGGGAGCTTCAATCTGCCAAAGCGAAGATTCCACATGGTTTGAAGTGCACATCACTGAATATGTCAGGGAAGTAACCGAGGGGATTCGCCGAAACTACGGCCTGGTCGGCACTGTTGACTTGCTCGGCGAAAGGAACATTGTCGTGCCAGAGAACTTGGCCGGAATTATAAGAAATCACGCGAGTGTGAGAATAATCTATAAATAGGTTCATCTGGTTCCGACTACGAAATATATAATCTTTGGATCGCTCGGCCTCCTCTCCATGGGTTGTTTGACTTCAGATGAAATTGGACAGATAGAGGGTTTGAACTAAGAGACGGTTTTGATTAGCTTTTAGGGTGGAAATGTATGTCTTCAAACAAATTTGGACACTTTGTATCTTAACTTAAGAGACACTTTTTTGATTAGCAAGTCCTTTCGATTTTAGCATTCTCATTTCTGACAACTGACATATTCTTGAAGGCATCACGCCTTTGTTTCATAGTTCGGCGTCTGATCCGTTCCCGCTTATCCAGGATCGCCTGGCCGCGTCCGAAGTAGACATCAGCCGGTGTCAGGTTGTTTAACGCTTCGTGATACCTGCGGTTGTTGTAAAAGTCTACAAAGGCCGCGATCTCGGCCTCCAGCTCCTCCTTAGACCAATAATTGTCCAGCTCGATGATGTTCTTCAGTGACCTGTGATATCTCTCGATCTTCCCCTGTGTCTGGGGATGATAGGGCCGGCCATGAATCTGCCGGATCTTCTGCTCATCCAGGTAGTCCTTCAGCGGCTGCCCGATGTAGCAACGGCCGTTATCGGAGAGAAGCCTCGGCCGATTGACGATGTCGATGTGCTTAACTCCAGTGATGGCAACAGCCCGCTCCACCGATCGTTTGACATCCTCGGCCGAAGCGTCCTGACACAGTTCCCAGGTCAGGATATAACGCGAGAAGTCATCCAGCACCGTCGAGAGGAAATACCAGCCCCACTGAACAACTTTGAGATAGGTAAAATCGGTCTGCCACAGCTCGTTGATCCTGGTCGTGGGATTGATAAATTTATCAGCGGCACTGATCACCGTGAAGGCTGGACTGGGGACCAGATCGTGAACCTTCAAGATGCGATAGACGCTCGACTCCGAGATGTAGTACCCGAAATTGTCGGTGATATGGCAGGCCAGTTCTCTGGGCGTCAACTCCGGAAGGTCCAGAGCCTTCTCCACCACCTGCTCCCGCTCCATCTCCGGAATCTGATTCCAGAACTGCTGGGGACGCCGATAGTAGTTCGCCAGACCATCGTAACCCTCCTCCCGATACTTCCGGTACCACTCGTAGAAGGTGCTGCGCCTCACTCCCAGCTCCTTCAGGGTGCTTCTAACAGAAAGCTTCGAGTTCTCCACCAGCCTGATTATCTCCATCTTCTGCGCCTGCCCGTAACGCATATACCGCGGGACCTCTACTCCAAACCACTCAAACTTTTTTTTAAGACCCGGTTCTGAAGCGAGATCTCCGCCACCAACTGTTTGAGATGCTCGTTCTCCTGGCGAAGTTGGACTACTTCACTGGTGTTGGCTTCACGCTCGGTGTCCCCTTTAAGGCGTTTCTTCCCAGCCTCCAGGAAATCCTTGCTCCAACGGTAGTAGAGATTGGGCACGATTCCCTCACGCCGACAAATCTCGGCAATGCTGGCCTCTCCCTTCAACCCCTCTAAAACTATCCTGATCTTCTCGTCTGTGGAGAACTTGCGGCGGGTCTTTCTCTTAATCTCCCTGACCACAGACTCGGGATTGTTTGAATTAACTTTGGGTGGCATAATCTTGATCCTCCTTTCCACCCTAAAAGCTAATCAAAACCGTCTCTTAGTTCAAACCCTCTATCTGTCCAATTTCATCTGAAGTCAAACAATCAAATATTCCTTGTCGCGCTTGCGGAGTTTCTCACCGCTCAGGCCGGCCAGATGCGCATAAGTGAATTCCTGCGGGATGACATCTTTTTTGAATTTCCTGACCAGGGATGTCAAATCATCCAGGTTGATCTCGGCATTTCCATACGAGATGGCCCAGACGGGGAAGCGCCGGCAAGCGGCAAACAGCTTCTCCAGAAACTCCAAGGCTTTTTTGCCTGAGAAGGCGCTGACCTGCGGCTTTATAATTTTGCCTTCAAGAATGGAATCGAGATCTTTTAAGCTTCTCTCATAGGCACTGGTGCCGGCATATGGCGGGTCAAGATAGATTATGTCTGCCTGGTCGATTTCACTGGGGAATTCAAAGACATCCTTCTGGAAGACCAGGTTCCCCCTGCCATTGTCGAAGACGCCCCGATTGACATTCATTCTGAGCCTCTCGAGAATTTGGAGCGGATGCAGACAGATATTGCCGATGGCAGCGTTACGCAGGAAATGGGGATTGATGTCCTCCCATTGCCTGTCCTGGACCTGCCTTATAATCGTCTTGGCGCCGAAGTTGCCCACCGGGCGCAGGCCGATTATGTATTTAATCAGCAGGAGTTGAATAAGCCGGCCCTTGGCTCCGTTGAACTCAACCACATGAGAGAAGGCCCTGTCCAGAAATTCCGCATTTGTTGTTGTCAGAACTCCCGGGGAGAAGTTGGCCTTGATGAAATCGGTGGCATTGCCTGGCTCAGTGAAAAGCCTGACCAGATCGGAGTTCTCGAGCTTGACGCGGCTGTTCTCGATCAGGGCCTTGCCGACGATGTAGCTGCGTAGCGCGATATCGTTTGAGATCACCCGGTAACCCCGGGCCTTGGCCATCAGCGATACCGAGCCTCCGCCAAGGAAGGCATCGATAAAGACAGGCGCGATAGTCGGCGGCGGCAAATGCTTGAAGATCTGGCCCAGGAGCCTGCGCTTGCCTCCCAGGTATGGCGGCAGGGCTCTTAAGCGAGACCACATGAGATTCCCTCTTTGTGAATCTTGGATGCAGGAACTGATTGGAACTGTTTAGAACCTTTTTTCCTATTAAATAGAATAGAGAGAGAGTAATAGTAATTAGGAGGAATCATAGTCCAAATCGATGCCAATCGATTCCTGGTCTCAGTCATGCAAGCACTCTTCAACCATGGAATTCAAGCCAATTCCCTTATAGATAACCCGCTTGGCTCCAGTAGTCTCCTTGCGCTTCGAGAGCCCGCGTTCGGTCAGGAGCCGGCCAAAAAGGTTCGAGGTAACAGGCTCCTCATCATTCGCCTGGCACCAGGCTTTGTAATGCGCATAAAGCTCGGATGCAGGCGTCTCATGACCTGGATTTAAGATGCACCGCTCTGACATGAAGCTTCCTAATAAATCCATCTCCTCGCGGTAATCGCTGGTGGCTTCCCTGACCTCATTAGGGATGCCCAGCCCTTCTGTCTGCCAGGCCAGACAGCCTTCGATGACCCAGTTTAAGATGCCTGAGAGCTCAGCCAATAGCTATAGGTATACCATACCTCCTGAGACACTTCGAGCGTAGATTGGGAGTGATTGAAGGAGGTCTTGATTATGAACAAAGAGGCGCGAGAGTATCTGGATTTTCAGAGGAGACTGGCGACCTTCAAGTATGCAGAATCTTGGGGAAATGTGGCCAAAGCCTGCCGCGCGTTCGTCCCACCGAGAGCATCCTATTATCGCTGGAAGAAGGCCTATGATGCTGAAGGTGAGGCTGGATTGGTGCGAAAGCAGCCACGATTTTTCCCGGAGCGAATCTTCGACCTGAACGTGGCGGGGGAACACTGGGGCGACGACGCCGATTACCAATATATGGGCGCCCCCAATACCGGCCTGCTGGCCGTGCCCTCGGACGCCGCCAGCCTGATGTTCCACAGCGGCGCCGACACCTTCGAGGTGGTATTGGTGCTCGACCGCATGACCGACCAGATCCGCTGGGTTCGCGCGCTCAAGCACGAGGGCCAGCGGCAGCTTCGGTATATTTCAAATTTCGACGAGATGGGACCGGATTCGACAGGCCTGAGGGGGTCGGCGGCTCTCGCCGTGGCCTCCACGGGCCGTTTCTACAGCCCAGCCACCGACCGGATATTCGTGGCCGACCGGATGCATCACCGACTGGTCGGGCTCAATTTCCACATCCACCCGCAGTCACCCGCCGAGGATTATTTTACTTGGGAGTCCACCACGCCGCTCGATTCGCTCTTCTTCGCCGAAGATCTGGAATATATTGTCCTAAGTGCCAACAATCCCAGCCTGAATAAAATCGCCGCCATCGACGATCACTATCAAAAGCTGGCCATCTTTTCGAACACGGGGAATCTGCTGAATATATTCGACCTGCGCGACCCGGCCGATTCGGTATGGCATATCTACTCGTCGATCGCCTACAATATCAACCCGCCGAACTCGGTCTCGATTTACCTGGCTGATCGGGCCAATTGTACCCTGCGCCGTTTCAATTATTCGCTGCCACAGGGGATCCGGTATCAAAATGAGATCGCGCTGGGGCAGTCGGGTGAATGCGAGCTGGCCAATATCATATACCACCCGGGCCTGGGCCTCTGGGCGCTCGAATCGGGCGGCCCGCACGTCTATCATGTCGCGGCGGACCTGTCGAGTGTCATTCGGGAGATATCACTGGAGGAATTGGACACTCGGTTGAGTGTCCATCCGCAGAAGATAATCCTTTTGCCTAATAGGCTTCTGGTGTTCGAAGAAACGGTCTCGGGCACCGGGATAATGTCGTTTTCCGCCAGTCAAACATTCGGCAAACGCGAATCCGATGAACACCTAACAGTCCCTCTGGAATTCGCACTGGAGCGAAACTACCCCAACCCCTTCAATCCAACCACCACCATCTCATTTTCCATACCGTCGGGCGACATCGTCAAATTGGAGATCTTCAACATTCTCGGGCAACGCGTTCGGACGTTACTCAACGAGCACCGCACTCCCCGAAGGCATAGCGTTATCTGGGATGGCCGCAACAATGCCGGAGAAGAGGTTTCCTCCGGTGTCTACTTTACGCGCTTATCCGCCGACGATAACGTGGCCTCCCAAAAGATGCTTCTTTTGAAATAGCCGCTCAATCCGTTCTAATTCACGCCCCCAGAAACAGGTGCGCGAAGACCTTGGCATCACCAATAATGAAGGGGATGTCGGTGTATTCGTTCGCCTGATGCGCCGTTTCGTGGATCCGGCTCCAGACCGCCACCGGGTACCCCTTGCGACGGAAAAGCGCCGCCACCGTGCCTCCGCCTATGCCCATCACGTAGGCCTCGACCTTGTAGACCTGTCGGATGGCTCGCTTGAGCGCCTCCACGACAGGGGAGTCCGATGCGGTCGGCGGCGCGGCCTCGGCTCGCTGGACCGGCGTGATCTTGATTTTCACGTTCTCGCTGACTTGAATTTCATCGGCCCATTTGCGCAGGAGCGCCTCGATATCGGAGAGCTTATATTGGGGAAGCACCCGGCAATCGATATAGAAGACATCATCACCCGGTAGGGTGTTGACATTGGGTACATTGGCTTCCTTCTTGGTTGGCTCAAATGACGAATAGGCAGGGTCGAAAAGCTCATCGCGGGTGTCGTAAATATTATAAAGCGCGTGCACCTTGGCGGCCAGTTTCGAGGCCGCCGCGAAGGCGTTGACACCCTGGTCCGGCCGGGAGGCGTGGCACTGCTTGCCAGTGGTCTCGACTTTCAACCACATGATCGATTTTTCGGCCACCTCGATCGCCTTGCCGTCCGGGTCGCCGGAATCGGGCACGATTATGATATCATTCTTCTTAAAAATATCGTGCTTTTCGAGGACGTAATCGATTCCATATCTGGAACCAACCTCTTCGTCAGCCACGAAAAGCAGGCCGACATCGTATTTCGGCCGCACCCCGGAATCGATGAGGCCCTTGGCGGCCATGACCGAAGCCACCAAGCCATGCTGATTGTCCTCGACCCCGCGTCCATACATCCGGTCACCCTCGACCCGAACCGTATAGGGGTCACCTGTCCACTTGGAGAGGTCGCCGGGCGGGACCACGTCGGTATGCGACATGATCCATATTGTCCGTGAGGAGTCCTCACCGTTAATTCGATAAGCCAGGTTAGGCCTGATCCCGCTGGGGACACGGTTATCGGGAGCATTGTACTCCTCTGGCGCCGGAAAACCGGCCTCGGCCAGGTATTGTTTCAAGACCTCCGCCTTCTTGATATCGCCCTCCCCCTCGCTTT
>Ga0315285_10007990_pt1 | contig 10861 bp, 9 predicted proteins | sample YL17G09_36_MG_FD_203698 | JGI IMG/M metagenome (GOLD analysis project Ga0315285, IMG submission 203698) | Sediment microbial communities from Yellowstone Lake, YNP, Wyoming, USA - YL17G09_36 | ecosystem: Environmental > Aquatic > Freshwater > Lake > Sediment | place: USA: Wyoming | collected... | reverse complement strand
GAAACACCACAAAGAAATGATGGTAAAGTTAAGAGAATTGATATATGGAAAGAGGGATTTAGTAAGATTCAGTACTGGCACAGTTGGTATATTGGTGATGAAAAGTCACCAGGTTTAAAACCCTGGGTTGAATTTAACCTAATCAAAGATGCTGGTTTTGTCTTAAGGTGTAACAACACCAGCGATGCAAAAAGAATTAATTATAGATAAAAGAGGTTGAATTCGAATTCGGGGAGATTGTCCCCAGTGTAGTTGAAATTGAAAGGCGACCCGTTGGGTAACCCACATGAATTCGTGAATTCGTGAATTCGTGAATTCGGGGGACACCATACTTAATTCAGTCATCTTGAATTAGGTATGGTGTCCCTTTAATTACTATAGCTTGGTCGGGGCGATCCACTTCCCGGTCTTGGCGCTCCGGTAGATGGCTTCCACCAGTTGGGTGGCGCGCAAGCCGTCCAGGGCCGTGACCGGGCTGGGCTTTTTCTTGGTAATGGCATCGAGGAAGGCGAGGTCTTCCTGGAGGTAGCCCCATTTTTCCGGGACGGGCAGGGTCCGGAATTCCTCCATCAGCACCTTTTGCTTGAGCCCGGTGGTGAAGCGGATCTCGTCCATTTCCGCGGTCTCGGCCGCGGCGTGCTCGCCGAAGACCTCGAGGCGCTCGAACGGAAAAATCCAGGAGGTGTGGGCGCAGGAGGTGAAGGCGGCCTGGACCCCGGAGCGGAACTTGAGGAGCACGGAGAAGTCATCGAGCTCGGCATAGACGCCGCGCTGGGCGAGAGCGAGGAGGGAAGCGACGTCGCCGAAGAGCCAGCGCACGAGGTCGAGGAGGTGGATGGTGGACTCATAGAGGAACCCGCCGGTGATTTTAGGGTTGCCGACCCAGGAGGGGTGCATCAGCTCGCCCCGGTTCATCTTGACGTGGAGCGAGTGGGGCTGGATCAGCTTGCCGGCGATCAAGTCCCGCAGGCGCACATAAACCGGGGCGAAGCGTCGGTTGAAGCCGAGTTGGTAGAGGCGCTTGCTCTTTTTTGCCGCGGCAAAAATCCGCTTGGCCTCGGCCAGGTTGGTGGCCATGGGCTTTTCGCTGAAGACGTGAGCGCCGGCGGCGAGCGCGGCGAGCACGGCCCGAGTGTGGAGGGTGTTGGGAGTGGTCACCCAGACCGCGTCGGGTTTCCGGGCGAGGAGCGGCGGGAGATCGGGATAGGCTTTGGCTTGGAGGAACTCGGCCAGTTCCTGTGCCCGCTGGCGGTCTTTATCCACCACGCCGAGGACGCGGACGCCCTTCAGCTCTTGCAGGATGGCGCCGTGGGTGTTGCCCATGTGGCCGGCGCCGATGATGCCAATCCGGATCATGTTCTCCTCCTCGCCTCCATCGGTTACAAACGCCGCTGCCAACCATCCCCCGTCGGGGCGGTTCGCGAACCGACCCTACCCTGGGTCAGGAAATACCTTTTAAGGTTTTTTTGCATTTCTGAAACGCGGTCTTGGCTACCTGGGCCGGCGGCTGTTTCCAGTATTTGGGATTGAATAACTCGATCGAGGCCAGGCGGTGATAGCCGATACCTTGAAGCTCACCGCAGATTTTCTTGAGCGGGATCACGCCGTCGCCGGGATAAAGCCGGTGCTTGTCCTGAAGCCGAGCGCGGGCCGGACGCGCCGGCGCGTCATTGATATGGACGATAAAAATTTTTTTGGGGTTAAGCTCGGATATGGTTTTGAGCGAGGAGCCGCCGGCGAAAAAATGGAACGTATCGAGCACGAGGCCGATATTTTTGCGGTGGGTCTGGGTGATGATTTCATAAGCCAGGGCCAGGGTATTGACCGAGCAGGAGCCGAAGCCCAGGAATTCGAAGGCCAGGTCAACCGGGTAGCTCCGGGCCTGCTCGCTCAGAGTGCGGAGCCGGGCGACCGACTCCTTGATCACCGCTTTCGCCGGCAGGGGTTTGGGCAGGAAAGAGGGCACCACCACGATGTAAGGGCAACCGAGGGCATGGGCCACGGTGCCGAGCTCGTCCAGCTCCTGCTCCGCCCGGCGCACCTCCCGGTAGTTCGGACAGAACGTGATCCGCTCGATGGAGTTAATGGCCAAGGGCTTGATCCGGCGCTTACTCAACTCCCGCTTGAGCTCGGTAAGCGAGTGCTTTTTCAAATAGGCGCGGAGTTTGGCGGCCCAGATCTCGATCAAGTCAAAGCCCGCGGCCTCCGCGTTCTTGATGTCCTCGATCAACCCGGCCCGGATGGTGGTGGAACCGTTAAACCCCAACAACATGGCTGCTATCCCCCTTGCTGTGGCTCACCTCGTTTAGCATGGCCGGATACTATTCTCTCATTTTTCCATTTTAAGGTAAAATGGGCCCCATGAGAAAGTTTTTCTTACTCGCCATCGCCGCGGCGCTCTTGCTGGCCGGCTGCTCCCGCTCCCCGGACCACCCCCCCCTCCGCATGTATACCTCGTTCGATCCCAACGAGGCGGAGATCTACATCCGCGCCTTTGAGGCCGACACCGGCATCCCGGTGAAGTGGGTGCGGATGTCCTCCGGCGAAGTCCTGGCCCGGGTCAAGGCCGAGGCCAAGAACCCCCAGATGGGACTGTGGCTGGCCGGCACCGCCGCGGATTTCACCTCGGCCAAGAAAGAAAATCTGCTCGCGCCTTACGCCCCCCAAACCGATTTCACCCTGGAGCCGCACCAGCGCGACCCGGCGGGTTATTGGACCGGCTTTTACTTCGGCGTGATCGGTTTTGCCTCCAACACCAACTTCCTGGCCGAGCACGGCCTCTCCCCGCCCTCCTCCTGGCAAGACCTGCTTAAGCCCGAGTGGCAGGGCCAGATCGGGCTGGCCTACCCTTACACTTCTTCCACCGCCTACACCCTGCTGGCCAGCCTGGTCACCCTGATGGGCGAGGACCAGGCTTTCGACTACATGCGCCGGCTCGACCGGCAAGTGCACCACTACAACAAGTCCGGCTCGGCCTGCGTGACCCAGGTGGGCCTTTCTGAGCTGGGAGTGGGCATCGCCTTTGCCCATGACATCTTGACCAAGGGCGCGGCCAAGGGCTACCCGGTGACCCTGAGCTTCCCGGCCGAGGGCAGCGGCTACGAGATCGGGGCCATGGCCCTGATCCGGGGCGGGCCGGATCACGAGCCGGCCCAGCGGTTCATGGACTGGATGCTGAGCGAGCGCGGCCAGAACCTGATGCAGCAATGGCACCGGGTGCCGCTCCACCCGCGGGCCCAGAAGGCCGCGCTGGCCGTGGGCCAGGACCAGGCGCGCCTGATTCACGTGGACATTGACTGGGCCGGCCAAAACCGGGACCGTTTGATCGCCCGCTGGCGGGAGACGACGAAGCGGTAACCCGGCGGATTTCACAGGGGCCGCGGATCCATTCCCCTAAATCTCCGGCTAAGAATTTATCCGCCTGATTTATGGGCAGTTGCCGGCAACATCGGGTGCGCGGGGCAACATCATAGTTGCGGACTGGTAGGGGCACGGCATGCCGTGCCCCTACTTCTTAGCCGGAGATTGAGGTTCCCTTCCGATCCTTGTCAGGCCCGGTGGCTTGTGTTATGCTAAAATCAAAAGTGAAGGGACGGTGCTCTGGGTCGGCTCAGCCTTGCCGAGACCGGCCGAGAGGAAGGAGAGAAGAACATGTTTGGTTTGGGGCCGTGGGAACTCATCTTAATCCTGCTGATCGTTCTGGTGATCTTTGGGGCCGGCCGCTTGCCGGAGATCGGGGCCAACCTGGGTAAGGGGATCAAGAATTTCAAGAAATCGGTCAGTGACACCGAGGCCCAGGTCAAGGGCGAGGCGCCCAAGCAGATCGAGGAGAAAAAGGACCAGACCGACTAGGCCTCGCCCTCCGCTATTTTTTTCGCCGCCTGGCGCCGGCGCTCCGAGAGGATATCCAGGGCGGATTCCTGGAGCCGGGGATGAAGTAAATCGCCCTCCGCCACGTCTTCCAAATCCTGTTCCAGCAAAAAGTGGGTCAGACTGAGCGCCATCTGCGGGGGCGAGTAGGGATTGTTGACCAGCGCCTTCTTCACCGAATAATAACTGATCCAGCGCAAATTGCGGTAGACGACCCAAAGCACCTGAGCATTGGTGGGCCGCTTGGAAGCGATGCGGATGACTTCCTTGACCGTCAGGTGCGGGTTCTGGAGCAGGTTGTAGATCACCGCCGGGTTCTGGTCATGGCAGAGCCGGTTGAGCAGGTCCCGGTCGCGGGTGCGGGCCATGCTCTTGCGCTGGCCCAGGGTGATTTCCTTGAGCACCGGGTCCTCGGTCGGCTCGTCTTCCGCGCCGTCCCCCACCTTGCGCTGGGCCGGAAAGCGACCCAGCATCCGGACCACGTCCTGGTAATCCTTGCGCCGCGCCAGGGTGTAGACCTCGCTCATCTTGTCCAAGCCTAACAACGGCGTCAGCCGCCGGAGGTCGGAGAGGATGCGCAGCCCGTCCTGGTAGAGCGGCCGTTTGAGCCGGGCGCCCTGGCAGGTGATCCGGAAAATTTCCACGATCATTTCCGGGGAAAGGCGGCGGAGCTTCTTGCCCAGGGCGTAGGTCCGCTGCTGGCGGTCGAGGATCCGCGTGCCCTGCTGGAACAGCCGCTCCACCTGGGCGACCAGAATCTCAGACGGATCGTTCTCCATCACTCAGAAAAAAGGGGCCTCGCAGCCCCTCTTCCTCTCCTCCCCTTGCTCAACCCGGCTCCGGCCGGCTTATTTTTCTTTAGACTCTTCCTGGTGCAAGGCATCCGCCGCATCGGCGTCCACGTAGCCAACCACCTTGACATCCCATTGCGCCGCCTCCGGCGGCGCCGGATCAAAGACCACCATGAAATCGCGCGCCTCGCCTTGCTTGACTTCCACGTTGTGCAGATTGCGGCCGGCGCGGGTGTTCATAAAGCTCTTGATATCTTCCAATGACAAAGTGCGCAGCTCCTCGTTGGTGAAGGTCACGTCGCAATACCCCCTTTTCTGAGCCAGGATATTCCGGTCCTTGTCATACAGGGTCACTTCCACTTGCAGCAAGCTCTTGGGCTTGCGGAAGGTGTTGCGCACCGTTCCCTTGATCACCAGGAGGTTTATCCCTTCCCGCTGGATCACAAAGGCATCTTCATTCGACCTGCCCGTCACTTCCACGGTGCCGTTGTCCGGCGCCTCCATCCAGCCCGCCCGGATCAGGAGCTGTTGGACCTGGGGGATCTTTTTCAGCTTGTCGAAATTGCCCGAGGTCCAATCCTGGAGGGTAAAGAGCTTGCTCACATGCAAATAGGCGCCGGCCAGGCCGAGCAGGAGCACGAGCACGACGGCCAGGAAAACCCAGGGTGTCGTGCTGTGTTCGCGGGGAGAATGGCGGATCACCGGCTTGGCCGGGGTGCCGGCGGGCATGGCCGCGGCCGCGAGCCGGGAAGCGGGGGTGGGTTCGGCCTCGGCATCCGTGTCCAGGGAGGCCTCGAGATCATCCCGCACCGGAGCGCGCGAAGTGGGCGAGCGGACAAAGCCACCCAAGTCGTCCGCCGGGCCGGCCTCCGAGGCATCCGCGCTGATGCTCCCCTCGGCATCAAAGTGAAAATCTCCGAAGCCCTCGTCCTCTTCCGTCCCGGCCGGCCGGGCGGCCTTGTCCCCCGCCACGGAGCGCCCATCGTCCGAAAAAGAAGCCGCACCCCACCCCTCTTCGGAAGCAGACGCCGGCGCTGGCGGCGCCGGGGCCGGAGGCGCTTTGGCCGCTCTTACTTTGGCTGGTGGCGCTTTGGCCGGCGGGCTTTCCGGTTCCGCGAAACTTTCCTCATCAAAATTGAAATCGCCGAATTCGATGTCTTCGGTCGAGCCGGCGGCCTTGGTCGGCGCCGGCTTGGCCGCCGCAGGTTGGGCAGGCGCCCGTTTGGGGGTCGCAGCCGGCTCCGGCGCCGCGAAGTTTTCATCGCCAAAGTTAAATTGATCTTCTGCTTCTGCCGGCGCCGCCGTGGCTCTTCCTGCTTTCGGAGCCGGAGCGGGCATGGAAGGGGCATAGTCATGATGAGAGGGGGTGGCCGGCGGCCTCTCGGTGGAGACCGGGGCCGCGGGGGTGGTATCTTCTTTGCTGTCCAAGTCAAGGTCGTCGGAGAAGCTGAAATCGGAAAACGGGTCGGCCCCGGGCTGGGCGGCAGCGGCTTTGGCGGCAGGGGGCGGGCTCGCGGCCGGAGGCGGGCTCGCACCGGGCGAGCTATCGCCTTGGCTCCGCCTGGCCACAAACACCGTTTTGCACCTGGAGCAACGGACTTTCAGTCCTTTTTCCGTGACCTTTTCATCCGCCAGGTTAAACTTCGACTTGCAATTGTCGCACTGGACAATCATCCATGCACCCGCTTGACTACCATCTATATAGCAAAGCTCCAAGTATAAATCAAGTCCAGTATCCCTTCCATCTTGGGCCAACTTTACAGGGATCAGGCTCTATGCCATAATCAGCCCCAAGTAGTTCGGCCGCTTATTTCGAGGGGAGATGAAAAGGAATTACTGGCCGTTGCTGGTGGCTCTGGCGCTCCCGCTGGCGCTCTCTGATTGTGCCGTCAAGACCTATCCCCGCCCGGTCAGCACCAAGGAGAAGCTGGAAAGCAACCTGGCCCATTCCCTGGATAACGTGGGCGCGGTCGTGCACCATTATTGCCTGGCCGCCGGACCCGGTTACGATATCTCGCGCCAGATGGTGCAGGTGAAAAATTACGAGTTCTATACCGACCCGGCCTTTCGCCAGGCCGACCGTTTTTTCCGCGCGCCCGAAGGCCTTCCGGCGATCCACCAGGAAAAAATTTCCGAGACCGCGGGCTACACGGTGTGGTTTCTCTCCTGGCCCAGCCTCTACCAGCCGCTCAACCCGGAGTTTGCACCCCTGTATGAGCGCTACCCGGAAGACCACACCGCCTGCGCGGTTTACTACCAGAGCCAGCAGCCGCACCGGGGAGCGATCGTGATCTCGCACGGCTGGACCGGCGGCGACGTGCGCCAGAGCGTCAACGTCAAGGCCAACCGGCTCGAATACCTGCTGACCCTGGGCTACGATGCGGCCCTGATCCAAGAGCCTTACCACGGCCTGCGGGCTCCGAAAGAATCGAAATTTTCCGGCGAGTATTTTCTGAGCGGGGAGGTGAGCCGGCTCAACGAGGCCCTGGCCCAGGCGGTGATGGATGTGCGCAGCCTGGCCGCCTGGCTGCGGCAGGACCACGCGGTGGTGGGGATCATGGGCGGCAGCCTGGGCGGATTCGTGACCCTGGCCACCGCCGCGGCCGAGCCGCGCCTTGACTTTGCCGTGGCCTGGGTGCCGCTCAGCTCGCCTGCCGACATTGATGAGGACACCAAAGTCGCGCCTTACATGGTCAAGGGCATGAAGCAAAGCGGGTTGGACCGCGAGACGGTCCGGAGAGTTTTTTGGGTCTCGACCCCGGCCAACTACCCGCCGGCCCTTCCCAAAGGCGACATCCTGATCATCGCCGGCATGGGCGACAACTTTGTGCCGCCGGATCAGCCGCTCGCGGTCTGGGAAGCCTGGGGCCAGCCTCCCATCTATTGGTTTGCCGGCGGGCACGTCTTCAACTTCGAGATGAAACAGGCCCAGCAAGTGGCGGCCGACTTTTTAAAAGAGCACTTGCAATCGAAAAGGAATCTCGCGCCGCCGTGACCCCTCCCCTCCTCCAGATGCGCGCGATCGCCAAGGCCTTCCCCGGCGTCCAGGCCCTGGACCGGGTGGACTTCGAGCTTTTGCCCGGCGAGGTGCACGTGCTCCTGGGCGAGAACGGCGCCGGCAAGTCCACCCTGATGAAAGTGCTGGCCGGCATCTACGAGCGCGACCAGGGCGAGATCATCCTCCAGGACCGGCCGGTCTCCATCCGCGGCCTGCCCCAGGCGCAAAAACTGGGCATCCGGATGGTGCTCCAGGAATTCAACCTGGTCCCTCACCTCTCCGTGGCCGAAAACATCGTGCTCCTCAACCGCCCCGAAGGACCGCTCTTCGGCCCGGTCCGCTTCCGCGCCATGCGGGCCGAGGCCAAGGCCGCGCTCGAGCGACTGGGCATCCGCCTGAATCCCGCGGCCCTGGTCGCCGAGCTCTCGGTGGCCGAGAAGCAGATGGTGGAAATCGCCAAGGCGCTCCTGGATGACGCCCGCATCCTCATCCTCGATGAGCCCACGGCCGCGCTGGCCGAGGCCGAGGTGGAGAGGCTGTTCGCGATCCTCCGCGACCTCAAGACCCGGGGCATGGGCATTATTTATATCTCGCACCGTTTCGAGGAGATCTTCGCCATCGGCGACCGGGTCACCGTGCTGCGCGACGGCAAATACGTGGCCACCTATCCGGTCCGCGAAGTCACCCGCGAGCGCCTGATCCACGACATGGTCGGCCGCGAGCTCAAGGATTTCTACCCCAAGACGCCGGCGCCGCTGGGTCCGCCGGTGCTGGAGGTGGAATCGCTTTCCGCGGGCTTTTTGCAGGACATCTCCTTTCAACTGCATGCCGGCGAGGTCCTGGGTCTGGCCGGGCTGATGGGCGCCGGCCGCACCGAGCTGGTCAAGGTGCTCTTTGGCGCGGCCCCGCTCGCGGCCGGGAGCATCAAGATCCATGGCCGGCCGGCGACTCTCCGCCATCCCCGCGAGGCCATGGCCGCGGGCCTGGCGCTTTTGACCGAGGACCGCAAGGAGGAAGGGTTGATCCTGCCCATGAGCCTGACCCACAACGTGACCCTGACCCACCTCAAGCAGATGCTGAGGCGCGGGTTCATCTCCTTCCAGAAAGAGCGGAAGCGGGCGCAGGGCTTTATCGAGAAGCTCCGGATCGTGCCGCCCGACGTTCTGCGGCTGGCCGAGAATTTCTCCGGCGGCAACCAGCAGAAAATCGTGTTCGCCAAGTGGCTGGGGATCGAGCCCAAGATCCTGCTCCTGGACGAGCCCACCCGCGGCATTGACGTGGGCGCCAAGGTCGAGATCTTCGAGCTGATCAACCGCTTCGTGGCCCAGGGCGGGGCCGTGCTCTTCATTTCCTCCGAGCTGCCCGAGCTCCTGGCCATGGCCGACCGCATCCTGGTGCTCCACCAAGGCCGGATCACCGGCCAGCTCCCTCGCGCCGAGTTCTCCCAGGAAAAAATCCTGCACTATGCCACCGGGGGCACCTGAGCCCGTGGCTGCCTCCACCGCACACCTGTTCCCGGAAGAATTTCCCCAAAAAAAGCAGCTCCTGTTCTGGGGACTTTTGTTCGGTTCCGCCGCCTTGCGCGCCTACCATCTGGGCCAGGGGTTTTGGTACGACGAAATCGCTTCGCTGGTGTTATTCTTCCGCGCTCCCTGGTGGGATCTTGTCTCCCAGATGCCCAATCCTAACCATCACCCGTTGTATTCTCTAATGGCCAAAAGCTTCCTCGTCGTTTTTGGCGAGAAAGAGTGGGCGCTGCGCATTCCCGCCTTCCTGTTGGGAAGTCTGACCCCGCCCTTTCTTTATCTGTTCGGAGCTCGATGGTTCGGAAACCGCGCCGGCTTTCTCGCCGGCGCCATGCTGGCCGTCGCCATGTGGCCGGTAAGCTTCAGCCAACAGGCCCGGGCTTATTCGGCCATGATCCTTTTCACCCTGGTGGCCACCGACCGGTGGCTGATACTGGCCGACCGCTTTTCCAAACGGAACGCCGCCGTTTACCTGGTCGCCGCCGTGGCCGCGGTTTATTCCCATCTCTATTCAATACCCGTCATCGCCGCCCAGGCGGGTTGTGCTCTGTTCCTGTTAAAGCATCGGGATACCCGAAGGGCCGGTTTCCGGCTGCTGGTCCTGGCCGCGGTTACGTCGGTTACCATGCTTTTGCTTTATGCCCCCATGGTTTCCGGGCTTTACGCCTATGCCCAGACCCAGGGCATCAGAGTCGGAAAATTCTATCCCTTTTCCCCGGCTTTTGTGCTCGACATGTTCCGGGCCTGGTCCTCCGGGGAGTCGCATCCGATGCGGTCAGGGTTGGTGCTAGTTCCAGCGGCGCTCGGGTTGGCGGTCGGCGGGAGGAGGAACCCTCTTTTTACCGCAAGCTGGATTCTTGCCCTCGTTATCGGGATGTTGGTCCCGGCGGTCACCAGGACCTTTACCTTTCACCGCTATTATGCGTTTGCGCTGCCGGGTTTTTATCTTTTTGCCGCCCTGGGCCTGGACCTCATTTCCATGCGGCTGAAATCGTCGCGAGGGTTGTATTCTGTCCTGGCGGCGCTCTTGATTCTGATAATGGCCGCGAGACTGATCCCGTATTACCGTTACGGCCTGCAGGGATTACGGCCGGCCGCGGAATGGATCCGGCAGCATCGTCCGAATGCTGGGGTATTGGCAGTGGGCACGGTATCTGACGCGTTCCGCTACTACTTTCCCTCCGCGCGGCCGATGGATCAGGGTTTAATCCCGACGGTGCCGAGAGGGGCCGTCGTGGTAATGAGTTATCCTTCGACCATGCCGAAGCAGGACCTGGAGTTCCTGGCCGAACGCTGTCAGCCGCCCCAGGTATTTCCTTCGGCCCTCGGCGAAGACCTGGTGGTCCGGGTCTACACGTGCGATACCGTCCTTGGTAAGTGATTCGGTCCGTTGACCTCCCCGGGTGCTCGTGTTAACATTTCTGCATGAATCTAGCCCGCAATGGCGAGTCATTCATGGATGTGGAATGTCCGCATGGCCGGAAGCGGGTGCCCGATGCCGGCAACCCCTTTCGGCCTTTTTGCTCCGAGCGCTGCCGCTTGATTGACCCGGGCGCCTGGATTGATGAGGAGCATGTGATTCCCGGCGAGGCCCCGGCGAGCCCGGAGAAAGACGCGGATTCCGGCGCGGGGCCTTCATCTTCATCATGAGGATTGCCTTTATCAATGCCTGCCGC
>Ga0315285_10007989_pt1 | contig 10862 bp, 2 predicted proteins | sample YL17G09_36_MG_FD_203698 | JGI IMG/M metagenome (GOLD analysis project Ga0315285, IMG submission 203698) | Sediment microbial communities from Yellowstone Lake, YNP, Wyoming, USA - YL17G09_36 | ecosystem: Environmental > Aquatic > Freshwater > Lake > Sediment | place: USA: Wyoming | collected... | reverse complement strand
TTTATGCCAATGAGAATGCAGTATCTAAAATTCGGAGGGGTTATAACGTTCATTATAAGTTTGTTAATTTGCTATTTGGGTTTTACAAATATTTTTGATAAAGTTATAAAAAATAATAAATTGACAAGATATGTGTACTATGGTGTAATATTTTTGGGTTTTCTTGGATTCTGGCTTGCCTACAAAAGCAGGCCGTTACGGTTAATGTGAGAAATCATTTCCCAAATTTTATACTTTTCTTACTTAAATGCCGGTTTAAGTAAAAATTTAATCTTTTCAACGAAATTTTCCGGTTTGAAAAACAGATATTTCAATTGAAAAACAGCATGTTAAGTTTTTCACCGGGTGATCGAATCTTGGGAATGGTTTTTGCGAGAAATATCTCTAGGATTAAAATTAAGTAAAAGGGGGGTTTTTAATGAAGCTGAAAATTTTATGGTTCGTTTTACCCCTTACTTTCTTTATTTTTTTGATCCTGGGCGTCGTGACGGGGGCGGTGGAGCAACCCGCCGGCGGCCAGCTTGATCCGTGGTTCGCCCTGAAGAAAATCGAGGGCAACCAGAACAGCATTGGGATGGCTCTTACCTATGGGGATCTTGACCGTGGCTGCATTTGCTTTCCGAACACAGAGGATGGCAGTTGCACCGGCGCCCGTAGTTGCCAGGACCCAGGGTATCCCGCCTGCCGGGTAAATAATGTTGGAGATGGAACTTCGAATTACTGCACCGATTCCCGATCCACAGTCGCCCCCTGGAATCAGATTACATTCCCAGGGGATAGTAAAGTCTTAGGACCTGGCGAGTTCGTCGGTCTTTTCAACTGGATGGAAGACACGATTGAGGGAGTTTTCCGGGATAACCTCAAAATAGTATGGCCGACGCTCCAAGGATTACTTTGCGGATTCCAAATGTGCCAAGCCCAAGCCCCCGTAAATATGTGCATAAATATCCTGGATTTCGATGGGGTAACAGGTGGAGGAAGTAATAATAGCACGTGCACCTGCCCTGATCCTGGGTCGGATAGTGTAAATGACGGTATAATCCTGTGGGTTAATCGGGCCTTCGTCAAAATCTGGCCGCTCGGGGATGGCAGCACTCTTCGGGCGGTGATTGCCCTTTACGCAGTTTCCCAAGATGCGATCCCGGCGGACCCGAATATCCCGGGGGATATCGGCGTTCCGGCATTCCCGCGAATCAACACGGCTTCTACCTCTGTCGCAAGATACTATGGGGCAGACGGGAATGTTGGGTCTTCGGAAATATGCGCGGAAGCCGAAATCTGCGGAACCTGTGGCGGATATTACGGGGGTTGCGCCACTCTCCACACCGATGCCCTAATCATCAGGATGGATATCAAAACAAAAGTTATGCAAAATCCGCAAACCGGGGAATATTCGCTTTTGGATGTCTGCGTCACCGAGGGCCAGATGGACTTTAAGGGCGCCAACGCGCAAGGTAACGTTGGCGGCACCGATTTGAATTGTGATTTGGAATTAGGGGAAGACGGAGTGCTTACAGGAAATGCAATATCTTTGGATTTTGAAAATCTGCTGCCCTCATCTCTGCTTCCTAGTATGGTTAATGCACTTCTTCATGGGAACTGCCCCAACGCCCTCCATAGCTGTGACTCCTACCAGACCACTTATTATGGGGGGGGGGCCGGATGTTTAGGGAAGGTGGACGCCTGCTACCGGAGCGGGGTGGGTGAAGCGGATACTAATTGTCGTCAATGTAGTCCTTGCAACCGGACCAATGAAGGCGCGGTCTGCAATGCCGTCGGTTGGGGGCAAAAGCGGCTCAAGTCCACCGGCATTCCTCCGATCGACAAATGGGTAGACGACATGGAGACAAAGCGCGAAGGGGAAGGAGGGTGCAAGATAGGCTTCCTCCCCGTTGACCTGAACAATATCCTCAATCCCTACCAGCCTTTCATGACCCAGTTTCCCGGGTATGATCCACAAGATTCCCGTTACGGGATCGCCCAGCTGGGGGGGGCCACTTTCGACGTGGGGGTTTACGTGGACCCGAATTTCCCGGTGCTGGACAACAACCGGATGTTGGTGGGAATCGATGTCTCCCTCAAGCCCCGCTGGGGAGAATATTGGGGCTGCATTGATCCTCAAGAAATGGGTTACCCTCAATATACCAACCCCGGCTGGGTTACGCCCCGCGTCTGGACCAGTTTCCCCAACCCGAGCAGCGGCCAATATGGCATGGCGGCTTCCATCAGCCAGGACTTTTTCACGGAGATTTTCAATCTCCTTTACGCTTCCAACATGTTCTGCTGGGACATCAGCAAGGACACCATCGCCGGCCTCATTCCCATGACCATGGGGTTTGACCTCAGCTTTTTATCCGAACTCCTTCACGTTCCGAGCTTCGCGACGCTGGCGCCGGGGGTAGAGGCGGTGGCGGACCCGGATGGCTACGCCTCGATCCACCTGGTTCCGGCCGGAACCCCCTCGACCCGAGTCGGCGTCGGCACCTACACCTACCCGGTGGAATACCTCGAGGACATCATGCCGGAATTATCCAACCCTACCCAGGGAGGGCTCAAGGGTGATTACTATCGAGGGATCAACCTTGCCCTCTTCGCCGGGAGCCGGCTGGACGGCTGCGGCACGGCCTGCAATTACCGCGGCCACGGCAACTCGGGGAACGGGATCAACTTCACCAACTGGAACACCAATGGCCCGGAGACGATCAATCGGTACCCCGGGAGCGTTACCTCCAATGATTTCCACACCCCCAACCAGGGGGCGGATTGGTCCCCCAGCGGGAGCGCTACTTATACCGCTGGCTGGATGCAGCTCACCTCTGCTGTCAACCAGCGGGGGGCGATCCGATCGCCGATTACCCTCGCGGACGCTTACCCCGAGGTTATCACCCAGTGGTCAATCAGATTCGATTTAACCATCGGGAATGTTGCGACGACCCAACTCAACCAAGCTCGTTTAAACATGTATTACGACACTGTCGATACGGCCAGCAGGTGTTTCCCCACCAACGGCTACTCGATTCAATTTGACCATTATAATAATTTAATTAGTTTATACCGAGATTCAGCGGGATCGGAAACCCTGCTCAACCAGACTCCCTATGATTTCGGAAGCGCTGGGGCCGTTACCCTTTATCCCCGGGTGGATTGGCTCGGCTTTGAAGAAGGAGGAAAAGCGTTAATCCAGGTTTTTATGGAGGCGAACAACGGCCAGGGCGGGAAATTAATCTTCACCGCCACTATTAGTAATCCAAATTACCCCGATATAAATATTGGTTTCTCGGCCCAGACCGGAGCAGCATCGTTCTCAACGCATTTTATCGACAATGTTAGTTTTGACCGGCGGGCCGGGGCCTATTCCGCGATCTGGACCGGCTACCTGATGGCGCCCTTCACCGGGAGCTACACCGTCTGCACCCGCTCCGACGACGGGGCCCGGCTTTTCCTCGACAATGTCATCCAGATCAACAACTGGGACGACGGTGTAATGACCGCCTTCCCGGGCGAATGCGCGTCGCTCACCCTGACCCAGGGGTTTCACCCCCTCCGCCTCGAATATTATGAGAACCAGAGCGGTGCGGGGATCGGGCTTTACTGGTGCACGCCCTCGGCAAACCCCTATGGAATCAGCACTAGCTGTGGCGTGGCGATGACCGAGGCCAACACCATCTCCCCCACCTACCTCTACTACAGCGGGGTGGCGGCCGGCCAAAAAACCGGAATTTACGATGTTTACGTCAAACTGCCGTCCAGCCGCTTCGAGATCTGGGCCCCTCTCAACGACGGCGTCCCCGGCAAGATTACCAACGAGCCGGTCCGGCTCTTCTCCCTTGAGTCCTATATAAATATAGGCATGGACATCGAATACATCCGCGGGGTCACCAAGACCCTCCGCTATTGGGGGTGGGACAGCGGTTCTTCCGGAAGCATGAAGACGGGTTCCTTCCAGGACTTTTTCCGGATCTTCGCCGAGGTTCATCCCGAGCTGGTGGACATCAAGTACGCGGCCGACCAAAGGTTGACCCGGGCGGAAATGGAGAACGCCATCACCTCGATTTTCTCGACCATCGCTTCCAGCTACATTCAGGTGCAGATTGAAACCGGCATGAACATTAACGCCCTCCTGGGCAGTCTGGGCATGCTGATTCCACGGAGCGGGCCCGATCCCTGGAAGGACGTGGGATTCATCCCCACGTATATCGGCCCCCTGGGACCGGACAGCCCGGCCATTCGGGAAACCCAGCCGCCTTTCTGGGCCGACAATCCCGCCGGGGACAATCTCGGCCTCATCTTCGATATCGGTACCTACACCAAGTTAAACGCCACCTTTATCATCCCGTTCTTGAGCATGGTATCCCTCGCCCCCGGGGTTCCGGTCGGCCTCCAGGCCCTGTCGCTCTCAAGGGAAAGCCAACCGGAGGGTCCCGTGGTGACTACCGCCATCGCCGCGCCTCCGGGAGTGTTCTTTGAAAGCGAGCCCGATCCCATCTGGACCCGGGGCTATGCGCTGTCTCCCCTGGAGTCGGGTGCGGCGGGGCTGGGGGCGAAAGGCGCGGAGATCGGCTTTGCCGGGTACGATTCCCGGGGCACCGATATCCGCGAGCTGCGCTACTCCTGGAGGCTGGACGGCGGGCTCTGGAATGTCCCGAAATACACCCAGAAGGCCAAACTGCCCCCGCTCCTAGAGGGAAAACATATCTTCGAGGTCATGGCGATCGCTCCGGACGGCTGGATTGACGCGGAGCCGGCCCGGCTGGACTTCACGGTCGACACCCAGGCGCCCCGGCTCAAGCTCCAGAATGTTTCCGAGGAGTCCTTTATCACCTCTGAAAACCCCACCTTCGTGGTGGAGGCGTCGGATTTCCAGACCCAGCCGGAAAACATCCGGATCGCCTACCGCCTGGACGGCGGAGAGATCGTGGACAACGGTTTTTCCAAGGTCATCGATCTTCGCCGGGTGCCGGCCTTGGAGCACAAGCTCGAGATTTACGCCCAGGACGAGGCCGGGAACCTGGGAGCGCTGATCCAGGAATTCTTCACCGACACCACCCGCGGCGGGTACGGGTGCGGGGTGCTGGCTTCCGGGAAGACCAGCAAGGCGGGCACCATCGCGCTGGTGATCATCCTGCTTTCCCTGCCGTTCATGGTGATCCTGGCCCTGAAGCTTCATTACCGGGAAAAAAAGGAAAAGCCGCAAACCAACAAGGGATAAAGTCTGGGGAGGGAAAAAACATGATTCTTAGATTCAAGGATCGCTTCAGACCCAAAGAGCGAGGCGGACCCCCCGGGGCCGGGATTCCCGGGGACCGGGAATCCGGAGCGCCTGGAGGCGCGAAGAATCGCTCCCGGTTTTCCGGCCGGTTCGGGGCCGTGGCGATCTTTCTCTGCCTGGCCGCCTACGTTTTCCTTCCCTCCGACACCCCCGCCCAGGATCCCCTTACCCAGGCCGGCTTCGGCTACCTGCGCGGCCTGAAGGGGGAATACTTCGATAATTCCGACCCCCGGTTAGCCACGACGGTGGAGCCGGTCCGGGGTGCGACCGCCCCGAATCCCTGGTTGTACAATACTTCGGTTTGTACAAACCCTGATGATGATGACTGCGACGGGTCCGGTACCGGTGGCGCCGATTCTACCAGCTGTTGCTGTCCTCAGCATCTAAATGTGAACGCGGCCAGGCTCGAAGATGGTAAGGAGGCCCTCCTTTCAACCCTGCATACCGGGAATGCCATCCGGCTTAAGGACTTTCCGATGTCCCGCTATGGCGACCCTGAGATCACTGATGCTCTTGTCTGGGTTCGGTATATGTGTCGCCGGCAAAGCCCTGCTATTTGTGCCGCAGTAACCACTGCCTTCACTGCTGATGATACCGATCCGGTTCAGTTTCGGATCCGTTTCCGGGGGAATGTTCAGTCAATGACCACCGCTGATATCACCGATTGCCCCTCTGATTTCCGCTGGATCTCGTTTTCTCTCTGCGGAAATACCTCCCCGGCCACCCCCTGGAAATGCGATCCTTCCGCCGGCGGAACCTCCCTGACCTGGAAAGAGTTGGGGGAAAAGGACAATCTCAGTGATGGGGAGCAGGATAATATCGGGATAACGATTGAGCTTTATGTTGTTAGCGATGGAGGCGATCGGGGATTAAATGATTGGCGCTGGATCCTCTGGGATGTGGGTTATATCGAGGTCATCTCCGCCCCGATGTTACGGGGCTCGCGGGTGGATCCATTGGTGGATTTCGGGCCCGGATACACGGTGGACTGGCGGGGCGATGATAGCCCGGCCTACGAAGGGAGCGGAGGCCCGTCCGGCATGCTTTTAAATCGAAGCGCCACCGACAATGTCGCCAATATCTTGAGAACGGAGGGCGCCGTCAACTGCGGGGCGGACGCCGCCATCGACGGTGACGATGCTAATAATTTGACCACCGCTTACACCTGCGACAACACTACTTCCTTAGCCGGGAACTGGTACATATATTGGGGCGCGGCCCAGTACATAAACAAGGTAAAAATTTATTGGAACACTCAAATCGGAAGCGCAGATGTGAGTGGCCCTCTTTCCCTGCAATATTCTCCCGATACGACGAACGGGACTAATGGTGCCTGGTATACCCTGAAAACAATTTACCGGGAAGCGATGGCTGGCGATGCCCGGGGGGAGCAGACCTACGCTTTTTCCACGGTCAGCGCCAAAGGATTCCGAATCCTTAAATCAACGACAGCCGGCGGGTTCAGCTTCTGGGAGTTTCACGCTTACGCCGAGGAGTATGACTATTTCGAGGCCCGCTGGATCGGGGAGGTGAAATTTGATTCTGCCGATACCAGGCGTTTGTGCACCGTAACCGATGCCGGTTCCCGGCTGTTTATTAATGAAGACCTTAGATTTGATGCCTGGTCAACAATTCAGACCACCCCGACAAAAAATTTTGATCCCAACCCACCGACGCTGACTGACGGCTGGCACCAGGTCAGGATGGAGTATTACGAGTGGAAGGGCGGGGCGGCGGCCCGGCTGGGGTATTGTTCGGACGACCTTTGCGCCAACTGCACCCCCATTCCCACCGACCGCCTTCGGGCCTCGTGGGAGGGGCCGACCAACTTCAGTTTCCTGAGCGGCTGGTTCGCAAACTTTTGGATCGATTTGACCCCCACCAGCGTAAATCCGGAAGCCCCCAACGATGGAATCTGGAAAGGGTTTGAACACCAGCAGACAATTGACTTTAATTGGGTCGCGGGGGCACCCTGCCCCTTAAAAAAACAGACGGATTTAACGAACATTACTGTGACCATCTTGAATGAGGGTTTTGAATCCACGGTTGAAGGCGGCATCCCGGCCGGCACCGGCAGTTTATGGAGCCGGACACCTGACACCGCGTGTGTGGCATGCATGTCATGGGGAGCTGACCTTGGCGCTAACGCCAGATACATCCGTGGTGGCAATGGTGTGATGTGGTGTGACGGCAAGTGCTACAATTCTGCCGCCTCTAATTATCGAAACAACGCGAACACGTATCTTAAATACGGCCCCTTTAATCTCTCCGATGCCTCTTCCGCTTCATTTCAATTCTATGCGTGGGTTGACCAGAGCGGCGATGCCGACGACAATTTTTATTATTATGCCTCCCCGGATGGTATCACCTGGTACGGGCCTGCCGATATCTCCAACGCGCAGGCTTGGAACCTGTATACCATGAACCTGGGCGCTGTCCCTACAATTGGAAGCCTGCTGGGTGACAGCTCCGTCTGGGTCGCTTTTCGGTTCACGAGTGATGGAGCTACCGTGGACACTGGCAGTTGGGTCGACGACGTGCTCATAACCAAAGTCGTGCCGACCCCAATCTCTACCTGGAACGCCCGCTATACCGGCTTCATCCGGGCCGAATGCGCCGGGACGCTTTCGGTCTGCCTGACCCAAGACGGCGGGGCCCGGCTCGATCTCGACGGCAACGGTTCCTGGGAAATTGACACCTGGGCCGGCAAAACCGCGGTGGAAAGGAGATGCTACAACCGGACGGTAACCACCCCGGGGGAGATTTACACCGTCCTCGAATATTACGATCAAAACACCACCGACGCCACCCTGAGGCTCGAATGGATCCCGGTCTGCTCCGACATGACCTCGGCCCTGGATTTGAAAGTGGTGAATGATTATTACTTAGATTATGCCAGCGATGTTACTAGGGCGCTTTATCACTTGAATGAAGGTCCATCCCAGACTCCTTGGTGTGTTGGGACGGCAGGCGTAACTGTTTGTGATTCCGCCGGGGCCCAAGATAAAGGCACCATCACCGGCGCCCAGTGGACCCAGGAGGAAATCGGGGAGGTTCCCCTGATTGGAGCTGTTTCCGCCCCCAAGCTTTACTTTGACGGGGTGGGGGATTATATCGATGTTCCGGATTCAGTGGAACTTAGTATTACCGGCAGGATAACGATTGAGGCCTGGGTAAAGGCCGAGCCCTGCGGGAGCGGTTCTTACTATCCCTTTATCGTAAAGAAAGGGGACTGGAGTGATGAGGAAAGATATGCCCTGGGGTACTGGTGTAACAATGGATTATTCGCCGGGTTATATTTTGGCTACGATGATGGAGTTCAACCATCCCAGACCTGCGAGAGGTTCTCTCCTACTACCTCGGCATTTAATATAACGGATGGACAGTGGCACTATGTGGCGGTCACCTCCATACCGGGGGGGAATCAGCCGGTTAAATTCTATGTTGGTACGGGTTTGTCAATTGCTACCGATACCAAATCTTACCCGGCAGCTTGTGGGGGCACAATGCCTGATGGTAATGATCCCCTCCAGATAGGGGGGGGGCAGTTTGCCGGTTTTCTGGATGAGGTCAGGATTTCGGCCTCGGCTCTGGATGCTGGCGGTACCCCCCAGACCCCCACCCCCGGGCTCGGATTTCCGCCCTCCGACAGCTGGAGTCATCGGATTTTCGACATGGATGATTCGTGGCTGATTGGGGCAGGGGATTACCTGGAGTATGATATCTTTCTCCCCGAGACTAACCCGCCTTCTTATTATGGCGGCCTGGAAGCCAGCTTTGCCGGCGCTGGTTGCCCCGCGCATATGTATGGCGTGGATATTCTCGATAGCGGGCCCGATTGCACCGGGGTAGATATCGACACAAATGCGAACCTGGCCACCTGTCCCACCAAAACCCCGATCGGACAGTGGGCCCATCGAAAATTCAATTTAACTACGGGCGGTACGAACCTGTCAAATTGCACCATGTCCAAGTATGCGATTGTCACTGACGGTGAATTACGGGGGGTCTACTCCGTCCGTCTGGATGATATCAATATTACCAACGGCGCGGGCTCCGTCCGCCATCCTATTTATTCTATCGGAGCCCCGAAGCGGGATATCCTGGTTACCGATTATCAGGGGGAGACCCCCGCGATTGTTTTCTCTCGGATTGACGCCTACGAGCAGGGGATTAATATCCTGTCTTCCCAGTTCCTTTACGCCAACGGTCTTCGGAGATTTGTTTACGAGTCGGAGTACGAGGCCTTGGCTTGGCCCCCGGCCGCGGGGGCACAGCAGTCTTATTTCTCCCGCCAGGTTTGCCAGGCATACGATAATGTAATTGATCACCTTTGGACCGGGACCACGGATAAGCCGGAATATGCCGGTTCCGTTACCGCCTCCGAGAGCGGCGATCGTAAAAGCATTTTTCCGGACTGCAGCGGCAAAACCCGGGCCGACCACTGGGCCATCCGGTGGGAGGGCTCGATCTATGCCCCGGCCGCCAATGGGACAACCTACACTTTTGAGATTGTGGTTAACGAGGTAGGAAAACTTACGATTGATAACAGCGTGGTGATTTCGAATTGCGGGACGATCGGCACCGATAGCCCCAGCACCTGCACCGGGACGATCGATCTGAACCAGGGTTGGCATTACCTTGATCTCGATCTGATCGAGGGAACCGGCTCCGCCGGGGCCCAGTTGAACTGGAACTACGGGACCGGCTGGGCACGACCGATTCCCAAAAAATACTTCGCCATGCGCCAATACATACCCGGGGCGATCGAAGGCGCCGGCGGGGTCGGGCCCGGCCGGGAGGCGGGAGGCAACCCCATGCTCATATTCAACGATATCATGGATTTATTTAATAAAGCGATAGCCAACACGGGCTTTACCTGCTCCACGGTTTTTGATGGGAGCGCGGAGACCGACGCCCAGTTATTGAATGCCCTCCGGGGCCTGCGGGATTATTTCCTGGCAAAGAGCCGGATCGGGGAGATTTACACCCGGCTTTATTACCGGATTTCGAACCCGATCTCCCGCGTCCTGGAAGCCTATCCGTTCCTGAAACAGGCGGCCCGGACGGTCCTGAACCCGGTGGTGCAATTAGCAAAAACGCTTGAAGGCTGGACGGCGAGAAAGCATTTCACCCTCACCCAATCCCTCCCCCCTCGAGGGGGAGGGCAGGGAGAGGGGGTGCCGGGTGGTCCGGAGGAAAGGCCAATTCAGTAGCGGGTGGCAGGTAGAAAGTAGCCGGCAGAAGAATTACCAGGGCGGGGTTTATCCCCGCCCGTTTTGTTTGTGTATATGTTTTTTGGCAGATTCGACAAGAGGGTTTGTAGAGGCACAATTCGTTGCGCCCGGAGGTTGTAGGGGCGGCATTTATTTATCCCGACGCAGGACAAGGATTGTAGGGGTCGGATTTATCCGACCCGGATAGGGGTTATCGGGTTCGAAGTTTTGTAGGGGCGCAATTTATTGCGCCCGATGCGGGTTCGATCCCTCGGGACTCGGGACAAGTAAATCGAACCCCTCAAACCAACCGCAGGTTCCGGGTGGCCGAAGGTAGGAAAAAGGCGATATGATAAATATATCAGTTTTAGGACCTG
>Ga0315285_10007988_pt1 | contig 10863 bp, 10 predicted proteins | sample YL17G09_36_MG_FD_203698 | JGI IMG/M metagenome (GOLD analysis project Ga0315285, IMG submission 203698) | Sediment microbial communities from Yellowstone Lake, YNP, Wyoming, USA - YL17G09_36 | ecosystem: Environmental > Aquatic > Freshwater > Lake > Sediment | place: USA: Wyoming | collected... | reverse complement strand
GAAACCCATTTTTTGCTAAAAATTCAGCACAGCTGGACCCAGCGGGCCCTGCGCCTACAATAATAACTGAAGTCAATTTGATCATGCCTTATTCAGAGTTAGGAATTATTAAAATTTGACCATTCAATTCAAATCCTTTAAGATTATCCCCGATTTCTAGTTTATTATAAAATGGAGATTTGGAAAGCTCAAACATCTGATAATTTTCGAGATCTAAGAGCTGGATCATTTGATCTGTTTGAGACAAATAGAGATATGCCCGGAGATCATTTGTTCGTCTTAAAATTTGCGCATTTTCAAGTTGCTTTTGAGGGACTTTGGTTTTTTCATAGGTGTTCAGATTAAGATAGGTGACATATTTTGATTGAATTTTGGTGATATAGATAGGAAAACTAGAAAACAATAAGAGACATCCTATGGTATAGGGCGGAAGATAGAGACTAATATAAAGTTTATTTCGTTTTACCTCTTTAGGAATTCTCTGGGAGCCAGACTTATATGTTTCCTTTAGAGTACCTCCTAAATTAAATCGTAAAATTGATGCGATTAAACGAGCAAATCTCTCAGATCCGATATAAAAAGTAATCTTCCCTTTTTTCTTGGTTAATTTAGAAATATAGGCTAAATAATCAATGTTAATCATCTTTTCGACTTCATTTCCTATTAATGAATAAGTTCGATCAACTTCCCAATCTGTAAGATCTCGGTCACTGGCCATGACATGTAAAACCGCTTGGTATTCCCCTCTTTTTAGACTTATGCAGAAGGGACATCCAGTGAATATGAGTTTGACTTTTTGCGCCCAATAAATCTCACTGTATTCTTTCAATGATTCATGTGCGTGTCCCATTGATCTTATATCAACTTCAAGTGAATTTACACTTTGAATAGAATCCAATTTATCACCCAATTTTGGTATAATCTCTAAGGTGGTTTGAGAATTCTTGGATATTTGAGATGGGAGTGATTCTTTTATTGCGTAATCCAAGACATTCTCGATGTCGGAATCAGGGGGAGAAATCCATCTATTTTTCACGAAAATTCTGTAACATTTCCTACACAGTTTAATTTCTAGTGGATACGGAAACATGAGTAACGGATGCAAATTTTTAAAACAATTTGGACATAAATTTTCTATTAAGAAGGTATTTTCCTTTTCTAATGTCCCACATTTATAGCAAAAATGTTCCATTTTTCATTCAATCGCAAAATTTTCTGGAATATTTCAAAATATTAAAAGAATTTGTTGAATCTAGAACTCTTCAGTGATTTTACATCTTAATTATTTGTGCATGTGGAACTCCATCAACCCAAATGACGCCCTTTTCGTGGAGTAGTCCACATCTTATGCATTCCTTTATGATTGCGTTTCCAACGAGATTCGCTATTGTCGCCTTTTTTAATTCATCAATTGCCTTCTCTGGCGAAACCAGTTGTTCTCCATAGAATTTAGATGTGACTTTTAGGGCTATTTTTCCTTCCCGGTAGGTATTTCCCATACATTCTTGATCGCAAATTGAGACCAGTAATTCGCCTTGCATATCACGGATTCGCATATACATTTGCACGAATTGTCGCTCCTACTCTGATTTTATACTTTGTTTTGCGCCGCATGAATTGCATTGTAAGTAGGTAAATTTCTCTTCTTTAATAATATTAGTTTCTGGTTTATGGCAGAATGGACACAATACATATTTTTCGGCATATCTTTTCATGAGTGAATTCAATGTCAACGGTCCAAATCTTCCGATGAAAGTAGCACGGGTCCCTTCAAAATGGCCTCGAGTTGCCAATTCACGTAACAGGAATTTTACCATATGGCGAGGATCACGACTTAGCATGTCTGCAATCTCACTGAAATTTAAGATGCTCGTTTTATTGCCTTCCGTAAAAATATTTAAGCTGGGAATTTTGAACCGGGAGGTCTCAAACACATTTTTGGGAATTTTGGACATGGCACGTTCTAACAATGTATTGTAAGCGTCTTCATTCATTCGCTATCATCTTTCTTTATAGTATTCTATATTTACCCGGACTTGGTTGATAAATGGTTCCTTCATTTATTAAGTCCATCATGGCATTTTGGAACTCAATTTCTGGGATTTTGATATTTGATTTTAGTTGGTTACTACTTACACCTTGACCTTCATCAAGGTTCCTAATTAGGTCCACGATTTTATCCTTAAAAATACTTTTCGGATTTTTATCCATTTTGCTGTCTTCTGAACCCTTGCTTCGAATTTGGGGAGCTTCAGCAGAAATCTTTGGAGGATTTCTGTCAGATTTTAATCTATGGAGAGATTCAATAAGGTTTATTTCATGGATTAATTCCCAGTTGGGATTTTCAATCCTTTTAATGACTTCAGGCGCAATATATTTCTCAGTTTCATATTCACGAACGTGCCCAATTACATCTATAATATCTCCAAGTTGAAAATCTTCAAAGATTTTGATATCATCCTTCCAAGCTTTTAACCGAATAGTTTCTGTGCCATCATCCACAGTTAATGATGCCTGAGGGGTCCGATCAGATTTTGATTCATTATTTGCACGGGGCACCCATTTTCTCACGATGGTGCCTAATATATGCACTCGGGAAACATGAACTCCCCAGAAGGTTTCCAGATAATTATTGCCATCGTCTTTTACATAGGTTCCTGAAAGTATATGGTTGATATACAGTTTTATGGCGGTTGCACGTTTATAACTTTTAGATCGGTCGGAATTCATAGAAATCACATTATTTTTTATGATGAGAAAAGCATTAAAATTTAAAGCACTCTGAAGAGTTAACTTAAAATTTTTTAAATTTTAAGGTTTTAAATATTACTTTACATTTGAAATTAAAATTTTTTCAGGTGACAAACAACTTGATTCATTCTATTTATGTAATCCGTGGCGATGGGAAGGTTTTATACCGAAAAAATTATGGGGCTATTAAAATTGATGAAAGCCTCGTTTCAGTTTTTCTTTCGGCGTTAACTTCTTTTACGGGAGCTATGCCTGATGGCGCAATCAAATCGGTTGTGAGCGGTCGATTAAAATTCGTTTATACGGTGGATAACAAGCGAGATCTTATCCATGTATTCTGCGCTGATATGGAAGATGACGAACTTGGATTACATCAACGAGTCAAGCGAGTGCGAGACGCTTTTGCCGAGGAACTGTATCACAAATTGGCAACTTGGGATGGACAATCCAAAGATGTTTGGAATGACTTTGAGGTATCGGTTGAAAAGATTTTAAGTGGGATTATTAAAATCGCCTTGGTAGGGGTTGGTGGCGTTGGTAAAACCACGGTTCTCAATTTAATGCGCGGCACGGATATTCCTATAGAATATAATCCAACTATTGCCGTAGATGTAAAGAAACTTGATGTTTCAGCAACATATGAGGTAATTATCTGGGATTTTGCAGGACAAGAACGCTACACACTTGGATATTAACTATTTCGTTTTTTAAATTTAGTAATCGTGAAAATTAGCTAAGTTTCATCGTATATTCGATCCCTTTTTCTGTTAAACTTACTATCCACATATACGTAGCCATTACTTTGGGCCGCCGACCTTTCTCATAGACGGTCTCTCTTTTTTCAATTTTTATCAATCCGTTTTTGGTTAATTCATCACGATTTTGCGCCTCAAACTCCCCTCGCAGTGAATTATAATCTATTTGTAAAAATTCAGCTAAGTCTGGGTTTGAAATTGGAAACAGGGTACTTATCAATTGTTTGATTTCAAACGATTTCTTTATTTCAGATATATTCTTACCAAGATTTTGTCCAATTTGGTTTAAACGATGTTCAACATATTTCTGCAGAAAATCTAAGTACTCCGAAGTTGTTATTTTCAAAGGAATAATTACTTGATTTTTGAGAAAATACTGAAATATTTTATCATCTTTCGCTTTTATCCTTGATAATTCGCCCTCCCTTAACATTATTTCCATGGTTAATTTTATTATCGTTCTCAGTGGCGTAGATTTTATATCCTCTACTAAATATGGAATTCCTTTTTTATCACGTATCAGACAATCATTTAATTCAGGCAAGGCTTCGATATTTTTGGTTACCTCTATCGGAAAGCGTGGTCTATATGAATCCAATAAAATATCTCTAATTTTTTGTTTCAAGAAGGGTCTTAATTCATCTCTTATAATTCTAACAATTTCACACGCGATATAAGGATTCTTTTTTTGCCAGTATGGGTCTTCCGCGCGATTGGAAACGGTTTGCCTTAATTTCAGAGCAATAATTTTAAACGCTTCTTCATTGGATATTCTTTCATATTCAGCTTTTCTGAAAAGCATTCCAGCAGTTAAGTTAAATATCGAAAAATTTGGAGTTTGCAATATTTTTTCCTTTTCAGCATGATTCAACGGAAAAATATTTTCATTCGGTTTTCTTTTGATCGTATAAACATTATTTGAAATACACTGTTCAAGTCCTGCAAGATTAAGTGATCTCTTTGGTTTGAATCCCCTTTCTATGTTACTTTTTTCAAGTGTAAAACTCTCATCGGGTATAACTCGATAAAATGCTGGAGTCCAAAAATGAATATGGTTATTATACTCCTCTAATCCTTTTTTTTGAACGTTTATTAATCCGATAAATCTAGTTGCCACCGCTTCGTTATCGAGAGAAGTTTTAAATCGTAAATGCTGTGCATCTGTAAACGAAAATTTATTATGCCGTTTAAACTCAATCCACACAGCCCCACCTTCCAGATGATGGACAAGAAAATCTGCACCAATAACCGACCTGTCTGTGAGTGATCCACCTGCAATAAACCTATCAACATACCACCATTTCTTATGAAATGGGGCTAACACGCATTTAACAAATTTCTTTTCTTCTTCTCCCAATCCTGTATCCACTAAAAATTCTAATTTACAGTCCTTATTAATACATAGTGCATAAAACTCATCATCCCAACCAATTTTATATCCTTCATTGGAGATATAACGCCCGCTAAATTTGTCTTCCGTATACATTGTAATAGTCTCACAATTTGGACATTTTATTCCCATATTTTTAAAGTCCATATTCTATTCGTCCCGATTTAACTTCTCATTAAGACTTGGCATTGTCGCACTTCATTGCGGCAACATTTCCAAAATGAGAAAAGTTTTGGTCTAATATAAAGATTCTGAGACTAAATGCGCAAAAATAAAGCATCATCTGATATAGTTGATTAAGGTTTTTCTGCTTATATTGGTTCTTTTTTTACAATTTAAGTCAAATGCGCATTCCGAAAAGGGAGACTCCTATTGTAATATAAGACCAATTTCGCGCTTTTGGAGGGTGAACCATAATTCCTCTTGTAAGCTTAATCACCAAGAAATTTGATTTTCAATCAAATTTGGCATAAAAATAAAAAAATGATGAAAATTTCTTATTATAATTGAATTTTACGTGGATATTGCAGACCAACTTTTTGATTTCACGAATTTATTGCCATTAAATTTTTAATCATCGAATATTTCATTCTGAAATTCTTAAGTTATTGTTTCCTATTTACTTACAGAAAAAACTTCGGTTTTTTTAAAACAAAATGTTAAGGATAAATAGACAAAATTTGTGTAAAATAGGAACTAGTTAATAGGTTTTCAACGTGGCTACCTTTGAAATACGGACTTATATTTGTGATTTATGAAATATTTTGTTGGATTATTACAGAATAAGACCAATGAACGTTCTTAACTTTTGAGAAATAGTTAAATTTTAAAAAAACAATAAAAATAAAGAATTATATTTTAGAAAATGAGTCTTGTAAAAATATATTTCTCAGAGGTGATACTCCTTTGATTCATTCTATTTACGTTATCCGCGGTGATGGGAAAGTTTTATACCGAAAAAATTATGGCGCTATTAAAATTGATGAAAGCCTCGTTTCAGTTTTTCTTTCGGCGTTAACTTCTTTTACGGGAGCTATGCCTGATGGCGCAATCAAATCGGTTGTGAGCGGTCGATTAAAATTCGTTTATACGGTGGATAACAAGCGAGATCTTATCCATGTATTCTGCGCTGATATGGAAGATGACGAACTTGGATTACATCAACGAGTCAAGCGAGTGCGAGACGCTTTTGCCGAGGAACTGTATCATAAATTGGCAACTTGGGATGGACAATCCAAAGATGTTTGGAATGACTTTGAGGTATCTGTTGAAAAGATTTTAAGTGGGATTATTAAAATCGCCTTGGTAGGGTTTGGTGGCGTTGGTAAAACCACGGTTCTCAATTTAATGCGAGGTACGGATATTCCTATCGAATATAATCCAACTATTGCCGTAGATGTAAAGAAACTCGATGTTTCAGCAACATATGAAGTAATTATCTGGGATTTCGCAGGGCAGGAGCGTTACACCTAATCGATTGACTCGATTTGGGACGTTACTCCGCTCTGGACCTTTCTTTTACGAGGCACCAATATTGTATTGTTAGTGACAGATAGTACAGTAGAAAATGTGGTCAGTACAAAACGGGTTTATTTGAATGTCATTAAAAAACGGAAACAGGATTTACTAACCTATTGTCTTTGCAATAAACAGGATATGCCGCGGGCTATGAAACCGAAATTAGTGGAACGTATTCTTAATGTACCCTGTTACCCGGTGGTTGCAATTAATCCAACATTCCGGGAAGAATTAATGAACCTGGTTACCACGGCCATTGACGAATGGGCACGTTCAGCGGGTCAAAAGGAAAAAAAAGGACCTGTGGAAGAAACGGAAGAAAAAGAGTAATATTTAAATCACCAGATTTTCTCTTGGTTCATGAATTGAAAGAACCCCTCGAATACCTTAAACATTTACGAGAGTTCTACTATGGAAACAATGAGTAAATGGGAGCTATTCGAGGGACCTTTTCCAAATTCGAAGAAATCTGGAAATTTTGTTTGGTGAATTATGGAAATTATAAAAATATTTGATAATTTAATAACTGCATGGCTATTGAAATGCGTAATGTCAATTTGAATATTGCAATTCCCTCTAATGTATTAGAGGATTGTAGTGATCTTCGTGCGAAAACGTTGAAAATTGGGCAGATTGCAAGAGCCGCAGCGATTTTTAGAGTTAAAAAAATTATAATATATTCGATTAGTAAAGCATATTTAACCAAATATTTAAACGATATTGAATTAATCAAAGAAATCCTAGAGTATTTAGACTGTCCCCAGTATCTTCGGAGAATTGTTTTTCCTAAATTACCTTTGTTCAAATATGTTGGTATATTACCGCCCCTACGGACTCCGCATCACCCTTTAGAGAATAAAGTAGCGAAAATTCAGCCAATTTCAATACGCGAGGGAGCTGTTCTCTATTCAAATGGCTCTTATTCGGAATTAGAAATAGGACTTGAAATGCCTCTTAAACTCCAAATTCCAAATCTTCCTAAAAAAAGAAGGATTATCCTAAAATTGGAGAAGCAGGGAAATTCAATTTCTGGGGTTCCTATTGCAAAAGAGCGTGTAAAGGAGTATTGGGGATACGAAACTCAAATTTTTAAAGCATCCTTACAAAATTTTATCACCTTTTTTTCAGATTATACCGCTATTGCAACTTCAAAGCGAGGCAATCCTATTAAACTGAAGGATTTCGAATTTCTTCGAGGATTACCGGAAAAAAAAGAGATTTTAGTCTTATTTGGCAGTCCGAATTTTGGTTTATTCGACATATTCGAGACCCAAGGTCTTAATTTAATAAATACTGTGGATCTAACCATCAATTTTGTACCAGATCAAGGAACTCATACCGTTCGCGTTGAAGAAGCCATTTATTCCGCCCTATCCATCATTAATTGTATTCTTTTTCTTTAATCCAAAAAAACCTAAGGATGGCTGAACGAATTTCCCACGAATTTTTAGCGTCCCTTCTCAGAAAGCTCTGATGGAAGATTCGGATTGTCAAGATTTTTTTCTTTATCCTCCCTTATTGTAGTCCGCCCTACTTTAAAATTTGAATTTTTAATTCTTTATTCTTTTTAATTTATAATAACTTAAAATACCAATTAAAATTACCCCCGTTAAAGTGAAAATTGCGTCCCAACCCGCTATACTCAGTCCGTTTCCCCCATTCGTGCTCAGGTCTTTTTCAAATACATATATTTTGTTATCCATACAACCCGCCACGATATAGTGCCCGTTTTCCGAGGTCGCTACCCCCCGAATAAAATTCCCTGCTGTGTAAACCCAGAGGGAGGTGGCACTACTTCTATTGAAAAAATAAACATTCCCATCGTCACTTCCAGCCACAATGAACTGCCCATTCGCTGAGATCGCCACGCTATCTATCTTCCCCCCAGTTTGAAAGGACCACGATGGGGTGGAATTGGTCCTATTAAAATAATACATGCTATTATCCCAGCTACCTGCTATCAAGTATTGCCCATCACTTGAGATTGCCACGCTAATTAAACGATATCCCGTTTCATATGTCCAGAGGGGAGTAGAATTGTTCCTAGTGAAGTAATAAGTAGAGTTCCTACTTCCTGCCGCGAGATAGTATCCATCATCGGAAAGCGCTAAATCGTAAATGCCTATGTAGGGGAAGTAATAGGACCAAAGAGGGGTGGAACTTGTCCTATTAAAGAAATGGAGTTCGTTACTAACACAACTCGCAGCGATGTACTGCCCATCTATTGAGATAGTCACGCTGCCAATTATCGTCCCCATTGTATAGGTCCAGAGGGGAGTAGAATTTGGTCTACTAAAAAAGTAGACCTTGTGATCAATACTTCCAGCTATAATATATTGACCATCACCCGAAATCGCTACGCTATGGACTTGATCTCCTGCTTCATATGTCCAGAGGGGAATAGAACTGTTTTTATTGAAGAGATAGATGTGATGATCATCACTGGCTGCTGCGATGTACTGGTTATCATGGGATAGCGACACCTGCCACACCTCCGCTCCTGAATTATAGGACCACAGGGGAGTAGAAAGAGACCTATTAAAAAGAAAGATGCCTTTACTACCACCCACGACTACGAACTGCCCGTCTCTTGAGAGAACCACGCTCCGAATATAACCTTTAGTATCATAGGTCCAGAGGTAATCCTGCAAATTATAGGATAAGCAAATTGTTAAAGGCATGAAAATTAGTCCCAAGATGATTCCGATGGAACAGAATTTTTTCAGTTCTTGAACCATTTGGTTGCCCTTCCTCTCTTTTTGAGTTACTCTTTGGTTAAATTTAGACCGATGACCCACATTTTGGACAAAAAGGAGCATTGGTCGGAGTTTTCATTCCACAAAAAGGACAGAACTTTTCAGGTGCAAGAGGTGGATGAGGCGTGAGAGGTAGTTGTATTTTAAGGTGAGAAGGCAAGGGCGCAGCATTGGAATTGTCAAGATGATAGGGGTGTCTGACACTTAAAAGAGAGTGTAACTCGAAAAGGATCGGGCGTTTTGCGTAAATCTTGAAAGATTCCGTAGGAGTGCTAATCAAGAGGTAATGGTCAAAAGTAATTAATAGCCCGATAAGCAAGCTAATGATCCCTGCAATTAAAAAAGGGGAGAAGCTCCAATAAAAACCCGGAAGGGGAGGCGAGCTTATAATAGTAACAACCGTGGTCATGACAGCGTAGAGGATTATCAGAGAAATTCCGATCGCAAAGCCCGGCTTCCCTTTCTTCGTATTTTCTTTGCCGCGGGTGAGAGTAGAGATTTCGTGCAGGGGGAGTTCCGTCCAGACGAGTTGATTCTTATGGAGAAGAAGGCGAGAAGGGGTAATAGTGCCGTTAAATTCAAGAAATTGATATTCAAGGGGCCAGAGGTTCCAAAGAATTTTTTCATCCGCTAGACGTTCGATAAGCGGCAGCTTATCAAAGGAATCCAATTTGAAGCGGAGCTCACCATAGAGCCGATTGATATTGCGTTCATGGATATAGTAATCAAAGGCGTGGGTACCGCTCATAGGTTCGGATTTTATTTTGAGAATAGTACATCCATCCCGTCGAAAAATAGAACATGTAATCAATTGCCCTGGATCCATACGCCTGAACTTCTGAAGCGCTTGTATTTCCGTTTGTAGGGAGGCTACAGGACGTTTTATAAAATACATTCCGAGGCGTTTCTTCAAATACGGGGTAGTTTTTGCCTCAATTAATAGTTGAACTAAAACAGTAGAGAGGCTTATTTCAGAGTAATTGCCAAAATCGAATTCTTTTGTTCTGCTCCCGATAAGTATTCCTCCAACAATATTTTTGATAAACGAATCCTCTTAAAAATATGACCATCATCATTTCCAATTCAAGATGAGTTTAAATCGTTTTTTTTTGAAAACAAAATTGAACGGCACTAAAGGTTTTTGATAATGTCTTCTTTTCACAAAAGTAAGGATAGCTTGGGGCTGTACGCCAAAAAAATTTTGAAATATTTGGTAATAGGCATTGTTTTATTGGGAATTATATATTTCGTCCTTGGTTTTCTGCAAAATACCCTTGATCAAGAATTTATCGGCTTGAACCTTCTGATACTTAATGAAATTAGTGCCCATATTTTAAACGCGATTATCTTTTTATTTTTGGGACTCTTTGCAACGTTGACTTTAAAATTTTTATACAACAGAAATAAAATTTTAATGGACACAATATTATTTTTCCTGATTTTTCTCATAATCTTTATTTTTGGTTCCATTTATTTTCTGGGGCAAAATCTTTTATCAACTTTTTATTTATTAGGTACCTTTTTCTCTGAGTTTTTCAGTACAATTTCTAATTTTTTGCCTTTTCTGATAATTGTACCGTTTATTGTCCTTTTTTATTTCACAAAGATAAAAATCGCCGCTAAATATAGATTAAAGAATCTCAGCTTCAGAAATAACGTGCTATTAGTTGATGACGGAAAAGCGAGGAAGTTT
>Ga0315285_10007987_pt1 | contig 10863 bp, 9 predicted proteins | sample YL17G09_36_MG_FD_203698 | JGI IMG/M metagenome (GOLD analysis project Ga0315285, IMG submission 203698) | Sediment microbial communities from Yellowstone Lake, YNP, Wyoming, USA - YL17G09_36 | ecosystem: Environmental > Aquatic > Freshwater > Lake > Sediment | place: USA: Wyoming | collected... | reverse complement strand
AATGATTTTTCCGCGTCTGACCCATTTCATGGACTCCTTTACGGACATTGTCCGTGTGGCGACCAGCCGACTCAAGTCGGCCAATCTTTACTTAGCCACTGTCCAAAAAATGGGGGGAACTTCATTCGATAAACGCGGGCGAACGATCTTGAGCTATCACAAATTCGACGCCAATGGGAATACCCAGGTCTATAACGCCCGATTCGAAGAGAAGACTTGGAAGATCTACCAAACCAGTGACTGGAAGCATCGATGGTTCTTCAGCGGTGGCGGCACAATTGAAGTGGATGTGGATCTCGGACCGGTAATGATTTCGAAAAGCGGCTCCTTGCTCCAAGGATATAAGCACATCAAATATGGAGGTGGTGTCTGGGTACTTGACGAAGATTCGCTTAAGCCAATCGTTTCCATCCCCGGGGGGGCGGAATTGCTTGGTCATCACAACGCTCCAACGAGCACATATCCTGAGATCAAAGTTCGATGGAAAGAAGATGAGAACAGGCTTGACTTCGATAGCTACCGTTTCTTTCTTCGATGGGAGGCGCCTCTTGTGAATCGCGATGCGCAACGAGACACCGCGGCAGAACCCATAATGCTGAGGGTCTATAAGGTGCAGCATCCGGAGTGCTTTGACCTAAGAATGTCGTGCATTCACGACGGGTATTTCTAGAGAATCGCCGAACGTGCGCGCGGATGAACACATGCGACAAAGAAGGCTTTCCCCCTGCCATTACGGGCCATGGTCCTGCCGTATGTGCAATAAGCAGTCGTCGTTGCATGGAACGCAACACATTGCATTGCAGCATCTTGAGAAATCATTGACGCTCTGTACACGCCAACGTAAGTGCAGAATAAGGCCCAGGCAGGGACCGCGTCCGAGGAAATAATCGGTACCCGGACGAAGATGTAGAAAGGAATATGCATTCAATCTGGGAGGCCCCAATCCCCGTATTCATACTCAACACATGAGGGGCCGGAACCCAAAGGCTGGCGGTTCGAATCCACCCCCCGCTACAGTACGGCAGAAGGCAAACGTGGTCTTGGAGTCGGCCACGTTTATTTGATTTCGGGATAGCGTTGGCCCTACTTGGAGGTCTTCTTTGGCTGTTTTGCGAGGGCGGTGAGGGATGCGGGGGTCTCGCCGTATGGGGTGGCATCGACGGCAATGCTTGCTTCGACGATGGTGAGTACTTCTTTACGCGACATGCCCGCGGCTTTTGCTTCTGAGATGACTTCATAAAGCCGCCCGATGATGCGTTTGCGGCAGTCCTGACCACACTTGGTTTCGATGTCCTTGTTGATAAACACGCCCATACCGCGACGGGTGTACAACAAGCCCATGACCTCGATATCGCGGTACGCTTTTGCGACCGTGTTGGGATTGATGCCGAGACGCTACGTACGCCGATCCGTCCGGTCCCGTTCTTGAATCTGTCCGTTTGTATCCCCACAATGGTCAATAGCCTGCCCGTAGTGGTCGCGGGTAGATCCATATGCGAAATGTCGGTTGAAGGCAAACGCGGATGGGTGCCGATGAGCGCAGATAAAGCAAGAACCTAAGTCGGAGGAGAGGGGCCATGAGCATGTCGTTGCAGGCAGTGTGGCTGTTGTTGGCGGCGCTGGCGCAGTCGGTGACGCCGGCGCAGCCGGCGCAACTTGCCAATAGCCATCTGGCGGTTGGGTTCGATCCGTCGACCGGAGGAATCGTGCGCGTGGAAGCCGTGGCGGCGAATCATGCATTTATTCGGCAAGCGGCGGAGAAGCCGCTCTTGTGGCAGTTGGATTTGCGCGAGGGATCCGGGCAGAAGGTATCGGCCGACAATGTGTCGGTCGACAATTCGCAGGCGCCGGCGCCGGTCATACTGGCGGAGGCGCAGGCCGTGACGCTGCGTTGGACGGGACTTGACGTGGCCGATGAGAAAGGGGCGCTCGACGTGGTTGTCGTCTGCGAACTCGGCTCGAGCGACGACACCGCACGCCTGCGCCTGACGGTCAAGACCCACAGCCCGAGGTTCGGCCTGTGGAACGTCCAGTTCCCGGTCGTCTCGAACCTGTCCGACCCGGAGTCGGCGGCGGTGGCGATGGGGCGGGGCACTTGGGGTGTGCTTTACGACAAGCCCAGGGAGCGGCTCAGGGGCGAGTATCCGTCGAATTCGTTGCCGATGCAGTTCGTGCTGCTGCAGGAGGAAGACCACGGCCTCTATCTGGCTGCGGAAGACCCGCAGGCGCTGTTCAAGATCTTCGAGATTGAAGTAGGGAAGGACCTCCGCGTAATCACGCGCGCGTCGGACATGGGCGTGCCCGGGCGCGACTGGCGGTCGCCGTACGCGTTCGCCATCGGCGAATACGACGGCGGGTGGATGCAGGGCTGTAAGCGGTACCGCGCTTGGGCGCAGGCCAATGCCGCATGGCTGAGTAAGGGCCTGCTGGCGCAACGCGGCGACGTACCGGAGTCGATCAAAAACGTTTGCGCGTGGCTGTTGGGCGGGGGAACGGCCGGGGAGGCCGTGCCGGCGGTAAAACAGTTTGCGGAAGCCGTGAAAGCGCCCGTGGGCGTGCATTGGTACAACTGGCACGCCATTCCCTTTGACGTCCAGTACCCGAACTACTTCCCGGCGAAGGAGGGTTTTGCGGAAGGGGTCGCGGAATTGACGAAAATGGGCGTCGTGGTGATGCCGTACATCAACGCGCGGCTCTGGGACACCGGCAACGAGAACTTCGTGGAAGCGAAGCCCTTCGCCACGAAGGACGAGGACGGCGACGTCACGATCGAGGAGTACGGTTCGGGCGCCAAGCTGGCGGTGATGTGCCCGACGCAGAAGTTCTGGCAGGACAAAGTGGCCGAGATCATCCAGCGGCTGGGCGAGGAGTGCGGGGTCAACGCCGTCTACATGGACCAGATCGCGTCGGCGCCGCCGCGGGTGTGCTTCGACTCGACGCATGGGCATTCGGCTGGGTCGGGAGAGTGGTGGGTCGGTGGGTACCGGGACATGCTCACGCCCATCAAGGCGTGGTGCACAAGCGGGGGCAGGTCCGTCGGTCTTACGACCGAGAATGATGCGGAACCGTATATGGACAACGTGGACGCGCACTTGATCTGGACGCCCCGCAGCGAGAACGACATCCCCATGATGACGGGCGTCTACAGCGGGTACACGTTGTACTTCGCGAGCAACCGCGCGTTTTTCGACGACGTGTCGTACTGCCTGTGCCAGGCGAGAGACTTTACGTGGGGGACGCAACTGGGCTGGGACGGGGCGGACATCTTGAAGCCGGAGCACTCTGCGAAGCTTGAGATGATCGGCCGGCTGGCCCGTCTGCGCGCCAACGCACTTGACTACTTTGTCTATGGCGAGTTGCTGGAGGTCCTCGATCCTACGAACGAGGTGCCCGTGCTTGTCGGCAAGTGGAACACGCCCAAGGGCGACGCCGAGGTGAAGGTGCCCGCGGTCCACGGGGCGCTTTGGCGCGGCCGCGATGGGTCGCGGGCTGTTGTCCTGGCCAATGCGGATACGGAGGCGCGGCCCTTTGCCTTTGAGCTGGACGGGGCGCCGCACACGGTGGAAGTACCAGCGCGGAACGGAGTGGTGCAGGTGCTGAAGTAGGGGTATTGAAACGCAATATGCGAGCTTGCTCGCCGTTGTTGACCCCGGGAGAAAATAGGGGGGGAATAGGGGATAACCGGCCCGGTACGGACACGCGCCGATAGCGGGCTGCGCCGAAAGGGGCCGTTACTCGAAGCGGACCCGCCATACGGCCGGGATCGCCCGCACGGGAACCGCCATCCGCCATGCCCCGTTGGCGCTGCGTTGAGGGGACGCCGGCTGACCATCCACCTCACACTCGGCAATCTGCTTGCCGGCATCTGCGAAGAACAGGGCGCCTTCCTCGCCGGCCGGCCGGTGTAGTTCTCCGCTAAGCGTGTTGTCACTTGCCTGCCACGCGACGTTGCGGAGTTCCGCCCCGCAACTCTGGTGGAATCCGGTCCCTACAATCCATGGATGGGGGCGCATTGGGCGGAGGCACAGGAGTTTTACGCCTGGGCCGAAGAAGGCGATGTCCAGCACATCGGCCGCATCACCCACACTCAGGTCCTGGATGTCTCCCGGGTGCTCGTAGCCTCGAGGGTTTCCGCGTTTGGCCGGCACGGCCCCCAGGAACTGGCCTGACCAGAACTCGAACGCCCAATAGGGTTGTCCCTTCGCCAGGTTCAGCCGGTCGAACGGAATCAGAAACCGGCTTATGCCGGGGTTCTCGCTGCTGCGCGTGTTTTCATAGGAGAAAACGCCGACGAGGTCCCATTCGGCCCAGTCGGTTTTCACGTGAGCCCGCCAAACGGACCCCGGCGGGTATTCCTTGTTCTGGATCAGTTCTTTGGCGCCATCTGCGGCTGTTGACGAGTATCCATACTCGGACGGCCCAAGGATGGGCTCAAAGAGGTCCACCGGTTCCGCCGTGACGCCCAACGGCGGCAAGGTCGCCGTGAGAATTCGCCAGCGGTCTTCCGGGAGAGAAACCAACGTGTCGGAGATATCGATTTGGCCGCCGCTCAGGAACGCGATCGTGGCGCGCAACCGGGCGTCCTCGATGCTTCCGGGCAACCCCACGCACAGGCACGATGGCTGGAGGATTCCCCATCGCCGGTTCTTGAACAGGTGACAGGCAACAGCCTGATAGTTGGTCTCCTGGAAACCGGTCCCGATGAAGCCGGTGTTTCCGGTATCGCTGCACGTATACAAAAGGGGCCAGCGGCCCGTTCCCGGCATCTCGGGTCCGCCGCAGTTGAGCAACAGGGCGTCGGGCATGGCCTCGCGGATGATGTTCGCGCCGATACGGGCGGCTTCCGTTCCCCCTCCTGTTACCACCCGCGCATCATGCCGCAGTTTAGCCCGCCCGTCCGACGCGCAACCGATGAAGTCCGACTTCAGGTATCGGACTCCCCGCGCATACAGGCCGGCCATCTTCTCTCGCAGATACTGCTGGGCGCCGGGGTGGCTCAAGTCCAGGATATGCACCTTGCCGTGGGGTATCCAGAACCATTCCGAGTGGACCACGGGTTGCCCGTCCTTGTCTTGGATGAGCCACTCCGGATGCTCTTTTGCGACGGGGTCGAACTCGCTGATGCTGAACGGCGCACACCACACGCCCAGTTTGAATCCGTATTCGCCCAGCCGTTCCGACAACCACGCGAGCCCATGAGGGAACTGGTCGTTCTCCCCGTACGTGCTGGGCAGTTGCCCGGTCTGCCAACCCAGGTCAAGTTCGAGTATGCTCAGGCCGAGCGGTTTCAGGCGCTCCGACGCGATCCGGGCCGTCTCCAAGACCCGGTCTTCCGTCACGCCCAGGCGGTACGGATACCAACTGCACCAGGAGACGGGCGGCGTCGGCGGCAACTGGACCGGGTGGAGCCGGGCCACAAGGTCGGCATACGTTTCGAGCAAGCGCCACGCATCGTCTCCGGAAAGGAGAACGACGTTCTCGAAACGCACGGTCTCGCCAGGGCGGATGACGAGGTCGCCTCCATCGAACACGAGCCGCCATAGATAGGCTCCCGGGCGGGGCGCGGGTTCAATCAGAATGCGGCCAACCCATCGTTCGGACGACTCGAACCCCGCGAGAAACGCTTTCCTGCCGGCGCGATCATAAGCAACCGACACAAAATCGGATGCGTGGCTCGCGCGCGGGCGATCCCCGGTGGGTTCGCCGGTCCCCGGCTTCTTCTCCGTCTCGTCGCGCGCCTCCAACGGCACCACGCGGCCCCAGTAGTTGCCCTGCTCGAAGATGCGCACGGCCCCGGCATCTGCGCCGAACGACGCGCCGGCGCCGAACGAGGCGCCCGCCCCTTCCGGGTGCGTCGCCAACACCTGCACGTCGTTCAGCACGATGTCTCCGCCGGACGTGTTCGCCAACGAACTCTCGATCCGCAATCCGCCGCCCGCATCGGGCGAGACTCGCAACGCGAACGCGCCCACGCCGGCAAAACGGTACGTCAACGTCCACGCACCGCTTTCGACAGCTTGCTCGAAATGCTCGATGGCCCCATCCCTGTCGTTAACGCGCAGCTTGGGCAACAGGCCGTCCAGGGCAAACCCCTCCCAGCCGCCGATCCGAAGGTCCAGGGATCCGGCGGCGCGGTCCCCAACCGTCAACGTAATGCCATCGTTCGAGGATAGGCTGCCTGATTCCGCGCCCACGGCCGGGTCGCCTTCAACAGCCGACATCGTTATCACCGCAATGAGAATGCATGCTATCGTCATACGGCAAGTTCCTCCTCTTGAGTTCGCCGGACCATCGTATCACTTTGGAGGGCGTGAGTCAGCATACGTTCGGTTCTTTATTCTCTGCTTGTTCCTGCTCTTATCCCATTGCCGTAAAGTGTAACTTGACACAGTACAGGTTTTCCGGTACCCTTTTCTCATGAAGATCCGAAACGTCATTCATCGGGGATTGCGGCGCTTCATCGAACGCAATGATGCCTCGGGCTTGGCTCCGTGCGTCATCGAGAAGGTACGTAATATTCTGTCCTTCCTGCAGGAGATGGAGGACGCCCAAGAGCTTCGCGGCATCCCGAGCTGGAAAGCGCATAAACTCAGCGGCGACCGCAGAGGAACGTGGAGCCTCACCGTCACCCCCAACTGGCGGATTACGTTTAGGATCGACAAAAGGCAAAAAGAAATCCTCGACCTGAATTTCGAGGACTACCACTGAAAGGAGACAAAACGATGTTGCGTATGGCGCGTCCGGCCCATCCAGGACAGTTCATCCGGATGGAAGTGATCGAGCCTCTCGGCCTCTCGGTCACCAAGGCCGCGAAGGTCCTCGGTGTCGCGCGTCCGGCGCTCTCAGCCCTTCTCAACGGCCGTGCCGCACTGTCGCCCAAAATGGCTCTGCGGATTGAAAAGGCTTTTGGCCCGAAGATGGACACCCTTCTTCGGATGCAGACCGCCTATGAAGTTGCCAAGGTCCGCGACCGGGAACGAGACATCAAGGTTAAGCGTTACGTTGCGAAACCATCCGTACGTTCGCTTCTTTAGCCGTTGGCGGATCGGGCACCCTGAATCTTCAACCGAAACGTCTGCTGTTTGATGCACTGATCCACCGTGCCGTATGCGTCGTCGGCGCCAAAGTGGCCGACACACAGGATCCGCCCGTCGGCCAATTGCGAAAAACGGGGACTGGCTCGCCTTTTCGGCAGTTTGAAAAGGCGTGCCTGTCCCCGCTTTTCGCACTACCCTAAGGCGGGCCAGGTGCATCCTGAATCTTCAACCGAAACGTCTGCTGTTTGATGCACTGATCCACCGTGCCGTATGCGTCGTCGGCGCCAAAGTGGCCGACACACAAGATCCGCCCGTCGGCCAATTGGATGGCTTTGGGATAGTAGTACGTACCGAGGGGTTTGTCACCTACCATCAGTTTGTTCCAGGTCTTGCCCATATCCGCCGACCAATGCGACTCGCCGGTGGCGAGGTGCAGAATCACGCCTTCGCGCGTTCCCAGCACGCACGGATACCCGCTGTGCGGGAAGGGAGCCGGCTCGCACTCTCCCGGCACGAACGTTTCTCCCCGCTTGTACACGATGCTCAGCATGCGATCGCTGTACCAATAGGACTCCGGCGGGTTGGGTCCCATTCGGGCGGCCAGAGGAGGCATACCGGTCTCATGATCCGCGTAATGCTCGACGCGGTGAACCCAGAACAGGTCGCCGTTGGGCAGTTCACAGAAATCGCTCTCCTCGCACACGCCCACGCTCGAGGGCATGACGACTATCGGTTGGCTCCACGTCTTGCCTTTATCCGTCGAGACGAACATCATCTTGGTCATGTTGGGAAGCATCCCTTCCTGGCCGCCAGCGTACAACGGGTCATTTCGTTTGCCGGCAGAGCAATCGCCCCGTTTCCAGCAGCCGGCAAACAGAATCAGCCTGCCATCGCGGAGAGGACGGACCAGCGTCGGCCACGTCCGGTATTCGCCGACCGGCAAAAAGAATATCTTTTCGCTCCAGGTCTTCCCGCCATCCGTGGACCGCACAACATACCCGGACTCCTTGATGTCGCCGGAAGGCCACACCGGCCGCACCAACGTGCCATCGGCTAATACGGCCATGCCCCGGCAACCCTCCTGCGACACCGTAAATCCACCCAGCATGCCCAAATCCGTAGAAGACGTCGCGGCGGTCAGAACGGCCCACGTCGCTCCGCCGTCCTGCGAGCCGAGGACCGGCACGGTCGAGACCGGATTCTCCTTGGGGCCGGTAATCTGGCGAAAATCGCAGCAGACGGTTCCGTTGGGCAACTGCCACAGGCCAACCCAGGACGTATATCCCGGCGTCTCCGGAGAGTGGTAGATCGTCTTCTCCACAAAGTCCACCACTTCCACTTGAACGTTCCGCTGCTGTTCCTGACTTTGCGCCAACGCAGCGACCAGGCACATCATCACAACCTCGACCAGCAGAGCGATTCTCACAGTAGACTCCTCCTCTCCGTCAACCGAACCATCCTACCACTTTGGAATCCGCCAGTCAGCGGCAGCGAGTCCGCGGCCACTTGGCAGTCGGCAACACGCCAGTAGCGAAAACAGGGACTGACTCGATTTTCGGCAGTTTGAAAATCGTGTCTGTCCCTGCTTTTCGCGGTATGAATGCGTCACCACATTTATGAACAACGGTACTAACCATGCTTTTCGGAGGGAAGACCGACGGCCCTGAGTTTGAACGCTTTGGAAAATGGTTCGGGGAGCCTATTTTTCATCTTCATCCCACCATCTGAGATCTGTTATCTCTCGGTCAGATTCCAAAATCTTGCCCAAGGCTTCAACGACACGGCCGACCTGCACAGTCGTATCGATCTTTTTGAATAGTCTCCTTATTGTCGGTTTGCTGGGCTCCACAAAACAGAGATATCCGTTAGGATATTCCTGATAATGTCCACATCCTATCCACATCGAAAAAGTCTTGTTCTTAACTGGCAGGCACCAGCCCCAATCCTCGGCAATTAAGTCCCCAGTCTCAATCCCATATCCAATCAGTTTCTCTTTTAGATATTCCCCAAGACGTCTACCCCACAGATCCGGATTAATCTCATCTCCTTCCCCTTCATATGGGGGGAATTTGTCAGAACGAAATTCAACGTGTGTTTTCATGTTTTTTCTCCAAAAGGCTGAGATCATCCCCCCGGAATCGCGGCGAGTGCCGTTGATTTCACACTAATGCACAACTGCCATTTCCAGTCGGATGCATGGACTGCTTATGCCACAGATGCCGGCCTCCGAATGCAACAAGCCACTGCCAAACATCGCCCCCTGGGGGTGACATCCTGTACCCTGTCAACAACGTACACTCATTCCGATCTTACCCAGGTGAGTATATCACAAGATGACGTGGCACAAGATACGTTTCGTAGCAAAAGCACTTCAACAAGTTCTTGTGCTACAAACGAAAAGGGGGCCTGCATGGCGCGGGTTTCAAAAACCATGAGGAACTCATCGGGAGGTGGAAGATCATGGACTACCCGCCGCAGGTCAAATGGGTGACAACCAAGCTATATTGGCGGATTGAACCGGAACCGGCAAGTCGATATTGTTACAGCAGCCTTACCAGGAGGTCCGACATGACACCATCGGCTTTGGAAGCTCAACGAATCCTGCGTGACGGCAGCCTGTTTCAATGGTACGTCATTCCGTTGTTTGCGCTTGTGGTGTACGTCTACGCGGCCGAGGTTGAACGGCGCAACTGGAATCTGGTGCTGGCCGGATTGGCCTTTTGGGGATGGACTGGTTCAACGAAACGTGGAACGGCTTGGTCCTCCACTTCACGCAGTACGCGCCCGTTTGGGGCGCGCCCGGCAAGAGGCATTTCTGATCCTGGTCGGCCTGAACATCGAAATCTGTTTCATGTTCGCCGTTGCCGGCATCATTTTCACCAAGCTGCTTCCTGCTGACAAGCGGCTGAAGATCTCCGGCGTGCCCAATCGTCTTTTCGTTGCGATCGCCGGTCGGTCTTTTGCGTGTTCGTGGAGTTCCTATTGAACCAGGCCGGCGCGCTCACCTGGGACTACACGTGGTGGAACCGGGCCTCGTCCTGTTCGCGGGCGTGTTGAAGTGGATCTAACCCTGCCTCGGTTTGATTGGCCGGACCATCTCACCAGTTTGAAGTGCGCGAGTCTGACGGCAAGTCGCATACGCAGGAGTTCAACGGCCAATGCCAAGTTCACATCCCAATCCCGTAGCCAAGACGGTCGGCGGCCTTTTCGCCCCGCAACGGGCTTGATGTCCGGGTTGAGCGGCTGGGAACGAGGCTGCAGTGGACGGGTTCGGCGGCCGTTCGCCCAGGGCGGGTACTCAGGCTGCCTCCAAAGCGTCAAAGAATGTAGTGGATGCTTGCCGTATCCATTCAGTAGAATTACCCGTCTGCACGTTCAAATGCGGAACTTGGATTCAGGGAGGATCCCCTGAGATGCATCGTGTTTCGGCTCGGGAAGACAGCGCCGTTGTGGCCGCGCTGGACAAGTGGCGCCACAAGGCAACTAACGCCCTGACAGCCACCACAGCCGTCATGAATCTGCCGGTAATAGGCCTCATGGTTATTGAAAAGGGCTCGCCGTTCACTTGGCCGGTGCAAGTTATCGTGCTGGGCGTCTACGCAGTCTCGGTACTGTGCGCGGTTCTGCATATGGTCGATTACCGATTGCGCGCGGGGGCCTTTATGGCCGCAGGGTACGTAATGGCCGTTGTCATTAATATGGCTCATCCGGTTTTACCGTACTTTTAAGTTGAAGAGCGTGGACATGCTGACGTATCCCAAGGTTGTGAAAAGACTTTGGAAGGAGGTCGAAGCATGTCCACGAGTTTGTTATACCACGGCTTTGG
>Ga0315285_10007986_pt1 | contig 10864 bp, 5 predicted proteins | sample YL17G09_36_MG_FD_203698 | JGI IMG/M metagenome (GOLD analysis project Ga0315285, IMG submission 203698) | Sediment microbial communities from Yellowstone Lake, YNP, Wyoming, USA - YL17G09_36 | ecosystem: Environmental > Aquatic > Freshwater > Lake > Sediment | place: USA: Wyoming | collected... | reverse complement strand
AGCGCCTTTACGGGCTCTCGCCGATTCAAACAGCGTACTCGCTTTCAAGGATAATGCCGGCGTGATCCGGGGACACGACGTCTCCGCGTTCATATCGGAACATCCCGGCCGCCCGGCACGACTCATTCGGAAGAACGGCGTGTGGCATATCACGTGCACCGCTGAAACGCACAACCATCCGACACTCATCTCGCCGTACCAAGGTGCCGAAACCGGGACCGGAGGGCGGCTACGAGACAACACGGCTCCAGGCCGGGGCGCGCTGCCCCTCGCCGGAGTCGCAGGATACTGCGTCGGCAACCTCTTTCTAACCGGATATGAAATTCCCGGCGAGACGGTAGGCGGAGAAGAAACGGTTCGACACGCATCGCCCACGAGAATTCTCATTGAGGGCAGCAACGGCGTGTCCGACTACGGCAATCGCTTCGGCGAACCGGTCACCCTCGGATTCACCCGTACGTTCGGCCTCGTGGTAAACGGCGAACGGCGGGAGTTTCGCAAACCGATTCTCTACAGCGGCGGCATTGGGCGCATCCAAGCGATTCACTGCGAGAAGCGTCAGCCCGAAACCGGAATGTATATTATCCGGATCGGTGGGCCCGCCTATCGAATCGGCGTCGGCGGTGGCAGTGCGTCCAGCATGATGCACGGCGTAAACACCGAAGACCTCGATTTCAACTCCGTTCAGCGCGGTAATGCCGAGATGGAGAATCGGGCGAATCGCGTCATCCGAGCGTGCCTCGAAATGGGAGAGCAGAATCCCATTGAAAGCATTCACGATCAAGGCGCCGGAGGGCCAAGTAACAACCTTACGGAATTGCTTGAGCCAGCCGGCGGGAAAATTGATATCCGCAAGATCATCTTGGGCGATCGGACGATGTCGGTTCTTGAGATATGGAGCGCCGAATACCAAGAAGGATATGGTCTTCTCGTGAGGCGCGACCGACTCGAAGAGTTCCAATTGATCTGTGAGCGCGAACGCGTGAACTGCGAAGTTGTCGGTGAGATCACCGGCGACGGGCACGTAACCGTTATCGACTCGCAGGACGGGACGACTCCCGTTCACCTCAACCTCGAAGAGATCCTTACGGGCATTCCGCAGAAGACCTTCGAGTCGGAGCGGTTGCCGCGAAGATTGGATCGACTCGTTCTTCCAAGTGATCTGACGATTGAGGAGGCACTTCGCAGAGTGTTTCTTCTTCCGCAGGTCGGCTCGAAAGGATTCCTTGTCCACAAAGTTGATCGGAGCGTTACCGGTCTCGTTGCCCGCCAGCAATGCTGCGGGCCAGCACAGATACCAGTGGCTGATGTTTCGGTGACCGCCGATGGTTACTTCGGGATAACCGGAGCGGCTACGGCGATCGGCGAACAACCGATTAAGATGCTCATCGATCCCGCTTGCGGCGCACGCATGGCCGTTGGCGAGATGCTCACCAACATGGCGTCAGCCAAGATCACGAACCTCGGCGATATTCGTTGCCGAGCGAACTGGATGTGGCCGGCGAAGCTGCCCGGGGAAGGCGCCCTGCTCTACGACGCGGCGATCGCAATGCGCGACATCATGATTGCGCTCGGCATCGCGGCGGACGGCGGGAAAGATAGTCTTTCAATGGCAGCGACCATCAATGGAACGATCGTGAAATCTCCAAGCGAGCTTGTTATCTTGGGATATGCTCCAATATCAGACATCACGAAAGTGATGACCCCGGATTTCAAGCGACCCGGCGGGAGTTCGATCGGTTTCATCGACCTTGGGAACGGCAAGAATCGCCTCGGCGGTTCAAGCTTGGCTCAAGCGTTTGGACAGATCGGCAACGAACCTCCGGATGTTGACGATCCTGCGCTTCTTGGAAATGCATTCCGAGCAGTGCAGGAACTCATCAATCGGGGAGTCATCACCGCGCTTCACGACCGCAGCGACGGTGGACTCATCACGAGTGTTATCGAGATGTGCCTTGCCGGGAACTGCGGCATAAATGTTTACGTGGGCCATGGTCAAGCTTCGAATGTCGTAGCCGATCTTTTTTCAGAAGAACTCGGCTTGGTGTTCGAATACATGCCGGATCACGAAGTCGTGGTGCGTCAGCTCCTCGAACTTCATAACGTTCCTTTCCGTTGCCTCGGCGCGACGACGACCGCCCAGGAATTCGTCGTACATGGGGATGCGGGAAACGCAATGCTCTTCGCGAGCCCGCTTACGAAGATCAGATCATGGTGGGAAGCGACGAGCTCACGCCTCGAACTACTCCAAACCGATGCTTTGGCTGTGGAATCCGCAAGGAAGACGCACACGAAGCTCGTGAACCCGAAACACAAACTGTCGTTCCGTCCAGAAAAAGATTTACCGGGAATCTCTTCGTCGTCTGACACTCCTTGTGTAGCGATCCTGCGCGAGGAAGGCACGAATGGCGACCGGGAGATGGCGGCGGCGTTCTTTACCGCCGGCTTCGATCCTTGGGACATCACGATGAGCGATCTTCTCGTTGGGCGGACAACCTTGGATGATTTTCAAGGCTTCGTCTTTCCGGGAGGATTCTCGTTCATGGACGTCATGGGCAGCGGCAAGGGTTGGGCCGGAGCGATTCGGTTCAACGAAAAGTTGCGAACGATGTTCGATCGGTTCTACGACCGGCCGGATACTTTCTCCCTCGGCATCTGCAACGGGTGCCAGCTCATGGCGCTACTCGGGCGGATACCGTGGCGAGGCCTTGCTGAAACCGCACAACCTCGCTTCATCCGAAATGCTTCGCGCCGCTTTGAATCGCGATGGGTCCAGGTGGAGATCACTGAAAGCCCGTCGATATTCTTCCGCGGCATGGAAGGTTCCGTTCTCGGGATCTGGGTGGCGCACGGCGAAGGAAGATTGGTTTTCCCTGATCCGTCGTTACTTGAAGAGGTTCAGCGTGGATCGCTTGCGCCTCTCGCGTACATCGATCCCGCCGGAATGCCTACCGAAGAGTATCCGTACAATCCGAACGGTTCGCCGCTTGGATTGACCGCGCTCTGCTCTTCGGACGGCCGTCATCTCGCGATGATGCCTCACCCCGAGCGTTGCTTTCTCAAATGGCAGTGGCCATGGATGCCGGAGGATTGGAAGAACGATCTATCCGCCTCTCCGTGGCTGAGAATGTTTCAGAACACCAGAAAATGGTGCCTGAAGTATTAAACTTCAACAAAAAGAGGGCCCCCATCCGCGAGGATGTGGGGCCCGTTTTCATTGTTCTTCTTATCGCACCGCGAGCGATTCCGTAGAGTACTCAAACTCTTTCGGCTTGATGATAACTCGTATTGTGCCCGGGGTGGGATTTTCACGTCGTCCCGCTCAGGCGGGACTCCCACAAACCCATCGGTTCGTGTGCTCTCCCGCAAATCTCCGCACTCCGACCACGGTCGGAGGAGGGTAGATTTGCGCGATCCCGTTTGCCCGCGATAAAAGCCTCTATTGATTGATTGCATGCGGAGACACACGGGATCCGCGCCAACTGTAGCCCCGCCAAGGCGGGGACGGTTGCGGGACGCCACAGGGAAACTCCCGTTTCCCCGACCCCTTTCCCCGTTCAAATCCCCGACCCCCTTCCTCGTTCAAATCCAGCACTATGAAAAATACCCTCTATAAATAGAGGGTATTTTTCATAGTGCGTTTATTTGACGAAATCCGAACCCTTTTTTGAACAGAATTAATGGCGCGCTTCGCGCGCCAAACTGAACGCTCGGGCGGGCAAAAAGGAAGGGGGTTGGGGGGAAGGAATTTTTGCCCGTCCTCGCTTTTCCGCCGCCGAATTTCGTATTTCGCTTTGCGAAATGCACCACCACGAGAAATAATTTTTTTTGGAAAAGAAAAAAGGGAGAGGCGATGTCTTGCACTCTCCCTGGGCATAAAATAGATAGTCCTCCACGAGCGGTTACAGCCATGGATTTACCCCCACGAGGGTTACAGCCTTGACGCAGAGCTCTTCGGCAGGCTTTGGCTGGTTTCACCCCGAGGGGTCCCCCAGCACGGCCCCCCCCTGCCTTATAGAAAACTTCCTTTCACGTCCTAATTAAAATATTAATTGAAATATAAAAAAGGTCAATAAAATAACAAAATCCCGTTTTTAATTTTTATTTGGTTGGTGCCCCGCATTTTTCGGGGCATAAGAAGATCTAAACCTCGTTTTGCGAGGTAAGATTTTCTAATGTGCCCGGGATGGGATTTTCACGTCGCTCGTCGCTATACAGCAACTCGCTCCCACGAACCCATCGGTTCGTGTACTCCGCCACAGGGAAACTCCCGTCCCCCCTCCCCGTTCAAATCCAGCACTATGAAAAATACCCTCTATATAGAGGGTATTTTTCATAGTGCCCGGGGTGGGATTTGAACCCACACGAGGATTAACCTCACGACATTTTAAGTGTCGGCTGTCTACCAATTCCAGCACCCAGGCAATTTAGTTCTCCCCGCCGATGGCGGGGCACTGAATTTTACAGCCAATCGCTTCGCTCTTGGGTAAAATTCGTGGAGGTCTGGGCGGGAATCGAACCCGCGTGTAAGGGTTTTGCAGACCCTTGCCTTTACCACTTGGCTACCAGACCCATTCAATAAACTCAGGGCAAGCCGCTCATTCATTATTGTCTTCCAGCAATATTTTTTCAACTCTTGCCGCGTTTTCCGGGCCTCGGTCAATTTCAAACCTGATTTTAGGCATCGGTTTGATATTTATTTTTTTCATAAGAAGATGTTGGAGCCGGCCGCGGGCCTGATTGAGTTTTTCCAAAACCGCTTTGTTTTGCGAAGAGGGGATTACGCTCACTTTTACCTTGGCTGTTTCAAGTTTATCGCCGATGTCCACTTCGGTGATGGTCGGCAGGGCGCCTTCAAATTCCAATTCTTTCAAAATTGTTTTAGAAAGTTCTTCTTGGATTAGATTCGCGACACGCAGAGGGCGATATTTCATAATTTTGCTCGCAAGACCAATTGATCTAATATTTCTCTATTTTTTCTCTATCTTTATCCTTTTATCTCTTGGGATAAAAATAGATAAAGATTGATAAACGTAGATATAAGCTCGGCATGATTGCCTCGCGAAATTTATTCTATTACAAGCCGGTCGCCGACTTGAATCAATGTTTCCGAATTCACCAAAAGTCCGGCTTCGCTGCCGGCGTTTATTTGAGGCGCGTCTTTTTTGTTTTCCTGGATATTCAGCACTCTGCCGCTTCCGATTTGTTCTGCGCCCCTTATTATTTTGAACATTGCTTTATTTCTGAACGCGCCACTTATGACTTTCCCGCCGACAACTTGTTTTTCCGGTTTTGACTGGTTGAATATGGCAAGTATTTCCATTTCGCCGGTCGAAGTCGGTTTTTCGGCTTGCTTAAGAAATTCTTCAACAGTTTTCAAAAGTTCGTAGATAATTTCCGAAGCAATGATTGTGATTCTATTCGCCTCAGCCAGGGTTTTCGCGGCTTTATGCACCCGGCTTTTGAAAGCGATAATCATGGCTTGTGTGGAGATTGCAAGATTTACATCATTATCGTGAACATCCCCGACGGATTCGCTCACGATTTTTAATGGCTTTTCCGCTGCTATCGCGTTTATAATTTGAGAAAGGGCTTCAAGGGAGCCTGAATCCTCGGCTTTTAAGATTATCTTGAGCAGGGGAGTTTTCCCGTCAGAGAACGCGGCCGGTGGCGGCATGATTTTTTGCCCGGCCGGAGTTTCGAGCGTTTCGGCTCCAACAGTATTGCTTCCGATGCAAAATTCCTCGCCGACTTCGGGAAGTTTTTCAAAGCCGATTATAAGCCCCGGCGCCGACGGTTCAAGGAATTTCGCGGCGTCGCCCATGAAGTTTTCCAGTATTTTAATTCTGCCGCAGGCAGTCGGCGTGGCAATCAAATCGCCCTGCTTCAATATCCCATTTTTTATAATTACTGTTGCCTCTAAGCCGCGCTGGGAATCAATTTTTGTCTCCAGCACATAGCCGCTCGCTGGCGCGTCCGGGTCGTAAGTCAAATGTTCTACATCAGTCGCGAGAAGGACAAGATCTAAAAGTTCATTTATACATTCTCCTGTTTTGGCAGATATTGGTTCACAGCTAACTTGTCCGCCATAGCCCTCCAAAAGCACCCCAGCCGCCGTCAGCTCGTTTTTTACTTTTTCTATGTCAGCGCCGCCTTTATCTATCTTGGTGATTGCTACCACAAAAGGCGTTTTGGTTTCATTAAGTATTTTTATTGATTCCACGGTTTGCGGCTTTACTCCTTCGTCTGCCGCGACCACAAGAATCGCCAAGTCAGCGATATTCGCTCCGCGCGCCCGCATTTTTGAAAATGCCTCATGTCCCGGCGTGTCAACGAACGTTATCTTTCTTGCTGATTCGGATGGGCGCATTTGTGGTGCGTTATTCGGATGCCAGATCTCGTACGCGCCGATTGATTGAGTTATTCCGCCGGCTTCCTTCGCCGCGATATTGGTTTTGCGGATATAATCAAGCAAGGTCGTTTTGCCGTGATCAACATGGCCCATCACCACCACAATCGGAGGCCGCCCCGCCAACACGGGGCGCCGCTCATTAAATGAGCGAGCCTCGCTCTTTTGAGCGGGAGCCTCGCCCCCACCGGAGGCGGGTCGGGGTTTCTCCGCCCGAGGCGGATCCGCCTTCGGCGGAATATTTTTACCTTGATTCTCGGTCATTGCTTATCAAAGTTAGCAGAAAAATTTGATAAAAACAAGGAAAATCTCTACAAAATACGAAATTGTACGAATATACGAAATCGCCGATAAAACTTGATTCACTTTTGATTCTTGAGTATTCTATAAACGATTGCGATTTACCGATTCATAAGGAGGGGTGCGTGAGTGGTTCAAACGAGCGGCTTGCTAAGCCGTGACGGTCTAAAAACCGTCCGTGGGTTCAAATCCCACCCCCTCCGCCAGTTGGGAAATGAAGTTATTGGCTCGTCCCGTTCAAGCGGGACTCGCCACCCGATTTTGAACGCAAAATTGAATTTTTTGTCTTTGTTCCGCGAAGCGGAACGCCAGAAGCGGGCTTTTCGAATTTTTATTGATTAAATTCATCTTATTTGGTAGTAATAAAAGTAATACTCATCGTTATTGTAGAAACAATTTTTTTAATCATTGTATCTACCCTCATTTTTTGGTTTTGGCTACATTGGGCTTCTGCCACTATATATAGTGGGTATTTTAATACCTATTGTAATGTGGATTTTATTCTTTTGGGGCAAAAGAGGTGTTTTATATGCAATGAAAATAACATATGAAAAAATAAGAGGGTATTACATAATAAACAACCTTCCGTTCTCTGAAAAAGAATTGTTAATAAAAACACTACAAAGTCGATATACCTATAAAAATCGACCAGTCGAGGAATTGGGAAAAATTGTAGAAGAAAACCCTGATATATATTCCTTAATTAAGTTTGTAATAAGAGATGAGGGGGTTAAAAGTTGGAAGGAATATAATGGTTTGTTGTAGAAAACATTAAAAAGGCACGAAATAAACTTGGCTTGACCCAAGACGATTTAGCCAAAAAAGCAGATGTTAAGTATACAACGCTTATGAAAGTTGAAAGTGGTACAGTTAACAAGCCAAGCGTTCAAACTATGGCGAAAATCGCCAAAGCGTTGGATGTTTCAATTGAGGATTTAATAAAATAAAATTAAAGAGAAAACTATGAAAAACGAAATGATCAGTAAATTTAAGGATAAGCCAAAAACAAAAACGGCTTGGTGGGCTATGGGTCTTGGCTTAGCCGCCATTTTTGGGAGCCAAATACTTCTCGGCGTTTTTACTGCAGTAATTCGCCCAATGATTGACAAGGCAAGCAATGAAAATGTTGGGGCGACTATTGGATTTGGCGTAATGATTTTTGCGTTAGCTTTTTCAGTTTCCGCGCTAGTAGCAGGTGTCCGCGCCTTCAAAAAAGGCGAACGCTCTTGGGTTTTGTGGGTCGGATTTGTTCCAGCTATTTTATCTGGTGCCTTTTGGATTTTCATGATTATCGGCGAATTTATTTTCCCACATTAATATTTTAAATTTCGCTTTTAGGTTGAGTTTGTATTTAGAGAATTTGCCGCCAAAGAAAAATTTGAAATCGTCCTTTTCGCTTCCGCTTCCCGCCTACGCACCGCTTCGGTCGGGCAGGCCCTCCTTCGCTGAAGCTACGGTGGGTAAACAAGGCGAGGCGGGCGGAAGGGGGGGTATGGTCTTTGCCCTTCCGCCCGCCGACCTGCCCGCCGAAGCCTCGGCGCAGGCGGGTTTTAGGCGCAAAATTAATTTTTTGAAAGCATTAAAGTTATCCACAGTTTTTGTTGACAGAGGTTGGGGCTTTGTTTTATATTAATATCAGCTCGTTGTCCGCGGTTTGTTTGCTTGCTCCGTGGTGACGGAGCTAAGTAAGTGAGGAAGGAGCCAAAGGCGTATGCCGAGAGACGCCCCTAAGTAGTTGAAGTCGCGGCTGTGGCGAGTGTGAACAAAAAACGCAAGAGTCCAAACAGACCTCTGTCACCTCGAGGTGACCATAAGGGGGAATAGTGCCCCAGAAGAGTACAATGCGTTCTGGCGTTCTCGCTCGCCGCGCCCCAAATCCCACCACCCTCGCTTTTGCGAATCGGGTGGTGTTTTCTTTTTATGGCATCCGAAAAGCGCACTACAAAAGCGCCCATCCGAATAATTGAGCATCCAAACCCCGCACCAGAGCCCCGCACAATCCGCCTCAGGCGGATATGCGGGGTAAACGCCGCTCGGTGCGGGGCAGGTAGCGCGCTGCAAATACCTTGCCTGCCGGCAGGCGTCCATCCGAATAAAATCCGCAATTTTACGCTCATTGCGGCCAAAAAGTTATCAACAGCCGCGGAGTTGCAAAATAAACAGTTTCTTTTAAACTGAAATCAGCAGTACCCCTTGCCATGTGGCAGGGGGGTTCCAACTGAAAACAAGAAGATAACGGGAGAAACGACTATGAGATCGAGATTTCGGAAGCGGTTGAATCGGGCAGTGTTTTCCGCCGCCAGCAGCATCGAGCAAGAGAAGCTGGAGTCGATCGTCGTGCTGAAGATGGATCCCGTCGAAGCGCTGGCCACCACGGTGACGGGTTGACCTGGATTCCAGGTCTACTCTTCGGTAGCCGAGCGTTGTGATGCGCGGCTGTGAAGCCGCCAAACGTCCCAACACCCCAAGTCCTCCGCAAGGGAAAGGGAAAGGACGTGCGCCGGTTTCGGCCGCGCACCAAGTTTCAAGACCCGAGCCTAAAAAGCCGGGTCTTTTTGCATTTTTAGGAGCCCATTTTTTAGTTGTGGGTGCTGGTTTTTTATGGTAAAATACAAGGGCCGTAAGCCCCATAGAAGGCAGAAACTTCTACGGGGCAAGCACGGCTTGTTTTTGTGTTTGCGGCAAATCGCCAAATTTGAACCGCAAATCAAAGTTATGCCAAAAAAGGGAAAGGTAAAAAAACCCGAAAAAGCGGAAGCAAAAGCTGGAAACGGCAACTCCTATACTGCCAAGGATATTTATGTTTTGGAGGGCTTGGAGCCGGTGCGGAAGCGGCCGGCAATGTATATCGGCTCTACTGGGACTGACGGCTTGCACCACTTGGTTTGGGAGGTGGTGGACAACTCGGTGACACATGAGACCCCAGTACTCATTAAAGAGGACGGACGAGTGTGTTTAAGAAAAATCGGAGAAGTAATCAATGCTGCACTTGAGCGTAACATAGATTCAATAACGCAGTCGTCAATCGCGCAGGATTCAAAAAATCATGCAGAAATTTTGCGTTCGGGTTTTCGGATAAAAGCGCTCAGTTTCAATCCTGAGACACTTAGACTTTCTTGGGTTCCAGTTTCGAGTTTAATTCGTCACAAAGTGAACAGCGAGATTCTGGAAGTAACGCTCCAGAATAACCGCAAGGTTCAGATCACGCCCTATCATTCGCTCTTTACGATTCGCGATGGCGGAGTTGTTCCGATTAAAGGAAGCGAACTTGAAATTGGAAGTCCTGTTGTTGTCCCGAACGTTTTTCCCGAGTCAGAGCAACACACAACAGAAATCAATCTCTTCGAAGAATTTTTAAAACTTGATGCGCAAGAAACAAAATCCATCTATCTTCATAATGTAGTAAAGCTTTTAAATGACGAAATAAAACCGTTTTTCAAAAAATATTGCAAGGAGCATGGATTGGAGTCGAAAGAAAGCGGCAGGTCTTGGTCAAATATTTTTTACGATTTCAAACGATACGATTATTTGCCGATAAACACCGTACGCGCGTTGCCGCAGGAATTCCAGCAGCGATTTGAAAGATGTACTTTGGGGAACAAGAATAAAAACGGATTTACCGTTAAATCAACAATTCCCATAGATAAGGATTTTGTTGAGCTTCTGGGTCTTTATGCCGCAGAGGGGACGACGCTTGAAAGCGAAAAAACAAACCGTGTCGTCTTCAGTTTCGGGAGCCACGAAAAGGAGCTTCTGGAGTACGCGGCGAAGCTTATGCAAAAAGTTTTTGGCTACGATGTTGTACCACATTATGCGCATGAAAGTGCGACAACCATCCAGATTGATTCGCTCGTGGTGAAACTTCTTTTCTCAAAAATCTTTAAAGTCGGGAGCGACAGTCACACTAAGCGTGTCCCCCCGCTCATATTCAATGTGGCTCCAGAATTGCGCCTGCGATATCTCATTGCTTACCTTGCGGGGGATGGATATCCTACGCACACATTCACGAAACACCTCCTTATGAGTACTGAGCCAGGCGAAGAGGAACGATCGAAATTCACCGCTGTTTCTGCGAGCAAGGAGCTCATTGAGGATTTAACCTATCTTCTGTTTTCACTCGGAAAGACGTTTTCAGTTGGAGAAATTACGCAAGAG
>Ga0315285_10007985_pt1 | contig 10865 bp, 2 predicted proteins | sample YL17G09_36_MG_FD_203698 | JGI IMG/M metagenome (GOLD analysis project Ga0315285, IMG submission 203698) | Sediment microbial communities from Yellowstone Lake, YNP, Wyoming, USA - YL17G09_36 | ecosystem: Environmental > Aquatic > Freshwater > Lake > Sediment | place: USA: Wyoming | collected... | reverse complement strand
GTTCTCGATCAGCAGCGGGAACGACACGAGGTCATGCCCCGTGAGATGTATCTTGAACGCACCCGCCTGATTCGACGGCGCGGATAGTCCCGCCGTGGAGTTCGCGAGGACCTGACAGAAGATGTTGTCCGGGCTGCGTTGGCCCATGTTATTCAGCACGGCCCAGTCGTATCCCGGGGGCGCCACCACGACAGGGCTGTACGACGCGCCGCTCGGGTCGTACACGTTTCCGCATTTGACGATGTAGCCCGTCACCCTGCCGTACAGCCAGTCGTCGGCGGAGAGATTCCAGGTCAGCCTGACATCCCAGAGACTGTTCCCGTAAAGCTCGGCTCGGAGGTCTGAGGGGCCTCTCACCGGTACCACCGGGACCGGCCCTGATCCTGTGAACGCCTTGACGTAGATGTCCTTGTCTCCGAAGCCGTTCCTGTCGCTCTCCCAGGCGAGCCACATTGCGCCGCTGGCCCCGCCGCCAATGGCGACCTCCTCGTCCGCGTGCGGGTCCGTCGTCACTTGGAAGTCGGGAGACCAGCCGGTCTTGTTCCACACCTTGAGGAAGATGTCCTTGTTGCCGGTCCGATCGCTTTCCCAGGCGACATAGACGTAGCCGTTCGGGTTCGTCGCGATGGCGGGCTTGATATCCTCTCCGAGGTCAGTGGTCAGCTGCCTCTCGGCGGACCACGTCGACCCGTCGTAACTCCTGACGTAGATGTCCTTGTTCCCGTTGCGGTCGCTCTCCCACGCGACCCAGAGCGTGCCCGCGTCGTCGAAAGTCACGACCGGCCTAACGTCCTGTGCGGCGCTCGTGCTGAGCCTCGTCGGCGTCGTCCATCCGGAGCCACTGTTCGTGCTGTAGTAGATGTCGAACTGCTTGCCGGACTCCGACTCGTAGAACGCCCAGACTGTCCCGGTCGGAGACACCACGACTTTCGCCCCGCCCCACCACCCCTGGTTCCCAGGCCTCTTGTCTACATCTTGCTGCGCTGACCATGTCGTGCCGTCGAAGGACCGAGCGGAGATGTTCTCGTCGTTGAACGGGGTGTTGCTGATCTGCATGCCCGGCCGGAAGTACAGCGCGTAGTACGTGTGCCTGTACGCAGTCCAGAGCTTGCCGTCCGGCGCGAAGGCCGCGGATGGTGCCCCGTCGCTTTCGTTGTAATCGACGGCATTGGTGATCCGCTCCGGCGCGTGCCAGCCGTCGTACGAGTGCACAGAACCATAGAGGTCGTATTTCGCCGCCCAGTACCACATCGGGTGCCTCGTGGCGATGTAGTTGGCGTACTCCACCTTGTTGCTCGAGAATATGAGCCACATGTCGCCGTTCGGGGCTGGAGCGAGGGTCGGTGCGCCTGTGTGCTTGTAGTTCTCAGCAATCGTCTCGACCCTCCCCCAGCTCGTGCCGTCGAAGTCGATCGCGGAGACGTCGAAGTTCTCGTACATCCCGAATGTGTGCCAGGTGAACCACACGTGGCCATTCGCGTCCACGGCGATGTCCGGGTCCATGTCGTTGTGCTTGCTCTGCGAGATTAGTATATCATCGCTCCATGTCCGTGCCTCGCGGGTGATCGTGAATTGCCTGCTCACGATGTTGTTGTCATCATCGAGTTCCTTGATCACGCTAGCGCGATCGACGGCAACGAAGACATTCTTGATTCCCACGATGCCGGCGGTGTTCCACACGACACTTGCGGTCCCTCTGCCTCCTGCGCCGATGGCAGGGATGATTTGCGTCAGGCCTATTTTGATCCCGCCAGAACTGGGGTCGCCGTTGAAGAACTCGACGGGGACGTTCGCGGTATCGTTGAACCCCACATTCCAGATATTGGCGGTGATTGTCACGGCGCTGTTCTCGGCGGGGTCGGTCGGGTCTGTCATGATGTCGAGCATATTGAGAGTGAGGTCCGAGTCGGCTTCGAGCTTCAGTGGATTCGCCATGACCTCCGCTAACGATTCATAGAGCGCGGCGGAATGGTCGTAAGGCAGCTCCATGACTAGGACCTGATGGCTCGTGATGTTCATGGAGGTGACGGGAACGTGAATGTATCCGCCGGCCTCGCCCGTCTGGGTCATGTAGGAAGCGCCGTAAGCGTACCCGTGATATTGTGTCGTCCAGTACGCCCGCCCGATTAGGATGCCGCGCGTGACATATCCATCTTCGTTGGGAAGGAATGGATAGTAGCTGACATTGCCTCCCGCCCAGGGATACATCTGCCCAGAGTACCGGTCCCTGTAGACGTACCTGGAGAAGTCGGGCATATAGCGGAAGACCGACGCGTTGGCCGAGGGCTGCGCAACGACGTACCATCCGTTGAAACCTGTGGAGTAGTTGGTGGTGACCAACTGCCCGTCGTTCCCCTGGTTGTCGTAGAAGAACCGGTAGGAGCCGTTCTCCAGGGGCTGCATCTCGTTCACGTGCCGCTCATACCAGCCCCACCTGGTGTTCGTATACAGCTGCAGCGTGCCGTCGTTCATGCCCATGACGATGTCCTGGAAGCCGTCCCCGGTGAAGTCCCCGAACTCGGGGACGGTGTAGTCCTTGTTCCACCACACGCCACTTCCTATCGTGCCGAGCACGGAGGGCTTGAGATGTGTGAAGCGGGGTGACGAGTTCGTCCCGGTGTTCGCGAAATAGATCAGGCTACCGAAAGTCGTGAAGTTCTGCCCCGAGACGAAGTCGAGCAACCCGTCCATCTCGACGTCCACGATCTCAGGCGTCGTGAAGTTCCCGGGCATCTTTGTTGAGCCTTGGTTGAGGTAGGAGAACGTCGCATCGTCCTTGACCCATGCCGGGTTGAACATGTTGCCATCGTTGCGATAGTAATCGAAACCGCCGACGAACTTGCCCACCAGGAGATCGAGGTCCCCGTCGGAGTCCACGTCAGCCAGTTCAGGGGCGGCGAAGAGCGGCATGGCCATGCTGATGACGCCCGTGAGCATCGCGTCGTCCCGCGTCCAGACCGGAGAGGCGGGAGTCCCCGTGTTCCTGAAGGCGATGAGTTGCCCGTTCGCGAGCCCCACGACCAGGTCGAGGTCGCCGTCGCCATCCAGGTTCCCGAGGACCGGGGCGGTGTTGCTGTTCCAGGGCCCTCCTGGCGGTGAAAAGCTCGGCCTTGCGGTGTAAGTCGGATTCGATGGCCCGCCGGTGTTCTCATACCCAGTGAGGGTTCCCGCGAGTGAACCGACGATCATATCCAAGTCGCCGTCACCGTCGAGGTCGCCTGCGGAAGGCGCGCTGCGGTTGCCGACATCCAGGCCGACCAGTTTCGTCTGGTCCCACGTCCAGTTGAGTGCGGGAGTCTTCACCCATTGCCGCACGTGGTTCGGCGTCCCGTAGATGTACTCATAGTTCCCGTCATCAGCCATCAGCGCCGAGATCTCCATGACGAAGCCGTTGTGGTTGTAGAACTTCTCGTTGACTTTCTTCGAGACGTACTCGTCGATGACGGATTGGTTGTTGTAGATGTTGACGGTTATGACGGCCCAGAGCAGGTCCGTGTCCCTCTCGAGACTTGAGAGCATCCCGACCCCCCAGTGTATCCAGTAGGGACTCTTGTAGACGAGATGGGTCGAGACCATGACGTTGTTGCTGTCGACGACGATCGAGTCTGGGACGCCCCACCCGAGCTGGATGCTCGGCTGGTCGGGGACGAGCAGGTCTCCCGCCACCCTCACCAGTATTCCGCTCTGTGCCTGGTAGGGGTAGCTCGTGTGGTTATAGTAAACGCGGACGCTGTTCGTGTAGTAGAGGTCTGAGTTGTCGATCCAGATGCGGTAGTTCCTCATGTCGGTGGCGTTCCCGTCGGTGACGTAGATGTTCGGCGGAGCGATGGAAAATCCCATGTCTCCAACGAGCGCGGTCCTGTTGCCGGGTTTGATGATGTAGCCCTTTCTCTCGCTCGCGTTGAAGCTGTCCTGGAAAGCGATCCTCATCCTGTGGATGTAGCCGCTGGGATAGAGCTCCACAGTGGAGTTCAATGGTCCCGACAGAACCTCGCTGTCATCGGTCTGTCTCCGCACGGAGAAGTTGGTCGAATCGGTGATCGATGAGTCCGGCAGGGTGAGGTTCATCTGGATGACTTCATCCGGCCTGTTTACCGCAATCGTGTTCGTGACGTTCAGAGCAACCGCCGGTGGCGAGGCCATCGGGCGTGGTGACTCATTGCCCGCCTCGCTCCCGCCATGCAGGTACGCAGGCACAAGAAGCATGGTCGCGACGATCACAGCGCTAACAGTTTTCGTCAGCCGTGCGGTTGGAAAATCCGACAAGTGACTCCGACCCCTTTGGGGAGTCAAGCCGCAGGGCCAACATCAAACTTTCGACGGCGCGAACCGTACATGATGCCAGCGTCTCCGTAGAGTCGGACTACCCTTCGGGATAGACTTCTCCTACGCCCAGACCGGATCTTCCCGCACGGTTATGGGACTTGTCTACTTCCGCGTCGATTCTATCCGATTCCACGCTGATCTCACGAGGACGGTTGCGGACCTTCCTTCGACCGTTCCTGAGTCCTCCTCGATTCTGACGAAACCCGCCTCGATCGTTGCGGAATCGCCCTCGATCCGGGCGGACCTCGACTCGGTGTAGGAGGACCTCTCCTACGTGTAGGAACCGTTTTCCTACAGCGGGACGGACATTTCCTACATCCGAATGGAACTCTCCTACGTGTAGGAGGACTCCTCCTCGGTGTAGGAGGACCTCGCCTACATGTAGGAAGATTCCGTCCCGGAGGTCCTCCCCATAGAGACGGTCGAGGAGCAGGCCGTGGCGGCATGGCTGGAAAACATCCACGGCGGGAAATCCCCGATTCCCGAACGATGGCGGAAAAGACTCGCGATTCGCCTCGAGATGACGATGCTCGACATCTCAGTCGCTCGCGACGCTCATCCACCGAGCAGCCAGGTTGCGTCCGAGGAGACGTGGATCCAATATCCGCGGCCCGGGGACATCATGTCGCCGCCGCCCAGGACCTTGAGATTGTAAGGAGGAGCGGCAGGGTCTTCTCCCTCGATCCGCACGGCAGGCAAGCCCGCCAGCGCGTCCGACACCGTTCGTGGAGTGAGGCTGGGATAGCCGACTAGATTCCAGCCCGCCTTCAACATGATCGTGTATCCATCCGGAACCGTCCCCGTCACCGTGAGCTGACCTGGCCCAGAACTGCCGATCCACAATCCCATGTCGTTGCCTATTCCCACTGAATCGCGGGGGCCGATCATCGAGAATATCTTCCAAGGGCTCACCGTGTCCATCTCGTCGTAACATCGCGCATATGTGAAGTTGGACGGTATGTTCGTGAGAGTCGCGAGCACGGACGTGACAGTCGGATCCTCGATGAGCAACGGAATCGAGATGAGATTGTGCCCGGTCAATGTGATCTTGTAGGCGCCTTGCTGGTTCGAGGGCAGCGTCGACCCGAACGGCGTGTTCGCGATCACCTCGCAGAAGATGTTCCTCGGGTCGCCCTGTCCGCGGCCCAATATGGCCAGTGAATTCACGTTGGCGGGAGTGTCCGCGATCTTGACATAGCTGGCCCCGCTCCTGTCATAGACCTCACCGCACATGACGGTGTAGCCGGTCACCAGCCTGCTCATCCAGTCGTCCGCGGAGAAGTTCCAGGTCAGCTTCACATCTCTATAGAGGATCCCGGACAACTCCGTCCTCAATTTAGGCGGCGGCATCTGGAGTATCTTCGCGTAGATGTCCTTGTCCCCGTAGCCATTCCTGTCAGTCTCCCAGACGAGCATCGCGCCACCCGAGCGGCTTCCGGTTATCCTGACTTGTTCATCGGAGTGCGCATCCGTCGTGACCTGCAGGTCCGGAGTCCATGCAACGCCGTCGAACGCCTTCATGAAGATGTCCTTGTTCCCCGTCCTGTCGCTCTCCCACGCCACGAGGACGCTCCCCGAACCATCGGTCGTGATGGCGGGCTTCATGTCTTCGCCTAAATCGGTCGTGAGTCTGGAGTCGCTCGACCATGACGTCCCGTTGTAGTATTTCACGTACAGGTCCTTCTCGCCGTCCCTGTCGCTCTCCCAGACGACGATGAGATTCCCGCGAGAATCGAAAGTCGCGACCGGTCTGACATCCTGACCGGGGTTGTTGGTCAATCTGGCCGGCGTGGTCCAACCCGAGCCGTTGTTCGTGCTATAGTAGATCTCGAACTGCGTCTGGCTCAGCTCGGCCTCGTAGAACGCCCAAAGCGTACCCCTCGGCGAAACCGCCAGCGACGCACCACCCCACCAACCTTGATTCCCCGCTCTGTTGTCGACTATCTGCTCGCTGCTCCAGGCGGTCCCGTTGAACGATCTGGCGGAGATGTTCATGTCCTGATAGGGGATGTTGTACATCTGCTGGCCATGTGAGTACAGGTCGAAATACGTGTGCCGGAACGCTGTCCAGAGAGTGCCATCGGGGGTGACCGCCGCGCGCGGGGCCTGGTCGGCGTTGTTCTTCTCAACGGCTTGTGAGAACCGCTGTGGCGCTCGCCAGGTGCCTTGCGAGTAGTTCATGGCCCACAGGTCGAACTTCTGACTCCAGTAGTAGATGCCGTTCTTCGTGGTGATGAACTTGTCATACTCGACGATGTTGCTTGAGAAGATCAACCAGACGTCCCCGTTGGGAGTTGCGGCCAGGGCGGGCGCGCTCGTCCTCTTCATCCCCGACGCTAGGCGTTGAACGCTAGTCCAGCCCGTGCCGTTGAACGTCTTGGCGAAGATGTCGAAGTCATCCTTCGCGACGAACGTGTGCCACGCCACCCAGATGTCCCCGTTGGCATCCGTGACGAGGTCGGGGTCCATGTCGTTGTATGTGGAATCCGATATCATCGCCTCCCCGCTCCAGGTCCTTCGCGTGGCGGTGACGTAGAAGGTCCTGCTCGCGACGTTATTGTCCTCATCCATCTCCTTGACGGTGTCGGCCCGGTCAATCGCCACGAAGATCGCTCTGGGCCCGATTATTCCCGCCGTGTTCCAGACCACGCTTGCGACGCTGACGCCCCCCGCGGGAATCGATGCTATGACCTGAGCCGCCCCGATCTTTGTCCCGCCGGTGGAGGGATCACCGTCGAAGAACTGCACTTCGACGCTGCTCGCACCGCTGAACCCGACATTCCAGATATTCGCGGCAACCGTCACGTCCTGGCCCTGCCCGGGGTCTGCCGGGTCGGTCGTGATGTCGATCGAGCGCAGTGTGACGTCGGAGTCGGTCTCGATCCTCAATGGATTCATCATCCGCGCGCCGATCAAATCATAGAGTGCCGCCGAATGGTCGTACGGGAGTTCCAGCACCAGAGTCTCCCTGCTCCTGTGTTCCATCGCGGTCATTGGGACCTGGAGGAAACCGCCGGCCGTTCCGGTTTGTGATAGGTAAGTCCCGCCATACCCGTAACCGCCGGCCGTTGCGTCGCTGGCGGCGCGGGTGATCAGAATCCCTCTCCCCACCCGCCCGTCCTCTGCCGGAATGAACGGGTAGTAGCTGGTGTTCCCGCCGGCCCACGGGTACATCTCACCGGAGTATTCGTCCCTGTACGCGTACCTCGCGAAGTCCGGCACGTAGCGGAATATCGAGGCGTTGGCGGCGGGGTTGGAAACTACGTACCAACCGTAGAAGTCGCTGGAGTAGTTTCGGATCACGTACTGCCCGTCGTTGCCGTCCTGATCGTAGTAGTACCTGTATGAGCCGTTCGACAGAGGCTGCATCGTGTTCGCGTGGCGTTCTGGAAGCGAGTATCCCTTGTTCGCATAGAACTCCAGGGTCCCGTTGTTGATGCCGATCACTATGTCCTCGAGCCCGTCACCGTTCAGGTCGCCGAACTCGGGCGCGCTGTAGTCGGCAGTGTAGTATCCCGGGCCACGTACGTTGTTGAACATGGCGGGATACAGCTTGGTGAATCTCGGGTTCGAGTTGTTGCCCTCGTTCTGGAAGTAGACGAGGGTGCCGAACGAGGTGTAATTCGTGCCCGAGACGAAGTCGGCATATCCGTCGCGGTTCACGTCCGCGATGGCGGGGGTGCAGTAGTAGCCTGGCTTCAGTGTATAGCCCTCATTCAGATACGAGAACTCGCTATCGTTCAATGAGAACTGGGGTATAGATGCCGTGCCGATATTCTCGTAGTAGTGGAACGTGCCGGTGGAGGTCCCCTCGAGGAGATCGAGCCTGCCATCCCCGTTGAGGTCGGCAAGCTCTGGCGCGGCTTCCCTGAGTGTGGCAGCGACGAGCACTCCAGTAACAAGAGTGTCATCACGGATCCACGACGGCGTGTAGGCATCACCGATGTTCCTGAAGGCGACTACTACGCCGCCCTGCAGCCCCACGATAAGGTCCAGGTCTCCATCCCCGTCGAGGTCGCCGAGAGTCGGCTTGGTGTTGGCATCCCAGGGCCCGCCCGAGGGAGTGAGATTCGCGTCAGGAGTGAACGCCGGGGCGGTCGGACCGCCCGTGTTGTTGAACCCGGTGAGGTTCCCGTCCGCCGAGCCGACGATCAGGTCGAGGTCACCGTCGCTGTCCAGATCTCCAAGTGCGGGGGCGCTCCGGTTCCCCACCTCGACCTCCCGGAACTCGTGCCAGTCGAGCGCCCAGTTGAGGGACGTGGTGTTGGCCCACTGCCTCGTGTGGTCCGGCGTCCCGAAGATGTACTCGTAGTTCCCGTCCCCCGCCAGGAGGAGCGACGTCTCCATGAGGAAGCCGTTGTGGTTGTAGAACTTCTCGTTGACCTTCTTCGAGACGTATGCGTCGATCATCGAGTTGTTGTTGTAGAAGTTGACAGTGAGGTCCGCCCAGATGACGTCGGTATCCTTCAGCCAGGCCGAGGTCGCACCGTAGCCCCATTGAGCGGAGTACGGGCTGTGGTAGGAGAGATGAACGGAGACCATGACGCTGTTCACATCCGCCACGAGGGAGTCCGGCGTCCCCCATCCCATCTGGAAGTTCGTCTGGTCCAGCGAGAGCTGGTCCCCGCCGACCCGTATGAGTATCCCGCTCTGGGCTTCGTATGGATACGTGGTGTGGTCGTAGTACACCCTGATGCCCGTGGTGTAGTAGTTGATGGAGTTGTCCGTGGTCAGCATGTAGGTCCTTCTGTCCGTCACGTTTCCATCGGTGACGGTCACAGCCGTGAACCCGATGCTGCAGGACATGTCCCCCCTGAGGGCGGTCTTCTCGCCCGCATTGATGACATAGCCTTTCCTCTCGCCCGGCGCGAAGCTGTCCTGGAAGGCGATCCGCATCCTGTGGATGTAGCCGCTCGGGTAGAGCTCGACGGTTGAGTTCAGGGGACCGGATAGGACTTCGCTGCCGCCGGATTGGCGGCGTACTGTGAAATGGGTAGAATCTGTGATGGATGAATCCGGCAAAGTCAGGTTCATCTGGACGACCTCATCGGGCCTGTCGATCGTCAGAGTGTTGGTCACATTCAGGGCGAACACGGACGAGAAGGCTGACGGCGCCAGAAGAGAACCGCCAGAATCCCCGCCAGAGCGCATGGACACGGGGATCAGGAAAAGAGATGCGATCGCGACAGCGCAAACAACCTCTGACACTCGGGAGAACGAAGAGCGGTGCATGGTGACCCCAGCCCTTTGAGGGGACGAACCCTTACTCTGATGATTAAGCTTTCGAGGGCGGTGGCAAGTCGAGCGATGCGAGACCGTCGCCTTTCGTCACCTTCGGGAATATCCCCGTCCTCTTGAACGTGGCGAAGCGGGCAGCGTCCTTGTGTACATATCGAGCCCAGAGAAGGCGAACACGGCTAAGTCGAAACGTCCATGGAGATCCTGTCGTCCATGTCCTTCTGCTCCTCGCCTATTGCCTGATATATGTTGTGCTCGCCCTTCCCGAAAACGCGCATGTACGTCTGGTTGGCGGGGACTCTGGGGTCTTGGACCAGCGGGTCGACCACGTCAATGGCGGGGATGTCACTCATCGTCTTGACCAGTATTTGCGGGAGATCTCGTCCTCTGTATGCTCTCGCCTCGATGCAGACAGTCGCCTGCAGATCAACCGAATCGATGAGGTTCATGATGGCGGTGCAGGAGGAATCCTCGAACTCCCGCCATGGCGGGAACTCGAAGATGAGCCAAGGAGCTTTGAGGCGGTGGCAGATAGTGGCGGTCTGCCCGAAGTATTCCCTCGCCTCGGGGCTATCCAACCTGCTGCTAACATGTGTGATTTGGCGAGGCGCCTTGACGGAGAATACGAATGATGGAGGTACTTCCCGCCGCCAGCGTGCCACATCGGGCTGCTGTGCTAGGCGGTAGAATGTGCTATTCACTTCGACAAATCGGAACGCGCGGGAATACGACCGGAGGCCACTGGAGAAATATCCCCAACCGCCAGCCCCTATGAGGACCTCGTGACTCATCTGGACGGCGATTCGACAGGGAAGGTATAAGGGCTGTGGGACGAGGGGGATGAAAGTGCCGATGAAACCTCGAAGAGCATGTGACCCAACGAATATCCGATAAGCGAATACAGAGAACGACCCGCGGCGATACGCTGAATGATATCCTCCTTCGGGGCTAACATAAAGTAGTCACTCGCAATTGGCGGGAAACGTGAAGAAATACCGCTTCGGTTGCTCCGGCTGGTCCTACGACGAGTGGATCGGCCCATTCTACCGTTCCGATTCGGAGAGCAAGCTGGAGGCATACTCGAGAGTCTTCGACACCGTCGAGATCAACAGCACCTTCTACCGCCCTCCTGAGACCGGGATGGTCTACGGCTGGGCGAGGAACAGCCCCGAGGGGTTCATTTTCGCCGCAAAGGTCCCGCAGACGGTCACGCACGACAAGCTACTTGACGTTGAGAAGGGCGCCGCCACGGAGCTGGCGAACTACTGCGAGCTGATGAGGCCCCTACGCGACGCGGAGAA
>Ga0315285_10007982_pt1 | contig 10865 bp, 9 predicted proteins | sample YL17G09_36_MG_FD_203698 | JGI IMG/M metagenome (GOLD analysis project Ga0315285, IMG submission 203698) | Sediment microbial communities from Yellowstone Lake, YNP, Wyoming, USA - YL17G09_36 | ecosystem: Environmental > Aquatic > Freshwater > Lake > Sediment | place: USA: Wyoming | collected... | reverse complement strand
TGAACGACTGCAGGGATTGCCTGATAACTACACAAATTATGTCAGTAAAACACAGCGATATAAAATGATTGGAAATGGATTTACAGTACCAGTTATTAAACACTTATTAAATAATATAAAATAAAAAACCGGCTATTAACCGGTTTCTTTATTATTTTTTAGTTGCTTTTTTCTTTGCTAAGTTTTTCCACATTGCCGCACCTGCAACCGCTTTAGGGTCTTTAGCGCCACTTTCTTTCGCCTTTTTCTCAATTTCTTTAAAGCCTTTTCCTTTTTCTCCGATATCTTCACCAGCTTTAGCTTTTTTAACCACTGTTGATTTATCTTTCTTTGTAAGTCCGGCAGAAGGCTTCTTTTTAGCAGCTTCTTCAAGGATTTCATCCGCTTTTAAGCGTCTTTTTACTTCTTCTTTTATAATAGTTTTAAGTTGTAATATTGTTATTTTTTGTCCCATTTTAGTGTGTTTTTAAGTTATGTACATAAATAGTTTAATAAAAAGTGTAACATTTTCAAGGTTTATACGTTTAAATAATAAAAGGAGACATTATGAAAACTAAATTAATCGCATTGTTCGTCATCATCTTATCATATGGTGCTGTTTCTCAAACAGTTAGTAAGCCATATGCTAATCCAGCTAATATTTTTGGTTCTAATTTTGGAGATTTCTTCACTTCTATGTTGGGCAACCAACATTATGATATGGCTTTAAAATTTACATCTAAAGAATCGATTAAAAAATATGGTTCCGCGAAAGTTCTTGAGTCATATACAAGTTATGATTACAATTATAAACTTAAGGTTAAATCAATTGTTAAAGTTGATGCTGGATATATTGTTAAATTTACAACTAATGAATTTGCGACCGGAAAGTTTAAAGAAATGAGAGTTGTTGTTGAAAACGATTCTTGTAAAATAATTCTTCAAGACTTTAAAATATTTAAATAATTGGGAGTGGAGCTCGGGCAGAGTAAAGTAGAAGGCGTTTTGCAAGAGGACGCTGGCATCGAAATGAATTGACCGCCATTCCCTTTGGCCATTATAACAACAAAAAACCCCGGCAATCTAATTACCGGGGTTTTTATTATCTAATCCTTACTCAGGTATTACTCAGATTAAGAGTAAACTTGTGCGTAAGTATTCAAGTTATCAAGGATGATAACACCGTAGAAACGGTTGTTAATCATTTTCTTAGCGTAACGAGTCATAATACCTTTACGTGGAGTAAAGTCATTAGGGTCGTAGATAGTAGCAGTTAACTGAAGTGGAATGTACGGAGCGTACACGTAACCAGCCTCAAGGAAAGTGTTACCTTTGTGTCCTAAAAGAACGATACCAGCAGGCATATAAGGGTCTTTGTAAACCACATATCTGTTACCTAAGTTACCCATTTTCTCAACACCCAAGTTGTATTTTTCTGTTTCTGGAGAAGCAGAAGAATCTACGTGGAAATATTCTAAGTCATCAAAAATAGCACCAGCTTCTGCAGAGCAGATAATCCAATTAGCACCACCACGTAATGTAGCTTTGTGTATTTGAGCAGAAAGCTCATTTACTCTAGTGATAAGAGTTTGGTTCCAGTCTTTTTGAGTACCGAAGAAGTTAGCATTGTTTTTTAAACCTGCATAATCCCAACGAGCTTCAAACATAGCACCTTGTACAAGGTCTCTGATGATTTCTCTGTCAATTTCAGCAGCAATTTCTTCAGAAAGAAGAGCAGTTAACTCAGCTTCTGCATCAATTGAATGGTATGCTTCTAAATCTTGAGCTAATTCAGGAGTCCAGTGTGCTCTCATTTTTCTTGTCATAGTGTTAACTGTAACAGAAGAGAAACGGATTGTAAGTTCAGACATTTCAGACTTAGCTTCAAGGTCGTTATAAACTTGGTAAGTTGGAATGAAAGTGAAGTTTTGTAATAATGCATAATTAAATGAAGCACCATAAACACCTACAGGACGAACGTCTAAAACGATACCAGCAGTTTGTGGAGTGTTAGAAGGACCATTGTTAAATAAGTCAGTTCCCCATTTCTGAAGTGCTGAGTAATATTTAATTGTAGAACCTGAAAGAACCACGATTGAACCGTTATAAGTAACGTTAGTTACAGCAGACATTGCTAAAGAAGCAGATGACTGAGCTTTGTTAACATCAAAAGATGTTCCAAGAGCTACATTAGTTTCAAGTAAACCAGTAGTTGTGTTTGCAGAACCTACAGTCTGAACAGTACCATAAGCAGTAACTGCAGTACCGAAAGATGCATCATAACCTCTGTTGTCATAAAATCTCTCATAAGCAGAGTTATTAGAGAAAGAAGGACCAGGCATTTGAGTTGCTGTATTTTGAGGAGCTACTTTATCAGTAGAAACTCTTGCATCCATATAGAATAACAAACCAGAAGGTAAAGCCAAAGGCTGTACAGAAACGATTTCGTTAGCTAATAGACGAGAGAAAATTCTACGTACCATTGGGAAAGCAACAGTGTCAAAACGACCTGCAGATGAATCAAGAGTTACCTCGTTCAACATATGAGAAGCTTGGTTCTCAAGTAACTGTGCAATATTTTGTTTCTTGCCAGTGTTTAAACCTTCAAGTAAACCTGAGTTCTCCCAGTTCTTGATGATTGTTTTTCTTTGTTCGGACAAATTTCTAAGAGTTGTTAGACCAACTTGTCCTGAATTTAATAATTCACTCATTTTTTTAGTTTTTAGTTTTTTATTTGTTTAATTTACCCTTCAATTTTTTTACTAATTCCGGCTAATCTTTTCATTCTTCTCATTTCATCACTTTCAAAAAGTGTTTGAGAGTTTGAAGAACTTACAACAGCTGGACTAGAGGATTTCAATTTATCAATAGAAGTAGTTTTTGGTGATTTGGAAATTTTCATTTCGTTTAAGAATGTATTGTAAAGTTTTTTAGCCTCTTCAATAGTTTGAACTTTGTCAAAATCTTCAGCGATTTTAATTTTCTCATCATTTGTAAGACCTCCGTTTGTGAAGAGCTTATTAGCGTAAGCTAATTTTGCATTGAAAATCTGTACTTCATTGATTTGTTTTCTAAGAACAACAAAAGACTCTTTATATTCTTTTATCGTCTGTTTTAAACTTTCGTTTTCCTTTAGTAGCTCGTCGTTTTTCGACCCATCTTGAGCTTTATTATTTTTATTTTCGTTAATTTTTCTATGTTCAACACCTTGACGTGGTAATTCTGCTAATTTATTTGAGTGTCTTAAATTTTGACCAACTCCAAGAATTTCATCTACTGTTGAATCTTCCTCTGCATCAAAAGATGCTTCGTCTTCGTCAACTATTTCAATTTCACTTAAATCAGTTTCATTAAAAATATCTAAACCATTATTTCCGGTAGTATCTTCTTCGTCTTCAAATTCAAACATTACTTCTTCTACATTTGAATCATCTTCCATTTCGTAAACAACTTCTTCCATTTCGTCTTCATCAAGTTCATATTCAAACAAATCATCTTCTTGTAAAGCTGGTGTTGGAGCCGGAGCTGGTGCTGGAGGACCTGCAGGAGCTTGTGCTTCTGGCTGGTCATCAATAATTTCAACATCACCTTCACCTTCAATACTTTCGCCAGATTCTTCTGTAGAGATTGCTTCAAGCTTAGCTAAAACATCATCAAGTTTTTGATTAACAGTTTCGATAGTTGCTGCTTCTGCGCCTTCTGGGGCTAAAACTTCTGCACCTTCCGGAGCAGTTGCATCTTCTGGAGCTGGCATTTCTGCTGGAGTTGCTCCACCTTCTGGTTGAGCTATTTCTTCTGCCTCACCAAGGCCATCAATTTCAAAAATATCCATTTCGTCTAAATTATCTATGTTATCATTTGCTTCAGGTGAAATCTCATCATCAGCTATTTCATTTTCGTCACCCAATGTTTCAGGGGTTTCGTCGTTAGTTATTTCTGGAGTTTCAATTGTTTCACCACCATCGGTAGCTATTTTAATTGTTATATCTTCATTAATAGCTTCTTGCTCTAATTCCCTAAGTGCATCAATAGCAACTTGTTTAATTTTAGGAGCCAACTCTTCTTCAAGAGCTTTTCTAGCGTTATCGAGCGCAGATTTTTCAATTTCTCTGGCTTCGATTAGTGCTTGTTGTATTGAACTTTTTTTAATGCTCATCTCTAATATTAATTTGAAAGACGTTTTATTTCATCATAAATAGTAGATAAAAAAGTAAATTCCATTTTATTTACGACTTTATCCAAAATTTTTGGTTAGCTATGCTAAGTAATTTGTTGTGTTTTATAGTATTTGATGCTGATTCAACATCTTCTGCTCTTAAAGTTTTAAAACTATCATCAGTAATTCTTTTCATACCAACTCTTTCTACACCTTCTTTAAACATATAAGCGCCAGGAGTTGATGGAGAAGAAACGAAGTCAAAAGCGATTAATTCAAAATCTTCCTGAACTATATCAGCTCCACCTTGACTTTTTACAGAACCAACTCCTCTTGAAGAAATTCCGAGCATAACACCGCTTCTTAATAAACCTTTAAGGATATTTCCAGACGGAGTATCGATAATTTCAACTTCTCCATAAAGAGTTTCGCCTTCCCACCACATTTTTGTAACAAGATGAGAAACGTTTGATAACGATACTACTGCCGAATCTGGATGGTCTAATTCTCCAAGAGCTCTTCTTTCTTTTACAAGTTGATTATATTTATCAACTTCTCTTTTAAGAATATCTATTGGATATTTTCTTCCGTTTTTATTAAGAGCATTTCCTTTTTGTAAAATACCTTTTAAAGTAATAGCTACTTTATTATCTTCAGCTTCTTTTATTAAGAGTCTGTCCGGACTGAAAGCGTAGAATTCGCTTATGATATATTTGCCTTCTTTTGACATTTAGTTTATCTTTTCAATAAATAGTTTAGAAAAAATAAAAAAGCACCATACTTATGGTGCTTTAAATGTCAATGTATATAATATTAATATTATTATGATTGTGTTACGTCATCAATTGATTTTTCGCCGGTTAAAACTTTTTCTGTATTCTTATCTATTAAATCCGCAAATTCGATTTCACAAAACGTGCCACAGTCTGGTAATATAGGTGGTTCATGTCTGCCATCTTCTGGATTTAATTCATCTAAAAATTTATTTTTTATACAACTTCTTCCAATTTTACGTTCTAATAATGCCATTTTATTAAATTCTTCTGGAAAATTTTTTCTTACCAAATTAGCATAACCCATTCCTCCTTTTACGCACATAATACAATTGTTATTATGAAAACCCAATTTGTACATTTCTGGCAATTCAATTCCAACATTTAATAACATACCGGCACATTGTTCTTTTGTTAATTTAGTATCAATTAATGGAAATATAGGATTTGTATGAGGGTATTGTTGATTAAATCTTATTGCTCTATTAATTTCTTTTTTCTCAAATTCAAAACCAAATACCTGATGTTCAAAACTTATTTCTTTTTCAACAGAAGCTCTTACATCTTTTTTTAATTCTTTAGTGCATCTTGCTCCACCAGGACCATTTACATATCTTGTTTTTTCAATAACATCGAATTGGTCTTTGTATTTTTGAGACCTTCTACGTTCAACTTTTAAACCAATCCATCTCTCACAATCAGCAATAAATCTTTCATTGTCTTTATGAGCCGAATCGATTTCAAAATAAATTAGAATAACATTATCTTTTCCGTATTTATCAACAGCTAATTTACAGGCCACTGCACTTGTTATGCCACAACTAAACCATCCTATTATTTTTTTGTTTTCCATTACTTATTTTTGTGTATGCTGAAATCTAATTTACCTTTCAATAAATCAGTATTTGCAATAATTTCAGATATCTTTATCATTTCCATAAATAGTTCATTATCTTCTTTATCTTTTAGGGAATAATTAAAATCTCTACTTAAACAATTTGCTGTATGTAGATTAATTTCTATAGATGTAAAGCTTCTTTTAGAGTTATAATTTAAATTTTCTGGAAATTCATAAAGAAAAATATTATCATAATATAAAGGAAATATTTTATTATTATCAAGTGTTGATTTTAAATGTACTTTATAAATGTCTTTTAGTTCTTTTGAATATATTTTTGAAATAGTTTTATCAAAATTATTTGTCATATTTTCTCTGTCCTTTATATCAACCCAAAATGTAACGTTTAAATAAACTGTATTTGGTCGATTTTTATCTTCAGCTGTTCCTAATTTAAAATAAACATTTGGGTTATTAAATTTAGACCCATCTATTTTAATTTCCCTTCCGGGCCTTTCGCTCTTTTTTGTTGTTTTACACAATTCTTGTACATTCATATTTGTTTTAGTTTAACAATCAGTTATTTAGAATATTCACATATTCGCGTGGTTCAAATCTATATAGAAATTAATGAAAAGTCAATATTTTGAGCATTAAAGTGTTACGTGTTTTATTAAATTAATTTTTTTTAATTTTATGATGAAAATATCGATAGTTTTTAGTATATTTGAAGTCCTAAAACAAAAAGATATGACTAGATGTGGATGTAAAAATGAAAGCTGTTTACATAAAAAACCGATGGTGCACCTGCATTTACATACCGGTTATTCTTTATTAGATGGAGCAGGTAAAATAGATAATTATGTAAAATTAGCTAAAGAATACAATCATCCAGCTATAACCATCTTAGACCACGGTAATATGTCCGGAGCTTTTGAATTTTATAATAAATGTAAAAGCGCTAACATAAAACCAATCATTGGAATGGAAGCCTATTTGAATGATGAGATGGATAAGCATGAAGAAAAAAGTTTTGAAGGAAAAGACACTCATCAATCTATAATTATAAAAAATAAAGAAGGCTTTGTTAATTTAAATAAATTAGTTTACCGGTCGTTTTCAGAAGGGTATTATAGACGCGGAAGAATAACAACAGAATGGTTAATTGATAATAAAAGTGGTTTATTAATTACTACAAGTTGTATGGCCAGTAAATTAGCTAGGCTTATTGAAGAAGGTAAAGAAGGAGAGGCGGAAGAAAGATTAAAGCTTTTAATGAGAGAATTTGGCGATAATTTAGTAGCTGAATTACAATTTAATGAAATTCCTCAACAAAAAATATATAATCATTTTATTCTTAAAATGATAAAAAAATATTCTTTAACACCAATACTTACAGGTGATGTGCACTATGCTTTTCCAGAAGATAATAGATTACAAGATGTTATAATTTCAATAAATCAACACAAATCAGTTGATGACCCAACCGCATTTAAATTAAATGCTAGACATCTTCATTATGCAAATAGAGATGATTTTTACAAAATGAATAAAGAATTTGGATATAATTATCCGGAGCATTTTGTAAATGAATGTTTAGATAACACCTTAAAAGTGGCTGATATGTGTAATTTTGAATTTGAAACTGATGTTGAAAAATTCCCTAAATACGAGCCAACTAAAGATGTTGTTAATTATTTTAAAGTTGAAACTACTAAGGATATAATCACAAAGCTTGCACATGCCAAATTAATTCAAAAATTAAACATTTATAAAAAGAATGGTTTAGTGAAAGTTGATGATGAAGTTATTCAAAAATATAAAGACAGACTTGATTATGAACTAAAGGTAATCGATGATAAAAAAATGTTGGATTACTTTATGGTTATATGGGAATTAATCAGATTTTGTAAAGACAATGATATAGCTGTTGGTCCCGGTAGAGGTTCTGCAGCTGGGTCTTTATTGTCTTGGTGTTTAGATATAACAAAAATAGATTCATTAAGATTTAATTTATTTTTTGAAAGATTTTTAAATCCAGAAAGAAAAGGTTTTCCGGATATTGATATTGATTTTGAATCCGGAACTGATGAAAAGACCTTAAATTTTCTTTATGAAAAATATGGAAAAGAACGCGTTGTTCCAGTTGTAACTTTTGGTACTTTTAATGAAAAAGGATGTTTAAAAGATGTTGTAAAAGCATTAGGAGGAGATTCAGGTTTTGAGTCTGATGTTTTTGCTGTTACCAAAGAAATGCCAACAAAGCCAACGTGGGACATTTCTTTAGAAGAATGGTTTGATACTTGGCCAAACGACCAAGGATGCTCAGAGAGGGTTAGAAATTGGCTTTTAAGCCCCGATAATGCAGAAGTGTTGAGTTTAACTTTAAAACTTCAAGGACAAATAAGAAATCTTGGCAAACACGCTGCTGGAATTGTTATTACTCCGGGACCAGTTTGGGAATATATGCCGGTAAATATTTGCAAAGGCCAAATGGTTTCAGGTTTTCAAGAATCCGGTAGTGGAAAAAACCTTTCTGACCTTGGTATTTTAAAATTAGACCGATTAAATCTTGGTACTTTAAATGTTATAAAAGGCGCTATAAAACTTGTAAAAGAAAATAAAGGAATAGACATACAGGAACAAGTTGATTATGTAAATCTTGAAGACCCAAATCTTTTTATAGAATTAAGAATGGGAAATAATCAAGGCGTATTTCAATTTGAATCTGAAGGAATTAATGGTTTAGTTAGAGGTATTCAGGTTGAAAAATTTGATGAGTTAGTTGCTGTTAATGCGTTATATCGTCCGGGCCCAATGGGTATTGGTGCTCATGAAGAATTTATTAAAAATAAATTTAATTTAAGCGAAAGAACTTATGCTCACGAATCTTTGGCTCCATTACTTGAAAACACAAATGGAGTTTTAATTTATCAAGAACAGTTAATGTTTATTGCAAATAAATTAGGAGGATTAACTCTTGGAGAAGGAGATAATTTAAGAAAGTATATGGATTCGGCCAGTAAAATAATTGCAAAAAAAGTTAATGGAGAAAAGCTTTCTGAAGATGAAATAAAAAACAAAAACTATAAAGGATATGTTGAGCTTTGGAGTAAATTTATTGAAGGAGCGAAAACAAAAGGATTGTCTGAAGAAGAGGTTGCAAAAATAGAAGATTGGTTAATTAAATATTTAGGATATTCATTTAATTTAAGTCATAGTTTATCATACAGTTATGTGGCTATGCAAACGTTATTTTTAAAACACTATTATCCTACTGAATTTTATACGTCACTTTTAAATCATCCAAAAAGTATAAGTGATAAAGAAAAAGAGAAACAATGGTTACAAGCAGCTCTACTTTCTGCTATGTCTAAAGGAATAGAAATTATTCCTCCAACAAGAAAATCAAATTGGGAATGGACAGTAATAGAAGATAAAAAAATTGCAATGGGTTTCTCCGGAATAAATGGAATGGGAGAAGTTGCTTTTAAAGAATTAAAAGATAAGAAAGTTGAAACTCTTAGTAAAGATGAATTTTTTGGAGCACGCTTGAGCAAGTTTAATAAAGGTAGTTTTGAAGCTTGTTTAAAAGCTGGGCTTTTTGATGACTGGTCTGAATCAAGGGAAGAGATTTTGGAATGGAGAAAGGCCAAAATAAAAAATGTTATGCAAATAGATATATTTGGTAATTTTGGAGTTGAAACAGCTACTGTTTATAGAAAATTTACAAAAACAACAAAAGAAATAAAGGAATCTCAATTTATGGAAGTTTGTAATCTTGATTTAAATTTATTAAGAACAATATATGAATTGAAAAAATCTTTTATAGAAGAATATGGTTTTTCAATAGAACCGGTAACTAATTTTGAGGACCCGAAAAACTTTTATTATTTTTGTCTTAATAACATTGAGGAAAAACCAACAAAGAAAGGTACGAAAATGTATATTATGCATTTATCTGACGGAGCTACTGTTAAGAAAGTTATTATGTGGGAAAATATGTATAAAAAATTAGCACCAAAACTTTCAAAAGGAAGTATATACGTAACTAAGTTTGCAAAAGATAAAGGTTGGTTGTCGTTTAATGCTGCAGCTGAATTTAGAAAAGTATTTTAAAAATTGTTACAGTGGACGAAAAAAGGTTTGTAGTAGTGTGATGAAATCAGAAACCTTGAGATAGCATCAATACCCATTAAGCTCGTCTGTAATCATTACTTTCCACTGTAACTACTTACTTTTTCTTTTTTGTTTTATCTTTCTTTGCTCCTAAAACAAGATTTTGAAGAGCCTCTAGTTTTGAACTAACTGCATCATAAACTCTATTTGGAATTATTTTTAACGCATGTAAGTTTTCAAAAATACTCACAACAAGAGTTGCTATAAAGCCACCATATAATGCTCCTGGCAACCAATAATAAAATGGACTATATTTTGATATATTCCAAGAAAGAGCTAGTAAGCTAGTATAAGATATCATAATAACTAGTATTCTCGGAAGTCTTGCGCTTGAAAACGTTTTATTTTTAATTGATTTAACGACACCAGTAGTAGCATCGAAAGATATTAAAAATAACATAAAATAAATTGCGCCGGCATCATCCCAAACATAATTTGTTATAAATGTTGTTGATATGGCTAGTAAAGCTGCAAAAAAATTAAATACTGTTTGTTTTACTCCAATTAAAGAATCCATAAATTCGTGCCAGCTTATAAATCCTAGCATAAGGTGATTATTCTTTTGTGAATAAGGAATTTTTTCCTTATCTTTAATTGAAATATCTGGTGTTGTTTTTGTTATATTTTCAGACATTTGCCAGGTTTTATAATAATTATCAAAAAAAAAACAAAATTTAATGGAAAAAGCAATTTTTACTTACAAAAAAGACGATGGAAGTTTATCAAACAGAGAATTGTTGAAGCCAATGTTTTTAAAAGAGTCTGCTAACTCTCTTAAAAACTTCGATAAAGATGATGTAAAATACGTCCGAGGATTTGAACTTAACAAAGAAGGGTTGAATGAATCTGAAATTGAGAAGTATGAAGAAATTTTAGAAGATTACTATGATTTGGCAATACCGACCATTCAGGAGTACTTTGCAGAACAAGGTCTAGATGC
>Ga0315285_10007981_pt1 | contig 10868 bp, 3 predicted proteins | sample YL17G09_36_MG_FD_203698 | JGI IMG/M metagenome (GOLD analysis project Ga0315285, IMG submission 203698) | Sediment microbial communities from Yellowstone Lake, YNP, Wyoming, USA - YL17G09_36 | ecosystem: Environmental > Aquatic > Freshwater > Lake > Sediment | place: USA: Wyoming | collected... | reverse complement strand
GCTCGATCACCTCGATTGACAAGAACGCCGCCCGCCTCGAGCTTGCCCGCACATCGGGCGCGGCCCGTGTTGCCTCATCCTTCGAGGACCTCCCAGAGGACGGCTTCGATGTCGTCGTGGACGCCACTGGGGTGCCCGCGGTGATGGAGAAAACGCTTGCGTTCGCGCGCAGCGGGGGCCGCGTCCTGCTCTTCGGAGTGCCGCCGCGCACGAGCAGGATTTCCTTCGACGCGTTCACCATCTTTCGCAAGGGTCTCACGATCCTCTCCTCCTACACCTCAGTGCGGAACTCGATCCAGGCGGTTCGGCTCCTCGAGAGCGGGAGGATCGACGTCTCGTCCCTGGTCTCCCATGAGATGCCCCTGACGGGCTTCCGCCAGGGGATCGAGCTGATCGAACAGGGGAAGGAAGGAGTCCTGAAGGTGCTCATGCGTCCCGACATGGAGCTCGGCGCGCCCGTGCGGAGGAATCAGGCATGAGACAGGCAGTGATGAGCTCGCCCGGCCAGATCGAGCTCCGCACCGTCGCGGACGCGGCGGCCGGGCCGGGCCAGGTCCTGATGAGGATCCAGCGGATCGGGGTATGCGGCAGCGACGTGCACGTGAATCACGGAACGCACCCGTTCGTGGACTACCCGGTCGTGCAGGGGCACGAGTTCTCGGCGGTCGTCGAGGCGGTCGGGGAGGGGGTCACCGGGATCCGGCCCGGGATGAAGGTCACCGCGACGCCGCAGGTGGTCTGCGGGACGTGTCGCCCCTGCCGCCGGGGCCGGTACAACGTCTGCGAGAACCTTATCGTACGCGGTTTCAGGGCACCCGGCGTGGCGCAGGACCTGCAGGTCACCGAGGCGGACAAGATCGTTCTCTTGCCCGATACTTTGACCCCGGAACAGGGGGCGCTCGTGGAGCCCGTCGCCGTGGCGGCGCACGCGAGCGGGCGCGCGGGGGACTTGAAGGGTCGGAACGTCGTCGTGCTCGGTGCCGGGCCCATCGGGAATCTCGTCGCCCAGGGGTGCCGGCGCCGGGGAGCGAAAAAGGTCCTCATCACCGACCTCAGCGATTACCGGCTGGGCGTCGCTCGGCAGGTGGGCATCGACGCCGTCTCCCATGCGCGGACAGAGCCCCTCACGGAGGCCGTGTCGCGTGTGTTCAGTGGGGAGGGCTTCGACGTGGCGCTGGAAGCGGTCGGCAGCGAGGCCGCCATGGGCCAGGCGATCGCCGCCATCGACAAGGGCGGCACGATCGTCGTGGTGGGGGTTTTCGGGAGCAGGCCGGCAATCGACATGGCACGCGTCGGCGAGCACGAGCTTCTCATGATCGGCTCGATGATGTACCGGCGCGAGGACTATGAGACCGCGGTCGCATGGATTGCCGACGGGTCCATCCGAACCGAACCGCTGTGCTCACGCCATTTCCCGCTTGAGCGCTACCGGGACGCGTATCGCTACATCGACGAGCAGGGCGACCAGGCCATGAAGATCTTCGTGGACCTGTAGGGACCTGTAGGGACCGAGTCCGCGACGGCCTCCTTGATAGGCCGGCACTCATGAGCCGCGGAAGTGAGCGGTGCGGAGGGTTCGATGAAGGGCTCAATGAAGGGAGCGGTTCTCCCCGGCACTAGCACGGTCGCATTCAAGGAATACCCCATTCCGGAACCTGGGCACGGCCAGGCGCTGGTCCGCATGAAATCTTCAACCATCTGCGGGAGCGACATCCGGGCGATTTACCGCGAGCATCTCGGCAAGGGTCCGGAAGGCTACCAGGGAGTCATCGCGGGGCATGAACCCTGCGGTCAGATCGTGCGTTGCGGTCAGGGACTCAGGCGCTTCGCCGAGGGTGATCGAGTCATCGTCTACCACATCTCGGGCTGCGTACGGCTGGCAGCGGGACGGCGGAGTATCTGCTTGCCGACGAGAAAGACCTGGTGCCCCTGCCTGATGAGCTCTCTTATACCGACGGCGCCCAGGTTGCATGCGGCTTCGGCACGTGCTACGAGGCGCTGGAGAAGATCGGCATCTCGGGGAACGACGCGGTCCTTGTCACAGGACTGGGTCCGGTCGGGCTGGCCACGCTCATGCTCGCGAAGGCTCTTGGCGCCCGCACTCTGATCGGCGTGGATGTGGTACCCGAGCGTATCGAGCTTGCGAAGAAAATGGGGCTGGTCCACCACTCCCTTCCTTTCGACGAGCGCACTTTGGACCTCGTGAGGGAGTTGACCGGAGGCCAGGGCTGCGAGCGCGCGATAGACTGCTCGGGAAAGGAAGATGCACGCCGGCTTGCCGTGCGTGCCACCCGAAAATGGGGAAAAATTGCGCTCGTGGGGGAGGGGGGCAGCATCAGTTTTAATCCCAGCCCTGATCTGCTGCACGATCAAAAAACCATTCACGGTTCGTGGGTGACGAGTATCTGGCTTATGGAGGACCTCGTAGAACGGCTTGTCGCGTGGAAATTGCACCCCGAGGCGCTGGTGACAAACCGTTTTCCCCTGGAAAAGGCCGACGACGCGTATCGCCTGATGGCAGATGGTCGCTGCGGGAAGGTGGCAGTCGTATTCGACGAGGAATTGCGATGAAGCAGGGTCGAGCCCTGGAGGTGAGCGGCCACCCTTCACCGGGTGCCGGAGGGCTGCAGCGGATCAGAAGCCTGCAGGCGCCTCTCCTTGCACTCGGCAGGGGCAAGGCGGAGCACATGGGGCATATCGGGCCATTTGCCCTTGGTGTGGGAAGCACATAACCCATAGCGGCGGAAATGCTGTGATCCGCGGGGTGGCTGGGCGATGTAGGAAGAGAGGGCATACGAACGGCGTGGGGGTTCACGCATCGAGCTCCGGCTCCCCCATGTGCACGAGAATCCGGTGTTTGACGAGGGCCCGCTCCAGCGGGATCACCTTGTCCGGCAGACGCCGGCCATCCATCTCGACCCACGATACGCCTCGCTGGCAACCTTCTGGATTCTCAACCTGGATCTCATACATCGCTTCACCGTGACGATAGCGCAGGTGGAAGCCGTGCCACCATCCGGGTATGACCGGATCCAGGCGCATCTGATCCCCACGTATCTTCAATCCCAGGACCTCTTCAACCCAGGCCCGGTACATCCAAGCCGCCGAACCCGTATACCACGACCAACCGCCCTGGCCGATTCGGCCCGGCAATCGGTACACGTCAGCCGCGATCACGTAGGGCTCGACCCCGTAGCGCCAGGCCGCCTCGGGACTGCCCGTGTGCTCAATCGGATTGAGGAGGCGGAGCATTTTCGCCGCGCGCTCACCGTCCCCTCGACGCGCCAGGGCCATGGCGAACCACAGGGCGGCGTGAGTGTATTGGCCTCCGTTCTCCCGCACTCCCGGAGGGTATCCTTTGATGTATCCGGGCGATGGCTCCATTCTGTCAAAGGGCGGTTCGAACAGCAGCACCAGACCTTCTTCTTCGCGGACAAGGCGCCGCCACGCGGATTCCATTGCCCTCTCTGTGCGATCAGCGTCAGCGGCGCCGCTTAAGCAAGCCCAGGACTGGGGTATCGAATCAATCCTCGCTTCCTTGTTCGCGGAGGAACCAAGGGGCGTCCCATCGTCGAAGAACGCCCGAAGATACCATTCTCCATCCCATGCCGCCCCCTCGATGCGTTGAATCAGCGCCTTCCTCTCCTGCTCGTAGGTCCGGCTCACCTCCGGCCGACACAGCACGCGAGACAGCTCGATCATGCCCTGAAGCACATCCACGAGAAACCAGGCCAGCCAAACACTCTCCCCCCTGCCCCCAACCCCTACAAGGTTCATCCCATCGTTCCAGTCGCCTGTCCCGATCAGGGGCAGCCCATGGGGCCCGGCAGTCAGACCGCGGGAGACCGCGCGCCGACAGTGATCAAACAGCGTGGCGCCCTCGAAGGCGACCTCCGGTGTGGAGAAGACCTCGTGCTGATCGCCTTGGAGCGGTGGAGCGTTCAGGAAGGGAACCTCCGCGTCCAGGATGTCCTTATCGCCAGTGATCCGGACGTAGGCAGCGACGACGTGGGGAAGCCAAAGCAGATCGTCGGAAATGCGCGACCGGATCCCCGCTCCGCTCGGCGGATGCCACCAGTGCTGGACGTCGCCTTCCTTGAACTGACGGCTCGCTGCCAGCAGGATGTGCTCTCGCGCCATTTCGGGACGAGCATAGAGAAGTGCCATCACGTCCTGCAGCTGATCGCGGAAGCCGAACGCGCCTCCCGACTGGTACGAGGCGGACCTTCCCCAGATGCGACAGCTCAGGCTCTGGTAGAGAAGCCAACGGTTGATCAGAAAATCCGCCGCGAGCTCGGGGGTATGCACTTCGACCGTTCCCAACAGATCGTCCCACCACGCTTTCGTTCGCTCGAACACAGCCTCGACCGCCAATGCATTCCGGTAGGAGAGAACGAGCTTGCGCACCTCCTCTGCCGACTCGGCCTGGCCCACCATGCAGGTGATCTCTGCCTTCTCACCGGGAGCTATCTCGAGGACAGTTTGCAGTGCCGCGCACGGGTCTATTCCCGCCCCCGTCCGCGATGAGAGCTCCGTCCGCTCCATCGCCACCGGGTGCCCGAGCGAGCGGTTTCGCCCGACGAAAGATGTGCGGTCGCCGCCGAATGACTGCGGAGCCGGGCTGATGGCCGCAAAGGCGACCCGATTTCCATATTCGGGGTGGTAGCGATTCCGAGCCAACAAGGCCCGGACCTCCTCATCCCATGAGGTGATGACGTGCATCTGGGAGGATTCGCGGTTCTCGCCCAGCGTCCACTCCACGTAGTAGGTGACGGAGAGCCTGCGAGTTCGGGAAGAGTCATTCCTCAACTGCAGTTTCTGCAGCTTGATCGGTTCGCCGCCGTTTTCGTCCACCGGCACAAAGACCGTCAGCTCCTGCTCGATCCCATGGCTGTTGTGTTCGAAGACCGTGTACCCCGCCCCGTGCCGTGCCCGGTAGGCGGACTCCTCGCGGATCGGCGACGGGGTGGTCGTCCAATAGACACCGGTCTCTTCGTCCCGGATGTACAACGCCTCGGACGGAGGATCCATCACCGGATCGTTCGACCAGTCGGTCAGGCGGTTGCGCTGGCTGTTGCCGTACCAGGTGAAGCCCGAGCTCGTTTCGCTCGCCAAAGTCCCGAAGGTCGGGTTGGCGATGACGTTCACCCAGGGGGCGGGCGTGTGGGTGTTGGGGCCGAGGTAGATCGCGTATTCACGCCCATCGGGGGTAAAACCACCCAGGCTGTTGAAGTAGGGTAGTTCCATAAAGGGCAGCGGGGCTGAAGGATCCCGAGGAGCACGTTTCTTGGCCAGGAATTCCGGCGGTTCGGGAACCTCCGCCGCCACGCCCATTTGCTGGGGGAGGGTGCCGCGGGCCGCCACGAACACCACGCGTGCCGCGGCCATGAGCAGCGACAGATCTTCTTCTGGGAGTTGATCCGTGCTTCGCAGGACTATCCTCCCGGTCTGTTCCGTCGCCGTGTTCGTCGAGTGCGCCCGGATCAGCCCCTCGAGCTGCTCACGAAGCGGCTGCTCGTAGCCGCTCGCCTGCTCGTTGAGGATCACCAGGTCCGCCTTCAACCCGTGCATTCGCCAGTAGGAATGCGCCTGGAGCATTTGCCGAACCAGGCCGATATCCCGCGCCTCTCCAATGCTGACCAGGACGATCGGCGCGTCTCCCGATATCCCATAGGGCCACAACCCGGCCTGTCCTTTGCGGTTCTCTTCGATGCGTTCCGCGGGAGGGCGCAAGAGAGGATTCGGGAACAGGAGGTGACTGGCGATCTCTTGAAAGCGGCGAGCCTCGTCAGGCTGGATGCGAAGCAACCGCAACTCCAGCTGCGCGGAGGCCCAGGCGAAATCCATCGCCCGATCGATCGCATGGGGATCGCCGTACTTATCCATCAGGCTCAGGATCCCTTGCCTTGATTCGCCGGCGGCTACAATGAGAGAAACCCGCGCGCTCTCGCCGGGACCCAGGGCAAGGCTCCGTCGGAGACTGAGAATCGGGTCCAGGACAAACCCTTGCCTGCCGCTTGGCTCGGAGAAGACCCCCATAGGGCTTTCGAGCGTCCGTCCTCGCCCGATGAACAGACGCCGGTCGGTCTCGAACCGCAAGGCCTCATCCCCCGCCTGGTCAAGGGTGAAGCGATGGGCGACGAAGATGGGCGGGTCGCCTTCCCCGCGAGGCCGGCGGTAGGCAAGGAGCGCATGATGCTCCGGCACCGCCTCGGTTTGGATGAACAGCTTGTTGAAGGCCGGATGCTGAAGGTCCGCTCTGTGCGCCGCCAGCGAGAGCTCAATGTAGCTGGTCAGATCGAGGCGGCGGGTGCGAACGGACCGGTTGATGAGAGTGATCCGCCGAATCTCAACGTCATCTTCAGAAGAGACAAGGACCTCCGTTTCGGTTTCGATGCCGTAGTCGATTCGCCGGTACACGGCACGGTCGAGTGCGAAGCTGGCGGAATACGTCTCGACTTTTCCATCGGTGGGGTGATAGGTGTTGGACCACAGGCGATCCGAATCGGCCTCATGGATATAACAACAGTGTCCGCACGGATCCCGTGTGCGATCGGACCTCCACCGTGTGATCTCGAAGTCGCCCCACTGACTGTATCCGCCGCCCGTGTTCGTGACCATGAGGGAATAGCGACCGTTGCCGAGCAACTGGGTCTTGGGCTTGCTGGTATGGGGAGAGTTGAATCTGCTCACCGATGGCGCGATTTCGTCGACGCCATCCACCGAAGGCACCCTCTGGCGGGTGGAGATGTGGTACAGCGGAGGAAGGACCGGAACGCTTTCATGGAGCAGAGGCTCGACGGCACGTACGCGTGCGTCAGCGTGGAAATGGCGTTGGATTGGATTGCCGTGGAGGAAGTTGTTCAGTGAAAGAAAGCCCATGCCCTGGTGATGCGCCATATACGCTCTCACGATCACGCCACGCTCGCCCTCACGACTCGCTTGACGGCTGAAGTCCATCGCTTCGTAATAGCCGTACTCATTGAGAAGCCCCAGTGACGCCAGAGCTTTCAAGTTCTGCACGGTCTCTCTCGGCGCAGTGCTGACCGCCAGAAGGCTGGCGTAGGGGGCGACGACAAGCTCCTCTCCCTGGCCGCGCTTCAACCCCAGCTCCGGCACGCCAAAGGCCTTGTATTGATAGGTCTTATTGATGTCCAGATCCGTGAAGGCGGACTCCGAGATGCCCCAGGGCACACGAAGCTTGCGGCCGTAGGCAATGTGGATCGCCACCGCATCCCTGGCAGCTCTGTCAAGGAGCGAGCTCCCATAGGAGCGTTGGAGAAGGAGCGGCATCAGGTATTCGAACATGGTCCCGGTCCAGCTGAGCAGCACTCGACGCCGGCCGATTGCATTGTAGGGTCGGCCCATGGAGAACCAGTGCTCCATCGGGACCTCCCCCCGAGCGATCGCGACGTAACTTCCTATCCGCGCCTCACTTGCCAGGAGATCGTAGAAGGCGCTGTCCAGGCGGCGGTCGGAAACGTTGAAGCCGATGGCGAACAGCTTGCGTTTGAAGTCATACAAGAAGCGCATGCTGATGGATTCGGATAACTCCCGTACGTTCTGGATGAGCCGTTCCGCCAGACCCAGCATTTCACCGGCCAGCCATTTCGACTTATCGAAAGCCTGTATGACGCGGGCGATCCACCCGAAGAGGGGGCTTGCGGCGGCGGAGGGCTCGCCCCGGATCGATTGGAGGATCGGGATGCAGCCGACGTGTCCCTTGGCAAGGTTGTACAGAGAAGGGGCATGCTTCAGATCCTGGCGGATCGCATGGAGGGCTTCTCCCCCAAGTTGGGCGATTTCTTCTTCCGTCTTTTCATTGATGATCTCGATCCAGGTCAGGTACCGATCCCGAATCCCCAGCCAGGCCGATATCTGGCTCTGCATCTGCCCCGCCCAATAGGCCGAACCCGCTTCATGCTCGGCCGCTCCGGGCGCTCTTTCGGCCAGGGCCATGGCACTCCCCTCTACCCGCCGCAGCAGGTGAAGCGCTGCGACGACGCCATCCGTCGAGCTTCGGCCTGCCCGCGTGAGCTCCTCGAGGGCTGCGGCGTCCGCATGGGGAATACCCTCCTGTTCAACAACTTCCTTGAATACCTCTCCCGTGTCCCGCAGACCTTCAAAGATGCTTCCTTCCAGGACGGGTCTCTGGATCAGCTCTTCAAGCCCATGCTCCAGAGACCAGAGGGCACCAAGCAGGTTCCCGCTGTCCACGGTGGATACGTAGCGAGGTTCCAGAGGCTTCAGGGTTTGAAGGTCGTACCAATTCAGGAGATGACCCTCGTAGCGCTCCAATTTAGCGATCGTCTCCATGGAACGGCTCAGGGTTTCAACGATCTGGTCTCCCGTCGAATATCCGAAATCTCGTGCGGCCAGAGCGCTCAGCATCCAAAGACCGATATTTGTTGGACTGGTACGCATTGCCAGCTGATCTTGGTGGAAGACCTGGTAGTTGTCGGGTGGAAGCCAGGAGGTCTCGTCGGAAACAAAGTCCGAGAAATAGCGCCAGGTTCTTCGTGCAACTTTTCGCAGTGACATCAGATCCCTCGCAGGAAGCCGGAAACGCTGTGGCTTTGCCCGCGGCCGAAGGTTCAAGAGCCATCCGATCAGGGGGGAAAGGAACCACAATCCGAGCCAGGGGCCGGCTAAGATAAAGTTCGCCGGCGCCCAACGGTGCACCGCCCAGCCCACGATCCCGCTGAGCAGGCTTATCAGACCCGTGGAAAGAAGGAAAACTGGCAGGTGAGTCAGGGCGCTCCAGCGCTCCACCCGGGCTGATGTCCACTCGAGCAAATGCCTGTGCGAGATGAGCCGGCGATACCACACCCGCAGAATGGCGTTCAAGGCCAGCCAGGTCTGGTGCGGAATCAGGGAGGCTTCAACAACCGTCCGCAGCAGGTCATGGGCCAGCTTCGAGATGGAGAGCCTCTTCAGCCCCTGACGGGTGGTCGCCGTGGTGAGAGGCTGCGCCAGGGTCTGGAAGAGCAACTGCGTGACGACTACCAGTGCAGAGATCCATACCATCCGGGACGAGGTCAGCCAGGCTCCTGCAAGCAAGGCCATGCTTGCCGCTGGGATCAGGCTCCGGCGCAGGTTATCCAGGATTTTCCACCGGTTGAACCAGGAGAGCTGGTTCAACCCTCGCCGGCCTCCTGGTTGGGGGATGCGCGGCAGGATCCAATCCGCGATTTGCCAATCTCCCCGGATCCAACGATGCTGCCGCCTGGCGTATGTCAGGTAATCCCGCGGAAACTCATCAAGAAGCTCGATATCGCTGGCCAGGCCCGCTCGAACGTGAGCACCTTCAATCAGGTCATGACTCAGCAGCCACTCTTCGGGAAACCTTCCGGAAAGCACCCGGCTGAAGGCTCGCACATCATAGATGCCCTTGCCGTGGTAGGAGCCTTCACCGGTGAGATCCTGGTTGACATCGGAAACCGCCCTGGTGTAGGGGTCCATCCCAACCACGTACGTGAAAAGGCGGCTGAAAGGCGAGGCACTCGTGCTCGGCAAGGAAGGGGTCACGCGGGGTTGAATGATCGTGTACGAGCCGGCGAGGATCCTGCCTTCGGCGTCGAAGCGGGGCTGGTTGAGAGGGTGTGCCAGGGTCTCGATCATCCTGCGGGCGGTCCCGGAAGGCAGTTGCGTATCGCTGTCCAACGTGATGATGAACCGGACGTCCGCCAGATGCTCCGGGTCGCCAACGTACACGAGCGGACCGGCGTTCGGAGGCCTCGTTCCGTCGATCAGCCGGTTGAGCTCCTCCAGCTTCCCGCGTTTGCGCTCCCAACCGATGTATTTCTGCTCGGATTCACTCCACATCCTTTCCCTATGGAAAAGGAAGAAACGCTCACCACCATAGCGTTGATTGAGGGTTTCGAGCCTGGCGATTGTTGTCTGAAGCAGGAGTTCGTCCTCCTCGCGGTGTGCTTCTTCCGAATCCATGTGATCCGAGAACAGGCTGAAGAGCAGATTGTCCTCTCTATTCGCCAGATAGCGGATTTCAAGCTTGTCGACCTCCGCCCCGATCGTCTGCGAGTCCACAAGCAGCATGGGCACGACAACCAAGGTTCGAAAGGCGTCGGGAATTCCCGACGCCTCGAAATCCATCTTCGCGAGAATGCGAGGCGGGAAGACCCGCATGACCAGGTAATTCACGACCTCGAGGGCGAGTTGGCTTGCGGGGATCAGCGAAAGGAGGGAGATGAGGATACGGGTTTCCAGTGATTGCTCGCGCAGACCAAGCAGGACGATCAGACAGAGGAAGAGCGCGGAGAAGAAGCCGAGCCCGAGGAAGTACACCGCGGAATGATGGCGGTACGCCCACGTCAGTATGCGGAAGAGGGGGGCTTCCTGGCAGACGATGAGTCGGTCGAGCTCACGCCTGCCCTCACCAATCAGATAGGTCCCGACATGGATCCACCGCTTATCCCCGGAGATCGCTGTACGCGTGGCTCGCGCAGCCAGGTCGATGGCGCCTTGGGCGACCTTCTCTTCGGCCTGACGGGACCGACGGGCAATCTCCTCGATCGTGCGACGATACCGATCACGTGTTGCGAAATCCATCCTGGCATAGATGCCGGATGGATCCAGCCGAAGCAGCCGTTCCACATGGCTGACATTTTCAAAGATCTGTCTCCAGTCCAGCAGGGCGAGCTGTCGCAAGCTGGTGAAGGCGTTGCCGATCGAGATCTGATCCTTCGTCTGGCGGTTTTGCTCGCGCGAGTTCAGCTCGCTCAGAGGCTTGCGAGAGATGCGCTCCAGCCAGCTCTGGACCGGCACCAACGCTGCCTCTTCGTCGTAGAGGTGATCAATCAGTTGAAAAGCGAAATAGGGGCTCGGGCTTGGCTGGTTTTCAGTAAGCT
>Ga0315285_10007980_pt1 | contig 10868 bp, 7 predicted proteins | sample YL17G09_36_MG_FD_203698 | JGI IMG/M metagenome (GOLD analysis project Ga0315285, IMG submission 203698) | Sediment microbial communities from Yellowstone Lake, YNP, Wyoming, USA - YL17G09_36 | ecosystem: Environmental > Aquatic > Freshwater > Lake > Sediment | place: USA: Wyoming | collected... | reverse complement strand
TCGGTGAAAAAGATACCCATATCTTTAACCTGCTCGATGAGTTCCACGGGCATGGGTGCGGCTCCAGAACTCAGCAGGTGGAGTCTTCGGCCCAGGTCCAGTGCTGCGGCCTTGGGATGATTAATGACCGCTTTAATCATCGTGGGTACAGAAGGGAAAAAGGTGATCTCCTTAAAATTGGCCAGAACTTCCATGAATTCGTCAATCTGGAACCGGGGAACCATAATTTGAGTGGCACAACGAAAGAGCGCCCAGTTCATCACCACGATATTTCCATAGACATGGAAGTAGGGTAGTACTGCGATGACACTGCGTCTTTCGGGTGGAGTGTCGAGGATTGTAGGGTTCCCCCATACGGCGCATCGAAGAGTGGCGGCAATAACATTGGCATGCGTGAGGACTGCTCCCTTGGGAATTCCCGTAGTTCCGCCCGTGAACTGAATCAAGGCAGGATCCTCCGGGTTCACCTGGACTCTGGGACGCTTGGGGTTTTGGACATTCTCGATCAGGGTTGAAAAATGATACCATCCTTTTTCCAGATCTAAGCCGGCTGCCGTGCTCACGGCCGCTCCTTTAATATAATCCATAACCTTGGTGACGATCACCCGTCGAATATGAATCTCTTTACATAAGGCACGGATGGCCGGAAGCACCATGTCAAAGGTGATGAGAGTTGTCAGGCCCGTGGTACTCACCATCAGCTTAAGCTCTTCGGCTGTATACATGGGATTGAGGTTGACGACGATTGCACCCAGAGATAAGACTGCATAGCAAGCGATTGGATATTGGGGACAGTTCGGCAGATGGATTCCCACTCGCTCTCCCTTTTCTATTCCCAGAGCGCCTAAGGCATTGGCGAATCGAATGACCAGGAGGCGTAGCTCCCAAAAGGTTATTTCCGTCCCGTAAAAGTTCAGGGCCGCCTTATCCGGGCAGCTGTTGGCGGGTATTTGGATAAATTCCTGGATCGGAAAGCGCGGCTCGCGGACGGTTGTTGGTACGTTGTAGTCATAATGTCTATGCCAGGGTTTCAGTTCCATCTTTAAAGAGGTTTACTAAATGCTATGCATAAAAGTCAAGAAAAATCTTGATTAATTCTTGCTTGACAATTTTTTCCCTATTTGCTATCCAATCCGTAAGCCCCTGAAGGGCAGGAAGGGGGAATCTTGATTCGGGAGATTATCCTGATCAGGAATAGAGAGGATAGATTTGAACGAGACCTTCCGGCGTGCATAAAGGGTGGTATGAGATTCCTCACGGTCACGGCTGAGTTTGTCTACAAATCCAAAATCTTTAAGTAAAAGAAAGGAGGAAAAAATGAAAGCAACTGGTAAATTTCAAGGACGATGGATCATCATGGGGTGCGTTTTTCTATTCTCTGTTTTTTTATGCGGCCTGCCACAGGCCATGGCCTTCGAGCCCCTCAAAGGGGACCTTTCCAAATATGACCCGAACAACCAGACATTTCCAACTTCCGGCGACACCATTAAGGTCGCCATGTGGGATCAGGTTTCAGGGGTGAACGCCTATCTTGGGCAGGCTTACACGGCTATACTTGGATTTGTCGTCCAGGATATCAACTCCCAGGGCGGGATCCTTGTAGACGGCAAGATGAAGAAGATTCAGTTCATCCTGGCGGATACCCAGGGGAGGCCGGACCCGGGCAAACGGGCGGCCGAAAAGGCGATCCTGCAAGACAAGGTTATCACGTTTATGGGAGTAGCCGGCACCCACATTGCCAAGGTGGGCCAGGCGGTTGCGAAAGAGCATAAGACCATTTTCGTGAACCTTTCCGCATACTCCGATGAACTCATGGACCTTCCGGACTGGAACGAGTTTGTCTTTCGCACATGTGGGACCTCCGCCACTGTCGGCAAGAGTCTGGCCATTTTTTATGAAAAACGCCCGGAAACGAAGTTTTACATTTTAGCCCAGGACTACGCCTGGGGACACTCCTCAGCCGGCGCCTTCAAAAAGGCCATAAAAGAAGTTAAGCCCAAAGCCCAGATCGTCGGCGAGGAGTACTTTCCCGTGTATACCAAGGACTTTGCGCCCTACTTAGAAAAGGTGAGGGCATCCGGAGCCGAGGTGGTCATTACCATGGCCTGGGGGGCCGACAATGAGAACCTGATCAAGCAATCAAGGCAATTGGGTCTGAAAAGCCCCTTGAATCCGGAATATTACATTCCCATGGCCAGTCCCTTTCTTGACGACACCCGCCCCCTGGAGGTTATCGGCGGTCCGGCAGGGCGAGGCTTAGTTCTGTGCACAGATTTCTACCTGGACCGCAGGGTACCTAATGTGAAGAAATTGGCTGATACGTGGACCAACCTGTGGAAGACATGGAAAAGTCCCTATGACACAGTATTGTACCAGTGGCCCGGCGGCGGCTGGTATAGAAACCTCACATCATACTACTGGTACTTTCAGGTTTTACAAAAGGCAGGCAGCACCGATCCGAAGAAGGTCATCGCCGCCTGGGAGGGAGACACCTTCGATTTTTTTGGCTGGAAACATTACATGCGGCCCGCTGACCATCAGGTTATAGCGGACCGTCCCATCGCTGAAATGGTGTTCCCCAATACCTGGGACAACCCCAAAAGCGCGATGCCTGTCGAGCCTCCTATTTGGATACCGAACGCGAAATGCTTCCCCACTTTCGATGAAAAGCTCAAAGGACGGCTCAGCAAGAAATAGGGTATCTTAACGCCCCCCTAAAAGCTCGCCCCCACTTTCAGTCGGAGGCGAGCTTTTAGGGGAATTATTGAACCGTTCCTTTCAACTTCATTTAGTTTTGCTCTCTTTGGACGCTTTTTGGCAGGAGGATGGATAGATGAGCCCGACCGCCGTGTTGTATGTTGCTCAGGCCATTCATGGCCTGGCATACGGAATGTTGCTTTTTCTGGTGGCATCCGGTCTTACCCTGATCTTCGGCATGATGGGGATTCTGAACATCGCCCATGCCTCTTTTGCTATGCTTTCAGCCTATTTCTGTTACCAGGTTTTACTAATGACCGGAAATTTTTGGGTGGCGCTGCTGATTGCCCCGGTGGTCGCAGGAATCTGTGGGGTTCTGACGGAGCGTTTTCTCTTGAGAACCGTACATAAACATGGACATCTTGCCGAACTTCTCATAACCGTGGGGATAATGACGGTCATCTTGGAAATCGTCAAAATCTTCTGGGGCGCCGAGAGCCTGGTAGTAAAGATACCCCAGAGTTTGAGCGGGCTCGTGAATTTTGCAGGTCTGACCTACCCGATCTATCGACTTTTCATTATCGGGTTATCCATCGTGATTTTGGGTTTTATGGCATTGATTCTCTTCAAGACACGTTTGGGAAAAATCGTGCGGGCCGCCGTTTCCGACGCGGATATGGTCAGCGCCCTTGGGATTAATACGCCCCTGGTCTTCATGCTGGTTTTTGGAATCGGGATATGGCTGGCCGGCGTGGCCGGGGCGGTAGCCGGCCCACTCCTGACCGTGTTTCCCGGAATGGCCGACCAGTTGGGCATGGATGCCTTCGTGGTGGTGGTTGTAGGAGGATTCGGGAGCCTCGGGGGGGCCTTTATCGTGGCCCTCTTTCTGGGGGAGTTAAATGCTTACGGCATCCAGTTCATTCCTCGGCTCGCACCGGTTCTGATGTTTGCCTTCATGGCCTTTGTATTAGCCTTTAAACCGATGGGCCTATTTGGAGAAAGAGAATGAGGAATAAACTCTATAAGTGGATTCTATGGGCGGTGGTCATTATCATTCTGGCCGTCTTTCCGCGTGTTCTCGGCATCTATTATACCAACTTCTTTGTGGGATTTGTCATCTTTTCCCTCTATGCCGTTACTCTCAACTTGCTGCTGGGTTATATGGGGGTCCTCAGCTTTGGTCACGCTATGTTTTTTGGAACCGGGGCCTATACCACGGCCATTGCCTTGACGCATATCCAGGGATTCCCCCTATTGCCGGCGGTCCTGGTCGGCGGGTTGGCCGGCGGCCTGTTGGCCTTGATCTTAAGTCCTCTGCTGGTCAGGGTCAGCGGGACCGCCTTTGCCATGTTGACCCTTGCCTTTGGCCAGCTCATCTTTGTCCTCGCCCTGAAATATAGAGAGGTAACCGGCGGTGAGGACGGAATTGGGGGATATCCCATTCCGCCACTCAACATTCCTGGAGTGCTGTCCGTTGATATGACTGATCAGATAAACTTTTACTATTTTGCCGTAGCGGTGATAGCGGTATGCCTTTTAATCTTGTGGTTTTATACCAAGACCCCTTTTGGCAGCCTCGTGGTCGGCATCCGGGATAATGCCATGCGGATGGACTACCTGGGTTTCAATTTGCCGCAGACCAAGGCGATCAATTTGACCGTCTGTGGTGCCTTCGCCGGGATTGCAGGTGCGGTTCACGCGCTATTAATGAAACTAGTCTCCACTGTGGGCGTATTGGACATACATAACTCCTTTGCACCCATCATGATGGCCTACGTCGGGGGCGTAGGAAGCTTCTTCGGCCCGATCATTGGCTCGGGTGTCCTTCACCTATTAGAAGACCTGGTTATTAGATTTACGGCGCGGATTGGCTTGGTGAACGGCGCTATCTTCATCCTGGTGGTCTTATATGTGCCGATGGGTCTTGTCGGTCTTTTCAGCGCAGCCAAGGCAAAATGGTTTCATAAGGAGAAGGTTTCATGAACATCCTGGAGACCAAGGGAGTGTATCACGATTTCAGCGGGTTGCAAGTGCTCTTCGATGTCAACCTGCAGGTTGAAGAAGGAGAGCGGCACGCCGTCATTGGGCCCAATGGGGCGGGGAAAACGACTCTCTTCAACGTCATCACCGGAACATACCAGCCGAGCCGGGGGCAGGTCTTCTTCAAAGGGAAGGAGATCACCGGAGCGAGGCCACACAAGCTGATGCGCCTCGGCGTGGGGCGCTCCTTTCAGATCACCAGTACCTTTAACCGGTTGACCACTTTCCAGAACATTCGACTGGCCATCCTTTCCAAAAAGGGGATCCGTTTTCATTTGTTCCGCAAGGTGGACAAAATGCAGGACATAACCAAAGAGACCGACGAGGTCTTAAGGCGGATCAATCTGGACCGGGAGCGGGATATGCCTGCCGGGATGCTGTCATACGGGAAACATCGTTCCCTGGAAATCAGCCTGGCCCTGGCGGCAGACCCGGACCTGATCATGCTGGACGAGCCCACGGCCGGTATGTCCCGAGATGAAACTCATTATGCCGTGGAGCTAATCAGACGGCTCACTGAGGGCAAAACCGTGGTCATCATCGAGCATGATATGGACGTGGTCTTCTCCCTGGCAGACCGCATCACGGTACTCCATTATGGGCAGATTCTGGCGACAGGGCCTCCGGTTGAGATCCGGCAGAATCAAGCAGTGAAGGATGCCTACCTGGGAGAAACGGAAGTTGAATTCGTATAGGGCATGGCGCAGAACGCATAGCAAAAATTCGCGTAGCGCAAAGGGCATAGAGCATAGCGTCAAAAACTTGAAGCTTGGAAAAAAAATTTAAAGTTCTTTTTACGTTTTGCACTATGCGCTCTGCGCTTTGTGCGAGGAGCAACGATGTTACTGGAAGTCCATGATTTGAATACCTACTACGGCACGAGCCATGTTTTGCAGGGAATCTCCCTAACCGTTGCTCAAGGTGAAATGATCGCCCTTCTGGGCCGAAACGGCATGGGGAAAAGCACAACCCTGAAGAGCATTATGGGCCTGGTCAAACCGAAATCAGGATCAGTGATCTTTCAGGAAAAGGATATTACGGGTTATCCGCCTTACAAGGTGGCCAGGGTCGGTATCGGTTATGTTCCTGAGGAGAGGCGAATCTTCCCCAATCTCTCCGTGCTGGATAACCTGTTCCTGGGGATTAAAGGCGGGAAAATAGCCGACCCTAATAATCCGAACGTATGGACGATTGAAAGGATTTTCCACCATTTTATCATGTTGAAAGAGAGGGCTCGTCAACAAGGGAGGTTCTTATCCGGCGGTGAGCAGCAGATGTTGACGATTGGTCGGTCTTTGATGGGCAATCCTGATCTCCTTCTCGTTGACGAACCCACGGAAGGACTTTCGCCACTTCTGGTCAAGGAAGTCAGGGATATCCTGGAAGAGATCAATAAAGCCGGTGTCTCCATTCTACTGGTGGAGCATAACATCAAGGTAGCCATGTCTCTGGCAGACCGCGTCTACCTCATGGGCAAGGCACACATAGGATTTGTGGGCACCACAGAGGAGTTAAAGGCTAACCCGCAGGTTCGCGAGAAATATCTGGAAGTCTAATATGATCAAGAAGGAAAAGCAGCGATAATTTTTACTTTTCACTTAAATCCTGAGCATCCAGGTTTCTTCTTCGAATGGGTATGCTAATGCCAGATCATGCTTTCCAGAAAAAAGTTATATCTTATTACCATTACCTGACATCGAATCTCACAGAAAGCAGTTGATTATCCGCGGAAGAAAATAAAAGAAGCTCATGGCTGATAGCGGATAGCTTATTAGCTGTCTTTAAAAAACCAACTCAACCCAGGAGGAAAAAACGATGAGAGAAGCAGTGATTGCCGGATATTTGAGAACTGCCCAATCCAGGTCTAGACCCAATGATCCGCCTCGGGACTGGTTCTACAAACTGAGAGCCGATGAACTTCTGGCCAAACTCCTTCCAGAGGTGATTAAGAGAACAGGGCTTAAGGCCGAGGAAATCGATGATTTTATTGTGGGATCATCCATCGGAGTGAGTGAACAGTGGGCTTATGGCGGTCGTTACCCCATTTTTCTGGCCAATTTGCCGGAGACGATTGCTGCCAAGTTCGTCGACCAACAGTGTGGCTCATCCATGGCTGCCATTCATATCGGCTTCATGGAAATTGCCATGGGCTTTGCAGACATCGTAATGGTCGGGGGAATGGAGCATATGACCCGGGTCCCCATGGGCCCAACCCTTATGGAAAAGGGAGCCATCTCTCCGAACATGCGTCTTTTCACGGATCCGGCCTACAAGCACTGGGACATGTTGACGACCACGAATATGGGGCTCACCGCAGAGAAGCTTTTTACACAGAGGGAATTTACCAAGGAAGATATGGATCGGTGGGGGACTCGCAGCCACCAACTGGCTTCCAAGGCTTATAAAGAGGGGTTTTTCAAAGATGAAATCCTCCCCATCGAAGCCGAGCAGGCAGACGGAAAGATTTTGGTCGTGGATCGAGACCAGGCCGTGCGGGATGACGCTACGCTGGAGGGCATGAAAGACCTCAAGCCAGCCTTTAAACCCGATGGGGTTATCACGGCCGGGAATTCCTCCCCCCTGAACGCTGCAGCGTCCTCGATGATCCTGATGTCCAAGGAGACCGCCAAGAAAAAGGGGATCCAGCCCATGGCGACCCTCCGCTCCATTGGATTCGCCGGAGTGGACCCCAGCATCATGGGGGTGGGTCCTGTCCCCGCCAGCCGCAAGGCATTGGAGAATGGGGGTTTGCAGGCTAAGGACATCGATTACTGGGAGATCAACGAGGCCTTCGCTATCGTTGCCTTGAACTGCATCAAGGAGCTGGGTATCGATCCAGATCGAGTGAATGTGATGGGAGGGGGCACGGCCATCGGGCATGCTTTGGGAGCTACAGGGGTCCGTCTGGTGGGCACCCTGGCCCGGATTTTGAAAGTCAAGGGTGGGCGCTATGGTCTGGCCAACGCTTGCGTCGGCGGTGGACAGGGGGTGGCCACCATCATCGAGAGAGAAGAGTTAACCCCGTTAGAAAGGACAGGGCTTTAGACGCCGCCCTTTCTAAGAGGAACAAAAGACTCATTGACGGCATCCCCGCCATAAATGGCAGGGGTTTCTAACGGGGTAAACTTCGGCCATTCAAACTCGCTCATCCGCAAAAAGGTAGTAGTATCCTTCCCCCTGCCTACTTGCCTGTAGGCAGGGGGGAGGGGAATTTAATTCCTTAGACAATGAGGGTCAATTCTTTACAGAGAAATGAACCTGAGAAATAAACTTGAATCCTGCATGAATGATTTGTTTTTAAGAGCGACGAATCTTTATTAAACCTTGATAACATACCTATAAAACGTTATATAAGTGATGCAAAATCGTTATATGGAGAAACCCTTTTTGTAAGGTTTCTCTTAAACGCCCTATTTATATACCACATCATATTATTAAATGGCTCCTTTTGTAAGGGTACTTTCTCGATGATCGGTTAATCCAATTTTGCAAGAGGCTTTTGACTCAAGCTATATTCAAAAAAGATAGGAGGGAAAAAAATGAGGACGAAACAACAGTATATCGAAGGATTGCAAAAGATGCGGCGGAATATTTACGTGGACGGTCAGAAGATCGACCGCACGGATGAGCTGCAGATGCCCACCATTCACACCGTCGGGCTGACTTTTGATTACGCCCACAAGCCCGAGCATCAGGATCTGTGCACGGCCACTTCACACCTGACCGGGGAGAAGATCAACCGCTTCACCCATATCCATCACAGCAAAGAGGATTTGCACAGGAAACAGGACATGACCCGACTCCTTTGCCAGGCAGCCGGAGGTTGCATTCAGCGGTGCATGGGGGTTGACGGGGCCAATGCGATTTACAACATTTCTTACGAGGCGGACAAGCAGAACAACGGGGCCACACAGTATCACAAGAATTTCAAGAAGTGGTTGGAGCGGTTCCAGAAGGAAGACTTAGTGGGCTGTTGTGCGCAGACGGACGTGAAGGGTGACCGGATGAAACGGCCTTCGCAGCAGAAGGATCCGGATCTGTATGTCCGTGTTGTAGAAAGAAAGAGTGATGGAATCGTGGTACGGGGCTCCAAGGTACACAATTCAGAGGCATCGGTGGCGGATGAGATTTTGGTGCTGCCAACCCGGGCGCTTTTGCCGGAGGAGAAGGATTGGGCGGTGGCTTTTGCGGTTCCTGGGGATTGGGAAGGGGTGAAGCAGGTGGTGACGGTACATAACCTGCGGGATCGACAGTACTTCAAGAGAGGTTTTGCCCCCGGGGGGACAGATTCGTACACCATTTTTGATAATGCATTTATTCCGTGGGAGAGAGTGTTCCTTTGTGGAGAGACCATCCACGGGGGCACGTGTGCACTGCTCTTTGCCCTTTTTCATCGCCATAGCTATTCAGGTTGCAAACCGGCCCTGGGAGACTTGATGCTGGGAACGGTGGCCTTAGCAGCGGAGTACAATGGGATTGGCAAGGCGTCGCATGTGCGGGACAAGCTGGCCGAGATTATCCGAGTATCGGAGTTGGGTTATGCGGCGGGATTTACGGCGTCGGAGATGGGGAAGCCGGAGGTTTATATTCCTGGGGTAGGTTTTAAGCCGTATGGGCCTGGAAGTTACATTCCTCATTCGATTTATGCGAATGTGGGGCGTTGTTTGACCGGCGAAGCGGTATTCCGCGAAGCGGAGATTCTCTGCGATGTATCCGGGGGGATGCCGGCCACCTTCCCTTATGAGGGAGATTTTATGAATCCCGAGACCAAGGATCTTCTGTACAAGTACATTACCCGGAATCCGGATGTTCATCCGGAGGATGCGGCTCAGTTGTGGCGATATGTGGGGGATTTGCTTTGTTCGGCGACTGGGGGGATTCATCTACTTGGGGCCTACCACGGGGGTGGGTCCCCGATTATGGAGGCGATTGCGATTACGACGCAGTATGACATCGAGGCAAGGAAGAAGATGGTGAAGAAGCTGGCGGGAATTCAGGATCGCAAGCCCAATCCGGAAGCTACGAAGTAAAACGCATAGCGCGTAGCGCATGGCGTATAGAGCGAATCGTAAAGAGTATGGGACAAGCTTATAGCTTATAGCCGATAGCTTATTATAGCTGCTTTTGAAAGACCAGCTATACCAAGGAGGAAACATTAATGAAGGGAAAAACAGTGAAGGGTAAAACAATGAGAGAAGTAGTAATTGCCGGATATCTAAGAACTGCTCAGTCCAGATCGAGACCCAATGATCCGGCCCGAGACTGGTTCCACAAACTTAGGTCAGATGATCTTCTGGCCAGGCTCCTTCCCGAGTTGATTAAGAGAACGGGGGTTAAGAACGAGGAGATCGATGATTTTATTGTGGGATCTGCTTACGGCGTAAGCGAGCAATGGAGTTACGGAGGCCGATTCCCGATCTTCCTGGCCAACCTGCCAGAGAAGATCCCGGCAAAATTTGTAGACCAGCAGTGTGGGTCTGCCATGGCCGGCATCCATATTGGGTTTCTGGAGATTGCGGCAGGCTATGCAGACGTCGTGATGGTCGGGGGAATGGAACATATGACCCGGGTCCCCATGGGTGGACCCCTTGTGGAAAAAGGAGCCGTCTCTCCGAACCCGCGTCTTTTTACGGATCCGGCCTACAAGCACTGGGACATGGTGACGAGCACGAATATGGGGCTCACCGCAGAGAAGCTTTTTACCCAGAGGGGATTTACCAAGGAAGATATGGATCGCTGGGGAACTCGCGCCCACCAACTGGCTTCCAAGGCTTATAAAGAGGGTTTTTTCAAAGATGAAATTCTCCCCATCGAAGCCGAGCAGTCAGACGGAAAGATTTTGGTCGTGGATCGAGACCAGGCCGTACGGGATGATGCTACGCTGGAGGGCATGAAAGACCTCAAGCCAGCCTTTAAACCCGATGGGGTTATCACGGCCGGGAATTCCTCTCCCCTGAACGCTGCAGCGACCTCGATGATCCTGATGTCCAAGGAGACCGCCAAGAAAAAGGGGATCCAGCCCATGGCGACCATCCGCTCCATTGGATTCGCCGGAGTGGACCCCAGCATCATGGGGGTGGGTCCTGTCCCCGCCAGCCGCAAGGCATTGGAGAATGGGGGTTTGCAGGCTA
>Ga0315285_10007978_pt1 | contig 10870 bp, 13 predicted proteins | sample YL17G09_36_MG_FD_203698 | JGI IMG/M metagenome (GOLD analysis project Ga0315285, IMG submission 203698) | Sediment microbial communities from Yellowstone Lake, YNP, Wyoming, USA - YL17G09_36 | ecosystem: Environmental > Aquatic > Freshwater > Lake > Sediment | place: USA: Wyoming | collected... | reverse complement strand
GGGTTGATGAATAGGTCTGTCGTCGAATTCTAAAAATTTTTGCCAACCAATATCCCGTGGTGTAAATCAATGCAAGGAATACGCTTAACCAAAAGGCGTTGAAATCCCCTGCAAAAGCATCATCAATGAGCGCTCCTAGATAAACGGTAAGGGGCACCCATATTAAAACAAGAAACCAGAATAATACCTTCCAAGAATAATTAAAATATAAGGAATCCTTTTTCAGGGCGATAATAATGCTGCTTCCAATGGGAAAAATGAGGCAGAATAACCACCAAAGTGGTACAATCATTCCCGCGATACCTCCAACTTCAATTAGAAAAGTGATAAACCCTGAAAGAACAAGCATCATAATTTGGGAAAAAACCACCCGATCTCCGATAAAATATGAACGGTTATCCGAAAGCACTATTTTATTTGCGTCCATTTTGAATCCCCACGAATATCGGTTAGAATTGTAATTGGATCAATTTTTACCTAACTTAATTGTAACTAATTAAGTTTTGTGATGAGTAATTTTAGGAATTAAGTTAATAGGGCATAAGAGGTATATCATGCGAGAAGAACATCTGTGAAATGAGGAACCATGGTTCTTACACGAATAATTTTTGCTCCCCATGAAGATGATGAGGTTCTAGCATGTGGCGGGCTCATTCTCCAATCACTTGAAGAGGATATCAATGTAGTGATTGTATATATGACCGATGGTCGGGCCTGTTACGTTGTGAGTAATCTGAATGTCGGAATATCACCCGATGAGCTCGCCAAAATTCGTAAAAATGAAGCTCTTGAATGTTGTGAAGAGCTCGGCGTGCCGGTTTGTAATATCCAATTCTTAGAGATCTATGATCAGCAGCTCAGCGATCCAATTAATTTCAAAACTGCTCTAGAACTCGTTAAAACTGTTTTACGGTCCTATTCTGATATTGAAGTCTTCATTCCCATCGATGAACCGCACCCTGATCACCGATCCACCCATTTTATCGTGGTCCAAGCCGTCAAAGAAGTAGAAAAGGCAATCTCCATCTATCAATATGGACTCTATCGTCCCATTGGCAAAGCTGACCTCAAAATAAAACTGACTCCCAGACGGCTTGAACGAAAAATACGTGCGTATGATTGCCACAAAAGTCAAAAATTCATTAAGGTCAATGATATTATTGCGCGAAATAATGAGGAGCGATTTAAGCTATATAGGATGGAAAAATCGTGAGTAGCCAAAGAAAAAAAGGTTCGGTCCGGAAAATTATATTTTGCGGCTTGGATAACTCTGGAAAAACCTCATTTATAGCTCGATTAAAGAATCAGAACTATCCAATGAATTTGACACCTGGCGTTGAACGTTCCCAATATGAGATTTTCGGGTTTCCTATTCTGATTTGGGATTTCGGTGGGCAAAAAAAAGTTCGAGACTCATTTTTAGAGAAGACGCACTTCTTCGACGAAAGCAATGTAGTCTTTTATTTAATTGATATTCAGGCAGAAGCGCGAATCGATGAATCTCTTGAATACCTGAAGGCTTTATTAAAAATCTTGACGATGAACCCCGTCATTATGGTGTGCTTTCATAAAGCGGACCCTGACATCGCACAATCACAAAAAACTAGTAAAATTACCGAAACTATTAAAGAAAAATTGAAAGAGCCCCTGAAAACCTTTGAACATTTCTATGCTTTAACCACCATTTTTGATTATACCTCCGTCTTAGCTCCGTTTTCTTTTGCATTATCAAAACTCCTCCCCTTCTCGGCAGTACTGGATTCCTATCTTATCGATTATTTCCAAACACAGCAATTAGCCTGCATCCTATTACAGGATAAGGGAGGGGCGATCTTGAGCAAAGCAACGGGTGATGATCCAGAAGGTGAATTGGATCTCGCCTTTTGCCAGGTAACTGGGACCTACTTGACGCAACTCTATGAATCCTACGAGCAGCGTGTAATGCCAATTCCTGATATTTCCATTAAACTCCCTGGAAAATCTAAGCGGCGCCCGAATGCCGTGCTTTTATATGAACGCATCGTGATTTACAATAAGCGGTATTATCTCACCATTCTAGTAAAAGATATCGAACAGGTAAGCTCCATTAGGGAATCTCTTCCAGAATTCATCTCCGGAATGTCAAAAACCATCGAATTATCTTTCTAACTTTTTTTCTAATCCAATTTCAGTTGTCTGAACATCTGTACTATTTTATTTTTCAGGTAAGTTCCTGCGGTAATTCCCGCGAAGGAGGCCAATCCAAACACCTCATAGCCACCGAATTCACACTCTGTTAAAGGAAATACATAACCGATAACATCATTTGCGAGTTCCACAATAATTGTATGTTTAGCCGGAGATTTTTTAATGAGTTCTTCTCCAAGCTCGCTGAAAAGCTCAGCTGGAACCGCGATAATTAATATCTCTTTGTTAATCAAGATTAATTGGAGTTCTGTCTGGACAAATAATTCCTTCTTCTTTCTTAGGTAACTAAAATAATTGATGTTGGATCGGTTGTAGGCGCTCAACAACTGCAATAATCCATTTTTTACCCAGATCCCGAGGCGATCCTTGAAGCTCATTTTTGGATATGTATAAGAGACGGGGATTTCAGTTGTTTTGGTTAAAACCTGGATGTTCTCAATTTCCCGGGTAGCTATGCTTCCCAGCAATTCGATGGCGTGAGCGGCTAACCGTTTTCCAATGCGTTCTGTATGTTTGAAGCTACATAAGGCATTGAACTTCGCGTAATCCCCCGAAAGGTAGGACTCAAAATCGATTTTTTCGATGTTCCACCGTTCTGGGAATAAATAGGGGTTGATATCCCCACACGGCCCGTTCAAATACATTGAGAAATGCGGTTCAAAAGTTTTTTCGACCCTTCTAATTAAATAGCCAGGGTATTCTGCAGAAATAAGGCGGTTATCTTGATTTAAAGTCGTGCCGTGACATGCATAATTAATAATTGAGGCTTTGATCCCTTCCTCATCCGTTACTTTCAAAACCGATAGATTATATTTCATTTCCTTCCTTGGATGGCGGCGATTAATTACTAGTTTTTCACCTTGCCCCAAAAATTTGCTTTGGATACCGATTTGACGGGGCTTTGCAGATTTTTTTGCCTCGATTGCTGATTTTACAATCGTGCTTTCAATTGCAGGGAACCAATCGCCTCTCAAAGTATATTTCACCAATCCTCGAAATCCCTCTAATCCCAAGGTATCTGGTGCTGAATGGTCGTGCAAAGCACAAATGAGGATGTTTGCTTCCTTTACCCCGGTATATCGATGAATTTCCATTTTCATCCTTTTTATAAATTTCCCAAATAACGCGAGTAAATCACAAGCAATTATTAGAATCTCTTCATTTGCTGCCATATAAATGGTTCTGACATAAATGTCATCATGGATGCCCGTGGCATATCGAACATAATATCCTCCTAAGGGTATTTTCGCAAGATCTTGCTCTGGCGTGATTTTCATAGCAGAAAAGCCGATTTTCGAGCTCAAATTCTCCACCACCGATTTTAACTTTAATCCCTTAAAAGTAATCTTGAGTTAATTTAAATGAATCAATAGTAAAGCGCTGGAACGCTTATTTTGTCCGGCTCTTTTTGAGTTGAACCGCTATTTTTCGTATCAACGCATTCTTATTAAGATCTTCCTGCCTCTTAATTAACAGCAGCCCCGAAGGGACCCAATGAAAGCGGGGATATTTTGCCTCTAAATTGGTCTCAGCAGTTAGCCCGAGCGTTGAAACAATTTGACCTAATTCATTAATGGAAGGTGTTTGTACTGCTAACTTTCTTGGAACTCTTCTCCCTTGACCTCTGGACCGACTCACATCAAAATAAACAGGGTAAATGAAAATTTGTTTCTTGTTTTTCATATGCATTTATAGGATAAACACCCAACTTTATAAAGGTGGCTTCCGATTGAAATGGTAAAAAGGGCATGAATTTGATATCAGTGGCCAAGGAAAGTGATCTGAATTGTATGATGTAATTATCGTGGGCGCTGGTCCTGGTGGTTCTTTCACTGCAAAGCTTTTAGCAGAAGCGGGGTATGACGTGATCCTTATCGAGAAGGATAAGCTCCCAAGAGATAAACCCTGTGCTGGATGGATAACGCCGCAAGTACTCGATTTAGTTAAATTAAATCCCTCACAGCTTGAATGTTGCCAGCCAATCCATGGGGCGGTTTTATGGGAGAGTGAAAAAGAACGGTTATCTCCCTATGTGATTAAGTATAATAAGCCCGTCAGTTATGGCATTCGCCGAATTGAGTTCGATAGTATTTTAACGAACCAGGCGAAGGACGCCGGGGCTGAAGTTTTAGACGCCACAACCATCACGAATGTTTACCGGCAGAAAAAGATTGTCTTCGTTCAAGCAGGGCAGAATCACGAATTAACAGGCAAGTTCGTGGTTGGGGCTGATGGTACGCATAGTATCGTAGCAAAGGATCTCTGGATACGTAGAAAGTGGAATCCCTCAGAATTGGTTCAATGCATTGTATGTGAGACCGAAGTCGGAGACACTATTCAGAAACTCACGGATTACTATGGATTTCCAGAGCTCTTCCTCGATGTCGAATCTAATAGTTATTCCTGGTTTTTTACCAAGGGATCGTATTTGAATGTAGGCTTAGGCATCCAGATGTCTAGAATAACCCCTAAAACTAATACACAGACCTTATATGCCGCGCTACTTGAAAAACTGAAACACATTAATCATTTAAACGGCGTGAATTTAGCTCCGATTAAAGCTCACCTCTATCCCGTCTATCATGGGCCTTACCATTATCCGACCTACGAGGACCGAGTCATTCTAATCGGGGATGCGGGCGGGTTCCCCATTAACTCCTCGGGTGAAGGAATCCGTCCTGCGCTCCTTACCGGGAAATTCGCCGCGGAAACCCTCATCGAAGCCCTTGAGCATGATGACACCAATTTGAAACCGTACTTCACTAGATGGCATCAGACCCTGCGTAATGAGTATATAATTGGCGATCTCCTCCAACTCATTTATTCCCCGTCAAATCATCAACTCTACAAATCCTTATTTCTGGATGATCGAAGATTTCGGCGCTTGTTTTTCGATCTATTTTTCAATAGAAAAACACCTCGAGAGCTTCTCCGGGATTTCGTCTTCTATAGCCCCTTCCTCTCGCTCGGGCTTTTCAGATACGGATTAAACAGGCTTCAGAGCTACCTTTGATTTCCAATCTATTTAACAAAAAGTAGAGGATATCAAAACTCCTTCTTCTTTCCGATTTTGAGTTTTTTCTCGATGATTTTAAATGCATCATCAAGATCCTTCCTCTCAAATACGTGCTCGTATTTTCTGGTCATCTCAAAATTCTGGAGTGCCCTTTTCATGAGCACTTTTACCTCATCTTCGGTAGTCCCGATGAATCGACAGCCTTCATCAATCGTTTTAAATTCTTCAAGCTGGGCTATGAGCGCACAGCTTTGATCTCCAAATTCTCGCGCTTCTTCAATGAAAAGATCAATGGTCCCATTTTCCTTGTAGATTTCCTGGTCATACCAGTAGGGAAAGAGAATACAGACCGCTGATCTCAAATTAAAAATGCTGCATCCATTTGGCATAATAAAAATGCAAGCATTATTGGGGTTTCGTTTAAATGCGAGCGTTTTTCCCTTGGGTAACAAATCGGTGAATGCTTCTTCAAATTGTTGATCGTTTAATTTTGTCCAGATCAAAAACTCAGAATATTTAAGACCGGTCTCCCGATGAATTTTTATTGCTTCTGGAATTCCAACCGGTATTGCGTTCGGCGTATTACTACAGCAATCCTTTGCTGCTAAGCCGCACTCGTGACATATACTATACGGATCTGACATTAATCCTTCCCTTTTTGGTTTGCTTTTTGAATTATCTAGTGTTTAAAGGCCTTCTTAATCTTTTGTTTGAGATTCCAATCCCTTTCGACTGGATATCCATCATCCAGTTCCTTTCCTGTTTTGGGATCTCGCTTTTTAATCACATTGCCCTCAAAATCTTCCTCTTTTATGACGATCCCGCAATTCGAGCATACCATGCATTTCTGCTTATGATCAATCGCAATATCTCCTCCACAGAAGGGGCATTTTCGTTGCGTATAACTAATGCCGCGTCCGTGAATGCCTAATCACCATCCGAATGATTGCTAACTATAAATTTAAAAAAAATAGGAAAAAATCTCCTTAATACGTTCTGGCGATGTAAGATTTAGTTTCGGTGGATTTTCCGCAAACGATACAGTTTCCAGCTTTCTGCTTTTCTGGAAGGCTCCCTACCAGTTCTATTCCTTCAAACTTCTTGAATTCATCTGCACAGTCACTGGATCGGCACCAACATACGATGGCAACTTTGCCCTCATTAATTCTAGATTCCAATTCACTGAAATCATTGACTTCTACAATGACTTCCTTATAGAATTTCTGCACTTTGGTGTACAAGCCATCTTGAATCTGATCTAACATCCCTTTAACCTTCGGTACCAATTCTTTCATGTCCAGTTTTTGTCTTTTACCCTGATCTCGTCGCACTACCGTGATAAGTTTCTCAGCCACCTCTTTCGGTCCGATTTCAAACCGGAGCGGTACTCCCTTAATTTCCCAAATATAGAATTTCTCCCCCGGGGTCTTCGACTCTTCATCGATTTTAACGCTAATCCCCGCTTCTTGAAGGACTTTTGCAATTTCCTTACACGTTGGTAAAACATCCTCCAGCTTTTCTTTGAAGATGGGGATTATCACGACTTGGATGGGCGCAATCCGTGGTGGCAGGATTAGACCTTTCTCATCTCCATGCAAAGAGATCACCGCTACTAAGTATCGGGCCCCATTTCCTGTACAAGTTTGCCATACATACTGTTTCTGATTGTTTTCATCCGCATAGGTGATTTCAAACTGTTTAGCATACGCTTGTCCTAAATTATTGCAAGAACCATTCTCTAGCATGCGCCCGTTGGGCATGATGTTATAGAATTCAATGGCGCCTACTGCCCCTGGAAACACTTCCCACTGAGGCTTTTCCAATTTTATCGAAGGGAGGGCAAGCGTCTTCCAAATCTGCTCATTCATTCTGATGTGTTCCTTAAGTTCTTCTTCTGACTCTTCTCTCGTCGCGTGTGCTGTATGGATTTCATACCAAAAAGTAATTTCCCGATCGCGAATCAGGGTGCGGGTATGTTTAGTCTCGAAGCGAAATGAAGAAACCGTTTCATAAATTCGCAGCGGCAAATCCTTCTTCGATCGAATCCACATTGCAAAAATAGGATACATTGCAGGTTCTCCTGTCGGGCGTAAGATATGAGTTGCTTCTTCATCGCCCCGCCCTTTCACCCAAAAAACCTCCGTTTGAAATCCTTCAAACCACGATTTATTCATCTGCGCATATTCCAGAGGCACTATCAATGGGAAATAGGTTTCTTGGATCCCGCTCTCTGCAAATAGTTTATCCCAAAGGCTCTTAATGTTAGCCATCATCCGAAATCCGTAGGGTTTCCAAACGAACATTCCCGCTACCTTATAGCGTTTTTCAACCAGTTCTGCCAGCTGAATAATCCTAATATACCATACGGGAAAATTAGCGAGCTTTGACACGCCTAATTCCTTGGGTAACTCCTTTTCCAGTTCTTCTTCTTTCTTTTCGTCCTTCGTCATTTCTTTGACTGTCCTGCAAATGTATTATAAAATTACTTTTTAATACAATCAGTATTTGATCTATTCATAAAAAAATTACTCCATCGCGTGAAACGGAATGCATGAATTCGCGACCGCTCAATCGATTGTAAAAACAGTTTCTCGGGCAGCTCTGATGAATCAAGCGAAGAAAATCTCCGAAATTCGTTTGGAGTTAGGTGAATTCACGTTTATCAATCCGGAACAATTAAAGTTTGTATTTGAAATCGCCGCCAAAGATTCTATTGCCGAGGGAGCTCAGTTAATTATCACTAAAAGTCCAGGTCTCATTAAATGCACGAAGTGCGGGTATCAAGGGGGGTTAAAATACTTAGGGCCGGAAATCCATTCTCCCTTAACCGTCTCATTTGTGTTAGATTGCCCAAAATGCGAAAGCAAAGAAACCGAAATCGTAGGTGGACGTGAATTACGGATAAAAGATATAAAAATTGAAGTGTAATCTTGTTTTTATTCTCGAATTATTACGCCATTTAACACGCCATCTTGGCCGGGACGACTGGTCACCCGCACTTTCCCCATTTTTGTATTGAGGATGGCACCTTTCGTAATAATTTTACGCCGTGTATATTCCGTGCTGGCAGGGTTCGAATCTACTTCCTCAATGGGTACCTTTTCTGTCTTGCCCGTCGCTGGATCCGAGACATTAATTACATCCTCAAGATAGGTTTTGAGCTTGATATGTCCACCACGGGTCCGTACCATCTTCACTTTCCGCGGTCCTATGACCGTCTCTGCTGCAGGGCGCCCCATCTCATATATCTTCTTCTTGCGCGCATAGTGATATCGTGCGCCTGACGCTAATCTCTTGGATCGACCTTGCCATCGTCCCATGTTTCAGTCACCAAATATTCAAAATTTCAACTTGTATATTTCCATTTCAACCGCATTTAAAAATTTTTCATAAAGGCTGTGGTATCTGGCAAAAAGCAAATATTGGATCGTGTAAAATAAAAAAAAAGGAAAAAATAATAAAATCCGTTTATCTATAGCGTGCTTTGGTAGCCAGAAGCCAGGGAATCCCCAGCACCGCAAAGACTACGGAGACCAGTTGCAGCCAGAAGATGATGCTCGTCCAATCGAATGCGCCCAGCATTACTAAGTTAATAACAAACCCGATTGTATTGGCAATGATGAAGATTAAGACAACAAGTGCCATACCCCAGGCCCATTCCTGTTCCTTGAACATGCCGATCCCAGCAAGGAGTGCGAAGCCTCCCATTATGATGCTGCTGGGTCCTAATACTGAAATCCAAGCGATTACGTCAGGTGGGAGCGTAATTCCAGCAAAAATTGTTGGGAAGTATCCCATAAATGCGATCAGGATTGCTAAGCCACCGAGAATCATTAAGAAGATATTCAACAGTTCATTGCTATCTGGGGTCAATTCCTTCGATTGCCATTCGTGTGTACAACTTTTACAGCATTCTGGCCATGATTTGCTTTTTGGTTCGCCTTTATCAACCATATTATTCACCCTTTTCTTATTTATTTTTAACATTTTACCTTTGTATATTCAAAAGTAGATAAATAAGGGTATATAATAGTATTGAGTTTAAAACTTATAAACTTATTTAGGGTAAAATTCCCATTTGTCACTCAAGCATAATAGACTTGCCCTCAAAAAATCCACATACTCTTCTTTCCAGCTCGTGCCATTTGCGCCTAACGGGATTCTTTATTCGGATTTTATTCTATAAATCTGTATCCAGATATATCGATATAGCGAAGGTGTGAGGATTTGAATCATTGAATACGGATCGTATTTCCTTCCAGATCCACTTCAGCGAGGTTGTTAAAAATCGCCTGATATATTTTGAGGGCATATTCTTTTAAATTAGATTCTATATCAAAAGGTGTCATACGATTCTCTCAATACTAATCAAATTAATTCGTAGATTTCTTGAAATAATTTGAGAATTTCTCTGATTTCATGCATAATTAGTTGAATTTTTCTGTCAGGTTAACATTTTACTATCATAAAACTCCTAATTCGACGTATTTAAAAACTCCACTTAGTAAATACCAAAAAGTTCAAATATTTATCAGCATTGAAAGAATGTAAATGTCCCCAAAGGGGTTTTTACTATGAGGAGGTTAGAAAAAATAATCCACATTTCTAATCAGAATCATCTTATCTTGAAAGGTCCATCCGCCCAAATCAGCGCGTTAAGGATTGGTCAACCTGTTATTGATAAAGATCTCAATAAAATAGGGCGCATTTTTGATATTTTTGGTCCTATTTCGCAACCTTACATTTCAATTCGACCGAACCCGGAAATTAGTGACCCGCGAAAATATATTGGGGAAGTTTTATATTGTTCCGATGAGAAGAAAACCTCGAATAGGAGGCGGAGTAGAACAAGGGGAGGGTCTTAAATGGGGAAAAGCGAGATTGTGCAAATTCCTTCCTTAGAAATTGCAGCTTGTATTGAGTGTAACAGTACAAAGCTCATAAAGGATTATGAACGGGCCGAAATCATTTGCATGAATTGCGGTTTGGTTCTGCATGAGAAGTTAATGGATGATGGACCGGAGTGGCGTGCTTTCGATATGGAACAAATGGATAAAAGATCACGAGTTGGTGCTCCGACCACTTATACCATTCATGATAAGGGCCTTTCAACCATGATTGATTGGCGAAATCAAGATATTTTTGGGAAAAATCTCACACCAAAGCGGCGGGCACAAATTTATCGGCTGCGGAAATGGCAACGGCGCATTCGGGTCTCTGATGCGAAAGAACGTAATTTAGCAGTTGCCTTGTCTGAATTGGATCGCATATCTTCCCACTTAAGCTTACCACGAAATGTCCGAGAGGTCGCGGCAATGATTTATCGGAGAGCGGTAGATAGTCGGCTCATCCGTGGGCGATCAATTGAAGGTGTTTGCGCTGCTTCTTTATATGCCTCCTGTCGTCGATGCAGAATCCCGCGGACCTTAGAAGAAATTGCAGGATTTGCCAAAGTTAATAAGAAAGAAATCGGGAGATCCTACCGCTATATAGCTCGCAAATTAAATATCAATATCCCGCCTACAGATCCTGTCGATTATATATCGCGATTCGTGGCGGATCTGAAGTTATCAGGGATGGTGCAGAAAAAATCCATTGAGATTTTACGCAATGCTGTCACCTCTGGTCTAACGAGCGGACGAGGTCCAATGGGGCTTGCTGCCGCAT
>Ga0315285_10007976_pt1 | contig 10873 bp, 12 predicted proteins | sample YL17G09_36_MG_FD_203698 | JGI IMG/M metagenome (GOLD analysis project Ga0315285, IMG submission 203698) | Sediment microbial communities from Yellowstone Lake, YNP, Wyoming, USA - YL17G09_36 | ecosystem: Environmental > Aquatic > Freshwater > Lake > Sediment | place: USA: Wyoming | collected... | reverse complement strand
CTTAGTCAGAAGAGCATTCTAATATGATTTTCAGAAAATAACTTAAACTCCTATTTTCTCCATATTTTCATGAAACCACATTTTTTGTACATGGAAACCTATGGCTGTTCAGCCAATCAGAACAACTCCGAGATTATGAAAGGAATCCTAGTTAATTCAGGATTAGATTTCACAGACAATCCAAATATTGCAGATATAATCATAATAAATTCCTGCGTAGTCAAAGAACCAACTGAAAACAGCATAAAGCAAAGAATTTTAGAACTGCAAGAATTAAACAAGCCAATAATAATTGCAGGATGCATGCCTCAAGTAAGAACATCTTGGTTAAAAAATAAAAAAAATATTTACATGCTCGGAATCTCCCACATAAAAGAAATAACAAAGCTTATAAGAAGAATAACTGAAAATAAATACAACAGTTCTGAATTTATAACAAAAGAGAAAGAAACAAAGTTAAATTGCAGCAAAATAAAAAATAATAAACTGATGGGAATAACTCAGATAAGCGAGGGTTGTTTGGGAGATTGTAATTTCTGCGTAGTCAAGCTGGTAAAAGGCAATCTATTCTCATATCCTGAAGAAAGCATTCTTGAAAATATAAAACAAGATATAAAACAAGGATGCAAAGAAATATGGCTTACAAGTCAGGATTTAGCAAGTTATGGGCTAGAATCAAAAGATAAATCTGCTTTTATTAATCTATTAAATAAAATCCTGCTGATAGATTCTAATTTCAAGCTGCGTTTGGGCATGATGAACCCAAATCACATTCTTCCAATCACAGATGATTTAATTGAAATATACAAAGGTGAAAAAGTCTACAAATTTCTCCACATTCCAGTTCAGAGTGGAAGCAATAAAATTCTCAAATCAATGAACAGAAAATACACAAAAGAGCAGTTTTCAGAAATAATCAAAAAATTCAGAACTATTTTTCCAGACTCAATAATTGCCACAGACATTATCACAGCATTTCCGGGAGAAACAGAAGAAGATTTTAATCAAACAATAAATCTAATGAAGGAAACAAAGCCGGACGTGGTAAATATTACAAGATACTGGCCAATGAAAGGAACGCGGGCAGAAACAATGAATCAGATAGACAGAAAAACAGCAAGCAAAAGAGCCTTAGAAGTCCAGAAACTTCATCTTCAAGTTTCATTAAACAATTTCAAAAAATATGAAGGAAATATTGTTGAAGTTTTCGTAAACGAGCAGAAAGGTTCTAATTGTCTTGCCAGAGATGAAAATTACAGATTATTTGTAATAAGAACAAACAATAAACTTCTAGGCAGGAAAGTTAAGGTAAAAGTAAGCAAAGCTTTCTCACATTATCTACTTGCAGAATTAATCTAAGCAAAAAAACCAATTAAACGATTTCTATAATTCCCAATAAAATTAATAATTAACATTAACTTTTTTAGATTAGTTTAGGTAAATTCCCCATTGCTTCCAATTCCAGTAGGAGGTCCCTTTAATCTCAATTTATTATACTCTAGCTCGCTCTTCTTTTCTCTTCCTCTAGAAGTTTCATTTTTTATCTGAGTTTCAGAATCAACTCTGTTTCTTGCCCATTCTAATGCAGTTCGATATGTCTCCTCCGCAACTTCTTCCTTGCGGGGAGTCCTCCCAACAACAGGATCACGATAAAAATCATACTCTTCCCCATCTTTTCTCACCCTTACAAGCCAGTGATTCCTCACCTGAGGATTTGTGCAATAAAAGAATAATCTCTTATCAAGCTTCCTATTAACTTTAGTTGTTAAGACATAAACAGGATTATCATCAACTTTAACAGTGCAATCCCGAATTATTGCTTCTCTCTTTTCTGTTCCAGGAGTCGGGCAACATCTATAAGTCATAAGCTAATTCAACATTTGGATTATTTAAGCATTTATATAATTCAATGGCATCAACCAAAATTCCATAAAATTAATGTTAATCCAAAATTAAATTATCATCAGAAAGATTCAGCGTTTAATAGATTTCCCCAAAACAAGATACAAACCATGCGAGAATCAATTAAATTCCCCCACACCCCCAGAACATACACCTAACCTCGCCCAGAATCATCCACCTCTCAAGCCTATACACCTGTACCTTCCCGCTCAGCTGACTTACTTTATCTTTATCTTAGACATCGGCTTAAACTGATTCCAAGCCAATTCAAACATCTGCTCTAATGCTTTCGCAAAGAATTCTGTATTTATCCAGACGCCTACATCATAATTTGGATGAACTTTTTCGTCATCAAGAAGCATAAACATCAATTCCTCACTGTCAATTATAACAAATCTAGCTTTAAATCCATCTACACCTCTTACCTCAGCTACTCTGCTCAACTCTTTAGCTATCTTAACATTTGCAGGAGTAATCGGAGCCGCAATTCGTATCTTAACACCTCTTTTCCTAGCTTTCTCAAAACTTGGCATTAAAGCCTCAAGTTTTCTATTCAATCCTTCAACAGTTGTAACAATTGTAATAGTCTTCTCAGCCTCTCTAATCATCATGTCAAGATGATTGTACATATTCTGCCTGCCTCTCAAGCTTCCTGACAAATCTGAAGGCTCAACAAACTTTATCCCCTGAGTAAACAAACTGGAAAGCTCTCCCAAAACTTCATCCCCTTTCAGAGTCTCAAGTCTCTTCGACTTATGCTGCGCTTCCACAACTAAATTTCGTTTAACTCTTTCAATAACTTCTTCCGGTTTCAAAGCGACAAACTTGATTGGCTTCCCAAGTTTCATAATAATAAATCCTTTCTTCTCTAAACTTTCAAGAATATCATAAGTCCTTGACCTCGGAACATCAGAAATATTGCTTAACTCACCGGCAGTGCTTACTCCTCGAGAAAGCAAAGCAGTCCATACCCTCACTTCATACAAATTAAGGTCAAATATTTTTCTCAGCCTGCTTAAAAATTCTTCTCTCACTATCATTTTATTTTTTTAACAGGAATATTAATTTCGCCTCTTTTTAATGACATTGAAACCATTAGGACTATGCAGTCACTAACTTTCCTGTTATTAATATTAATTCATCAGTGCTATTTAAACCTTTTCTTTGGCTTATTTTTTTATTCACTCCCTGCCAACAACAAAATAAACAATAGCCTGCAAAATATACTTCTTTATTTGGCTTTTTCAAAGTATATTTCAAAGTCAATATCTTTTATTTTTACGTTGAAATTATTTTTTAACTTTTTCTTTTTATCGTCGGAAAATTGAGAAAATTCAACTTTGCTGCTCCCGGTTCTCTCTGCAATAAATTTTTTCTGCAGTGAAATTCTTCCAAGAAAGTCCGGCTTTGTAATAATTAAAAGATTAATTCTGTCAGTTTTTACGAATTCTTTCTTTTTTCTCTCAGCCTGAACAGCTCTGGAAATTTCTCTTGCAAAACCTTCTGTCTCTAGTTCATCAGTCATAACAGTATTCAATTCTGCCCTATCTTCCTTGCTTTCCTTGTCTACTTCCATTTCTATCTTTCTTACATTTAATTGCCTCATTATTATTTCCTCAAGTTCTTTTCTGATTTTCTTGTCGGTGTAAATTTTTACAGATGCAAGAGGCCATTTTAATCCAATATGAACCTTATCTCTTTCTTTCAGCCCTATTTCTATTATTTTTGTTGTGTTTTCCATTTCTTCCTCAAGTTTCTTGTCAATTTTTTTCTTATCACACTCAGACCACGAAGATAAATGCACAGATTCTTCTTTCACAATCTTTTTCTCCTTAAGATTTTGCCATATCCTCTCTGTTGTAAAAGGAATTATTGGAGCCATTAACTTTAGCAGTCCAATATAGATTTCTTTCATAATCTCATAAACCTCATCGCTTCTCTCCCTTATAATTTGGATATAAGCCTTTGAAAATTCATTCACAAGGAAATTTTCGATTAGCGAAACCACTTCAGGGAATTTGTAAGAATTATAATTTGAAACTATGTTTTTAACAAGAGAATTGTATCTTGATAAAATCCACCTGTCTTCAATCTTGATATTTTTCTTTTCATGCCCTAACTGGCTGATAAAATTGTTAATATTCAAAAAAACCCTGAACACTTTCTGAATATCTGAAAATTCCTTCTCATCAAAAGCGAAATCTTCTCCTTTTGACACCTTCGCAAAATAATACCTCAAATAATCTCTTGAATATTTTCCTATAATTTCCTGCGGAGATGTGATATTTCCAAGAGATTTTGACATTTTATTCTTTCCCAAATCCAAAACCATTCCGTGGACAAGAATGCTGTCCATTGGTTTCTTTCCAAACTTGATTTCAGAAAGTATAAACTCAGAATTCCACCAGCCCCTTATCTGGTCCTTTCCTTCCAGATTCAAGTCAGCAGGCCAGTATTTTTTCCTTTCTTTCTCATCAAGAGCAGCCCAGCTGGAAACTCCAGAATCAAACCAAACATCCAACACTTCTGGAACTCTTCTCATCTTTCCCTTGCAAGAACACGGAATTTCAATCTCATCAATCTCCGGCTTGTGCAATTCTTTTACTTTTTTCCCAGAAAGATTTTCAAGCTCTGCCTTGCTGCCAACGACAATTCTTTCTTTGCATTTGTCGCAAATCCAGATAGGAAGCGGAGTTCCCCAATATCTCATTCTGGAAACAGGCCAGTCCCCGATTCCCCCCATCCACGCTTTCATCCTGAGTTTCATCCAGTCAGGAACCCATACAGTTTTCTCATTCTCACTAAGCAGCTTCTTCTGTATACTGGAAATATTAAAAAACCACTGCGGAAGAGCAATCATCAACAAAGGTGATTTGCACCTCCAGCAAAGCGGATAGTCGTGTGTATAAGGAAGCTTAAGAATTAACATTTTATCTTTCTCTAAATCATCCAGTATCTCAGCATCAACAATTCTTGCCTGCTTGCCGGCATATTTTCCAGCTTCCTCAGTCATGCTTCCGGAAATATTCACGGGCGAGACAATGTCCAGTCCAGCTTCCTTGCCAACTTCCCAGTCTTCTCTGCCATGTCCTGGGGCACAATGCACAAGTCCCGTTCCTTCTTCCAGATTTACATATCTCGAAGACAAAACAACCCTGTAGGAATTTTTCAGCTTCAATTTCAGATTTTTTGCAAGGGGATTTTCATATTTCCAGTCCTTCATGTCCTTTCCGAGAAATTCTCTTTTTTCTTTGTAAGAATGTCCAAGCTGGCTCATTATTTTCTGAACTAACTCTTTTGCGATAATCCATTTCTCTCCATCAACAATAAGCTCAGAATACTTAAATTCTGGATTTGCCATTACTCCGGTATTAGCAGGCAGTGTCCAGGGAGTTGTAGTCCATATTATTAAAAAAGTATTTTCCATCCCTTTTTCTTTCAAAGGAAACTTAACAAAAACAGAGATATCCTGCTGCTTGGAATACTCTATCTCATTATAGGCTACAGCAGTTGCGCACCTTGGGCATACATGGACAGAATATTTTCCCAGGTAAAGAAGCTTCTTTTTCTCAGCTTCCTTAAAAGTGTCCCAGATAGTCTCTATATATTTTGGCTCAAGTGTCAGATACGGATTTGAAAAGTCAAACCATGCCCCCAAATTAAGAAATTCTTTGTTCATCACGTCAATGTATCTTGTAGCAAACTTCTTGCACTTTTCAATGAACTTCTTCACTCCAAACTTCTCAATATCCTGCTTCGACTTGCTTCCTATCTCCTTCTCTATCTGAAATTCTATCGGAACTCCATGCGTGTCATATCCTGCCCTGTCAAAAACATCTTTCCCCTGTAACCTCTGAGAACGCATCGCCACATCCTTCAGAATTTTATTAAGAGCAGTTCCCATGTGGATATGCCCCGTGGCATACGGCGGTCCATCCATCAAATAAAACTTCTTTCCCTTCGAGTTTTTCTTCCTGCTTTTTTCATATATCTTCTTCTTTTTCCAGAATTCCATAATCTCGACTTCAGTTAGCTCTCTTTCCATATTTCTTTAATTCTCCCCATGTTTTTAAAACTTGTTAATGTCATTTATTTTAAATCTTAACTATAATCAAATACTCAATTTAGCGGGAGTTTTGCAAATTGTCTATTCTCATCATATAAAAACTCCCAGTTATTTTAAATCTTAACTATAATCAAATACTCAATTTAGCATCAGCATTGATACCTTGACGCCTTCAAAGTCCACTTGTAATCTGTTCTAGCTATCTGCATTTTAATTCTGTCTCTCTCGCTTTCTTCCAAACCCATCAGATACTTTCTCGCTTTAATAGTTTCATAATTTTCTACAAGTACGACAAACTCTCTTGCCTTTTCATCCAAGCCCTCATATTTTTCATCAGTTATAGTTTTGTTTAAGCTCATAAGAATATCCTGCAATCTCCCAAGAAGTGAGATTGCTGTTAAATAATAATTTCAGAAAAGTAACGCTTTTCTGAGAATCCTAAAAACAAGTCGCTTGTTTTTTTGATTATAGCAATAGCTAATATATTCCTAGAAACAAACTCTCTGCTATTTGCCATATCTATCCAAGAAGTATTATGTATTTAAATCTTGCTAGGCGAACTTCCATGAGTAACTTATCATAAATAATTTAAAATAATATCTCCATAAAAGTTAAGATTAATCATTAATTTAATTAGTTTATAGAAAGTGTTTTGCAGGCTTGTTTATTAAGAATCACTCGTAAACAATCATTCCCTTGTCAGTTATCTCAAATAAATTATGCCCTCTTGAATGAGCCGTCTGCCTCATCTTAACAATTCTAAGAGCCCTGTCAGTCTCTTCATCGCCCCATGAAGGAAGAAGCTGAATAACCCCGTCAGCAAGCGATTTAATCATTTCAAGCTCTCGATTATTCGCATTATCTTTAGAATTATAGGAGATTATCGAGCTGACTCCTGCCTTTCTTATAGAATCAAATAATTCAAAAATAAACTCAAGCATTTCAGTCTCCTTATCAGCAATAACCAACTCCAAACAATCAATGCAGACTCTTTTCATCCCCTGCTTGGAAATCAATCCATGAATCTCTTCCTTGATTGCCTTTAAACTTTTTCTCGGATTTATATGGGCGAATTTTAAATTAGAATCTGCCTTAGATAAACTCCACCCAAAAGAATTTGCGCTTTTATTAATTTCATCAGCGCCCTGTCCAAAACTAATAAAAATTCCTCTCTCGCTATGGACAATTGCTCCAGTATATAAAAACTGAAGCATGAAAGTTGTTTTTCCAGTTCCAGCCTCTCCAGTAATCAAGTTAGCGCTGTTTGCAGCAAAACCACCCTCGCATAATTCGTCAAATCCAGAAATTCCGCTGCTAACTCTGCCTTCTTCATCCTCTTTTTTCATGCATTAACAAGACATTTTTAGTTTTTAAAACTTCACATTTCAGGTAAGGTTAAATACACTGCGCCCTAAACAATACCGCTTAATTATTGTGCAAAATTAGTGGCTGCAAATGTATGAGTAAGATATTTGTTTTATGAATAAATGTAGTCACTAATTTATTGGGGGGAATAATTAAGGTTTTGTGTAGTTAAATTGTCTGGAAATAACCTATTACTTGATGATTAAACCAATTAAATTAAGAATTAACATTAATTTTTTGAGATTGAGAAATTAATTTTCAACTTATAAATTAGCCAGCTCATTCAAGGCTTCTTTTTCCATATCGTGCAGCTTAACTGAAGGAATAATTATACAATATGGATTTTTAATATCTTTAGGAAGATTGTCTGCTTTTTCATAATAAATTTTTTGATTTTCAGTCCCCATCATCGAGCATGCCACAATCTTATCCAAAAACAGCTTGTGATTTCCGCACGCTGTTTTCAATTGTTCAAGCGCTTTTTTAATTTCCAATCCAATATCAATCAGCAAAAGGGTGTGGGCTTTAATTTTCAGATTATCTTTAATTATCTCAGCAAAACTATCCGGGAAATAATTCTCCTGCCACTTTGGCATGCTTGCTGTTTTCCCGAACTTATACATCTGCAATCCTGTTTCAGAAATCGCGTTGAAAACTCCAGCATTATGAAAAATCTTGTGCTTAATCTCCTCTTTGTTGCACTTCATTATAAGAGAAATGTGAGTTGTAGCAGCCAAAACGTCTCCATAAATAAGAAGCGCAATATTGATTCTTTTAGCCTCATCAAGAAATTTTTCAGATTCAACCTCTTCTCTTCCAAGAGATATTAATTCCACTCCCAATTCTTTTTCCAAGTTCTCAATTGTGTAAGGAAAATCAACAGTATAATTTTCAAGATAAATCTTCTTGCAGCTTTTGAGAGCTTCAGCTGCCTCAAGTGAAATTGACTTCTCATTCAAACCTAATCCAATAAGGTAAAACATACTAAAAATGAGAACTTAAGGGTTATAAAACTAACTACTTCTTGAAAATTTCCGGTCATAACTCTTATGCGCAGAAATAAGCGAAACAACCGCGATATATGTCAGTGTAAGAATTACTGAATAATTTCTATAAACAAATAGAAGAACAAAAATAACAGCCAAACAAGCCCATGAAATCATCTTAAACCATTTTCTCCCCATAACTAACTCTTCCCTGCAAAGATAAGCCAGAAAATAGCCTACGGGAAACGCGCTTGCAAGAACAACAGCCACAATTATCATCTCTATCATATTTAATTAAACAGAATAGACTTTAAAAGATTTTGCAATTAAGCCGCATTCAATTCAGCGGAGTTTTGCAGAATATAAAATATAAAAATAGGCAAAACTCCGGATATTAAAAGATTTTGCAATAAGTCAATACTTAGCCTTAGGTCTTAAATCATCAAGCAATTTCAATCCAGAAGCCCCAGATATAAACAGAGCTCCAAGAGCAAATTGATATCCTAACTCAAACCTTCTCTGATACCTTTCAGCTTCTTCTCTGTCAAAAACTAACGGGATATTTTTCTCTATCCTTTCAACTCTCTGAGTGATTGGTGAAGTTAGTTCTCTTAAAGAATCAACGGCAACCCATCCAAACACACCCAGTTCAGCAATTCCAAGAACAAGCGATGCAAGAGCTAATTTTCCCATGCCAAACAACACTAATTTTCATTCTTAAATATTTATATACTTCTCATAACACCTTAAATAGATTAAAAATGAAACTGATAGACGTACATTGTCATTTAGACTATGCAAGATTCAAAAAAGATTTGCCTAGCGTTATAGACAGGGCAAGAAAGAAGAATATGATAATTATCACCTCCGGCGTAAACCCTGCTACAAACAAACTCGCCTTGGAAATTGCTGAAAAATATGATATTGTCAAAGTTAGCTTTGGACCATATCCTCTGGATGCTCTTGAGAAAGAGATTGAACATTCTGAAAAAGCAAATCAGGGAGAAACATTTCCCAGAGACATTTCCCCATTTAATCTCAATAAAGAACTAGAATATTTAAAGAAAAATAAAAGTAAATTTGTTGCAATAGGGGAGATAGGATTAGATTATAACTGGCCAGAATATCAGACTGATAAGACTAAAGAAGAACAAAAAGAGAATTTTAAGAAAATTTTGAAAGTTGCCAAAGAATTAGACATGCCAGTTGTAATTCACTCAAGAAAAGCCGAATCAGATGCAATTGAAATATTAGAAGAACTAAAAATAAACAAAGTTATTATGCACTGTTTCAGCGGAAAAGTATCATTGATTAAAAGAGCGGCAGATAATGGATGGTTTTTCTCAATTCCCCCAATAATCACAAGACTTCAGCATTTCCAGACATTAGTTTCAATAGTTCCTCTAGCTCAGTTATTAACAGAGACAGATTCTCCATATCTTTCTCCCGTAGCAGGCGAGAGAAACGAGCCGAGTAATGTTGCAGTAACAATAAGAGAGATAGCAAAAATAAAAAATATTCCAGAAAAAGAAGTTGTTGATATTATTTGGGAGAATGCGAAAAAGTTGTTTAAATTTTGATCGATTCCATAAGTTAAACAGATTAAAATTCTACTAAATGCTATTTCTATAAATCGATTAAACTAAGGATTAACATTAATTTTTAACTTCTGACTTTTTCCACTCAGTTAAATTGCTTGCATCAACCACTATTTTATCAGCTTTTCTCAAACTGGCTATCTGTTTCCTGTCAATTACATCAAAATGCTTGCAATCAACAAGATATTCCGGAATTTCCCATGCATCGTCTTCCTTAGTAATCCACTCACACCCGAACTGTTTAATTAAATCAACAGGCATGGAATAGCTTCTCAATGTTTTCTTCCCATCATCAGTAAAGTACTCGTGAAAAAAACTCATTGCTAATTCTCTGGCAGAATTATAAACAGGATCTCTGTACCTCAAGACAGAATGATTTGTCTTCGAAATCGCTCCAAATTTTCCATGCTCTTTGAAAACAGCAACCACGTGGTCCCAATCATTTTTAGCGACAGTAAAATCCATAACCCATGGCTTTTTCCCCTGCAATTTCAAAGCAAGCGCGGCAAGCATAGCTCCCTCAATGCAGTGGCATTTCCCGCTCTTAAGAACTCTTCTCGGAGACATGCAAGTATCCCCTCCTTCTTCAAAATTAATTTCAAGCTTATCCAAAAAATCCTGTATTTTTTTAGGAGTATCCAACTTCCTTAAAATTTTCTCCTCTTCTTCAGTAAGATTATACATATTCTTATTTAGATTTCTTAATTATTAAACTTAACTCAAAATGAAAAATCTAATTAACTGAATGCAACTTCCATAAATTGATCAAGAATTATCCCTCAACATAGATTTATAGACATAAACTTTTGATTAACATTAACTTTCAGGCTATTTTCACATTAACTTTTGATGCTTCTGCAAATCAAGCCAAAAAATTTTTGTTATTTGTGAAAATTCTTTTACCCAAGCTCATAATCTCTATTCTCTTAAATAAATTAGGGAACTTTCCTTTCATT
>Ga0315285_10007975_pt1 | contig 10873 bp, 11 predicted proteins | sample YL17G09_36_MG_FD_203698 | JGI IMG/M metagenome (GOLD analysis project Ga0315285, IMG submission 203698) | Sediment microbial communities from Yellowstone Lake, YNP, Wyoming, USA - YL17G09_36 | ecosystem: Environmental > Aquatic > Freshwater > Lake > Sediment | place: USA: Wyoming | collected... | reverse complement strand
CGTCCCCGGCGGATAACAAGTCTGCAAGGTAACTGTTTTTCCACCAGTGTGTTGTTTAACATAATCTCCAAGTGCTTCCGGAGAAACGACTGCCTTCTCGGCCACTTTATATTGATATCTTTTATTTTTATAAAAAATGTCTATTTCGTCATCCTTTTCTAATTTTCCGACCAAAAAGAAAACGGCATTGTAGTGAGCGACGTTATAAAAGGCATCGGTCGAATGAGCAAAGAGAAAAACATTGCCTTCTTCTTCATCCGGATAAGCCGAACCCTTGGCATGAGCAACTCCTTTTTTTAAAATTGGCAAAAAAACTTTAGGATTATTGGCATCAACCTCTGGAAAAATCTCGGCATTGAGATTAATTTTGGGAATCACCAAACCGAATTCTTTATCAACCGGTGCAATCGGTCGGAGTCCACCTTCGGGAAATTGAGGATTAGCATCGAGAGAATATTTGACCCCGCCCCATTTATTTGACCAATATTGAAGTTCTTCCTTTATGACCGGTCCAAAAATCAAAAAGGTGATCGATAATCCAGCAATAATTAAAAGTGTCCCAAACTTCTTCATATATTATTCTCTCTTGACCAGGTCAGACCTGGTACCAGGTCTGACCTGCTAAATAGACCTGCTAAATACTACTCATACTTCGGTTCAACTAGCTGACCCGGTTTTTTGCCGTTAACCGGAATTTTTAAAGCCCAACCTAAAGCATTGGCCACTGCCAGACCAACTCTTAAGCCAGTGAAAGAACCGGGTCCGGTCTCAACTTCAATTTTAGTTAAATCTTTTATGGTTTTTTGGTTTTTTTTAAGAATTTGATTAATTAAACTAAGAACTTGCTGGGATTTGTCCGGATCACTTGGTTTTTCAAGACGGTCTTCGTCTAAACCAACAATCGTTTTAGTATTGTCGCTGGTGTCAATAAACAGTTTCATCGCTTCCCCCGTATATCATATATTAATATATGATATATTTATCCTTCTTTTATCTTCTTTTAAATATCCAAGATGAATATCAATTCGCTTTCCCGGTAAAATTTTCTTTATTTTTTCCGCCCATTCGATGGCGACAAGATTTTTGGGGTCGGACCATATTTCAGCAAGACCCAAACTTTCAATGTCTTTTTCATTTTCAACTCGATATAAGTCGACGTGGAAGAATTTATGCGCTATGCACTTTGCGCTATGCACTTGATACTCACGTATCATCACGAATGTCGGTGAAAGAATCCGCTCTTTAATCCCCAACCCTTTTGCCAATCCCTGAACAAAAATTGTCTTACCGCTCCCCAATTCGCCGGTTAAGGCGATGATTAATGGTTGATGATTAATGATTAATTGATTTGCAATCTTTTCGCCCAATGCTGCAGTTTCTTGGGCGCTTTTGGTAACAATTTCCATATTCCTCCCCAGGCTAAACCAGCCCCAAAACCATCAATTAGAATATCTCTTAACAAGCCTTGTCTTCCGGGAGTAAATGTTTGGTGGTACTCATCGGTGATAGCATAAAAAATGGTCGAAATCAAAGCAATAATCGCTATCTTCAGCAATTCCTTCCTCTCAATCTTTGGTAAAAGAGCGCTCTTTAAGGCTCGATAGAGTAAGATAAACAAAATCCCATATTCAATTAAATGGACTGTTTTTTTGAAAATAAAATCTTGCCAATAGATCTCTGTAACAGTTTTGGTTGGTCTTGAAGAAAGAAAGAAAATGAATAAACCCCAAGCTACTGGTGGCAGCCAAAATTCAAATAATCTTTTCACCTTCTCCACTTTTTCTAAGATGATTATACTTCATCTTCAACTTCGGCGACAAGATAAAGCCGCCGGAAGTTAACAAAAGAAGGCTGCCTAAACCAATGAAGACGAAGGGTATGAATTTCACCGGATTTGAGGTTTTTTCTCCTAAAACCATTGGGGTCGGCGTCGGCTCTTCAGCCGCCGGTGTTGCTTCCTCGCCCAAAATCTCTCCGGTTGGAGTCGGCGTCAGAGTTGGTGTTGGTTTAGGGGTTGGTTTTTTTGTGGGGGTGGGAGATCCGCCAGCTAGCGGAGTGGGTGTAGGCGTCAAACTAGAAATAGCAGCGCCTTCTACCGGACAATCAGGATTGGAAGCGTTAGGAGTCGGATCACGCTGGCACCAATCCCCATCATTATCTTTTGACCAAGATTTCCCTTGAGTTGAAGTTTCAAATGAAGTCGCATCTCTTTCATCTTGACTACCGTTTAAAAGACGGACATCATCTCCACTATTATTTAAGTAGGCATTACTTAAGAGAAAAAATTGCTTATAACTTTTAGAAGAAACTGTTCCAGAAATTTGTTTCGGCGAACTTCCGTCATTTTCAATATCATCAATATACCAACCATTTAAAATAACCTCAAAATCATTATCATTATACAATTCAACCCATTCGTCACTGTTTTCGGGGTACGGCAAAAACTCTGAAATATAAATATCTGAATAACTACTTGGTGTTGGCGTTTGTGTTGCCGCTGTTGTGGTCGGAGTCGGAGTAGCTGCCTGGGCTACCTCAAAACTTAAATCATCAAAGTTGACAAGACTCTCTATTCCGTCTTCGATAGAAGCTAATAAAATCCTAAACTCAGCACTCTTAGCTGAAGACGGAGCTTCCATTATTCCTATATCTAATACCTGCCACGATGAAGAGGGGGTGTCAACTATGTTAGAATCATTTGTTTTTATTTGTGTGCCCGAGCCATCCTCAGAGGAATACCAAGCAATTCTTATTCTTGCGCTTTTAGCTTTTTCATTATTAAACAAGACATAACCTTTCGCTGAATAATTTTCTTCACCTACAATATTTTTAACAATTTGTCTGGCTCCATACGAACCTGTTTTACTATGCCTAATTAGAGCCGAATACTCGCCGCTTTTTTTGACATATGAAGAAGTAGTAAAATTTAAAGCAATTTCTAGACCTGAACTTGGTTCCCAATTAAAAAGAAGTTCCTCAAATCCCGGATTATATAAAAGATTCTGGGCAAAAAGTTGCTTCGGTAAAAACAAAAAAATCGCTGAAAGGGCGATTAGGCAGAAAAATAAACCTTTTAATCGGTTAGTCATTAATCTACATGGACATAAAAAGTTTGAATTCCGTCAGCTTGGTCTACCCGGGCATATTTTAACTTCCCTCCGCCGCAAGAAACTGAACCACGGAATAAAGTGCCCTCTTTGACCGCTCTCACCGCCCTCGGTCCTGGGCTATCATAACTGCCGCTGACGATATCGATGCCGGTGTGAAATTTATACCATAGTCCACCTAATCTTGTCCAGAAGGTTTCACCATATTCCTGGGTAATCCGAATTGGCTCGCTGATTGGCCAATCCCAGGAGCCACTGGGTGTAAATTGAGCCACATTTTCCTCAAAATTAAGCGAAGCGTTCTTTAAATAGTTAGCTGGATTTTGGTGTTGGCCATCCTTTTGAACTTCAAGATGAAGATGAGTACCGGTCGAACAAGGCGAAGCGCCATTAATATAGTTAGCAATCGTCTCGCCAGTTTTGATTGGTCCAATTTGGGCCACTTCTCCTTGTCCAGCCAGAATTGATAAAATCGCTTCCTGCTCTGCCCTTTTGGTGGCTAAAATTTGCTGGTAATTCTTCTCGTCGTTCTTGGTCACCGTCAGTAAATATTCTTTATCCTTTTTCTGCCTCGATAACAAAGTCTGTTGTTTTTCCAGCTTTTCCTTGAGTACCTCCTCTTCTTTTCTTTGGTCATCATAATTTGTCCGAGCTTCCTCCATGGCAAAAAGAAGCTGACGATCATGAACCTGCATCACTTTCAAATATTTTAAGCGGGCAATAAAATCTGGAAAACGCTTTGAAGAAAAAAACAAGATAAGAGAATCGATGTCTCCTTTTTTGTAGGTCTCGACAATTCTTTTGTTAAGTAAAGTGGCTAAGTGGTCAAGAGAAACTTCCAGGCGGCCGATTTTTTCGGTCAACATCTTAATCTGCTCCTCTGTCTGGCCGATTTTCAAGGCGGTGATTTTAATTTGCCCTTCCATATAACTAATTTGGGATGCCAGGGTGGTTTTCTTCTTAGTTAATTCCTCTAGCTTGGCTTCCAGTTCGCCGATTTCGTTTTGAAGGATTAGGACTTTATTTTTAGGCTCCTCAGAGAAAATTGGCTTGCTGACAAGAAGGATCAAACTTAAAAAAAGACAAACTGAACAGAAAATCTTCTTCATCTTTTGCTTAGCGCAAATATCTTTTCAGGGCAATTAAGCTCCCTAAAGACCCAATGGCTAAGCCGCCTAAGATGAGGACAAAAAGGACGAGAGCCAAGAAAAGGAGCGGCACCGGTAAAAGAGGAATGCCGGCTAAAAAGGAGACTAAAAAGGGAGTCGAATAAAGCAAAAGAATCACCGCAATTAACCAGGCGATAATCGCTCCCACCACTCCGTAAAACATGCCTTCAAGTAAAAAGGGCCAGCGGACATAACCCGAGGAGGCGCCGATCAACCTTAAAATTTCAATTTCGTCTCGCCGCAAGGCGATTTTCATGCCAATGATCACCAAAATAATACTCAAAGCAAAAACAGAAAGGGCAATAATCAAACCAAGACCAATTTTTCTAATGGCTGAGGTCCATTCGGAAAGAGAAGTAACGACGTCTTCCTGAAAAATCACTTCATCGATTTCCGGCGCTTCTTTCAAGATTTTGGCCACCTCGCCTAGAGAAGTTAAATCAGTCGTTGAAACTTCAAGCGAAGCCGGCAAAATATTGGCCGTGACCATTTCTAGTAAAAGCGGGTCATTTTTATTTTGTTCTCGATAAATGGCTAAAGCTTCTTCTTTGGAAACGTATTTGATATCGGCAATTTTATTGGTTTGGTTCAATCTTTCTTTCAAGGTCTCAACTTGGGTCATCGTCACTTCATCTTTGAAAAATCCGGTCACCTGGGGACGAGTTTCAAACCAACGAAGAATCGCTTGTGAACCAACGGCGATAAAGATAAAAATGGCGGCCACAAAAAACGTCAGGGTCATAATGCCGATGGCCGCTAGAGCCTGATAAGGGGAACGACGAAGATGTTGCCAAGCCGTTTTAATGTGTCTCATACTTTCCCTCTTTCTGATCCTTAATGACCTTGCCCTTATCAACTCGAATCACTCTTTCGCGAAGAGAATTAACAATATCAACATTATGAGTACACATGATGACTGTTGTCCCTAAATCATTAATTTTTTTTATTAATTTGACAATCTGCCAAGAAGTCGTCGGGTCAAGATTACCGGTGGGTTCATCAGCCAGAAGAATTTTGGGTTTCGCCATGATGGCCCGAGCCAAACAAACCCGTTGCAGTTCACCACCGGCTAATTGAGCAGGAAAAAGTTCTGTCCGATCTGAAAGACCAACCAATTTCAAAATTTCTTCTCCTCGCCTTTCGATTTCTTTTTTGCCAGCCCCAGCCACCTCTAAGGGTAAAACCGCATTCTCAAAAACCGTTCGGTCGGGAAGGAGTTTAAAATCTTGAAAAACGACCCCGATTTTTCTTCTTAATTCAGGAATTTTTTTGGGAGATAAGCCGGTTAAATCCTGTTTATCAATCTCAATCTTGCCTTCGCTAGGAACAATTTCCTTGAGAATCAGTCGAAGGAGAGTCGTCTTGCCTGCTCCAGAAGGTCCGGTGATAAAGATAAATTCACCCGGCTCGATTTCAAAAGAAACATCATTGAGGGCGATAATCTTTCCGAATTTTTTGCTGACTTGGCTAAATTTAATCATCTAGGCAGCCCCGCCGCTGGCGGGGTGAAGGGAGAAATTATTCAAGGACCTTAACACGACCAACATCCATTAGCCAACCCGCCTTTTGTCCCTTGAATGTCTCTCCCCAAACTTGAACTTTTTTCCCGACCAAAGGATCAAGATCAATAATGGAGGAAGTCAGATAGGCGGTTTGCGACGGTCCACCCTCGCGAACTAACTTATGGGTTCCCTCGCCATCAATGCCTCCTTTTTCTAACATCCCTACGGCCGTATCCTTAAAAGTACCGGTGTCGGCCGTACCAAATTCCTTACCTTTCAATTCTGTTCCCGGCGCGATTCCTTTGGTGGAAACCGTCCCGCCACCAGCTCGACTCGCCAAAAGATAGCCAGTGAGGATGCCGCCGCCGACAATCAGACAAACGACGATTAAGGGTAAAAGGAAACTGGGAAATTTTCTCTCCTTTTTTGACTCTAGTGGTTGAACCATTTTTTCTTCTAATTTAGCCCCGGCAATTTCTTCCATTGCTTTTTCCTGTCCTCAAATATACCATAAATTCTTAAGTCAAGGCAAGCCCTAAACTCCAGTCTTTAATTCGCTTAGGATAAAATCATCGATTTCGCCGTCAAGGACTTTATCGGTCTCGCTCATTTCTACACCGGTGCGCAAATCCTTAACCATTTTATAAGGATGAAGAACATAAGAACGAATCTGAGTTCCCCAGGCGGCTTGGGTCCGACCGCCCTTTAATTTTTGCTTTTCTTCTTTAGCCTGAACTTCAGCCAGAGCCCAAAGTTTAGCTTTCAACAACTGTAAGGCGATTTTTCGGTTCTGCTCCTGATAGCGCTGTGATTGGGAAGTAACAATCATCCCCGTTGGCTTATAGATTAAGCGGACAGCCGTAGAAACTTTTTGGACATTCTGCCCTCCTTGAGTTGAGGCTCGGAAAAATTGCCATTCTAAATCTTCCTCTTTAATTTCAACTCCGGGTGTCTCCTCCATTTTGGGTAAAACTTCAATTAGAGCAAATGATGTTTGGCGGAGGTGGTCAGCATTGAAGGGAGACTGGCGCACTAAGCGATGAGTGCCCGCTTCTCCCTTAAGATAGCCATAAGCCATTGGGCCGCTTATCAAAAGGGTCGCATTTTTAATCCCGGCTTCTTCCCCTGGAGTTTGGTCCACAATCTCTGCCTGCCAACCACGCCTTTCAGCATAGCGCCAATACATTCTTAAGAGCATCTCTGCCCAATCCATCGCCTCGATACCACCCTGTCCGGCATGAATGGAAAGAATGGCCTCACTCTTATCATAAGGTCCGGAAAGAAAGGTTTCGACTTCCATTTTGTCCAGCTCTTTCTCAATTTTTTTAACCTCTTCAACCAAGTCTTCTTCCATCCCTAATTCAACCATCACCTTGAGATCAGCCCAACTTTTTTCCAAAGATTGAATTGATTTTACTGTTTCCTCTAATTGAGCCAGCTCTTGGGTTTTTTGCTGGGCTTTTTCCCTAGCTTGCCAAAAACCAGGCTTTTCCATCTCCGCTTTAATCTCCTCTATTTTCGTCTTTTTTTCTTCCAAATTGAGTTTTTTCAAAAGAGGCAGAAGCCTTTTTTCAACCTTACTCAGCTGTTCTTCAAAAATTTTATTCATGGTGGTCAATTATACCAACTTTAAGGAGGACAAAGAAGATCTCTGACTTTTTCTGCTTCAGAGTCAGATAAGGAAAGAAAGTCGTTAATGATATCTTTGGCGGTGAGACTCCGGCGGGCAGGCAGGATTGTCTGGGCCCCTAAAACTTTACTCAGATTGACCAAGCCGGAAAGAGCCACCTCTTTAACAATTTCCGGACCAGCCGTACCTGAGGTTATTTTTTGGAGTTTTGTTTTGTCGGAAAGACCGACAATAATGATTAAGTCAACCATGAGAATTAGCACCATCCCGAGAATAAAACCAAAAACGCCACCCCGGAGGGCATGCTCAATAAAAATTTTCCTTGTGTGGGCTAAAACCAGCAGCAGAACAAAAGAAAGGACCACGACCAAAATTATCTTGAGATAAGGAGATTTAGCCAGTTTCTCAAGGAGAGGATAAAGATTATAGAGAATCAACTCGGGATTAAAATCAATCTTCACTAATCAAATTCTATCACAGAACGAAGAGGATTTGAATCAATTCATCATTCTACGAGGTTGGACCTCGTTTTGGATGGAGATAGCTTTACAAGTCAAACTCGCCTTAAATTTTGGTATTCATCAAGGATTTTTTCTGCCCAAAAAAGTCTACTTTGCGAGCTTTTTAAAAAAGCTTTTGGGGTGATGGCTAAAGAAATTAGCTTTTGATCAAGTTTTTTTCCTAATTCATTTTTAGCTTTCTTTAAGAATTTCAAACCGACCTCCTGTGAACCTCTGGCCAAATACAGGGAGGCACGGTAAAGATTAACAATGGCATCAGATTGGTAATCGAATTTATTTAAGGCCATAATTTTTAAATAATTTTTTGACGATTTTAATGAATTTTTCCCTTCTTTTGTGATCTAAAATTTCCAAATTGTCGTTGTTCATTCTCGGGCGTAAATTTAAAACAGCCGTGGTATCAATTTGTCTATCTTTAAGATTTATTCCCCCACCCCAAATATTATCCTGTTTGCTTCCTTTATCTAATAATAATTTTTCGGCGTCAGCGTGCAGTTCGCCGCCGGCAACCAGCCACTCGTTTTCTATATCAACTGTCAGCTTTAAATAATCTCCAGAGTCTTTCCGTAGAATTGATATTTTCTCTGAAGACAACGGTTGGTCAACAAATCTCATAATCTGATTTTACCACGAATTGGTCACTCCTGGTCTTTATCCATACTCCGGATAGTGGCATTTTTTCCACTTTTTTCCCGAGCCATCCTCCCGTCCTTACTTTTCGCCTTTTCAGTATTATCCATACACGGCTCAAAGAGCGGACTTAGAAGGACTCCGTTTCCGCTGTTTATTTACCCGTATTTTGGGTAACAACAATGTTTATACTTTTTCGGTGTGCCATCTGGTCTCGTCGCTCCGCACGGACACGGGTCGTTGCGGCCGGGTTTAGTGGCTGATTTAATCGTCTGAGTTGGTTGAACTGGTCTCTGGGTTAAACCGGTCGTGTCGGCAGTATCCACATTAGTTTGGATATTTGGCGGTGGCGGTGGCCGTTGGGCGATCTGAATTCTGAAGATGCGGCGGACAATCTCAAAATCTATTTGTTTAACCAAACTGTCAAACATCTGAAAAGCCTCATTTTTATACTCCACCAAAGGATCTCTCTGACCATAGCCTCTTAAACCGACTCCTTCCCGAAGGTCATCTAAGGCATCCAAATGATTCATCCAAAGGTGGTCAATCGAAGAAAGATAGGCAAACTTTTCAATCTCCCGGGTCAGTTCTTCTCCCATCTGTTTTTCTCTCGATTCATAAAGATCACTGACCAGCTTAAAAAGAAATTCTTCTATCTTTTCCGGAAGATTTGCTTGCCCGCCGGAGCCTTGGCGAAGGCTGGAGATTTGATTTTTTAATTGTTCTTGTGATTTATCGTCAAAAGGAACGATTTCGCAAAATCCCCTAATGATGCTTTCATACTCTGGTTCAGTATAGCCCTGAGGAGAGGAGATTAAAACCAGATTATTAATGGCTTCTTTAACCTTGGCCAAAATTTCCTCTTTCATCTTCTCGCCTTCCAAAACTCTTTTTCTTAGCTGATAAATAATTTCTCTTTGTTTATTCATGACATCGTCATATTCGACCAAATGCTTTCGGGCATCAAAGTTAAAGCCTTCGACTTTCACCTGGGCTTGCTCAATCGCTTTGGAAACCATTTGATGTTCCAGAGGCTGGTCTTCAGGGAGTTTAAACATGGTCATTAACTTACTGACTTGCTCACCGCCAAAAATGCGCATAATATCGTCTTCCAAAGAAGCAAAGAATCTCGAAGAACCCGGATCGCCCTGACGACCGGACCGGCCCCGAAGCTGGTTATCAATTCTTCGTGATTCATGGCGTTCGGTACCAATAACATGAAGGCCGCCTATTTTAACTACCTCTTCATGTTGCTGCTGCCATTCATTTTCTAATCTTTCCCATTCTTTTTTATCCTCAACTTCCCATGGTTCCAATCTTTTTCCTCCAAGAACAATGTCCACTCCTCGACCAGCCATATTCGTCGCCACCGTGACCGCTCCTTTTTTACCGGCTTCGGAAATAATCAAAGCTTCTTTTTCGTGCTGTTTAGCGTTCAAGACGTTGTGGGGAATTTTCTTATGAGATAAAAAATCAGCAATAATTTCATTTTTCTCAATTGAAGTTGTTCCTACCAGAACCGGTTGACCCCGATGATGACATTCCTCAATGTCCCGCACCACGGCCGCGTATTTTGCCCGAGCCGTCTTATAAATCATATCGTTGTAATCCTCACGGATCATCGGCTTATTGGTGGGAATGACGACGACTTCCAGGTTATAGATTTTGTGGAATTCTTCGGCTTCGGTCGCGGCGGTTCCGGTCATGCCGGCCAGAACTTGATACATTCGGAAATAATTCTGGAAAGAGACGGTGGCTAAAGTTCGCGACTCCCTTTGAATCGTCACTCCTTCTTTGGCTTCGACGGCCTGATGCATGCCTTCTGACCAGCGTCGACCAAACATTAAACGGCCGGTAAACTCATCAACGATAATGACTTGGTTATCCTTAACCACATAATCTTTATCCCGATGGAAAAGTGCTCTCGCCCGAAGAGCATTTTCAACATGATGGATAGTCTCAAATTCTTTTTCATAAAGATTCTCGATACCCAACATCTTTTCCACTTTTCTAATGCCGTGTTCGGTTAAATTAGCGGTTTTCGATTTTTCATCAATCGTATAATCAGTATCTCCGGAAAGACGGTCAACCAACTTAGCGAATTGATAATATTTATCGGTTGGTTCGGTATCCGGAGCAGAGATGATTAAAGGCGTTCGGGCTTCATCTATCAAAATCGAATCAACCTCATCGACAATCGCGAAGTAGTGACCCCTCTGAGCAGCCTCTTTAAGATCGGTGACTAAATTATCCCGAAGGTAATCGAAACCAAATTCGTTATTGGTCCCATAAGTAATATCGGCTTTGTAGGCTT
>Ga0315285_10007974_pt1 | contig 10874 bp, 19 predicted proteins | sample YL17G09_36_MG_FD_203698 | JGI IMG/M metagenome (GOLD analysis project Ga0315285, IMG submission 203698) | Sediment microbial communities from Yellowstone Lake, YNP, Wyoming, USA - YL17G09_36 | ecosystem: Environmental > Aquatic > Freshwater > Lake > Sediment | place: USA: Wyoming | collected... | reverse complement strand
CCGGTAAAAGAAGGCGTCGCCTACGCGCTTCACCTCAATCGTCTGCCCCGGCGGCAACTGGGCCCGTACCTCGGAGACTCGCGTCGAGACGGCGGTAGACTGGACGGCCATCGCCAGACTCCACCCGCCCACCCACATGCCGGGATGACGACGCAGGTGCGAGTAGACGCGGCCCGCCGCCGCAAGGTCACCCGCGTCAATGCGCCCGGCGTGCATCCTCATCCTCGACGGTGATCCGAACGCGGCGGACGGTGTACCTCTCCTTCTTGAGCCCCTCCAAGGAGGCTCCTATGGACGAGAGCGAGTTCTCCCTCGTCTTCGCGATTGACTCTATGATGGGCCACCCGTTAGGGGAGAAGACGGCCCACGCCCGCAGCACCTTCATCGTCCCTCCAGGTGATCCGCGAACAGGCGGATGTCCGTCTCTGCCAGTCCGAGCCACAGCGCAGCGACCTCTAGGTGAAGCTCCGCGCTCGCCAGCGCCTCCGCGAAGTCGTCCCGCCAGTAGATCACGGTCGTCTCCGCGCACGCCACCTGGGAGGCCCTGTAGTCGATCGCGGCCAGAACGTCCGCCGGCAGGACGACGCTCGCCGTTGCCTCTGCACCCCTCCCCGCCTGACACTCCGCTACCAGTCCCACCTTCTCCGCTTCCAGGTCGTTGATCCGCGCGACGTCCTGCGCGTGAATCGCCCCTGCGTCTGACGACGCCCGGTAAGCTGTCCCCAGCATCACCGCGCACAGGCCGAAGACCAAGACGGTGATCATGACCATGACATCCTCGCTTCTCACACTGCCTCCTTCCGCGCCCGCGCTACCAGCGGGCACTCCCCGAACGCGCACGGATCGCGCTGCCCAAGGCTCTTGGGCTCAGTGAAGGTGCAGAACTCGTTCAACCTGCACCGGCAGAATACGCGCGTCTCACGCCACAGCTTCTCTTGGCCCGCCGCTACCTCCTCCTCCACCTTGCTGCCGAGGATCACTTCCCCTCCTTCATCTTCCGCTCTACCCGCGCCTGCACCTCATCCACCATCACCTCTAGCGCCTTGCCTAGGTAGCCCAGCGCCTCGACAATCCTGCCTCCTGGGAGAGAGGTCTCCCTCGCGGGCGCGGGGACCGTCGGCTCAATCACCGGCTCCATCCCCTTCACCTTCGCGTACAGGGCCGCTACATGCCAGCACAACCGCGTCGCCGTGCAAGTGCAGGTAGTGTCCAAAATGGATTTATCTCCTAGATCGTCCTTGTGCGTGCGGATCGTCACCGAGTAGGTCTTCGCGGGATCGGACGCCGACTCGACCTCCGCGTGGCCCGCCTTCCCCAGGTGGACCATCGTCGCCCACGCGGGCGGGAGGGCCGATAATTTCGCCTTGATCTCGTCTACCGTCACGCGCATGGGACCTCCTCTAGTGCCGCGAGTGCCATCTCGTTGAACATATCCCTGGCTGCGCTCCAGGCTGCGCTCCAGGCTGCGCTCTCGGCTGCGTCGGCTGCGCTCCAAGCTGCGCTCCAGGCTGCGCTCCCAGCTGCGCCGGCTGCGCTCCCGGCTGCGCTCCAGGCTGCGCTCTCGGCTGCGCTCCAGGCTGCGCGCTCGGCTGCGTCGGCTGCGCTCCAGGCTGCGCTCCAGGCTGCGCTCCCAGCTGCGCTCAATTCGAAGTCCGTCGCCTTCCCCTCAATATGGCGACGCGCCGTCTCGATCGCCTCTCGAGGGCGGCTGTCGTCGGGAAACTGCTTCTCAAACAGACACAGTACCCCCTCCGCCTGTCTGCACGAGAACTCAACCATCACCGCACGGAGATCAACGCTTCGCAGTGGAGTCCGCCACTTACCGGCGTGCTTGTCCGTGGGACAGCCATGCGGGACCGAGTCATCTGGGATCCCTACCTCCCATAGCCGCGCCCCACAAGCATATTGGAGGGCGTCGAACGGTGTCGGGCTTGAGTGCAGCCCACACTTGCAAGGGATCGGAGCGCCGTCGAACGTGTCAGTACGCCCGACAGCGACAGGCACCCTCTGATTCTCCGTCGTTCCATCGTCTCGGCTGAACCAGTAGGCTTTCACGGCTTCACCTCCTTGATCGCGGCCAGGAGCGCCGCCGCTACCAGGGCCGTCAGCTCGCTTGGCTTCTTCCCCGTCCGCTCGTTCACCCACGCTAGCACCTTCGCCTCATCCCACCCCAAGTTCTGCGCGTGACCCAGCATCGCCCGCACGTCGTTGATCCCCTTCGTCCCAGTGGGGGGCAATGCGATACCGGGGTAGGATGGAGTGTCACCCTCGCCGAACGGGTTGTCCTCCGCTGCGGGGGCAACTGGCGCAACGTCCTGCGCGTACTTCGATCCGTCCCAGCGCCCCGCGTATACGTCAGCCCCGAACCCCAGCATCTTGAACGCCACAGAGAGGGCGTCGGTTACGGCCATCTTGTAGCCTTCGTCGCTGACGTGCAGCCCCAACTTCTCCTGTTCGATCAGCATAGAGCCACCGATACCGGGGACGGGATCAGCCCAGTATGGTTTCTCGTCCCCGTGCGTGACGGTCTCGCACCACTCCTTGTCGTGGATGTAGAGTAGCACCTCCGCGAACGCGAATACCTGCCCCGCCGCCGCGTCCTCCCTCCACACCCGCACCAGCTCCCACTTCCACCCGATCCCGCACGGGCCGAACACGTCCGTCGCCGCTTCGTATCTCCATTGTGGCGAGATGTCTGTCATCCCGCGCAGCCGCCCGCCGCTGATCTGCTTGAGCGCCTCCTTGGGCGGTTGCCTCACGCGATCCCACACGCGCATGTTACCAGCGTTCACCACTTCCTCCTTCCTACTTGCAGCCGATGTCGCTCAGGCCAAAGTCTGCATCGTCATCGATCATCTCTCGATCAGCATCCTCGTTGAGGGCCTCCGCCAGCTCGCGCCGCGCGCGCTCCCCGGCCATGATCTCGTCCACTACCCCGAACTCCAGGAGCGCCTCGAAGTGATCGCGCTTCCTCACGCCGGATCACCCTGCCTGTGCCACGCCTGCTCGACGCGCTGGCGCTCGCTGAACTTGTCCTCAACGGGCGGCTCGTCCTCGGGCTCGTCGTCCAGGTGACACTTGGATACCTCTCGCCCGGTCGTGTCCGCCTTCCGCTCCTCCTCCTCCGCACGCAGGAGGCAGTCTCCCAGCGTCGCGTCCAGGATGCGCGACACCTGCGCCACCTCGTGAGGAGTGGCCTCTCGCAGGTGCAGGAAGTCCTCCTCGACGCCCAGCGAAGGTAGGGCCTGACACAAATAGACGTCCTTCCCGCTGAGGGTACAGAGGTAGTTCCAGGCTGCCTTCGCCATCATCACGCCCCCTTCGCCGCGATCTTCTGCCACGCCTTCCAGCCCCGCGCCGCCTGGGCCAGCGTCACGACACGCTGCGCCTTCCACGACTTCGGGACACCGGGGCCGAACGCCGCCCGCGCCGCCCGCCGCAACATCGAGACTACCTCGCGCCGCCTCATCCTTCCGCGCGGCCTTGGGGTGACTTGCGCAGGACGGCGCAACCAGCCAGGCAGCGTCACTTCTCCTCCTTCGGGGTCAACTTGCGGAATGTACCGAAACAGGATAACAACTCATAGAACTCCCCACGCAGCGTGAACCGAAGAGCGGTATCCCGAATTTCGATGAGCGCGCCACCGATAGCCAGAATCATCTCCGTCCCAAGAGCTTCGCACTCCCTCTCTCCCAGGCGCTTCGTCTCCCAGCGCGTCACTTCTCCTCCTTCTTTCCCAGCGCGTAGTCGCGCAGAATGCTCACGATGACCCAGTTCACCGAGCGAGACTGCTTCTTCGCTTCCGCCCCCAGCTTCGTCAGGATCTTCTCTCCGTCGCGCACGTTCGGGAGGTAGATCGTGAGTTGCTTTCCGCTTGTCATGTTCGCCTCCTTATACCCGTGATGGAGGGAGTATACCACAACGCCCTATGCTTTGTCAATAGGCGAGAAAGAGAGAAGGGGCCGCACTTTCGCACGGCCCCCGGCCCACGCGACTGCCCGCGCCCTACTCCGAGCACCCCTCGTATACGATGATCACCCAGGAAACAGCCCCGATGCCTCCCCAGGGGTCCCGCGCTTCCAGGGTGAACGTGACATGATGGTGTTCTTCTCCCAACGGTGGCTCCGGGTCGGGCACAGGATCACACCCGAGCGGCGCTGCATCTCCGAAGTAGTCCTCATGGTCGGGGAGGACAAACGGGAACGGTGCCCATGAGTAACTCCATCCCGCGATCCAGGCCGTGAAGTCAGGCTCAATCCACTCTCCAGTGATGTCCCATCGCTCTCGACTGAAGATCGTCTCCTCCGCGCCAGGAGTCTCGTCGCTCGAACATAGGTAGCGGATCTCGATTGGGTCCCCATCCGGGTCCCACGCCCCCCACTCGAATAAGGGCTCGCCGCTCGCGTCGCATCCATTCAACAGGTGGCGCGGATCAAAGACGACAAGTTCCCCGGCGAGCATCGCAACGCCCTCAGTCCAGAACGGGCGTTTCACCTTCGGGGCGTTGTTGAGGACCGTCACGGTCCCCGTAGCAATACGCCCTCCCGACACGATCTCCCAAGAGAAGTCGCCCGCGCGTCGGTAGACGTGCACGAAGATTGATTCTTCGGTGTCGAGTGTCTCCCCGTCCCCGAATGCGATGGAGATCTCGCCGGCGGCCCCGCTCACTCTGAACCTCACGGCCAGACCGTCGGCTCCTGACAAAGGGTGCCCACTCTCCGGGCTCACCGCTACGTCAAGGCGCTGTAGAGCGCACCCCGCCAGAAGGACGGCAACACAGAATACGGCTAGTAACCTTAAACGTCTCTTCATTTCACCCTCCTAGAAAGAAGCGGGGGACCCGAGGCAGGGTCCCCCACGCGTTAAGGAGGTATCAGTGGCCCGAGGCTCTCAGGAACGGGCCACCGAAAGCCCCTCACTCGCCAGTGCCTCCGGCGACTGGGTTCCCCCAGCCCCAGAAGTCAACGTATCCCACAATCCCGACACCGAGGCTTTCCCCGTTCCAGTAGACCAGGATCTTCCCGCCATGTCCGTTTACCGTCTCCAGGGCAACCCCGCCGATCACTCCCGGTTCAACGCCGATGATCGCCAGACCGTCCGCGTCCATGCCCCAGAAGCTCGGGATGGCAACCCCAACAATCCCGTACCACTGCGGCCCTTGAAAGCGAATGCCGGGGAAGCGCAACCGCGCCTCAGCCTCGAACACGGAGCCAACGGTCGTGTACCATCCCGGCCCCGTCGCCATCTCGACATCGGCTAGATTCCAGGAGACACCCCATCCGACATCCCCGCGAGAGTTGTACCCGATCCCAGGGGCGAGCCGCGACTCGCCTTCATACCACAGGAAGCCCAGTGACGCATTCGGCCCTGCGCTCACCGCAAGCCCGAACAGCGCGACAATCGCGCACAGGATGACTACTCTCTTCATGCTGCGTTCCTCCTTATGCTTGCGTCGACCAGTCATGGCCGAGCAGGTTGAGAACTGAGATCGCCACGTCAATGAGCCCGCCGGCGATCCCGAGGGCGTAGCCCTTGACATCCGATCCGATCTCCCATGGAAGGGCGTCGATCGCCGTCCCGAGGGCAGCCAGGACCGCCTTCTTCTTGTCCGCCCCGTTCCCCTCGACCTCGACCAACTGGATCAACGGTCGAACGAGAGGGATGAGTGCCAGGAGAACCTTGATCGCTTTCAGAGCCGTGACGAACTTCCCCACGTCTACCTCCTTCGAGGAGCTACTTTACTCCCGTCAGCGCCGACCCGTCAAGGCCGCGGCGGTCGACACGCACAAACTCCGTCCCGTTCAGTTTAATGCAGAGTCCCTTGAACTCCTTCCCCATCGCCTCATAAGCCTCCCTCGCTACACGCCGATCCTCACGTTCATCTTCCCGGCCCGCACGCAGGTCGTCCTGGATCGGCTTCACGATGGAGGTAGATATCGTCTGGATAGTCTGGATGGTAGCCCTCTGTGTCCCCCGCTGGCTCCAGACGAAAAGCAAGGCGATAGCGACGATTGGGCTGAGCTTCTCCAGCAAGCCGATCCAGTCCATGATCACTCCTCTGGGACCTCTACAGGCCCCGCGAACAGCACTGGGTCTACTCGGGAGAAATCCCACTTGGAGAGCGGAGCCTTGGGCAGATCGGCCACGCGCTCCCGGATACGCGCGACGATCTTCTCCTGTTCCTCTGCGTGGCGGTTGAACACGGCGAGCAGCGGCTCAAACTGCGCGCGGAGCCCGTTCATCGCATGATGGTGTGCCATGAGCCCCTTCAGTTCCTCGCCCGTCAGATCAAGCCTCACGTCCCACCTCCGCGATCAGTTCCGCTGCGGTCATCGGAAGAGCCGCCGCGGCGATCACCTCGTTAGCCATCTCCTCCTCCTTCGCGGTGAGCCCCCGCAGGTCCTCTATGTGAATCTCCTCGGCAAGCAGGACTCGCATTTCGTAGTCTGCGATGAGTGCCGCGCGCCCAGACAAGAGGTGCTTGATCTCCTTCATCCGCGCGCGCACCCAGTCTAGAGTATCAGGGTCGAGCTTGTCTAGCCGGATCATGTCCCCTCCTACGCTGTCGTCCAGAGTCGGATGTACCGCACCGTCGCGCCGACCGACACCTTGATCCACCCCGAGCCCGCGCCTCCAGTCCCGAGCCAGTCTTCGATGTAGAGAGCGGAGGCTGCATCCTTCACTCTCAACTGCAGCTGCCCCGCCTGGGCATAGATTATGATGTTCGCATCCGCCCCGATCACGTTATGCAGGTTGATATAGTTGGCCGCGTCATACTGCCAAAAGCCGTCATCAAGGTACAAGAACCGCGTCGAGGTGTAGCGCAACTCATCGCACCCGTAGATTGAATGGTAGAGCCCATCGCCGTTCGGAGCGGGCCGGTTCATTATGATGCTCCCCGTGATGTAGAGGTCCGTGTCTCGAATGTAGGACCTCAACGCCGATACCGTGCAGTTGATCGCGCCCGCGACGAGCACGTCCGTGCCTGTCCACTTGAGGTAGTAGGTGGCGTCGCCGATGTTCATCAGAGCGTTCAGCCCCTGCCAGCCGAGGAAGAAGCCGGGGTTGGTGTCGGAGTAACCGGTCTTCCCGCCCGCGATGTAGGCTCCGTTGCTCTGCAACTTAATGTACTGCCCGACCAGGGTCCCCGAGGTCAGTTTGCCCACGGACAGTGTGGCGATCTTCGCGTCGGTGACGGCCAGGTTCTCGATGTACGCCGTGCCAATCACGTTCAGAACGGCGACCGCTCCAGTTACCCCGGCCCAGATGCTCCCGCTCCATCGGTAGAGCTTGTTGTTGTCGTTCGTGTCTACCCACAAGTCCCCCGCTGTGCTTGCCGTCGGCGGCTCTTGCTGGAAGAAGGTCTTGATCTTCGTTCCCGCGACCACAGCCGCTCCCGTGGCCGTCGTCTGCGCCGTCGCTGCGTTCAAGTACACGATCCCGATCGCGTTCGTCGGTGCGGCACGCCAGGCAAGGACACCCTGGGAGCCTCCCAGCGGGTCTTCGTAGCGATAGATGTCATCTGTTGTCAAGGGAACGTGTCCATCGGTGTCGATCCAAATGTCCCCGAAGTACATCCCGCTTAGGGGGGGCGTCGGCTGATACCAGCCGACGATCTCGCCGTCGGCAATGGCGAGGGCGTCGACCGCGGTCGTGAGGGCTGTCTGGATGTCGTCATAGGTATCCCCCCCGGTGATGGTGACGATGCCCTTAATGTCGAGCGAGCCAAGCCCTGTCGGGTCCCAGTGCACGTACGCATTCGTGCCTTCGGCCCGGAGACGCCCGATGATGTCGATGTAGGTCTTCCACGCGCCGCCACAGAAGTACCCCAGATAGTCGGTGCAGATGTAGAGTCCGCACCCGGACGGAGTCCCTGGCAGTTGTCCGGGGAAGCCACCGGGGATGTCGTGGATGTCGATGTTCGTCAGGTCGTTCTCTTCGATGTATCCAGTGAAGACAAACTCCCCGCGCTTGTTCGCCAGTTCCAACGTCACGGCTCCCGGAGCCTCGTCGAGAGAACTCCGCGAGATCGAGACGACCCGTACCTCGACGGCGATCCCCAGGTCGGCATCGTTCACCCCGACGACGGCCCCGAGGGTGAACCTGTCCACCGGCTCGGCTGTCAGGCGGAAGAGTTCCGCAGCGTCGACCGTGTACCGCACCAAGGGGATTGAGTAGGCGGCGAGGTAGGCTACCGCAGCATCGTAGAGGCCCTGTGCCGTCGTGTACCGCTGGTCCACCCAGCGCTTCACGATCAGGCCGTAGGTTGCGAGTGTCGGCGCGTCTAGGTAGGGCAAGCCCCCCGGCGCAAGCGTCGTGATATCGATCTGATCCGTCCCTGCGCCGGCACCGTAGGCGTAGAGGCGGGTGAAGAGTTCCGTCGCGTCCTCTTCCTTCGTGATCCCCTTGAGGTTTTTCCCGTAGTCGAGGTACGCGCTCGGAACCGTCGGAGGGGAGAGCAGGCTCACCGCCCACGGATAGGACGCCGTGTCGCAAGAGATCTGGTATTGCGACTTGAATCGCGCAGGGATGTCGAGGAACGCTGCCAGGAGACTTGTCCCCGCCGCCCATTCGTAGAGATACTGCTCGGAGAACTCACACGTCCCCAGTTGCCAGTTAGCGACCGTCTGCTCCGCGAGAACGTTGGCGAGAGACACCGCCGTCCCCGGCCCAGAATAGAGGATCGCGTCTAGCTTGTCGTCCTGGAGCACCCCTAGAACGTGTTCGCATTCGTAGCGATAGTAGGTTTCCTGCCCAACGCGCACCGTCCGCACCTTGACGATCCTGAACAGGTCGATCCTTTCGTCTTCGTCGAACACCTCCGCGTAGCGCAGGACACTCAGCTCGGGAACGTGCACGTCGTCGAGGGGCAGGTGAAACCACGCCCGCGACAACTCGTTCAATCTCTCCTCTACTCCCGCCTGGTAGACCTTCGGCAGGTACGCCACCTTCTGCCGATTCGTGTCGTAGATGATGACTGTCGCGTTCATAGCGTCCTCGGTGAATGCCTCTCGTGTAGGCCGACTGTCCGCGCGCCCTCTGTATCATACCAACGCAACTCGTTCGTGCCGACGGAGAGGCGCATGAACTCGCCTGCCATGTGCTTCACGTCGTTCGCCCCGTTGAGGGTGACGGTCATCTCGTCGCAGTCGATGACGACGACGGACCCCGCGGTGATCGCCCCTGTGTAGTAGAGCAACTGCGTGAGGAGCAGGATGGCATCGGCGATCATGGAGGAGACTGCGTTGATTGCCACAGCCCCGCCCCAGGCCACGTGCGGATGCGCAGACATGGCCGCATGGGTGTGGATGCTCACGCCCCCCCAGTCGATTTCGTGCGACGCGGGGATAAGGGTGGTGACGATAGCGATCGCTACCGCTCCCTGCCAGATCATGCCCGCTATCGCGTTCAGGCTGGGCGAGGAAGCCAGCGCCGCCGCTCCGAACCGATCGCGCAGCGCGTCGACCGACAGAGAGGCTATCGCCTCCACTGCAGCCACGACGAATCGATCGCGCAGCGCATCGGCGATCATGGAGGTTGAGACGTCAGCGGCCATCGCGCCGGGGCGCACGCGGACATCATCCGCCGTCATGGAGGTTGAGACGTCAGCGGCCATCACCCCCGCGCGTAGGGACGATCCAAGCGAGGCCAGCGCCGAAGAGACATCCATCGCCACCTCACCCGCCGCTACCCGATTGCCCGCGGCGAGGAGAGAGGTGACTCCCTCTAGGGCAGCGATTGCCTGCCGATACCGCGTGGCCACCGCTGCCAGGGAAGGTACCGCCGTGATCGGGGCCACGCCGGAGCGCACGCAACTCTGGTCCGCATTCACGGAGGTGGAGATCATGGCGGCCATCGCCGCGTACAACACCGCTGCACCTAACGTCCCAAGAGCGGCCAGGGAGGAGATCACGTCGATGTCGGCCTCACCCGCTGCAATCCGTGAGGCCAGGGCCACCATCGCCGCTTCCGCAGAGATCGCCGCGGCTGACTGTCGGATTCTCGACGCCCCAGCCACCAGAGAGGCCTCGCAGTCGATTGGTGCCGCGGCACCGCGGATGCTGTGTCCTGCGATAGCCGCTGAGATTGAGGCGAGAATCGCGGCCACCCCCGAGCGTGTCGACGAGCCCGACGCGGCCAGCGCCGCGGAGGCCTCCATGTCTACCCCGCCCGCCGCTGTCCGACTGCCCGCGGCAAGAAGGGAGGCGACTCCCTCTAGGGAGGCAAGCGCCGTCCGATACCGCGCGCAAATCGCCTCCAGGGAAGACACCACCGCGATCGGTGCCGACCCCTGCCTGTCCCTATGCCCGGCAATCAAGGAGGACGCGACAGCGGCAAGCGCCGCCTCTCCCACACGCTCCCTGTGTCCGACGATAGCCGCCGCCGTTGAGGCTGAGATCCCCGCCACCCCCGAGCGCGTTTCAGAGCCAAGCGCGGTCAAGGCCGCCTCAGCCTCGATACCCGCCTCTCCCGCCGCAACTCGTGAAGCCAGAGCCGCCACGGCTGCCTCCGCAGAGATCGCCGCTACCACCTGCCTGATTCTCGCCGCCAAGGCCAATAGAGAGGCCGTACAGTCGATTGGGGCCAATCCTCGCCTGCCCCTGCGGCCATCGCAGGCCGCCGTCGTCGAGGCCGCGATCGCCACGCCTCCACTGCGTGTGCTCGAGCCGAGCGCCTCCAAGACTGCCTCAGCCTGAATGTCGGCAAGCGCCTGCCTGTAGCGCGCTCCTAAAGCGGAAGCAGAGGCAGCCACAGAGATGGAAGCCTCTCCGTAGAGAAGGGCGCCTCCTGCGGCAGCCGCGCCCGCCCTTCCGCATGTCACTCGTCCGCAGAGCGCTCGCCCGAACACTTACCCCCCCCTACTAGATCTTGAG
>Ga0315285_10007973_pt1 | contig 10875 bp, 12 predicted proteins | sample YL17G09_36_MG_FD_203698 | JGI IMG/M metagenome (GOLD analysis project Ga0315285, IMG submission 203698) | Sediment microbial communities from Yellowstone Lake, YNP, Wyoming, USA - YL17G09_36 | ecosystem: Environmental > Aquatic > Freshwater > Lake > Sediment | place: USA: Wyoming | collected... | reverse complement strand
GCCACGCCAATGAGGAAATGGGCCTCGTCATCGGCAGCCGCAACAGCCACGACAAGACGTTCGTGGCCGGGCTGGCGGCTGGCGACGGCGTGTTCGCCTGCGACAACCTCTCATTCTGGAGCGAAGTCGTCCTGGGCCGCGTCCACACCACCCACATCGTCCGCGACCTGCCGGGCATCTGCAACAAGGCCGTCGGCATGCTGGCAGAGAAGTGGACCAGCATGGAGCAGCGCGTCGTGGCCTACAAGCAGCACGCGCTGGCGGATGCGCAGGCCCATGATTTCATCATCCGCGCCGTCGACGCTGGAGCCATCACCACCACGGCCATCCCGACGGTGCTCAAGGAGTGGCGCACGCCCTCCCACCCGGAATTCATCGCCGACGGCAGGACGGCCTGGACGCTCCGCAACGCCTTCACCGAGTCCTACAAGGAAATCGAGAACCCGGTCATCCTGACGCGCCGCTCCCAGATTATGGGCGGCATGCTGGATGCGGCCTGCGGCCTCATTCGCAAGGACAAGCCGGTCGTCGACATCGAAACCGAAGTCGCCATCGCCAACTGATTCCAAGCAGCCAACAGGGGGCTGGCGTCCGGCCAGCCCCCACCTTTCAAAATGGCCGACGAACCCAAACCCCCGGAGAAACGCCCTGGCACCATCACGCAAGTCTCGTACGGCGTGACGGTGAACATCGGCAATTTCGAGACGGTGCGCTTTGACCTGGTGGCTCAGGTCGCGCCTGACGAACGCTGGCAGGACGTGCTGAACCGCATCCGGGGCCTGTGCGACAAGCAGAAGCAAGTCATTCTGAAAGACCACTATTGATGAGCACTCCGAAGAAAAAGACTCGGCGCGGACGGCGGGTGCTGGTGCGAGGCCACTGCGAAAAATGCGCCACTGTAACAAACCGGCAGGTCAAGGTCGTGGACCGATGGGCCTACTGGTGCGGCTGCAACTGACATGAAACCTAGAATTCTCACTACGAATCCGTTTACGGACACATACTGGCACCAGGAACTGAAGTTCTACGGGCACCCGACCATCAAGCCGCCCGCGCCCCTGGCGCTCGACTGGCCGACAATCCAGGGCCGGTGCGACGACTACCTGAACGTCAACATGCGCTTCGACCCAACGCCCTTCCCGCGCCTCTGTGAGAACGGCAGGCTCTGGATGTCGCTCACCCCTATGGAAGTGCAATCCGCCGCCCTGGCGGTGCTCCTGGCGCACGGCAATGTGGTCGTGGGCGGGCTGGGCCTCGGCTACTACGCCCTGCGGGCTGCGGCCAAGCGCGACGTGAAGAAGGTAACAGTATACGAAATCAATCCAATCTTGATTGCCTGGTTCAAGAAGGCGTTCGCCCGGCGCAAGGAACTGGCCAAGATTGAAATCATCGAAGGCGACCTCCGCAAAGTCTGCCAGGGCGTCGAAGCAGACCTGGCCTTCGTCGACATCTACCCGACGCTCCTGGGCGATGAGGTCATCACGGACTCGCGCCTGCTCCGGCGCAAGAACCAGTTCAAGCAATACATTTACTGGGGCTGGGAACGCGCCTGGCTCGACGCGCTGCGGCACAAGCTCATCAAAAACACGCTCTGCATGCCGAGCTACCTCCTGGAATTCTTGAAGATGTGGCACACGACCGAGTTGCAGGCCAATCACACACTGGACAAGGCTTTCATCAAGAAAGCCTACGCCGCCACTGAACTGCTCTACGCCTAATCAATTACGCTAATCAATAAAATGAATAAATCAAAATCGACAAGAAACCCCCGTCTGGTTCACATCCCGGTAACAGCAGGTCTTTTGAACCAGAACATCATCCACTTCACTCCTGACGACATGCCGTTTGGGCTGGAAGAGGACATCACCATTCACTGCCGAGGAAGAACAATTTTAACCGGCTTCCGCATCGCACACGTGTACATGGTGAACCGTGCCGGAGTTGGTGGCCTGGTCCGCGACTTGAACCTTAAACTTGGCGACGTTATCCTGCTCTATGGAAAGGATGGCCAGTTCAAAGTTCGTGTACAACGAGCAAAACAGGCCCTGACTGAAACGAGCATAAGCAAACACAAACGCTACGCGCCAAGCGCTGGACGTTCCTTGCCCTTGACGACGAGTGCCGCCTGACACTGCTCCTGGGCTATCTGCGCAGAAGACTCCACAAGCTCAATTCCGATGAAGTGCCGCTTGTTCTTCAGCGCAGTAGCCCCGGTCGTGCCGGAGCCGCAGAAAGGGTCAAGAACCACGCCGTCTTCCGGGCACGTCGCCAGGATGCAGGGCAGAATCAAATGCTCTGGATATGGCGCAAAGTGCGCACCCCTGAACTTGTTCGTATTGACAGCCAGCACGCTGATTAAATTGCTCTGAAGAGGCTCAAAAAAGTCCTTCAGATGCGGCGGTATCTCAGATTCAGGCAGGAGGATTTCCATACTTCGACAGTTCAGTTAAAACGTGGGCAATCTGCTGGTCCGTCAAACCTGGCTTGAGCCTGAACGGCCTGTCCTCAAGCCACAGGCTGCGCTTGGCCTTGCCCTTCGGATTCATCGTTGAACCGAACTCGGCGCGGCTCATCCCCTTCTGCTTCTGCTCGTGGCGCACTTGCTTGTTGAACAGGTTGACTCGCGGCTTGGCTCCAGGCTGCTCAGCAAATTTCTGCAAGCAGTCCAGCACCCAGGGATTTGTATGCGGCTCGCGCACGGCGTCCATGTCAAAATAGTAGCCAGTGTGCAATTTCGTGAAGTGGAACAGATACTCGTGCGTGCGCACATTCCGGTTGCGCACAGGCTCAGGTCGTATACTGGTTTTGAACCAGATATTATCGCAGCGCAGAAACCAGCCCCTCCGTTTCATCTCGAAAGCAAACATCCACGGCACCCCCAGCATCTGGCCCTTGTGGTACGAGTCATCCAGGTTGACCCATAGACTTCCTTCAGGCAGCAGGATGCGTTTGACTTCATCAAACACATCAGCCAGATGCGCTACAAACTCTTCGGGTGTCGCCTCCTGCCCCAACTGTTTGGAATGCCCATAATCACGCTGCCGGTAGTACGGCGGACTGGTGACAGCACAGTGCATCCACTCTGAATCAATCCTCTTCAGTTCAGTTAAAGCATCGCCGCAGACGATGTTGTACGTGCAAGGTTCCACTCCTATCAGAACAGAAAAACAAGAACGAGGGCACGCGGCATCCATTCCGCGTGCCCCACCACACCCATCTCTTCCACCTACTGAAAATCAGGGATACGGACGTTTTGACTGGCCCTGCCAGGCGCAACCGCCGATGACATTCGGGCCGACGTTTGCCGTCTTTGGAACTCCAGCGGCATTCAGGCCCACGCGATGATTCGCATGCCTCAGAGTGCCGTCTTCCCGGATGCCCTTGCCGCTGTCCGCCGTCAGCGCGGCCTGGGACTTGGTGATTCCAGAGCTTCCCGCTGCGGACGGGCCGTTGTCGTAACGCAGATTCGGACCATAATTGTTGTCAGCCATAGCGCTATAACTACACGCTTGGCCCGGCAAGATTGTTGCCGTACTCCACGACCGCATTCGTGCCCACAACCTCCACCAGCACATTGATGATGGTCCTGGCTGATGTCGGGAACACCGCGCCTGCGGCATTCGGGCCAGTGGCAGGAATCGTCACGGGAGGATTGGTGCCGTTGCTGGTGGTCACGTGCGAAAAGTTATAGGGGTCATAAGCGTATACTGGAGTACGCTTCACGGTCGGCTTTTTGTAGGCCGCAACCTGCCAGGGCGTTGGAGTTGCCATTGTTCTAAATACCGGCCCGGTCATTGTTCCAAAAGACCTGCGTCAAGATTTTTCGACTGCAACCATGCCAGTGTGGCCTCACAGCGCTTCTCTGCCATGCTGGAGTGTTTCGAGTAAAGGTCGATGCCGATAAAACTGCGACCCATTTTGAGAGCCACTTCACCGGTCGTGCCGCTGCCTACAAATGGGTCAAGAACAATGCCGCGCTCCCAATCCTTGCAATCGCACTCGCTCCAGCCTGTCGTGACCGGCATACGCGCTACGTAGTGCCTGCCTGCGTCCCTTCGAGTGGTTGTCTCAACCAGGTTGTCAGGCGTGTCACTTGTATACCTGCCAAAAATGCGACTGTTGCGTCCCTTGCTTGGCTCGTCGTAGCACTGCTTTTCGACGAGTCTCGTTCGGATAAAGCCGCACTTGGCGCAAATGTTCATCGGACAAGTCATGGCGATTGGTCGCTCGCACAGTGCCAGAGGGTACGGCGCATAGTGCTTATGCAGCGAGCGGGCAAGCTGCACACGCCACACGTTCGACAGGCAGCGCCCATTCGTGGACGACTCGACCGACATAAGCTCTTTGGGCAGATAACGAACGGCTTTGACCTTCAGTCTCGGCACCATGACCGACCACGCATCGACCCATGCCTTGCTCGGCAAACAGCGCGTAAAACGATACAGGTACTCGTGTCCGTTGCCGTTCAGCCTCTTGACCGCAGGCTCTACCATGCAGTGCCCGGCCACCGAGCCATCATCTGATGCTTCGACCTTGGCCCAGATGACCACATCCGCCAGGTGCCATCCATGCTTCTGCATCACCCAGGCAAAACGCTCCGGCACCATGCGCATGCTTCCATTGCTGGCACGAGTATCGCCGATGTTTACCCACACACTTCCGTCGGGGTGCAGCGGCACGGCGTTAAACACGCGCACCAAATTCACAATGTACTCAGTGTCGTCGAGTTCCTTGCCTAGCTCATTAGTCATGTCACCGCCGTAGCAGCGCTTGCCAAAATAAGGCGGTGAAGTCATCACCGTGCTGACAGGCTGCATGCCTGCCAGGCTGCTTGCGGTATCGCGCAGCCTCTGGCACCAGCCGCCATAACGCCGCTTGCTGCGCATTGAAATCATCGCCGCGCTGACAGGCTCTGCGCCTGACAGGCTGCTCGCTGCGTCGCCGCACAGCATCTGATACCAATTCCGCATACCGCTATAGAACAAGGTGCCGCCTGAAAATACACGAAATGATTGCTTGCTTGTTCTGAATTCTCGTATACTTTCGCCTCGTCTGCGCTCAACACCGTTGATGGACCGGCTTATTTTAGTCGGCGACTTGACGGGGGCGCAGGCACAAACGGCAAAACGGCCATTGATGCCGCAGCGCCAGAAAGAACAAATGAAAAGCACTACTCGTGCCCCAAAGGCAGCCAAATCCCCGACGACGACGACTCCACCGTCAGCCCCCGCGCTGACTCCGACTCCAGCGACTCCCACTCCGCCGACTCCCGGTCCTCTGACCGTATGCGATTCCAAAGGCCGGGTTTATCGCTCGGACAAGCCTACGCGGGTGCGCTGCCTCGCTGACATCGCAACGCAGGTCGAGGAAGTGGTCACGACGACACTTGCCCTGAACAAAACTGATGTCACCGAGTTCACCGGCATCTATCTGAACAATCGGTTCGTCAACACAGGCCGCGAGAATGAAATCGCGCGCAGATTCAACGCCAGCGAATTCGAGAAAAAATGGCCAACTATTTCGCTGAACGAGAAGGGCGTAGGCAACAACGGAATGCACACGAGCAAGGGCTTCATCAAGTCCAATTTGCTCTCGTGGGAATTCGTAATCCTGCTGGGCACTGCCAAGGAAATGGGCACGCTCATCGACACCGGCAAACCTCGGTCCCCGGCAGACCAGGGCAGCTACATCGACACTCCTGTATACGCCAACATCAAGGCGCAAGGCGAACGCCAGAACTTTGTCGCGGCGACGAGTTACATTTTCGCGCTGGCGGCTGGGCGTCAGTTGTGGAACATCGCCCTGACCGAAAGCCAGGCCAAGAGCAAGCTCTGCCAGCATCCTACTGGACAGAAGCTGCTGAAGGCGTGCAATCCTCATTTTGTTCACATCAACGAGGTTCTGAAACAGCTTGCGGCAGACGACAGCGCTTACAGCCTTGAGCGCTATCAGCGTGTCATCGGCTACGTGCCTGCGCTGATTCTGTGCTTGACCGGCAGAAAAGACTGGGTTGAGCCATTCTTCAGCGGCAGCAAGCGAGGCAAAGGGGAACTGCTTCAGACCGCGAACCGCCTGCTCGACAACCTGTCGCCCACCCGAGGCGAGCCTTCACGCCGAGAAGCGGGCGAAGTCAGGCACATGGTTTACGACCTGCTCAATCCGCTGCATGCCAAAGCCACCAACGCGCCGTACAGCCCCTTCCTGCCCCGCTTTGAGGTAGTGAAAAACGGCAACGAGTCGCGCTCAGTCAAGATTGACTACACAGATACGAAGAAGCACAAGCCCGACGAACTCAAAAAGAACATAGCCGCGCTCAGCCGCGACCAGCGCAAGCGCCGTGAGATTGCCAGTTACTTCCTGGGTCAGATTGAAGGTGTTTGCTGACCCGCACTATCCTAGTCAAAGGCCCGGAGCAATCCGGGCCTTTTTCATTTGAATCTACTGTTGACATCAAGTGCGGTCGGCACTTGTCGACAAGTGCCGAGGTTCTGTAACAAAAAGTGCCAAGATTATGTAACAAAAAACCCCGGCCATCTCTGGCCGGGGCTGAATCGGGAATCAGATGCTTAGCCAATCGTCTGGCCGAAAGCAGTTGGGGAATTTTGGATTAACCCCCTGCAATACATCTTGCTGTTCACCATCTTACGAGCGAAGCTCGTAGCAAACCCGCGTTGGTGAACGAAGTCCGGCAGAACGATGTCCGGCGTGGTATACAACTTCTGGTATTCCGCCAGCACGTATCCGGTCGTGAGGAACTGGTCGCCCTTGTGGCCCACCAGGAACTCGTTGTTCGGGTAATGCGGGTCGGCGAACACCTTCTTGTTGCCCAGGTCGCCGATGTAGGTGATGCCCTGCATCTGCACCCGGTTGTTCTTGGGAACGAACTGCGGCAGCGTGGCCACCACGGTCGCCGCCTGGAGGCCCAGGAGCAGCCAGTTGCCAGCGACCATATTCGTCGCACCGAAGATGAAATTCGAGCACGTCTCGAACGCATCAATGATGGAGAACTTGTGGGTCTGGTAGTTCACGCTGGCCGGGGCGATGGCGTCCCAGACAACGAAACCAGCGTCGGCCTTCGCACGCAGGTCGAAGATGACCTGGCGGTGCTTCTGGTACTGCAACGCGTTCGTCAGGGCGTTGAGCAGGACGCTCTCAGCCTTGATGTTGTACATCGCCTGGAGGTTCTGGTCAGCTTCCTCAGACCACAGGGTCTTCAGTTTCATGACCTTCGCCGTGACAGGCGTGGACGAGAGCTTCATCTCGTAGTCCATGATGGCGAGGTTGCCCTCGGCATTGAACGCGTAGGTGAAGTTGAACGTCGCATTCTGCGCCCAGGCCGCGCCAACCGTGGCGATGGTGCCCGCGCCCGTGCCCTGGTAGGTGATGGTGCCGACCTTCGCCCCGGTGTCGGTGCGAACGAGGCTGCCGTTGCCGTCGTCGCCGACGGTCAAGGCGTCGATGGTGCCCGTCAGGGTGCCAGCGCGAACCGGCGTCCATTCGAGCGCGATAGCGCCACCGGCTCCGGCGAGGCCCGACTCGTCCTGGACGATTTCATCGGCGTCGTCGTCGCGGTCCACTGCGCCTTGCAGCGCACGCCACATCGGCGCACCAGCAGGCGTGCGGCCCTTGCGGCGACCGGTCACAATGTCGAGGTACACAATCTGGCTCACCGGACCAGCCATCGGCTGGAGGGCGACCAGTTGGTCGATGACATCGTTCTCGGACATGTTCGCAATAATGGGGAAAATCCATTTGTCGAACGTGCCGAGCGAGTTGGTGCGGGTCACTTCATCGAGACGCCCGAAGCGGCTGCGACAGTTTTCCAGCATGATGGCCGCGATGGGCCGTTTGTGTTCGGGCATGTGCTGCACGAACTCCTTCCAGCCTCTGGCTTCCCACAACCCTCGCGGGTGCTTTTCAGGGATGCCGACCGGCGTTTCTGCCAGGCGGTAGCCCCATTCGAGAATGTCCGTGAAGCGGCTGATATGACCGCCATCGGACGCCAGAACTGGCCTTCCACTTTCACTCAGGATTACCATAGTTTCTTGCGGTTTGGTTTCGTTTTGGTGACTTGTTACTTGGCGGTTGCCATGCTCAGCCGTTTCACCATGTCGACGGATTCGTTCAGCCCACGAGGGTCTGTCGATTCCCTGAGCACCACTTTTGGTCCCGCTTCCGGGGCCGAATTCTTGTTCTCGTTGACAGGCTGGCCCGCAGGCTTGCCGGTCTTCGATTCGTTCGTGACATCGCCAGGAGATTTGGCGACGACATCACCCTTCTCGCCGGAGCCTTTGCCCTGGCCGTCCTTCTTGACCATCGTGGCGGTTTCGCCGTCCGCTGGGTCGCCGACGCCCTTCTTCTTCTCGCCCTCGGAGGATTCCTCTTCCTGGACCGGCGCGAGCTTTTCACGGATGGCCGCGATGTGACGGAGCCGGGTGGCTTCGTTGAGGCTCTTGGTGAGTTCCGGGGTGAGCTTGCCAGCAAACTCAAGCTGGATGACGCGGCGGGCGAGTTCGGTGGTGTCCTCGTGATACCGCTTGGTGATGATGTCCAGAGACTCGCATGAAGTCTCGAAGTCCTCCTGCATCGTGGCGAACTTGCTCTTGCGCGATTCCGCCAGCCGCTGCCAGCCCTGGCCGCGCCGGGTCAGTTCCTCAATCATCTTGGCATTGCTGCCAACCTGCTTGAGTGATTCGCCAAGGCGCTTCTTGTAGGTCAGCGCGGTCTGGGCGACAGCGTTGATGACCTTCATGAGCTTGACGTTGTTCTCGGACAAGCGCCGGGCCTGCTTGACTGGGGCCTGGGCTGTTTCGCTGAGCTTGGCTTGAACCCGCTCCAGTACGCCGTGCATCTTCTGCGCCTCCCACGACTGTTTCGGGTCGGTGCAAGATTCCGCAACCTGCTGGTGCAGTTCCTCGATTTGAGCCACGCTCTCAGCGAACCGTCGTGGGTCGAGCTTGGACGAGTCCAGGCTCTCCATCGCCGCAATGCGGCTCCTGAGTGTATTGAGTTCCATAGCTTTGTTTGTGGTTTGTGGGACGCTGGCGGTAGCACCACCAGATTGGGAAGGAGACGCCTCCCTCAAAGTTTCAGTGAGCACTGCTTCAGCAGCAGCAGCAGCAGGCTTGGTTGATTCGGCGGTGGGATTCGGAGCGGCAGGAGCGGCGAAGCGGGCGGTGGGCTGCGAGAGAACGGAACGGTCAGGACTCAGTTCAGCACGTTCAAAAGACGGCTTAATCACCACGTCCCAGCCTTCGCACACGTAATCCTCCTGGACCTCATCCACGCCATCAGTAGCTTTCGCCAGGGAGCCGTAGCCGCGAGAAGACACCAGGGGATTGTAGCCGCCTTCAATCAGTCCGAGCAACTTGCCCGACTCCGGCACCAGGACCGGATTGTACAGCGTGATTTCACCGACGACCTCCCAGACCTTCTTGCCGTGCTCATCCTGACCTTCGACAAGTTCGGCCTTGGTCACTTGATGGGAAATGGGGGACTCCAAAGTGACAACGCCGTCCTTGGGGTGCTCAAGCAGGCCAAAGGCGGCGTTGCGACGAATTGCTTCCTGGAGAACAGAGCCAGGCTGAAGGTTTTTCTCCCAGACCTGCTTCCGGTAGCGGCGACCGTTGCCGTTCGTGCAGTCGCAGATGGAGAAGCGCCCAGGTATTCGAGTGGAGGACGCGCCGTTCGGCTTGCTTTCGACAACGAAGGGTTTGCTTCGGTCGACGAGGAAGGGGACGGCCCCGGTTAAACCTTCTGCAAGATACTGTCGCATGGAGTACGCAAATTTGCTAACTGCGTAACCACGGACTTCCTCCCGTTTACCGTTTACGAAATCGGTTTTGCGCCTAAGACGATTGAAAGTCCGACAAACTGCCGGACGCTCACAACTTTGGCGCGTGAGCCAGTTTGGGCGTGGGCGGCTCCTTCGGATTGCGCACCATGATTTCTGCTCGATAAAAATTCCAACAGTGGTCAAGCGCTCGCTCCACCATGTCCATGTTGGCTCCACGGTCTTTGAACCACTGCCTAGTGTCCTCAACTTCAAGTTCTTCCGAATGCCCGTTGTCGAGCGTGATGTGGAAGTATTCCATCCACGGCTCACGCGTGACGACCACGTGAATCGCTTCAACCGGTGGCGGCAATGGGGATTCGTCGGCTGGCATAGCTCAGAAGGCCGGAAAAGATTTCATTCCACTTTTGAATACCAACTGACTCATCTTCAACGAGCATGAGTGACGTGTATACATCTTCGGTGACGCACTCGCACCACTGAGGCAGATTTTCTTCGTTTACGGCCCCTGGTTGACTGCCCCATCCGCGCTCTTGCACCAGGGCCTCAAACTTCTCCTGGGCGCTTTGAAGTGCGTCCATGTTTACCTGAAGCGCCGCGCCGCCTCGAAGATGGTCTTGCCGTCGCTCGCCGTCGGCGCAGGCATCTCCACGCCCTGGCCGAGCAGGGCCTGGCCGCTGACTGGCGCACCCGTCGGGCTAATGTTGAGCACCGTCAGGGCCTGCGCCTCAGTGGTGATGGCTCCCATGCCCTGAAATTCCTCCGGCTTGCGCTGTGAAGGCGGGCTGCCGACACGCCTGCGGCCCAGCAGCACGTCCATTGTGTGCGTGGCGCTGTCCACACCAGCATCCGGGGCTGAAATATCGCTGGCAGGCTCATGGGGAGCAGCGGCGGCTCCTGGGCCTTCCGCCGCCTGCTTCGCCGTAAACTTGTCCAGCGTCAGCCCTGGCAGCCGAGACGGGTCCGTCTGGGTCAAACTGTCCGGCGTGGCATCCGGCGCAGTCAGCGCCGTATACGGAGACGTGAACTTCTCGTCGTCATCCTTCGGCTTGGTTGGCTCCTGGACGACATCGCGGATTGGA
>Ga0315285_10007971_pt1 | contig 10875 bp, 7 predicted proteins | sample YL17G09_36_MG_FD_203698 | JGI IMG/M metagenome (GOLD analysis project Ga0315285, IMG submission 203698) | Sediment microbial communities from Yellowstone Lake, YNP, Wyoming, USA - YL17G09_36 | ecosystem: Environmental > Aquatic > Freshwater > Lake > Sediment | place: USA: Wyoming | collected... | reverse complement strand
TCTCCTCACACGAGGAGATCTTCTCCCGGGTAATACTTTCGACTCTAACGTCTCAAAACCCACAAATGGGCATTTATCACGATCTTCATTAGGAATACATAACGGACACTTTCCCATACCGATTATTTGGTTCATTTTTACCTTCTTTTTTAAATTAATGTTTAATCATTTGTAATATTAACCCCCTTTTGGAAAATGTCTTAATCTTTTAAAAGAGGACGTACGGGATGCTGGTTACTTGTTGATTTACATCTATCTCTCATAACTTCATTTGACCCCACGGACACAACGAAATTCGTTGTCATTGTTAAGTTTAACCACGCAACTAGAAATCAGCTCAACTTTTGCGTCTTTTTTAAAAATATTTTTCCCGACAACCCTAACTGCTTGTTTTTCTTAAATTATTTTACTGAGGACCTATGGGACGCTGGTTACTTGTTGATTTACATCTATCTCTCACAACTTCATTTGGCCTGCAGAACGCATCGGAACCCGAGGTCGTCGTTCCGGTTCGAGGAATTGACCCTGAACCGGGCCGATGCGCGTAAGTTCTCCGGAAGGTAGGGGTTCATGGAGCCGCTACGCAAGACCCGAGCGCTGCCAGACAAAGGCCCCGAAGGATTCCGGGCCGGGGAACTACCATAGTAATTTTCACCGTACCAATCACTCACCCACTCCCAAACATTCCCTGCCATGTCCATCACGCCATAAGGACTTTTATCCTCCGCATAACTTCCAACCGGACAGGTGGATATTTGACTGCATGGGCTGATCGAATTGCACGACTTTTCATAATCAAATCGATTACCATACGCAACTTGATAAAATTTTTAAACCAGGGCGGAAGCGGAGAAGGCAGGATATAGGACTTGTGGGGTGTGTAGGCCATAGCTGCGCCAAAAGCCTCCGCACAAAAACCCGAAACTTTTACTTTTCGGCCATCTTCATAGTGGTTTCGCCTTCCAGCACTACCTTGTCTTTGATCTTGGCAATGAGCTTATCGGAGACCCCTCTAATCATTTTGAGATCTTCCACGGCCTTAAAATCCCCCATCTTGGTCCGGTGGTCAACAATGACCTTAGCCAATTTGGGACCGATTCCGCGAAGGAGCGTTAGCTGATCAACCGTGGCGGTGTTGATGTTCACCACTTCTCTAGTATGAACTTTTTCGCCTATCTTCGGCTCGGCCGGTTCCTTTTCCAATGAATTGGCGTCACGGGCGCATCGGAACCCGAGGCTTAACCCGAACTCAGAATCGTACCAGACAAATGAATGGAGACCGGCCCGGTTGGATGCGCGCAGGAACTCCGGTTTGACGTTGTCCCGGGAGCCGCCGCGCAAAACCCGAAGAAGGGTACCTGACGAAGGCCCCTGCGGATTCCGTACCGGGGAATTCTTGTAATAATCTTCCTTATACCGATCCTGAACCCACTCCCAAACATTCCCTGCCATGTCCATCACGCCATAAGGGCTTTTATCCTCCGCATAACTTCCAACTGGACAGGTGGAATTATGACTGCATGGGCTGACCGAGTTACAAGACTTCCCGCAATCGAATTGATTGCCGTATGGATATATCCGCCCATCGGTTCCCCTCGCCGCCTTCTCCCACTCAGCCTCCGTCGGCAGTCGCTTTCCCGCCCAATTGCAGTAGGTTTGGGCCTGACTCCATTTCACGCAGTTAATTGGATGATCACCCCGTTCGGAGATGGAATTGCATGATGACCAGCTCAATGCCGGTTTCGGTTCTAGGCACTTCCCCACCTGCACGCACTTTTCGTATTCAGCAACCGTCACTTCGTATTTATCAATGTAATAGGCATCCAGATAAACCCGGTGATAGGGCTTCTCATCATTACCGCATTGTTTATCCACCGCGCTATTGCATCCCATCATGAACTTCCCGGCGGGGATGAGAACCATATCTCGGGAGGGGGCAAGCCCCTCCCCTACCGCCTCAGCTTCCAAACCAAAATTGAGGCTCAAAGACTTGTTCGGATTGATTTCGATCTCTTTTTCCTGAGAATTATATCCCGACAATCCCACACTGATTTTGTGTTTGCCAGGGGGCAAGGATGCCGAATATGGTGTTTCTCCTCCCTCCACCCCGTCCACCGATACCTTCGCTTTTAAAGGGGTCGAAACAACCAAAACCTTCCCCGGCTTGCCGGCGAGTTCAACGCTCATTTCCTCGGTAGAGTTATTACGGACTACGATCTCCTCCTCTTTTGTTTGATAATCCGGATGCTCGATTTTCACCGTATGAGCACCGACCAAAATTCCCTTTACCTCAAAAGGCTTCTCCGCGGCTAAATTGCCCTTATACTTTCCATCTAAATAAATCTGAGGTTTTTGTTTTTCCTGGGGGCTTAAGACCGGCGACAAGAGACTGATTTTTATGCTTCCCATCTGCGGGGCCAGATTTTTATTCAAAACAATCCTCTGGCCTTTCTGCATCCGGATCACCTCAGTTGTTGTCGAATAACCATCCTTGGCTAAAACAATGGTTCTATCTCCTGCGGGCACTTTTTGAATAGTTTGGGGAGTAATTCCAAAACCTTCGGAATCAATGTAGATCTGACATCCCTCCGGATTGGTGTCTAATACCAAGGTTCCGTAACCTTCATCTACTGTTTTTGGGGGTCCCAAGTCCTTTCCAGGTGATAGGGGAGAAAATGTTGTTTTTTCTCCTTTTACTACTTCGAGACCGGAAAGCCTCATCCCCATAAGTCCCGCTGATTTCTTTAAATCTTCAGCCTTACAAGGAGAATCGTTAGTCTCGGTTCGCTCTACGAAATAAAGTAACGTTCCTGGTTTGCGTTTATAAAGCTTTGAGGAAATACTGCATTTATCCCCGGATTTATTTACCTCCGTTACGATATAAAACCCGGCATCGAGCTGGGCTGCCAGGTCGGTCAAACACTCCACGTCATCACAGGATTTTTTAGTCTTTTCCTGAATCTGTTTGAAGTAATAATAGATGGTGCCTCGGTCCACGATGCTAAAATTACCCACTTTAGCGAATTCGGCGGTGATAGCATCCGTCAAAACTTCCGGCTGAACAGGCTTGGGAACTATGCCCTTTAATTCCACATTAAAAATAATCAGGACTTCTTTATCTTCCCCCGAAGAAAACCGGGTAAAAGAAAAAAATACAAAAACCGTTAATAATAAGGATAATAACTTCAAAAGGATTTTATAATTTTTTAACTTCATATTAGTTATCCTTTTTGCTTTGGGATTTTTTTTCCTCCAACGCCATATCCATTAACGGTGCAAATTGATGCTGAATATATTGAAGAAAACTCGGATCTGCAGCTTGTTTCCGAGCATAGGCTTCAAACTCTATCTCGGATGCAAAATTTTCCGTTAACGAATTCATGCTCCAGGCGGTACGCAGATCGTGGTTATACCACTTCCTCTCTGCCGGATTGTACACATACCCGCATTCGCGCATAATCCGGTCAATATTATCCCACTTGCCCAGTGGCTTCTCCGACGCTTCTAATTTCTTCAAGATCGTGCTCCTTTTTCCATATTTTGATTATTACAATACCGGTGGATTTTCCGGAATTAATTTTATATTTATTTTGGGAATCGAAAATCACCAACTCTTCCCTTCAGGGTATATATAAAATGATCTTCTGCTGGTTTTAAATAAATGTCAAACTGGGAGACAAAAGGTCAGAAACCAGTAGGCGGCAGCCAGTCGCCGGGGGAAAGAAAAAAAGCAGGGGGCAATAGTAGCCGATTCTTTCAGGAACCCTGGATTCCCGCTTTCGCGGGAATGACGGCATGGGTGGATTCCCGCTGGAGTTTATCCTGAGTGAAATCGAAGGGCGGGAATGACACCACCATTTGGAATGCGGAATGACAAAAGTCAAAAAAGGGACTGGATTCCTGCTTCCGCAGGAATGACCCCGCCTTGGCGGGGCAAGCAGGGTAAGCTTTTTTACTTTTCACTTTTTCAAAACAACGGAAGTTTCAATCTGCCTAGGCGGGATTTTCCAATACCTCTTCAATAATCGGTCCTTTTCTTCCTTTGGCGTCACTAGGGTAAACCCATTTTTCTCATAGAAACGAATCGCCCAGGTCGCGGCCGCCCAGGTTCCCACCAGGAGCGGGCGCTTGGTCTGATTCACCATATGCCGCGACAATCTTCTCCCGATTCCCTGGTTTTGCCAGGCGGTCAGGATGTAGGCATGCCTGATCAGTGATACATCCAGGACATGCTGGATCCCCATCACGCCCTTTAATTTCCTGTCTTTTTCAAATCCCCAGAAAACCACCCCGTCGTTAATCTCGTGCCGGAGCTCGGCCTTGGTCATATATGGTTCTTTCCAGCAATCCGCCGGGATGACTCCCTTATAAACCTCTGCGGCGTCGTTAACAATCTGGAAGATCGCCTTGAAATCTTTACTGACACACGGTCGGATCATGTCTGGTCTATTTAGTCTATCTGGTTCATCTGGTTTAACTGCGGTCGGCGGTCCGCGGTCGGCGGTCTATTCATTTTCTATCCACCTGTCCCACGCCGGCCGGCAGGTGCCGTCACTCCGGCACAAACCCATGGTCTGGAAAGGCACGGTGGTATTCGGGTCGAAAAGAAAGCTCCAGATCGCCATTTCCGGTTCCGTATCCTTGACCAGGTTGAAAAAGGTATCGACAAACCGGGCCTGTTCCTCGTCACTGCTCTCCCAGCCGGCCGGGCTGGCCGCGGCATACCAGCCGATCTCGGTGAAGGCGACCGGCTTCACGGTGTGGGAGATGATTTCCGCGTAGTAGCCCGCCGGGATATCCGCGGGGTCCTGGTAAATCAGGCATGGATAGGTGGTAAAGGCGGCCAGGTCAGATTTGGGAAACCGGTCGAGGAGCGGCCACTCCGCCTGCGCTGGGTCGTTTACGCCCCCGAAAAGGCCGCCGGAAAACCCCTGCATTTTTTCCAGCTGAAATATGGTAAACACCTTCGTATCCGGGGATACCGCCTTCACGGCGTCGTAAACCTCGCTGAAAAAGGCGGCAAAATCATCAAAATCCCCCGGGGATTTCTCGAAGAGGATATTCACCTCGATTCCAAAGGCCATGTAAGCGGGCTGGTATTTCTCGGCATAGCCGGCCGCGTAAGCGAGGTAGTTATTCTTGTTGGCGGTATCGAGGGGGCGGACAAGACTGCCGGTATCCTGGATGAAAAACTGGGAGATGGTGAGCGGGGTATAATCGTAGGTAGAGGCCATCTCCGCCAGGAAAATGGGCGCCCCGTTTCTGGAGGGATCGAGCTCGTTCCAATCGCCGGCCCAGGTGATGATATCCCCATTGCCGGCGGCCTTTTCAAAGAAGGCGGTCACGTCTGCGGTTGAGAAACTCAGGGGGGAAATGCTCACCCCCTTAAGAATCTTGTGCGTAACCGGCGGTGTATTATTCCCGTTGTCCTGATTGTCCTGGCTTTTCCCGTTGCCGCAGGCAAACAGCGCCCCGGCGCAGAAAACCCCCAGAACCGCCTGCGTTATCCGTATTCTTTTCATCATTATTTTCTTTTCTTTTTTTGTCCTCTTCTTCTCTAACCACCTAACAACCAAACAACCTTGTTTTTCTGCTTTTTACTTTTGCTCTCTGCTTTTTACTTTTGCTCTCTGCTCTTTGCTCTCTACGCTTTGCCCTTTGCGCTTTGCGCTTTGCGCTTTCCTCTTTGCTCTTTACCCTTTCACCTTTCACCTTTCAGCTTTCACCTGTCACCTGTTACCTGCTCTTTGCTCCCTGCCCCCTGCCCTTTTCTATCGGCGGTCCGCGGTCAGCCGTCGGCGGTCAATCAATCTCTACACATATTCCTGATATTCCGGCTCATACATTTGAGACTTAATGTAGGCCGACAGGTCTGCGGGCCTCGGCCGGGTGGCGAGCTTGCGCCGATAGGCTTCTTCGGCGACCGCGGCGGCGATGACCGCGGAAAACTCGCGGACCCGGATTATGTCCGGATAAAGGCAACCCTTTTCAATATCTTCCGGAGAAGCCGCCTGTGCCAAGGCTTTGGCAGCGAGAAAAAACATCCCGTCCGTCACCCGCCGAGCCCCCGAGGCGACCACCCCCAACCCCACCCCCGGGAAAATGTAGGCGTTGTTTCCCTGGGATGGCACGAAGGTCTTACCGTCAATGGTTAAGGCCTCAAACGGGCTTCCGCTGGCGAAAATCGCCCGACCCTTGGTCCAGGTGTAGGCTTCCGCCGCGGTGCACTCGGCGTTGGCGGTGGGATTGGAGAGAGCCAGAATGATGGGTCTTTTATTGATCCGCGCCATCGCTTCCACGATGGCTTTCGTGAATGTTCCCGGCTGGGCCGAAACCCCGATGATCGCGGTCGGCTTCAACGACTCGACGGCGGTGAGAAAATCCGGCAGAAACGCGTGGTCATGGGCATACGGAAGCTTGTGCTCGGCCAGATCCTGGCGGCTTTTCACCACCAGCCCCTGGGAATCGACAAACCAGCACCTCCGGCGCGCTTCCGTCCCGGTCAGCCCCGCCTCGATCAGAGCGGAGACAACCAGGTCGGCGATCCCGATGCCCGCTTCACCCGCGCCGAGAAAAAGGAGTCTCTGATTCCTGATCTCGCCCCCGGTGATCCGCATGGCGGAATAAAGCCCGGCCAGGGTGGCGGCGGCGGTTCCCTGGATATCGTCGTTAAACACGCAGAAGCGATCCCGGTATTTCTTCAAAAAGCGAAACGCGTTGGCGGTGGCGAAATCCTCGAACTGGATGAGCGTATGGGGGTAAAGCTTATGGGCCGTGTTCATGAACTCATCGATCAGCTCGTCATAGGCCTGGCCGCGCAAGCGGCGCCGCGGGATGCCGATATAGAGAGGATCGTTGAGCAGCGTCGCGTTATCCGTGCCCACGTCCAGGGTCACCGGCAGACTTAGTTGCGGGTGAATGCCCGCGCAGGCCGTATAAAGCGCCAGCTTGCCCACGGGGATGCCCATGCCGTTGGCGCCCAGGTCCCCCAGTCCCAGGATCCGCTCGCCGTCCGTGACCACGATGATGCGGATATCCTTAAAAGCCCAGTTTTTCATATGATGTTGCACCTTACCCCGGTCGTTGGCCGAGATATAAATGCCCCGGGGCCGGCGGAAAATATGGGCGTATTCCTGGCAAGCACTGCCGACTGTCGGGGTGTAAATGATCGGCATCATTTCCCGGAGGTTATCTATCACCACCCGGTAGAACAAAGCCCGGTTTCGGTCCTGGAGATCGATCATAAAATTGTATCGTTCCAGGTTGGAGGATTTCAGGCGGACATTTTCCATCACCCGCGCGGCCTGCTCCCGGATCGTCATCACCCGCGGTGGTAAGAGCCCTTCGAGCCCCAGGGCCTCCCGTTCCGCCTCGGTGAACGCCGTGCCCTTGTTCAGAAACGGGTCGTGAAGAATTTCCACCCCGGTGGGAAACTTTTTCGGCAAAGATTTTTTTCGTTTTCGGTTTTTAGCTTCAGGCATGTCAGCATCTCTCCTTAATATTAAGCCTATGTCCCGATTCCGTTTTTAACAAGATATTCTGGATTTTAAACATGGCTCCCTTCTCTGGCTTCCTCGTTAAAGAATATTTCTGTTCTGGCCCCCGCCGGTTATAATCCCTGGCGACAAATATGGAAACAATTAGTTGACAATTAAGCTGCGGTTTTTATAGAATTTGATCATGACCGTAAAATACGAGCCCCGCTTCCAGCGCTCGGCCTGGCTGGTCCAAGACCTGGGCCGGGCTTCCGCCTTATGCGCCTGGATCCAGGAGCAGTCCGTGGATGTCTCCTGGATTGCGCCGACCCAGCGCGACGCCCTGGTGCGCCTGGCGCATTACTCCACCCGCATCGAAGGGAACCCCTTAACCCTACCGGAAGTTCAAGATCTCGCCCGGGGAAGGCAGAACCTGGAGACAGCTGATCCGGCCCGGAGAGAGGTTTTGAATTATTTTGCCGCGCTCCGCTGGATCTGGAAAAGAAGCCCTTCCCGGCTGATCGGAGAAAGAGATCTGCTCCATCTCCACAAACTCCTGTCCCAGGGAATCCTCCCGGGATCGGAATCCGGCGCCTACAAGACCCGGCCGAACGCCGTCTTTCGGGGGAACCGGATAATTTATCAACCGCCTCCCCCTGAGGCAGCTCCTATTCTCACTCGGTCTCTGTTAAAATGGCTGTATTCCCGCCCCGCCTGGAGAGAACACGCGGTGATCGTGGCCGCCGTCGCCCATCACCGCCTGGTTTCGATCCATCCGTTCAGCGACGGGAACGGCCGGGCGGCCCGGCTCCTGGAATCCTGGATCCTTTTCAGCCGGGGATTCGATACCAACCACATCTTTGCCCTGGACGAATTCTTCGACCAAGATCGGGAACGATACTATCGTGAAATCCAGAAGGTGCGGGGTCAGGCGGATGATCTCACTTCCTGGCTGGAGTACGTAGGGGAAGGAATCGTCGAAACCCTCCGGAAAACCCAGCAGCGCATTCAAACCCTGCGCACGCAAGGTCCGGAGACAAAAATCACCCTCAATCGGAAACAGGAAAGAATCCTGCGGATCCTCGCTGAGTCGCCCCGTCTGGGCGGAGGCGAGCTGGCACGCTCGCTGGGGATGACCCGCAGTCATCTCAGCAAAGTTATGAAACCTTTGGTCCAGGCCGGGCTGATTAAAAAAGAGGGGTCCACCAAGGCCGCCGTTTATCGTTTATCCTAAGCGCGATAAGCTCAACGAAATAAGGGGTCAGCCCTTGACATTGGACAAAAGCGCCTCGATTTTCTTCCCCAGCTTCCGATCCTCTGCAACCCGCGGGGAATATCGCTTGACCAACTTCGATACCGCCGAAAAACTGATACCCCCGAACATGTCTCCAATCTGACGATTCGTCAAACCGGAATACCTCTTCAAAAGATAAATCGCCAGATTCCGGATCTCCCCTCTCTTCAGCAAAACCTCTTCCCGGGGAACTTTATAAGCATCGCAAATGAGTTCCAGAATCTCCTCCGACCCCGACACCGGATTCATCTTCCTCCGGTGCGATATCTCCTGCTTTCCCTCCCACGTCTCCTTCGCCCGCTTCAGGGCCGACTTGATAAATCGCTCCTCACCCAAAACCATCCCCGCGTATACCTTCTTCAAAGGACTCTCAACTTCCTGCCCGATCTCCCGTTCCGTAAAATACCGGTATCTCTCGAACGCCTCCTTGGGCTTATTAGATACCATCCCCAGGATCATATCCCGATCCACGATGCTCTCTCCCGCCGGAAATATGTATGATCGGTAACTTGAATAAGCATAATCCTCCGGCTTTTCTACCATCCTGGCCCGCACCGGGTTCAAATGCATATACCGGCTCAATTCCTCCAGATAATTATCTCGATCCACCAGGAGCGCCTTATATCTCCCCTGGAATAAATGCCCCACCCGCCGGTTATGACGATTGAAATATCCCGTATACGATCCGTTAATATAATGCATCAGCCGATTCAGGTTGGCCTCCGGCGTCTCGATCAATAAATGAAAATGATTGGTCATCAAAACATAGGCATGGAGCTTATAACCGAACTTCTCCCGGGCCTCGTAAAGATAGGTCTTAAACTGCTCGTAATCCTCCGGCGCGGAAAAGATCTCCTTCTTCTCATTTCCCCGGGAGGTCACATGATAAAATGCCCCCTCATATTCAACCCGCAACGGTCTGGCCATGGCGTTTATCCCTCCTGATGGTGTTTTCTTAATTTTTCATCATTCTATCCCCAACAATATCCAATATCAAGGGCTGACCCCTTCTTTTCTCACCTCGCCTCTCCCCACAAGGGGGAGAGGAATATTATCAAATGATTTCTGGATTCCCGTTTCCACGGGAATGACAATTAAGAAAAGGGACGCAACCTAAAGGTTGCGGCTACCGAGCTCTGCGAGCCCGACGTAGCCGTGAAAAAGTCTGAGCCACCTATCACCCATCACCTATGACCTATCACCTATCAAGGGATTTTTCCTTCCAAAGATGATAGATCGCGGGATAGACGAGAAGCTCCATCAAGGCGGAGGTCAAAATGCCGCCGATCATCGGGGCGGCGATTCGTTTCATCACCTCCGCCCCCGTCCCCTGGCTCCACATGATCGGCAGAAGGCCCAGGGCGATCGCGGCCACGGTCATGATCTTGGGCCTGATCCTCTGGACTGCGCCCTCCGAGACGGCCCGGGTCAGGTCGGCCAGGCTTGAGAGTCGCCCCTCGCTCTTATGGCGGTTGTATGACTCATCCAAATAGATGAGCATCACCACCCCGGTTTCGGCGTCCACCCCGAGCAAGGCGATAATCCCCACCCAGACCGCCACGCTCAGGTTGTAGTCAAGAATGTATAAAATCCAGATCGCCCCCACCAGGGAGAAGGGCACGGCCAGGAGAACGATCAAAACCTCGGGGACCGATTTCTTGTTGAAATACAAAAGGAGAAATACGAGTAAAAGCACCAGGGGAATAACCAGGGTGAGCCTTTTCTTGACCCTCTCCAGGTTTTCATACTGCCCCGTCCAGGTAAGCGTGTAACCGGTGGGCATCTGCAGATGCTCGGCAATTTTGGCGTTGGCCTCCTTCACATAGTCGGCGATATCGCGTCCGCCCGCATCAATATATATATACGCGGTCCGGAACCCGTTTTCATCCCGAATCATGGCGGGCCCGGTGGCCTGCTTGATCTCCGCCAATTGCTCCAGGGGAATAAACCGGCCCCCGCCCGCGGGCACCTGAACCCGCTTTAATCTTTCGATGTCATCCCTGAATTCGCGGCTCAAGCGGACATTTACCGGGTAACGCTCCCGGCCCTCGATCGTGGTGGTGACGTTCATTCCCCCGATGGCCGACTGGATCACCTCTTCCACGT
>Ga0315285_10007970_pt1 | contig 10875 bp, 4 predicted proteins | sample YL17G09_36_MG_FD_203698 | JGI IMG/M metagenome (GOLD analysis project Ga0315285, IMG submission 203698) | Sediment microbial communities from Yellowstone Lake, YNP, Wyoming, USA - YL17G09_36 | ecosystem: Environmental > Aquatic > Freshwater > Lake > Sediment | place: USA: Wyoming | collected... | reverse complement strand
GTAATTCTAGCCTGTTGGTCGGCGAGAGCGACAGTCACCTGGCTCCTGGCAATCTGTTGTTTCTCGAGCGCGGCCTTTTTCACTAAAAGCGGCTCTTCCTTGAACTCGACTATATAGCCGTCCGGAGCCTCTTCGGCCTCTATCTTTGTTTGCATAGCGACACACACTTTAGAAACTGTGTCGCATTGCTGATTAGAAGGGCAGCCACAAACAGAGCAGGATATCACTAGTTTCCCTAGCAGGCAGTAGTATGGCTTATCAGTGGAGCATTTTCCATAGGCGGTGCCGTCGGAACAAGTATCTGGAGTCAAATTAGAGACGGCCATGGCGGCAGTAGGAGACTGTGTTGCCAGCAGGAAATCGAAGAAGCCCATTCCTAGCAAAACCAGGACGGCTGCTAGAATAATGGAAGAAATGAACAAATTCTCTGCTTTCATGTCCTCTGATAATAGAACGCGTGAGGAATTTATAAATTTACCTTAAAATCAGCGGAATCTGAACGGCTCTTTTTCTACCGGCTTCAGGTCGCTGCCTAATTGAGGCAATGGCGGCAGCTTTTCCTGTGGCGGTTTATACCATATAACCATGACTATCGACCCGAACACGAACTCGATCAGGATTAGCGCGATGATGTATTCGAATATCCTTGAGGCGCTCGGGCCTTCCTGAGAGACAACGTACGGTGGATTCTCCAGCAGCCAGACTGTCGAGCGCTTAGACATAGTGGCGTTGGGCGCATCGAGCCTGAGCATGGCCGAGTACTGGCCAGGCTCGATATCGGTTGGCAGGACGGTCAGGCCTATTATTCGGCTCTCGTTGACATCGAGGCCGTCGTTGAGTATGAATGAGGTGGCTTGGATTCCCGCGGACAGGGATAGGACTGCGGAAACACTGGACATGCGGCAGGTGCCTGTGTTCTTTACCACCACGCTTATCTGTTTAGTGACTCGCTGCGGCACGAATATCTGGTCGGGCACAGTGACTTCCAGGCTGTTGACGCAGGCTGGCTTCGGCTGAGTGACTATAGTCCCGCCTCCAGAGGGAGGTGCTCCGCCACCGCCTCCGCCGCCTCCCCCTCCTCCGCCTCCGGTGGGCGGCTGCGGCGGTGCGGGTGGCGCTGGCGGAACGACTATGGCCAACGGACTAGAGTTCCCCCATTCGCTGTAGTCTTTACCATCATACATCCTAAGTGAACATTTCCACACGTCTCCTAACGTCAGGTTAGGGGCTAATAGCGTGGTGTTGAAGTTGGTCAATGTCGGATAATTGTTGTTGTACTGTCGCGATAGATTAAGAGCGTCGTTCTTGTACCAATTGACGGTCACATTCATCTTGTTTTGGTCTAAATCGGCTATCGTATCGTAGCAGTACAAATCTTCAGCGACCGTGTTGGTCCCTCCGCTGCTGACTAAAGATGGCCGAGGCGTGTTCGGCGGGCTGTTGACGCCCGGTGGATTGATTACCCTTAGCGCGTTAGAGTCGCCCCATGTGCTATTGTCTTTTCCATCGCTGGCCATGGCTTTGCACTGCCACTCCTGCCCGACAGACAGATTGCCTGCCATCAGGACGGCATTGAAGAACTCGTTGCTAGAAAGATTATTGAAATAATTGGTCAGGTACAGGGCGCTGTTCTTGTACCACCTGACTGTGGCGTTCATCCTGTCCCCATCCGCATCAGCTACTTTTCCTGAACAGGTCAAATTCTCTTGCGTCGTGTTTCCTCCCAGCGCGCTCACGAGGAACGGCTGGGGAGTTGCTGGAACATTGTTCGGGACGTAACAGGCGTTTGTGGCCGGGTTGCACGTTAGGCCGCTCGAACAATTACAGACGGTGCATTTATCGATTAGGTTTCCATTATCACAGTACTTCGGCTTTGTGACCGAGCACTGACTAGATGGGGTTCCGTCAGAGCAGTTTGGACCGGGCCCGGGCGTCAACGTCAAATTATTTGATGTCCCTTCGATGTAAGAATATACTCCATCAGAAAGCATCATCTTACAGCGCCATGTCTCAGGCAGCGAAATTGAGTCTCTTGTTGTAGATGCTGTTGATCCGCTGGCTTGCCCCGGTATGGAAACTTGGCCGTACCAATTGCCGTTTCTGTACCAATATATTGTAACATTCATTGGATCGTTATCGGGGTCTGTGATAACGGCAGAGCACTTGATAGTTTTTTTGGTTGCTGAACCGCTAATCACTTCAAGAAGAGGTGATGGCGTATTTGGCGGATTGTCTTGGTAGCAAATTTCTGATGTTTTATTACATCTTCCTGCATAGGTACAGCCGCAGGTGGTACACTTGTCGATTAGGGCCCCATTGTCGCAGTACTTGGGCAATGTGGTTGAACACTGGCCATACGCAGTGCCGTCAGAGCATACGGGCGAATTGTTGACTGCGCTTATGGTGAATGACTTCTTAATCTGCTGGTATGTGCCTAGATCGAAGAGCACGTCGACCTGGAGCGACCCTGGACTGCCGAACAGTTTTGTCGGATTGAACACCCAGTCGAACCTGATCGTCCCGTTGTGCACCCAGCCAGTGCCGTTGTTGTAGTCGTCAAGTATCATGGCCACTTTTCGGTTGCCTACCATGAAATCTAAGGGCACTGTGGAGTTGTAGTGCAGCGGCAGCCCTGATGTAGTGGTCAGATGGCCGGTGACTAGGACCGAAGTCAGCGCATTCTCGTACTTTATATTGCTGGCGTTGGGGGACACAGTTATGTCAAAAAGCACCGGCACCTCCTTGTAAGAGGCGTTGTACTGGGTGAAGGCGATGAAATTCTTGGACGAGTCGGACACATTGTAGCTTATTTCTATCACCGAGTCTGAAGCGCTCGTCTGGATGGTCCCTGAGAAATTGCCAGCGCCTAGATCGGTTATCGGGAGAGCGTTCCACACCCCTTTCCCTGAGCGCCATTTCATGGTCATGGAAACCGGTGACTTGGCATCAACTGCCGATAGTTTTACCGGTATCGTGCCTCCGGGGGTGAATTTCTGGGGCATCGAGAAAGACGTGATGCGCGGCGGATCTATGTCCGTGCCTGGTAGCCTGAATCCCAGGACAACCTGAGCGTCGGTGCAGACTTCTGGACCGGGAATGACATTGATTACTGCGGTGTAAAATGCCGGCGAGAGGCTATCGAAACGTCTGAGCAGGTTGAGGTATGGATGCGCAAAATACTCGTCGAGTCTTAAGCTGGTATAAACGGCGCCGTCTTTATAGAGGACGAGCGTCGGGTAGTCATACGCCCCAAGCCATTTACCGCTGCTTTGGTCGCTGATGATATTGTCGGACAGTAAGAATGACGTTGGTGTGTTGTTGGTCACTGCGGACGGGTAGAAAGGACAGCTTCCCGCGCGCTCCTCGACCACGCGACCGAATATCGGTTGGTGGTACTGCGGAAGGGCCCAACCCAAGGTCGGATAGCCGGTTATCCCCCCGAGCGGTTTGGAAAAGTCCGGTGTGAACTCTCTCCTGCTGGAACGCCCGTAATTATCGCTAACTGGACTGTATTCGTACTTGAACACGCCTTGAACATAATCCGTCCTTGTCATTCCGCTGAAGAAACGCGGCACCATCGATTGGGTGTCTACCCTCGACCACCACATATTGACTTCTCCCATAACCTTGGTTTTGTAATCAGGACCAACCGGATGTAATATCGTACCCTGAATATCGAACTTCGTCTTGTGGACAGATACCTTGCTCTTGTCAATGCCCAGGACGCTCGGGATAGAAGAGTTAACCCCGTCGAACTCCCATGATAGGAGATAGTGCAAGTCGGCTGTGCTTACCGGGTCTACGTCGGTGGAAATTGCGCCCGTTATGGCGTTCCTCCAGGTGTATTCATACCAGTGGCCTATGTTGTATTTGAAGAAATCCCACATGTCTGGTGACAGGGAGAAAGCCTCGAGGCCTATGCCCACTGTCGCGTTGTTGTCTGATATGTATACCCTTTTTGTCCTCGGCTCATACGTGGTAAAGAAATCGCGTACATCACGGTACCACGAGTCCTCGTACTGATTTTGCGAAAGGCTGAAGTTCGGCTGGGTATACCTCCAGTACATGCCGGACACTTGTAAGTCCATGATCTGGCCGCCCTCGTTCGTCAGGTTGATATCTACGGCGTGCGCATCCGCCATCTTCAGGTAGAGGTCGCGGTTTTCGCTTTTGTTCAGCGTGACCGTCGCGGAGAGGATGAAAATTTCCTCGTCGCTCCAGACCAGATTGTTACCGCTCAACGCTTGGACCGCATATGTCCCAGACGGCAAGAAAACGGTCCATGGTAGGGTCACTCCGCCGGTGTGCTTCGGGGTGCCTACGGCTATCTTGGTTTCAGGGTAGTCATATATCGCCGTGCTGCCGCCATATACTGTGAGCTCTTTTCCACTGGGGTCTAGCACGTGCACGGTCAGACGCGCTAAATCAAGGTACATGAAAGGTATGTTAGTCTCCCTTGAGCCGTCTTTGACTTTGACGAACCCGTCGTAATAGCCGTTGGGCTGGCTGGGCGATGCAGGATTAATCGAGAGTGTGGCGCTGCCCGTTTCTCCCTGATTGATTGTTAAAGAGGACGGGGTTACAGTCGACCTGTTCGTCTGGAGATTTGACGGGATGCCCATAAAACCGTCTTCATAAAGAGAGTGCCTGTCTGTGGAAGACACTGCAAAAGTTGCTGTTGGGCCGCCGTTTGATACCGAAAATCCAAGCGGGTTGGAATTCCATAAGCCGTAGTACAAAAGCGGTTGGGAAAGGAACATACTTACGTTGGCGGCTGTAGGAACGTATAGGTTTCCTGCTCCTGATTTCCACATGGTATCGCTCATCGGCTTAACGCCGGTCACCAGAGCCGATTTTACCTGCTGTGGCGTCCAGGCGGGGTGGAGCTGCTTCAATAGGGCTGCGGCGCCTGCGACGTGCGGCGTCGCCATTGATGTGCCGCTCATTGTGGCATAACTCTTGCCAAGGTATGTCGAATAGATATAGACGCCGGGCGCGGATAATTCCGGTTTGAACATTGAATTATTGATTATGCCCCTAGAGCTGAACCAGGCTATCTGGCCGTACTGGCAATAGCCGGTTGTTTGGTCCGACTTGCAGCTTGCTCCCACTGTTATCGCTTCTGGCGCCAGACCCGGGCTGCCTAAGGTCCCCATATACGGACCGCTGTTTCCAGCAGCGATGACCACCACAACTCCCGCATCTACTGCGTTCTTAACAGCAACACAGTCGGCCCCGCAGCCAGAATCAGACCCAAGGCTCATGCTTATGACTGTGGCATGGTCGCTGTAATCGCCGTCCTGGTTCGGGTCCATCGCCCTCTCCATAGCTAGGATAACATTAGATATTGAGCCACTGCCACCGCTGTCAAGAACCTTGTAAGCATAGAACTTGACGTCTGGCGCCATCCCTTTCAAATAGCCGTTCGCTCCGACTATGCCTGCGCAGTGGGTGCCATGCCCGTGGTCATCTTTTGGATCTGCGTCGTTATTGACGAAATCCCATCCGCCTATCACCCTGCACGACGGCCCGAAGCAGCCGCCCAGGTCCGGGTGGGTGTAATCTATTCCCGTGTCTATTATAGCCACTGTGACTCCTTTCCCAGTGACGTTCTGGCCTAGACTATCGCTCATTTTCCATACGTCCGGCGCTCCCGTCATTGGCACAGACTGAGTCAAATAGGCCTTGACTATCGAGTTTGGGCTTATGCTCTTGACGTATGGGGAATCGATGAGCTTTTCTGATTCTTGTTTCGTTATATTTAGCACCAAGCCGTTGACTGCTTTTTTGAACAGGCCTATCTGGTTCAGCTTTCCGAGCCGTTGTTGGATGTCTTGCGCGGCATTTCTCTGTTCGGTGTCTATTTTGCTAGTCTGGTCGGCAAGCAGGCTTCTGAGGTCTTTCTGCTTTGCTGACGCCAGGCTGTCCATGGAGTCAGCGAGGGTGTTTTTTGTGATTCTTTGGGAACCTATCGAGTAGGCGGCCTCTTCCCTGAGTCTTTCCGCGTCTTGCCTGAGCGCGTCGATCTCTTTGCTGAGGCCGGCGCTTTTGGAAACCAGCGACTCCTCCTTTAGCTCGATGATGTATCCTTCCGGTTCCTGAACTCCAGTCGTTTCAAACGTTTGGTTCAGGTAGTCTAGAGTCGTCTCCTCCTCGAGTGATGTCAAACCGCTCGTTGCGGCTTTCAGACTAGTTCTATCAGATATGCCGTTAACGAAAGACTCAGACGGTTGGGCGATACATGTTTTTGTGTTTGGGTCGCAAGTCTGGCTATTTGGGCAGCCGCAGTTGGAGCAGGATATCACCAGCTTCCCTAACAGGCAGTAGTACGGCTTGGTGACAGAACATTTGCCATAGAGCGTGCCGTCTGAACAAGTATCTGGAGTCAAATTAGAGACGGCCAACGCGCTGGTCGGGGGCGTTGTCAGCAGGAAATCGAAGAAGCCCATGCCTAGCAAAACCAGGAAGACTGCTAGAACGATGGAAGAAACAAACAAATTCTCGGTTTTCATGCGCTCTTAGGAGATAACGCGCGCGGATTATAAAAACGTTGGCAAAAACTAAATCTATTTTAACTGGAACGGAGTAAAGACAACCATGACCGAGACTCTGGCGATACTGGCCATCTCTACGTTCACTCTCGCCTGGCTGGTGCAGACCGTCGTGGTGGTGGAAAAAAAGAAGAATCTGGGAGACATTATAGCCAATGCACTGTTCTTTATGGGTCTTGTTCTGTTCACTTTTTACAGCTTCAACATAGCGGATCCGTGGTTCATGGTCTTCAATTCAGCAGCGACTATATTGGCTTTCGTCAACCTCTATTACGTGCCTAAAAAGATGCTGGCGCTCAAGAGGGACATTATAGGCGCGGAGCACTTCGTCGAGAAAGAGGTTATGGGCTATCGCCAGAGCTATCACCATGCGCACAAGAAAAAGAGGAAATGATTATGCTGTCCAAAGTCCATCATGAGCTTGAGAGGATGTTAAACGCCAGGGAGAGGGCATTCCATATCCAAAGGTCTATCGTTCCTCTATGCGCCCAGGCGATTAGAGACATCCAGAAGGAGAAATATAGTCTAGCGGAGAAGAACCTGAAGAGGATTAGGAAATTGATCAAGAAGGTAGAGCTATTGCTGAGAGACTACCCAGACCTCCTCTATAATATACTGGGCGCTGGCTATCAAGAGTATGCCGAGCTGTCTATATTCCTATCGTATGTGAAGAAAAGAAAGCTACCGAAGCTGGATGTCCCTCCGAGATATTATATACTCGGGCTAGGGGATGCGATAGGCGAGCTGAAGAGAGAGGGCATGTCGCTGCTCTCTCGGCATAAACTGAAGGAAGCTGAGAGACTGAAAGAAGAGCTAGAAGACCTTTATTACGAGTTTTCCAAGAAGACGTACCCAAATAGCCTAGTGCCTGGCCTGAAGCCGAAACAGGATGCGATGAGGCGCGTCTTAAACGACTATAACGACTCGATACACAGCCACAAGATGACGAGGTCTTAGCATGAAGATACGCGAAAAAATGAAGACGTGGAAAGAGAGAAGACAACTTCACTTGACCAAATCCGAAAAAAGAGGTCTTAAGGCTCTTGACTGGCTGGCTAAGATAACGAGCAAAGGCCATGAGCCGAAGAAATGGAGGAAACTGACCGAGGAGGAGCGGGAACGCTTTACCGGCGTGATTAACCAGAAGAAAGAAGAGGTTATAGCCAAGGCCAGAGCGCGGAAATAGCCGGTTGTAAGAATTTATGGTCTTGATTGGCTGGACCTTAACTTTTTCTGTTAAAATGTAACTGGATTGTTGGGACATTACAAAAGCGGCGCAATGACTATCTCGTCCAGAACATAGTTGCAATATAACGCCGTATCGTTCAACGATTTTTACAAAATTGACTATGTGGACGATTGACGGATTTTTGCAATTTGTAACTACTACATAGTTACAAAAACCTTTTAAATATAGGTCAACAAAACTATAACGAGGCAGCAGGTGAACGGATGCGTCATGTGCAAAATGCGGGTTTAGTCGGATTCTTCGCTATCACTTATTGCTGCGCTTTATCTACCGGAGGGATTGTATGAACATTAAGAGGCCTAGTGTGAAGAATATCTGTAATTTCAATATAAGCAAGTCCATCTTCTCTTTCCTGTTCATAGCTGTGTTCATGGCCGCTAGCGTTAGCGCTCTCTCCGTTTCGACAGACAAGCTAGACTACTATCCCTCTGATATGGTAGTAATCACGGGCACTGAATTTCCCGTAGGCGCGCAGCTCATGGTCAAGGTTATAAGACCGGATGGATCGGCAGTAACGGGCAACGACCCCCTCACGACTTGGCCTACAGCATATGATAGTGTTGTCGTGGATGAGAATGGCGCGTTCACTTATAATTATACACTGGATGGAATTCTCGGCCAGTATAATATAGAGATTCTCGACAGCAACTTGAATGTATTACCGGTAAGCGCTACGTTTACTGATGCAGCTACCATGGGCGTTGACAAAGCAACTTATAAGCTGGGATCTAATGTTTGGACAACTGGAGACACTGGAAGCACGGTTGAAGGCGTATGGGTTCCTTACCAATATATACTAACTAAAATTAAAGCGAATGAACCGTTGCCCAATTTTACGATAACTTTTCAGACATTTGTTGATGGCAAGGATGCTATTTATTTCGATGGGCTTTCCAATTTCAGGTATTGCATAGACGATGGTACAAATGCCTGTAAGGCTCAAAAGGGTGGGACACCAGGTAGTTTACCGGACGGGACACTCAGACCGCCTTCGGATATTTCAACCGGTTGGAACACATTCACTCCAATTGAAATAAATAAAGCTTATGTATGCACTGATCCGACAGACCCAATACCTAGCGGCACCGTAGGCTCCACGGCCCCGTGCGAAAGACACTCGTTTAAAGTTGTGCCTGGGCAGGGCGGAGTTCCCTCGAATATCAATTCGTACGAGAGAATTACATTTTTCTTTGAGCTACATCTGGCGCAAACACCGCTCTGGATAAATGCGCTTGAGAAAAATTTCGGAAACGGCGGGGCAAATCAGATAATGCCACCTGCAAATGCCAATCCACCCAATACCAATTTCGGATATGATATATACAATGCCTGGACTCAGGCATTCAATGGCTCCGGCATTGCAAGCACAGGCAGCAGTCAGCATGTGAATATCGAGGCTTTCCAATTAAATGGGAACCAAAGCATCTCAATGGGAACACTGACATTACCCATACCAACGGTTGCAGCAGCCGCTAACAGTATAATCAGCGGTCAGAAATTCCTTGATACAAACGGTAACGGTATGAAAGATGCTAGTGAAACCAGATTAAGTGGCTGGACAATAACATTAACCGGCACACTGAGCGGAGGTGGATCAGTTTCTTTCCCAGTAACAACGGTAGCAGATGGCACTTATTCATTACCCTTTATTTATCCTGGGACTTATATATTAACTGAAACGCTGCAGGCTGGCTATGAACAAACTGCACCGACGAGTACTCTATTGGGTCAGCTACCAAATGGTTCGGCTTTGCCAACAGGAGTGAATCGCAGTGCAGGCAGCTATGGCATTAGCATAGCGGACAATACGCAGGTCTCGTTAGCAAATCTCGACTTCGGCAACCGACTACCTTACGCCAAGCTTACTCTGATAAAGACGGTCACCAACGATAATGGTGGAACGAAACAGGTCGCTGATTTTGTTTTGAAGATTGATGGAGCTCAAGTGACAAGCGGTGTTGCGAACACATTGAGCGCCGGGCTTCATACAGCGAGTGAAGTTCAACTTGCTAGTTATGTGGCATCTTCATGGGGCGGAGCTTGTGCTACGGACGGAACGATAACTCTACAACCTGGCGATGATAAAACTTGTACAATTACAAACAATGATATAGCGCCTAAGCTGACCGTGACAAAAGTGGTCGTTAATAACAGCGGCGGCACAAAGGGAGTGGTTGACTTTCCACTTTTCGTCGATAGCACACAAGTCATGAGTGGAGTGCAGAACACCTTTAATGTGGGAACTTACACGGTCAGCGAAACATCTGATCCGGGGTACACTGAAACTATAAGTGGCGATTGTAACGCAGTCACTGGATCAATCACTCTGGTCGCGGGTGATGTGAAAAGTTGCACGATAACCAATGACGATAAACCCGCTAATTTGACCGTTGTTAAGAACGTTGTCAATAACCATGGCGGAACCGCGACAGCAGGCAGTTTCATGATGCAGATTACCGGCACAGCGGTTGGTGGCATAATGATGAGTTTTGCAGGTTCCGGGGGACTTGGGGTTACCGAAAACGTAAATCCGGGCACTTTTAGTATTGGGGAAGGTGCATACCCGGGGTACACTTCAATTATGTCTGGAGACTGCTCTGGAACGATAACCAACGGCCAAACAAAGACTTGTACCATCACGAATTATGATGTTGCTCCGACATTAACTGTCATTAAACACGTTATAAATGATAATGGCGGAAGTGCCGTTGCAGATCAATGGACTATGGCGGTTACAGCAATCAACCCCTCATCAAGCAGTTTTGCGGGCGCTGAAGATCCTGGAACAACGATAACGCTGGACGCAGGAGCGTACAGCGTCGATGAGGAAAATGGACCTGCAGGCTATGTAAAATCACTCTCTGCTGATTGCTCGGGAACGATAGCACTCGGAAAATCTAAGACTTGTACAATAACAAATGATGACAATCCTGCCAACATAACCCTCATTAAGAATGTCATTAACGACAATGGTGGAACTGCAGGATTAAATGCCTTCGGCATGACTGTTAATGGTACTGTGACGTTGTCAGGAGTAACAGTTGATGTCGCCTCTAATGTGGCTCACACGATCAA